>Ga0209289_100026_pt1 | contig 98927 bp, 69 predicted proteins | sample GXS110809BmetaG_FD_184121 | JGI IMG/M metagenome (GOLD analysis project Ga0209289, IMG submission 184121) | Hot spring microbial communities from Gongxiaoshe hot spring, China to study Microbial Dark Matter (Phase II) - GXS 110809B (SPAdes)... ... | reverse complement strand
TGAGGGACAACACCTGGAATTTCGCGCCGAGTTCTTCAACGCCTTCAATATCGTCAACTTCGCCAATCCGGGGAGCGATATTGCGACGCCAGCGACCTTTGGCATCATCACGCAAACGAGCACCAGCCCGCGGCTCGTTCAGTTCGCCTTGCGGTACAGCTTCTGAAGGGAGGTCGCTTATGCCGTTCGTATCGGTGCGGGGTCTTCGCCTGTATTACCAAGAGCGTGGCGCGGGAGATGAGCCGATCCTCTTCGTCCACGGCAATCTCGCCTCAGGACGATGGTGGGAGCCGGTGATCTCCCGTCTGCCTGCCGAGCGCTATCGAATGGTGGCGCCGGACCTGCGCGGCTGTGGACGGAGCGACAAACCCGAGATGGGATACACCGTGCCAGAGCTCGCCGAGGACATGGGCGCTTTCGTTGACGCGATAGGGCTCAGATCGTTCCACCTGGTCGGACATTCGATGGGCGGCGCGATCGCTCTCCTTTATGCTCTGGAACATCAAGTAGTGGTCCGGAGCCTGACGTTGATCGCCCCGGTTCCGCCCGACGGTCTCGCCCTGGCCGAGGAGATGTATCCGCTCCTGGAGGAGATGCGACGGGATCGGGCGCGGCTGCGGGAAGGGTTTCTGGAATTCCTGCCCGGACTCGCGACCGATGAGCTGTTGGAGGCGCTTGTGGATGATGCCTTCAACTGCCATCGGGCGTGCTACGGCGAGCTTCCTCGCAGCTTCGCGACGTTGCAGTTCGCCGAGCGGCTGACGACGCTCCGGTTGCCAACGTTGATCGTGTGGGGCGAGCAGGATCGGCTCATCCCTCGCCCGGCCATGGAGCGATTACACGAAGCTATCCAGGGCAGCCGCTTGGAGATCCTGCCCGACATCGGGCATGGACCGCAGGTGGAAGCGGCCAGTCAGCTCTCCTGGTTGCTTGATCAGTTCTTCACCGAGGTTTCTTCGAGGAATCACTCGTGAACGGATGTTCGCCACGAACGAGGAAAATCTGGGAGCGCCCGTTGGCGGCGGACTCGACCAGCACGCCAGAGGCGTGCGCTCCCGGAGGATGTTCGGAGGAGGAAGCCATGAGTTTTAGACGATCTCTTGCCACCTTCATCTTAGTAAGCGCCCTGGGAGTGATCGCGCATCAGGGCTATGCCCAAACCGCGTCCACCGGGCAGATCGCCGGGACGGTGCGAGATCAGACCGGCGCGGTGATCCCCGAAGTCACGGTCATCGTGACGGAGGCGAAGACAGGTCTCAAGCGCGAGGTGAAGACCGATGCCTTGGGGACTTACACGGTTCCTCTGCTGCCGCCGGGCGTCTACACGGTGGAGTTCAGCCGCGAAGGCTTTCGCCCGCTCGTGCGCGAGAATGTCGCCGTGCGCATCACGTTGACGACGACGGTGGATGTGACGCTGGAAGTCGCTCCGCTCGGCGCCGAGACCGTCACCGTGACCGAAGAAGCGCCGCTGTTGCAAACCGATCGTCCGACGACCGGGCGGGTGATCGAAGAGCGCACGATCCGGCAACTGCCGCTGGCGACGCGCAATTTCCAGCAGATGCTGGCGCTCTCGCCGGGCACGCTCGCTTCGGTCGTGCGCAATACGGATGTGGGTCGCGGCGACGCCATCATCCAGGTCAACGGTCAGCGTCAGACGCAGAACAACCTGCAGATCAACGGTGTGGATGCCAACTCCATTGCTCTCCATTCGACGTTCAATCTGCCCGTGCCGGCCACCGAAGCCATCCAAGAGTTCATCGTGCAGACGAGCCTTTACGACGCCTCGCAAGGGCGAAATAGCGGAGGTGTCATCGCCGCCGTGACGAAATCCGGGACGAATGAATTTCACGGCAACGTCTACGAGTTCTTGCGCAACCGCGTGTTGAATGCGAACGATTTCTTCCTGAATGCCTCGGGGCAGCGGCGACCGATTCTGACGCGCAATCAGTTCGGTTTCACGCTTGGCGGTCCGATCGTCAAAGACAGGACCTTCTTCTTCGTCTCCTACCAAGGCACGCGCGAGCGCAATGGGGCATCGCTGATCAACAGCGTGACGAGCTTAGTCTTGCCTTCGGCCTTGACCGATAACCGAAGCGCAGAAGCGCTGGCGGCTGTCGGCACGACGTTGCTTCCGCCGGGCTCTCCACCTCTTCGCGCTTCGGACATCCATCCGGTCGCGCTCGCGCTCTTGAACGCGCGATTCCGCGATGGGCGTCTCGTCATTCCCAGCCCTCCGCCGGGCTCGCCCGGTCTTTTCACGACACTCACGCAATCGGGCATCTCGCGCTTCCGCGAGGATCAGGGTAACATCAATCTCGATCATCGGTTCACGGTCAATCACACCCTCTCGGGTAAGTTCTTCTTCAACAATGACACGACCGATGCCGCCATCACGTCGTTCGTGATTCGTCCGGCCAATGCCGTGCTCGGCTGGGGCGGGCCGCTCCAACGCAACAATCGCGTCTTCTCGTTACGCGATACGATCGTCCTCACGCCGACGCTCCTCAATGAAGCGCGGTTCGGATATGCCCGCATTTTCCTGGAAGCCATTCCACGCGAGCCGCTCACGGGAGCGCAGTTCGGGATTGACAGTCCGCTGAAGAACCTCTTCCCTGGCCTGCCACAGATCAACGTCTTTGGACTCTTCACCCTCGGTCCCGAAGGGTTGTTCGACGCAGAAGTGGTGCAGGAGCACTTCACCTATGGCAATACGATCACATGGACCAAAGGGCGACATACCTTGCGCATCGGATTCGAGGGACGGCACTATCCTTTCCTCCTGCGATTCCGGCTGTGGAATCGCGGGTTCATCCAGTTCCTCAACTTCGTGGACTTCTTGCAAGGCGACATGTTCATCTCGTTCATCGGCACGGGCGATCCCGAACGCGAGCCGCGCATCCGTGATTTGGGGGCGTTCCTTCAAGAAGATTTCAAAGTGAGCGACCGACTGACGCTCAACCTCGGCATTCGCTATGAACTGCTCGGCTATATGAGTGAAGTGCGCGGACGGCTCGTCGGCTTCTTCCCCGATCAATATCGGGCGGGCCCACCTCCGAATGGCTTCGTGCTCGCCGGGAATGCGAAGACGCCCTTGCCCAATGTGCCGCTTGTGGAGAAGACGCTCATCCCGCAAGACGAGAACAACTGGGCCCCTCGTTTTGGCTTCGCGTGGAGGCCCTTCCGGCGATATGAGCGCGTGGCCTTGCGCGGCGGCTATGGCGTCTACTTCATCCGCACGTCGGGACAGATCGGCGGCGGGATCCAGCTTTTCAACTACCCCTACTTCATCCTGCCGGTTGGAGCGGGATCGCGTTTCTTACAGTCCCTAGGGTTTGCGCTTCCGGTAGCACGCGCGCTCGGCCTTCCTTTCAACCGGCCTTTCATTCAAGTGCCCCCGCCTTCGGCTTTCCCCGTCGTTCCCGAAATCCCTTCGCCCTTGCGCAATCAATTCGGCAATCCCATTCCCATTTCGGGCGTCTATTTAGATCGCGGATTTCGCACGCCGTACACGCACCAATTCGGCCTGAACCTCCAATGGGAGATGAAGCGTTCGCTGCTTTTGGAGATCGGATACACGGGAACGCGCGGGATTAAGCTCACGCAGCTTTTCAATCTCAACCAGCCCGTCTTCAATCCGGCGACGGGACAATTTGTCACGCCTCTGCCGGCCTTCTCTAACAATGGGAACATCGCAGCCGGTTTGCATCTGATTCAGACGACCGGCCAATCCTACTACCATTCGCTGCAACTGTCGGTCACCAAGCGCCTGAGTCACGGCCTTTCGTTCCTCGCTTCTTACACATTGAGCAAGTCCATAGATACGAACTCCGGTCCGCTCGCTGGGGATCTGGCCGCCAATCCTGGTGATCAGCAGAATCACCGGTTGAATCGCGGACTCTCAGATTGGGATCGGACACATCGGTTCGTCTACAGCTTCGTCTATGATCTCCCGAAGCTCTATGGCGGCGACTCGGGCTTTGGGAAACGGCTGCTCAACGATTGGCAGATCGCCGGCGTCGCCGTGTTTCAATCCGGGACTCCCTTCACCGTGTTCGCCACGGGCGGGGGCGGCGGCATGAATTTGACGCGGGCCAATTTCGCTCCCGGGTTCCGCGGATCGGCCGAGTTGACGGGTTCGGTCACGAGGCGTCTCACGCGCTTCTTCAACACGGCGGCCTTCGTCCCTCCGCTTGGTGCGACGTTCGATCCCCGGGCACCGTTCGGCAACACGGGGCGAAACATCTTGCGAGGGCCGGATCAGCGCAATCTGGATTTCTCGCTCATCAAGTTCATTCCGATCACGGAAGCGACGCGCCTGGAGTTTCGCGCTGAGTTCTTCAACCTGACGAATACGCCGAGCTTCGCCAACCCCGACTCGAACGTGCTCTCCTCGGCGTTTGGGCGGATCTCCAGCACGAGCACGGGCCCGCGCGTGATTCAATTCGCGCTGAAGTTGAATTGGTGAACGCGAGGGGGTTGCGACCTGCGCTTCGGGTCATTAAAACTTCGGAGCGCAGGAGGTGAACTATGACGAAGGAGTATCCCTACATTGTCGGTGGCGAGCGCCGAACGTCGGCGGAGAAAGTCGAGGTTCGCAATCCGTACAACCAGGAGGTGATCGCCGTGGTCAGCTATGCTTCCGCGCGCGATGCGGAGGAAGCCATCGCGCGGGCGGCCTCGGCGTTTGAGACGACGCGGCAGTTGCCATCTTACAGGCGGGCGGAGGTGCTCCGTCGCGTGGCCAACGAGCTTACGGCACGCAAAGAGGAACTCGCTGAGCTGATCACGCTGGAAGCGGGAAAGCCCATACGGGACGCGCGTATTGAGGTCGCGCGCGCCGTTCAGACGTTCACGGTGGCCGCGGAAGAGGCCAAGCGGTTGGGCGGAGAGCTACTGCCGCTGGATTGGCTCGCCGGTTCGGAGAATCGCTGGGCGGTCGTGCGCCGATTTCCTATCGGGCCGATTCTCGGCATCACGCCGTTCAATTTCCCCTTGAACCTGGTGGCGCACAAAGTGGCTCCGGCGCTAGCGTCAGGCAATCCCATCATCATCAAGCCGGCGCCGCAGACGCCGCTGTCGGCCCTGCGGCTGGGCGAGATCGTCTGCGAGGCGGGCTGGCCCGAAGGGGGCTTGAGCGTGCTGCCTTGCTCCAACGACGTCGCCGGACAGATGCTCGCCGATGAGCGCATTAAGAAGCTCACCTTCACCGGCAGCGCCCAGGTCGGCTGGATGCTCAAGGCGCAGGCGCCGAAAAAGAAAGTGACGCTGGAACTCGGCGGAAACGCCGCCGTCATCGTACACGAGGACGCCGATCTCGACTGGGCGGCCAAACGCTGTGTACAAGGCGGCTTCGCCTACGCCGGTCAAACCTGCATCTCGGTGCAGCGGATCTACGTGCATGAGGCCGTGTATGAACCTTTTCTCGAGCGCGTGTTGGAAGGCGTCAGGAACCTGATCGTCGGCGATCCGAGAGACGAAAGGACTGATGTCGGCCCGATGATCAGCGTGTCCGCCGCCGAACGCGCCGAGACCTGGATTCGGGAAGCAGTTCAATCGGGGGCGAAAGTTCTCATCGGCGGCGAGCGCAGCGGGGCGTTTCTGATGCCGACGGTGCTCACCGATGTCACGCCGGAGATGAAAGTGAGTTGCGAAGAGGTCTTCGCGCCGGTAGTCATCGTGAGTCGCTACGCCGATTTTGACGAGGCCATCGGCCAGGTCAACGCTTCGCGCTATGGACTGCAGGCGGGCGTCTTCACCCGGGATGTGAACCGCATCTTTCATGCCTATCAGGCGATTGATGTGGGCGGATTGATCATCAACGATGTGCCGACCTACCGCGCCGATCACATGCCCTACGGGGGCGTGAAAGACTCCGGGTTTGGCCGCGAAGGTGTGCGCTCGGCCATCGAGGAGATGACCGAGTTGCGCGTCCTCGTCTTGAATCTCAACGTGAGCTGAGAGAGATGCCGCACGCGCAGGTCAATGGGGTCGAGCTGTACTATGAGGTCCACGGTACGGGAGAGCCGTTGCTGCTTGTCGCCGGATTGGGTTTCGGCGTTTGGAGTTGGTTTCGCCAAGTCCCGGATCTCTCACAACATTTCCGGGTCATCGCCTTCGACAATCGGGGTGCCGGACTCTCGGAGAAACCCGATTGCGAATACACCATCGAGATGATGGCAGAAGATGCGGTGGCACTACTTGGCGCTCTGAACGTGGCGCGCGCGCACGTGCTCGGCCATTCCATGGGCGGATACATCGCGCAGGAAATCGCGCTCCGGCATCCCGATGTCGTCTCCAAGCTCATCTTGGTTTCGACGAGCTTCGGTGGAGAGAACGCCGTGCTGATGTCCCCGGAGACGGCGGCGCAGATGCGCTCGGAACTCGAAGCCGAAGATCGGGAAGCGGCCTTACGTCGCGGTCTCTCCTTGCGCTTCAGCGACCGGTTCCTAGCCGAGCACCCGGAGATCGTCGAGGAATTCCTCGCGCGACGAAAGGCCCATCTTCCCCCCGCCTACGCATGGCAACGGCAATTCGCCGCCTGTCTCCGTTTTGAGACCGAATCGCGCTTGAACGCGCTCCAAGCCCCTACGCTGATTGTGACCGGAAGCGAGGATCCGATCGTTCCATCGGAGAACTCATTGCGGCTCGCGCGGGCCATCCCGAACGCTCGCTTGATGATCTTCCCCGGAGCCCGCCATCTCGTCTTCATCGAGCAAGCGGAGGCGTTCAACCGCATCGTGATCGAATTCCTGAAGGAGCGTGAGCGATGAGAACGGCGAAAGCGGCCGTCATGCCCGATTTTCATCAGCCTTTGGAAATCCGAGAGTATCCGCTGCCGGAGGAACTGGAACCCGGCGCAGTACTCGTCCGCGTCGAGATGGCCGGCATTTGCGGAACAGACGTCCATCTCTGGAAGGGACAATTGCCGATCCCGCGTCCGATCATCCTCGGCCATGAGACCGTTGGAACCATCGTGAAGTTAGGCGAGGGGGTGACCACGGATTGGACCGGAGCGCCCTTGAGCGAGGGCGATCGCGTGGCCTGGTATGCCGGGCGTCTATGCGGGCAATGTTTTTATTGTGTGCAGAAGAGGCAACCGACGCGCTGCCTCAAACGCCGAGCCTATGGGATCACGTACGCGTGCGATACCCCTCCACATTTCCTGGGAGGCTATGCGGAATATCACGTGCTCCTTCCGGGATCGGCGATCTTCAAATTGAACGACCTCTCGACGGAGATGGTCATTGGCGCCGGATGTGCGCTCAACACGGCCGTTCATGGGATCGAGCGAGTGGGGATCAGTTGGGGAGACACTGTTGTGATTCAAGGGAGCGGTCCCGTGGGACTGGCGGCGCTCGCCGTGGCGAAGACGGCCGGTGCGCTTCAGACGATCGTGATCGGCGGCCCGACCCATCGGCTGGAGCTGGCCAAGGCCTTCGGCGCCGACCATACGATCTCCATCGAGGAGGTCACAGATCCGGTCGAACGGATCGAGCGAGTGAAAGAGCTCTCCGGCGGCTACGGCGCCGATGTCGTCATTGAATGCGTCGGACTGCCGGCGGTCGTCTCCGAAGGATGGGAGATGTGCCGCGATGGGGGTAAGTATCTCGTGCTCGGCCACTATGGCGACGCAGGTCCGACGCTGCTCAATCCGCACGTGATCACGCGCAAGCAGTTGACCGTCTACGGCTCGTGGGCGAGCGAGCCACGTCACATGGCCATGGCGCTGGAGTTCTTGAGACGAGAAGGCGATCGCTTCCCTTTCGATCGGTTGGTCTCTCATCGTTTCCCTCTAGATCACGCCACGGAGGCGCTTGAGGCGACGGCTCGCTGGATGTCGGTGAAAAGCGTCATCGTCCCGTGATCGGGAAGAGCAGGCTACAAGCGGTCGACGAAGCGCGTCAGGCGAAGACGTCCTCAGAGACCTCGCCCTCTCTCACCGATGCGAATGCCTGCTCTCGCAGGGATGCTTCGATGCGCTCATCGGCGGCCAGAGGGATGACCTTCCAAAAAAGCCCCTTCCACTCGTCCCATCGTTCAAGGACCTCCTGCGCGCGCGGACTCATCGTCACGCGGAGATGCTCGTGGAGCAATAGGCGGACAAGTTCCTCGTCGTCCTCCCGCAGTCGCCTCAGGCACACCAGCTCGGGGTTATATCGCACCGCAAGCTGTCCCTGCTCATCGAGGACGAAGGCGAGACCGCCGGTCATGCCGGCTGCGAAGTTCCGCCCCGTCTCGCCGAGCACAAGGACGATGCCGCCCGTCATGTATTCGCATCCGTGATCGCCGACTCCTTCGACAACGGCGATAGCGCCACTATTACGCACGGCGAAGCGTTCGCCCGCTCGTCCGGCAGCGAACAGTCGCCCTCCGGTCGCTCCGTAGAGGACCGTATTCCCCACGATGACGCTCTCGTGCCAGATATAGGATGCCCTTTCGGGTGGACGGACGATGATTTCCCCTCCGCGCATCCCCTTACCGACATAGTCATTGGCCTCCCCGATGAGGATCAACCGCATCCCTGGTAAGCAGAATGCGCCGAAACTCTGTCCGGCCGATCCGCGGAGCTGAAGCTCGATCTCCGTCCCCGGCAATCCGGCATCGCCGTAGCGCCGCGCGATCTCTCCGGCAATACGCGCTCCGACCGCGCGATCCGTGTTCCGGATCGGAAGTGCGAGCCGAACCGTTCGCTCCCCTTCAATGGCCGGCATGACCTTCGGTAACAGGCGCTCGTCAAGCGTGCCGGAAGAATTCGTCCGAATGCTGAGCGAGGGGCGAGATTCATTCTCCCAACCCGACCGCCCTGCTCGGCGTCCCGCACTTTGAATCGAGACCTGTGGGTTCCCACAAAGCAGCTCGTCTAAGAAAAGACGGGCTCCCCGCTCAAGAATAGGAACCACCCACGCCGGTTCTTCAGAGGGGAATGGGCGTTCGCCCTCTGTCTCCATCCCCTTCGGGAAGAGAAGATCCGTGCGCCCGATGATCTCCTCCACGCGCCGGACGCCGAGTGCGGCGAGGATCTCCCGCACCTGCTCGGCGATGAAGAGGAAGAATCGTTCGAGATGTTGAGGACGCCCGGGGAAGCGCGCCCGCAAATCCTCGCGTTGCGAGGCGACGCCAACCGGGCATGTGTTCAGATGGCACTGCCGCGCCATCACGCACCCGAGGGCCACGAGAGCTGTGGTTCCGAATCCGAATTCGTCGGCTCCTAGCAACGCCGCCAGGACGACATCACGTCCCGTCTTCAAGCCACCATCCACACGCACGCGGACGCGTTCGCGGAGGCCATTGGCGCACAGCACGCGGTGCACCTCGCTTAGCCCCAGCTCCCACGGGATGCCAGCATGTTTGATCGAGCCTAGGGGTGAAGCGCCCGTCCCTCCATCGTGACCGCTCACGTGGATGATATCAGCACCAGCTTTCGCCACACCCGCCGCGATCGTTCCGATCCCGGCTTCGGCGACGAGCTTCACCGCGATGCGCGCCAGGGGGTTGATCTGGCGCAAGTCGTAGATGAGCTGTGCCAAGTCCTCGATCGAATAGATGTCGTGATGGGGCGGGGGGGAGATGAGGGTAATGCCAGGGAGAGTGTGACGGATGCGGGCAATTTCCGGGGTGACTTTATGCCCGGGGAGTTGTCCCCCCTCGCCCGGTTTGGAACCTTGAGCCATCTTGATCTCCAACTCGAGGGCCGAACAGAGATACTCCGGCGTGACGCCGAAACGAGCCGAGGCCACCTGCTTGATGGCGCTATTGAGCCATTCCCCGCTCGGACGGGGACGATACCGTTGCGGATCCTCTCCCCCCTCGCCGCTATTGGAGCGCGCGCCCAGCCGATTCATCGCGATGGCGATCGCTTCATGTGCCTCGCGACTGAGCGCCCCATGCGACATCGCCGACGTCGAGAATCGGCGTATGATCGCCTCAACCGGCTCCACTTCCCCAAGCGGAAGAGGGATGGCCGCACGCCGAAAGTCGAGCAAATCTCGCAACGCGACAGGCGGCCGCTCCTCCACGGCGCGCACATAGGCGCGAAATGCCTCGCGATCGCCCGTACGTACGGCGCGCTGCAGTGCGCGAATGACCTCCGGATGGAACGCATGATACTCGCCCTGCCGACGAAAGCGATAGAAGCCGTGATCCTCGAGTCGCAGCACCGTCGCCCGAAAGGCCGCCTCGTGGAGGCGGAGGACATCTTGAGCCACGCCTTCATAACTTACCCCTCCGATGCGTGAAGGCGTCCCTGTGAAACATTCGTCCACGAGATCGCGCGCCAACCCGATCGCTTCGAAGACTTGGGCCCCATGATAACTGAGCAGCACCGAGATGCCCATCTTCGACATGATCTTCAAGAGCCCCTTCTCGATGGCGCGCACGTAGTTCCGCAGCGCGCCGATTGGATCCACTCCTCGCTCCCGCGCCACCGCTCGCACTGTCTCCATCGCGAGATAGGGATGGACGGCGTTCGCCCCATAGCCGAGCAAACACGCGAAATGATGGTCCTCGCGCGGCTCGCCGGTCTCTGCGATCAGGCTCGCGCGCAGCCGAAGCCCGCATCGAAGCAAAGAGTGATGCACGGCGCCGACGGCGAGAAGCATCGGGATGGGAGCCCGCTCGGCATCCACCGCGCGATCGCTGAGAAGCAGCAGGCTCGCCCCCTCGCGCACGGCACGCTCGGCCTCCTCGCATAATCTCCGGACCGCAAGACGGAGCCCGGATGGTCCGTCTGATACCGGAAAGACGGCATCCAGTCGCCGCCATCGCCCGTCGCACCGATGGAGCACCCAGGCGAGATCCCCTTCGCCGAGGATCGGACTTCGTAACTTGATCAACCGACACGCTTCCGGAGACTCCTCCAACCAATGACCACGTGCGCCAATGAGCATTGAGAGCGACATCACCAATTGTTCGCGAAGGGGATCAATTGGCGGATTCGTCACCTGAGCGAACCGTTGCTTGAAATAGGTGTAGAGCAAGCGCGGCTTCTGCGAGAGCACTGAAGGTGGCGTATCATCGCCCATCGAACCCGTCGGCTCCTTCCCCTCGAAGGCCATCGGCTTGAGGAGGAAGTCCAGGTCCTCGGTCGTGTACCCGAACGCTCGTTGCCAACGCAGTAAGGCGTTGGCCTCCTGCCTCTCGCCCTCCTCACGCGCCAGCCCGTATCCCTCTTCCTCCGGCCCTTTCACCAAATGCATCCGGACCCACCGTGTATATGGTCGGCGGGTAGAGATCGTCCGCTTGATCTCATCATTGCGTAACAACGCTCCCTGCGCGGTGTCCACAGCGAGCATCATTCCAGGCCCCAAGCGCCCTTTCTCCACAATGCGTTCTTCCGAGATGGAGAGGACACCGGCCTCCGAAGCCACCAATATGAGCCCATCCCTGGTCACCAAATAGCGAGCCGGTCGCAGACCATTTCGATCCAAAGCCGCTCCGACGATCCGCCCATCGCTGAAGCAGAGCGCCGCCGGCCCATCCCACGGCTCCATCAGACATTCGTGATACTCGTAAAACGCCCGCACGTCCTCATCCAGATCAGGGATTCCTTCATAGGCCTCCGGCACGAGCATCATCATCGCATGGAGGATGGATCGCCCCGAGAGCACCAGCAGTTCCAAGGCATTGTCCAAATTCGCCGAATCACTCCCCTCCTCCCACAGGATCGGCGAGAGCAACTCCGCCTCTTCCCCCCACACCGATTCTCGAAGATCCGCTTCCCGCGCCCGCATCCAGTTGCGATTCCCCTGGAGCGTATTGATCTCCCCATTGTGCGCGAGCATGCGGAAGGGTTGAGCGAGTCTCCAATTCGGAAGCGTGTTCGTGCTGTATCGTTGGTGGAAGACCGCGAACGAGGTCTTGAAGGAACGATTCTGCAAGTCAGGATAGAATCGGCCAAGCCGCGATGAGACCATGAGCCCCTTGTAGATGAGCGTGCGATGCGAGAGCGAGACGATATAGGCCGGAAGCGACAGCTCACGCATTCGCCGCTCGATCTGCTTGCGGATCAGATACAACTCGCGCTCGAAGCGCTCCCCGGAACATGGTTCCTCCCCACTGGAGATCAAGAATTGTTCGATCGTCGGGCATTCGGCGGCCGCCTTCTCCCCGAGAGTCGCGCGAACGATGGGTACTGAACGCCATCCGATCCACCGTACGCGCAATCGGCTCGGCCGACACGCCCATCCACGTACGATCGCCTCGATGACCCTTCGCGCTTCCGTCAGAGCCTCCGGCTCCTGCGGGAGAAAGGTCATGCCGACAGCCAGCTTCTCCATGTGACACAGGCGCGCTCCCCGCCGCACCGCCTCGCGCCGGAAAAAGCCCTGCGGCAATTGAAAGAGTACGCCCGCTCCATCCCCGGTCTCCCCATCTGCCGAGACGGCTCCACGATGCTGTAGCTGCGAGAGTGCCTCAAGCGCCCACCGCAAAATCTCATGCCGGGCCGTCCCCTTCAGGTCTGCGATAAACCCAACTCCACACGCATCGCGCTCGTCTACCCTCCATCCCGACCACCCCATTCCGCCCCCCTCTCTGGCACACTCAACTCAGGCAGCCACCTCCTCAGGCTTCACCGAGAGCGAATCGGGAAGCAACGAGATGATAATGTCGTACTCCCGCGCATCCTTGATGAACCGTCGAATCTCCCAAAGCAAGAACTCGCGAAACTCCTGCTCCAACCCACCGTGCTGCCACTGTCCCAACAGAAACTGCATGATCTGCCCGTATTCCCTCATCCCTAAGCCTCCTCTCAGGGTTTCTCGATCTCCGTAGGCAAACCCTATACCGAAACAGGAGAGAGCCCCATACCAATGTCATCGGATTGAAAAGAAGCGACTTACAGTTCAATGCGTGGGTGAACGGCCCTTCATATCTGGACAGTTTTGTCCACATCTGCGGGAGTGGAACAGAAATGTTTCTCTCCAACTCATTTTATTGGTGTCGACCGCCCTCAGGGACATCAGGGTTCGAACAAGAAAGCTACGTTTTTGTCGCGATTTTCTCGATCCAAGACAGGTTTTGTCGGGAGGCGGTAGAAGAAAGGGCGTTCATCTTTGTGCCGACAGGTGGCGTCCACGATTCAAACGAATCCGCAATCAAACAGCACCTCTGATAGAGGTCGAATTTAAGGGTCTGTGCGCCTGATTCTGAAAGTGTGGAGAAGGGGATGGAAGAAGGTTCGGAAGATCATTCGGGGACGTTCAGCAAAATCCGGAACTCGCGCGCGCGGCGGCGGAGCCAGCCCGTTACGCTGAAGCGTTCTCGTCGAGTTGGCAACACCTCATGCTCTACCGTATCGCTGCGCAAGAGGACGAAGGTACCCGCGCGCGGTACGACATCGTGAGCTACTCCCTCGGGATCGTAAATGCGCAGTGCGCCGCCATCGGCCTCGTCCCACGCTGCGTTCAGATAAAGAATGCAAGAAATCATCCGCTCATCGGCCGTGAGGAACCGATCTCGATGGCGCCGATAGAAGGCTCCCGGCGGGAAGACGGCGTAATGGACTTCGAACTCGGTGAGACTGAGGAACAACGCTTCATTGAGCGCCTGTCGCAAGCGGTCGATCTCCTCTCGGTAGATGCGTTGAATAGGCGTCGGCGTGAGCTCATCCCACCAGAAGATCAAGTCGCTGCGCACATCCTGGCGGATTTGATATCCCGAACCGCGTCCGATGCCGGCTGGTCGGAACCTCCCTTGACGCCACAAGCGATCGGCCTCTTCGGCCAGTCCGCGAATGACCCACGACGGCAAGAAGTCCGTCGCGATGGCCCAGCCCCGCTTGGCCAATTGATTGAGCAGAGAAGAGAGCTGCGCCTCCGAATTCCTCATCGTGATGCTGGCACGTTCATCCGCCCCCCCAATTATAGCGCGGGGCAACGAGGAGAACCGGTCAAGCGTGGGGCTGTGTCGATGTTCCCTCTTTGTCCCTTGACAGCGACGTACCGAGATTTATAGGCTCCCTCTCACGGATGAAGCGGCGGCCGATGAAGATGCGATGGAACGACGATCGCCGACGATGGGTGATCGTCGTGCGACGATGGGTGATCGTCGTGTTGCTTCTCGGAAGCGCACTCTGGTTCCCCCCCCATCCTCTAACACGCCCCCAATCGCTGCCGTCTCCTGAGCCCACTTCCTGGGTGATCGTCGGCGCGACGATCGTGGACGGGAGTAGTCGGCCTCGCTTCCGCGCCGATGTTCGCATCGTTGGGGATCGGATCGCGCGCATCGGGCGATTTGCGCCCAGCCCTGACGACCGCGTGCTGCGCGCAACGGGTCTCGTTCTCGCGCCGGGTTTCATTGACCTTCACAACCATTCGGATCGCGGGCTTGAAGTGGAGCCGACGGCCACGAGTCAGATCGCCCAAGGCATCACGACGATCGTCCTCGGCCTGGACGGGAGTTCCCCATGGCCTATCGCGCAATATCTTCACAAGCGTCAGGAACAACCAGCAGCCGTCAACGTCGCACTTCTTGTCGGACATGCGACCGTGCGTCAGCTCATCCTGGGTCGCGATGCGAACCGGGCGGCTTCCGAAGCTGAGATCGTCGAGATGGCGCGGCTCGTTGAGCAAGGTTTGCAGGAAGGAGCCTTCGGCCTCTCCACCGGACTCGAATATGACATCGGATATGCGAGCACGACGGAAGAGATCATCGCCTTGGCGCGCGTTGCGGCTCGTCACCGAGGCCTCTACGTGAGCCACATTCGCGACGAGGGCGATCGCATGCTCGAAGCGCTCGAAGAGGCCCTTCGTATTGGCCGCGAAGCGAACATCCCGGTTCATATCTCTCACATCAAGCTGGCCACTGCGAGCGTGTGGGGAAAGGCGCGTGAAGTCGTCGCGCGGATCGAGCGCGCGCGTCGCGAAGGGCTGGATGTCACGGCCGATGCCTACCCCTACGAGGCTTGGGCTTCGACGATCACGGTTCTTGTGCCGAGCCGCCGACACGAGGATCCAGCAGCCGTCGCCAAAGGTTTAGAGGACGTCGGAGGGGCGGATCGCGTTTTGATCACGAGCTGTCCCGCTCATCCCGAATACGAGGGGAAGACGTTGCAGGAGATCGCGCGAGAGCGCGGGACGACCCCAGTTCAGGTCTACATGGAGATCGTCCGCGGGGGAGGCGCGAGCGTCGTGTGCCACTCCATGCAAGAGTCCGATCTCCGTGTCTTTTATCGCCAGCCCTGGGTCATGGTCGCCAGCGATGGGGGCATCGGCATGCGCCATCCGCGTGGAGCCGGGGCGTTCCCACGCGTTCTTGCCCGCTACGTGCGCGAACAACGCGTGCTCACGCTCGAAGACGCCATTCGGAAGATGACGAGCTTGCCCGCCGCTCGCCTGGGATTGAGAGATCGTGGACTCATTCGCGAAGGCTTCGTGGCCGATCTTGTTCTCTTCGATCCCCGACGGATTCAAGACCGCTCGACCTTCCGCGAGCCAAATCTTCTGCCGACGGGCGTAGAATACGTTTTCGTCAACGGCCGACTCGTATGGGAGCGCGATCACCCAACGGGCGAGCGTCCCGGCCGCACGCTGATGCCGTCGCGATGATCGGCCGATGAAGCCTCATGGAGCCCGCAGCAAGGGGGCCGGGCGCGCTCAGCCTCCGTAGAAGATCTTCGGGCCGAGGTCCCTCAACCACAAGACGGCCTCATCCGGCCGTCCCTCGGGCTCGCGTCGAACGCCAGCCTCTACCACTTCTCCGATGACCACCGCATGATCCCCTCGCTCAACGATGTCGGCGACGTGACACTCAACGAAGGCCGGTACGATACGCAGCAACGGGCTTCCCGTCGCTCCCGTCTCATACTCATATCCTCCGATTTGTCGTTCATCGCCTTCGACCGGTTTGAAAAACGCGTAAGCGACATCCCCCTGATCTTTTCCCAGGAAATTCAATGCGAATGTCCCGGAGGAGCGAATCACTCCATAGATTCGCGAATCCGTCTTCACGGCGACGACCACTAGGGGCGGCTCGAAGGAGGCCTGCGTCACCCAGTTGACTGTCGCCGCCGCCATCCCGTCCGAGGAACGTGAGGTCAGAACATATAGCCCATAGGGGATCATTCGCAACGCCGTCTTCCTCGCTCGCTCGTCCATCCTCGCCTCCTCGAAGGAGAATCACTAAGGGGTTTCATCTTACCAAAGGCCTTCGCTCCCGGAAAGAGCGACACGCTTCCTCATCCAGGCGACGCATTTGACTCCTTCCCCGAAGCTTGATATTGTGATGCCGAAATCGGTATGGGAAAGAGATCACCCGCCACGGAGGAGGAGTTGTGATGAGGCCGATGATTCGTTCGATTCGCCTTGTGCTCTCTCTCCTTCTGGTGATAACCGCGGCTTCGCTTCCGAGCCTCCGCGCTTCAGGTCAGGAACCGAAGCCGGAATCGAGATCGGAGGAGAAGAGAGAAGAACTGCCACTCAAACCGATCGAGACGATCGCGTTCACCACGGACGAAGGGACGTGGATGTCGCTCGACGTCTCTCCGGACGGCCAAACCATCGTCTTCGATTTGCTGGGTGACCTTTACGCTCTGCCGATCACCGGTGGGGAAGCGAAGCGCCTTCTGGGCGGGATGTCATTTGAGAGTCAGCCGAAATTCTCCCCCGATGGAAAGAAGATCGTCTTTCTCAGCGACCGCAGCGGCGCTGAGAACGTCTGGGTGGCGAACGCCGATGGCTCTGACCCGAAACCGGTGACGAAGGGGCGCAATCAGATGTTCGTCTCACCGACGTGGACGCCGGATGGCCGATACATTGTCGTCTCCCGCTCGACCGATCCGATCGGGACGTTCTCCTTGTGGATGTACCATATCGAGGGGGGAACGGGCGTTCAAATCGGGCCACCGGATCCCCCTTTACCCGAACCGGGCTCGCAAGAGCCGGCCCGTCCGCGCCAGAACAAAATGGGAGCCGTTGTCTCGCCCGATGGGCGGTATATCTACTACTCGGTGCGCACAGGGGCTTTCACCTACAACGCCATGTTCCCTCTCTGGCAAATCGTCCGCTTCGACCGCGAGACGGGGGAGACGACGACCATCACCAATGCGCAAGGGAGCGCCATGCGTCCCGTTCTCTCGCCCGATGGGAAGAAGCTCGTCTACGCCACGCGCTACGAGACCGGAACGGGTCTGCGCGTTCGCGATCTCGAAACAGGCGAAGAACGCTGGCTAATTTATCCGGTCACGCGCGACGATCAGGAGTCGCGGGCGACGCGAGATACGATGCCCGGTTATGCCTTCCTGCCTGATGGGAGTGCCCTCATCGTGCCGATCGAAGGCAAGATTTGGCGTGTGGATTTCGAGACGGGGCAACGCACGCTGATCCCCTTCACGGCCAAGGTCGAAGTGGAGATCGGCCCGCGTGTTTACTTCCAATACCGAGTAGACGACAGCCCGATGGTGCGCGCGCGGTTGATTCGTTGGCCGGTGCTCTCTCCTGATGGCCGACGGCTCGCCTTCAGCGCGTTCAATAAGATCTGGGTCATGGACTGGCCATCGGGAACGCCTCGACGTCTGACGAACGCATCAGTCGGCGAATTCATGCCCACGTGGTCGCCCGATGGCCGATACATCGCGTACGTGACGTGGTCGCCACAGGGCGGACACATCTTTCGCGCGGCTGCTGATGGGAGTTCGCCGCCGGAGCAATTGACCCGCCGCCCGGCCTATTACTCCTCCCCAGTCTATTCCCCCGATGGTTCCAAGATCATCTTCATCTCCGGCCCGACGCACCAACATTTATACGCCGAGCTGCGAGAACATCGTACCAAGCTCCATCCCGATCTCCTTCCCGACGAGACTCGTATCGCGGAGATCACGGGCATTTCCCCTGGGATCGGACTCGAACTCCGGTGGATCCCGGCCGCAGGTGGAGAATCCACGCTCATCGGGCCAACGCAAGGCGGGACAGCGCCGCATTTCGCGCGCGAGCCCGATCGGATTTACCTGACGACCTCACGGGGATTGACCTCGCTGCGGCTCGACGGACTGGATCGGCGCACGCATTTCCGCGTGCGGGGTTCCGCTCCAGGTCCCTTCCCCCCTGACGCCGATGAGATCCGGCTCTCGCCCGATGGGGAGCGCGCGTTCGTCAGCTTGCAGAATAAGCTCTATCTGATCCCCGTCCCCAAAGCCGGGCGCGAGACGATCACCATCACGATCACCCCGAACGGACAATCGGCCGTGCCCGTCAAGCGGGTGTCCCTTGAAGGGGGCGAGTATCTTAACTGGTCCGCCGATGGGAAAGCCCTCACGTGGTCTTGGGGGGCGAAGTTCTATCGGCAGGACCTCTCGACCGAGAAGCCGGAGGCGAGAGACATCGTCGTCGAAGTCCCGCGCGCGCGACCCAGTGGCACGATTGTCCTGAGCGGTGCACGGCTCATCACCATGCGGGGCGATGAGGTCATCGAACGCGGGGACATCGTCATCACCGAGAATCGCATCGCAGCCATTGGTCCGAAAGGTCGCGTGCCCATCCCGGCTGGCGCTCGCGTCCTGGACGTGACCGGCAAGACGATCATCCCCGGATTCGTAGATGTGCATGCCCACATGTGGCCACCGCGGGGCGTACATCAGACGCAGGTTTGGCAATATCTGGCCAATCTCGCTTATGGCGTCACGACCACGCGCGATCCGCAGAGCGGGACGCCCGACGTCTTCGCGTACGCTGATCTGGTCGAGGCCGGGGAGATCCTCGGGCCGCGCATCTTCTCGACCGGTCCTGGCATCTTCTCGCGTTCGGGACTCGACGACCTGGAGACGACGCGCGCGTTCCTCAAACGCTATAAGGAAGCCTATCAAACGAACACGCTGAAGCAGTATGTGGCCGGCGACCGGATCGTGCGCCAATGGGTGGCGATCGCCTGTCGGGAACTCGGGATCACGCCGACGACCGAAGGTGCGCTCGACATGAAGCTCGACCTCACGCAGATGATGGATGGTTTCCCCGGACAGGAACATGCCCTTCCGATTCATCCCCTGCACAAAGACGTCATCGAGTTCGTGGCGCGGACGAAGACGTTTTACACGCCGACGATCCTGGTGGCCTACGGTGCCCCGTTCACGGAGAACTACTACTTCACATCGGATGACGTGCACGGGAACCAGAAACTGCGCCGCTTCATCCCGCATGAGCTTCTGGATACAATGGTCCGACGCCGGCGGCAGTGGTTCCTGGCTGAAGAATACGGCCATGTGGGGATCGCGCGTGCGTGCGCGGCCATTGTGCGCGCAGGCGGGCGCGTGTGCCTCGGCAGTCACGGGCAGCTCCAAGGCCTCGGCGCGCACTGGGAGCTGTGGAGCATCGCCTCGGGGGGGATGTCCCCGTACGAGGCGCTGAAGGTCGCCACGATCTTCGGCGCAGAGGCCCTTGGCTTGCAGCAAGACCTCGGTTCGCTCGACGTCGGGAAGCTCGCCGATCTGGTCGTGCTCGAGAAGAATCCGCTCGCGGATCTTCGCCACACGACGAGCATCCGATACGTGATGAAGAACGGATTCCTCTTCGACGGGGATACGCTCGATCAAATTTGGCCGACGCCGAAGAAGCTGGAACGACAATATTGGTGGGAGAACGATCCGCCCGCAGTCCCAACGCGCCAATGACCAGAGGACCGGAGGACGCCAGCGATGGGCCGAGTCCGACCTTGGACTCGGCTCATCGTTTGGCGATCCCTCTTTCCCCACGACGCCATGCTCGGAGCGTTCACCCCTCCTCCCGTTCGATCTCCGCGCCGAGAGCACGCAGCGCGACATCCAGCCGCTCATACCCCCGCTTCAGATGCTCGATCCCTTCCACGACGCTCTCCCCATGCGCGGCCAGCGCGGCGATGACGAGCGCAGCCCCCCCTCGGATGTCCATCGCCCTCACCATCGCCGGATGCAGTGGCGTCGGACCGAAGATCCGAATGGCGTGGAAGAATTCGGGGCGATCGTCTTCGAGATTGAAGTTGTATACGGCGTCCGGATTCTCGACGGGTGGATTGAAGAACTCGATCCGCGCGCCCATGCGCTGCAATTCCCGTGCGTAGTGGAACCGGTTCTCGAAGACGGTCTCATGGATGATGCTCACTCCCTCAGCTTGCGTGAGCACCGGGGCGATAAGCGGTTGCCAATCGGTCATGAATCCGGGATGCGGCGCCGTCCGGATGACGACGGAGCGCAACGGGCCCCGATACCAAACGCGCCATGTCGTCTCGCAATGCGCCGATCCGGCCCCGATCTCCTCCAGGACCTCGAGGAACGCCCGCACATCCGTCGCTCGCACTTCTTCGATCTCGACCTCCCCTTTCGTCGCCAGCGCAGCGCACGCGAAGGTGACCGCTTCGTTGCGATCCGGCATCACGCGATGGCGAGCGCCGCGTAGCTGAACCCCTCCCTCGATGCGAATTGTCCGCTCGCTCGTTCGACAGATACGCGCCCCCATCGCGTTCAGGAACGCGATGAGATCATCCACCTCAGGCTCCTGTGCGGCGTTCTCCAAGAGCGTCTCTCCTTGGGCGCAAGCAGCCGCCAAAAGCAAGATCTCGGTTCCCGTATGCGTATTCTTCGGAAAGCGATAGCGTGCACCGCGAAGCTGAGTCGCGCGCACCAGCAGCTGCTTGCCGCGCTTTTCAACGTGTGCCCCCAAAGCCTCGAGCCCAGCGAGCGCTCGATCCAGAGGGCGCCGCCCGATACGATCCCCTCCGGGCTCAGGGACGAGGGCCTCGCCAAAACGCACCAGCAACGGCACCAGCAGTAGCGACGAAGCTCGCGTCCGTTCCAACGAACAGACCACCACATGCGACTCACTGAGGGGACGTGGATCAACGACCCAGGTCGTCGGCGCCAAGCGCATCGCGCGTCCGCCCAGTGCTTCGATCGCGCATGCCACAAGGTGCACGTCCTCGACGTCGGGGACGTTCTCCAAGATGCTGGGGCTGTCGGCCAGCAGCGCGGCGATCATCACTTTGAAAGCCGTGTTCTTCGCCCCGCTCACGCGCACGCGCCCATGGAGCGGCCGCCCTCCGCGAATCCTCCATCTCACGAGTCCCATACGCCTATATAGCGAATCTCCTCTTCCAGGAGAATGCCGAATCGTTCGCGTACAGCCATCTTCGCCAATTGAATCAACATGCGAATGTCGCGCGCAGTCGCCCCCCCCGTGTTGAGGATGAAGTTGGCATGCCGCTCGGAGATCATCGCCCCACCGAGACGATACCCCTTCAAGCCGCACGCCTCGATGAGCCGGCCTGCATAGTCTCCCGGAGGGTTTTTGAAGACGGAGCCCGCACTCGGCCCCGAAGGTTGCTGCTTTCTCGCTTCAAGCATTTGCCGCATCCTCGCCTCGATGTTCGCGCGCGGCGCACGGTACCCCTTCAGCCGAGCCGCCAAGACCACCTCGTTCGTCCGTTGAAATCGGCTCCGGCGATACCCGAAGTCGAGTTGCGCTCGGGACAAGACGACCACTTCGTTCTGTTCATCCAACGCCTCCACTTCGAGCACGCGCTCGCCGATCCATTCCTCCCGCGTCCCAGCGTTTCCGACGATTGCGCCCCCAAGCGTCCCCGGGATGCCGACGAGGAACTCGAAGCCGCCGATCTCGGCCTCACTGGCGCGACGCGCCAACGCCACGAGGTTCATGCCCGATTCGGCCCAGATCTCTTCTCCTCGGACCTCCATGCCCTCGGCGCGATTCAGGATGACGAGCCCAGCGACTCCGGCATCGGAGACGAGGACGTTGGCTCCATACCCGAGGATCGTCACCGACAGAGCAGCTTCGCGCGCTGTGCGCACGGCGGCGATCAGGTCTGCGCGCGTGCGGGCGATGAAGAACCACTCAGCTGGCCCCCCCACGCGCCAATTCACATATGGAGCTAATGGCTCTTGATACCGAAGCCGCCCCGATCCCAACCGCGCCTCAAAAGCGCGCGCGAATTCGCCCATTGCGGCGCACGCGATGTCGCCTTCTCGCGCCATTCCCTCCTCGGCCGACGGAAGCAGTGATTCAACTCATGCGCAGGACCTCTTCCAACGCTGTGCGCCAATCCGTCCGCTCATCGCGGTATTTCACGATCACGGGCGTCGTGATTGCGAGTCCATGCGCGCGCGCGAACTCACCAGGAGCCGGTCGCGCCCCCGGAACGACGACCGCTCCTTCCGGGATCACCAGCGGCACCCCATGCCCCCCGCGATAAATGCGCCCGTGCACGAGATCGTACACCGGCGTCGAGCTGGTCAGGATGACGCCGGCGCCTAAGACGGCGCGTCGCTTGACGATTGTCCCCTCGAAGACGCCGCACTGACCGCCTACCAATACCTCATCCTCGAGGATGACCGGCCAGGCTCCGGGAGGCTCAAGCACGCCGCCGATTTGGGCTCCCGCGCTCACATGCACCCGCTTGCCGATCTGCGCGCACGACCCAATCAGGACATGGGAATCCACCATCGTGCCTTCGTCCACATACGCGCCGACGTTGATGTATGAGGGGGGCATGACGATGACCCCCGGCGCAATATACGCTCCATCGCGGATCGCCGTGCCTCCGGGCACGACGCGGATGCCCTGACGCACCCCTTCGAGAGCTTTCAGCGGATACGTGTCCTTGTCCGAGAACCGGAACTGCTCATTGATCGAATAATCGACGAGCGCGCCGATTCGAAATCCGAGCAGAATGCCCTTCTTCACCCACGCGTTCACGATCCAGTGCCCTTCACGAGGCTCGGCTGCTCGAAGGCGCCCCTGGTTGAGCTGCCGCTTGAATTCCTCGAAGATCGGGCGGCCGCGCTCCCGCGCCTCTTCAAGAGGCGCTTCGAAGAGTCGCTCGATCTCAGCCCTGAGTTGCGACAGGTCCATGGCCCGCTCCCGCCGGAAGCAAGTGGAGATCGGCCAAGATTGCTCGCAGCCGCTCGCGCGTCTCCGCACGAGGCGGGACGAGCGGCAAACGATAATTCTCCTCGATCAGCCCCATCATAGCCAAGGCCGCTTTGACGGGGATCGGATTCGTCTCGAAGAAATTCCCACGCATGAGCGGCAGCAGCCGATAGTGTGCGGCGCGCGCACGGTCAAAGTCTCCGGCCAGTGCCGCCGCCACCAGCTCCCGCATTTCGGCCGGCGCTTCATTGGCGGCGACCGAGATCACTCCATCCCCACCGAGCGCGAGAATCGGAAGCGTCCACACATCATCCCCGGAGAGGACGAGGAATCCCGACGGACGCGCGCGCAGCAGTTCCATGATTTGCTCCAGATTCCCCGATGCCTCCTTGATGCCGATGATGTTCGGGACCTCGGCCAGACGGAGGACTGTCCCCACCTCTAGGTGGCATCCGGTTCGACTCGGCACATTGTAGAGGATCACAGGAAGGCGCACCGCTTCCGCAATCGCTCGAAAATGCCGATACACCCCCTCCTGTGTCGGCCGATTGTAGTAAGGAGTGACCGAGAGGATCGCATCGGCGCCCGCTTGCTCCGCCGCGCGCGCCAGAGCAATGGCCTCCTCAGTCGAATTCGTTCCCGCCCCAGCGATCACCGGCACGCGCCCTCGAACGCGCTCGACGACGCGGCGAATGATCTTGTGCTGCTCCTCCGGATGGAGTGTGGCGCTCTCGCCCGTCGTCCCGCAAGGAACGATCCCATCCGTCCCCGCGTCGAGCTGAAAGTCCACAAGGGCATCCAGCCGTTCGTAGTCCACCTGCCCATCGCGTTGAAACGGGGTAACCAAAGCGACAAAGCAGCCTCGAAATCGGCTCGTTCCGTTCATACGTCCCCTCCTTGAAGAAAACGATCGATGATCTCCTCGAAGGAGAAAATCCCCCGATGGTCTTTCGCGAACCGAGCAGCCCAGAGCGCTCCCACGGCGAACGCCCGCCGATGGCGAACGACGTGCGTGATCTCCAGGGTCTCAAACGGCGCATCGAATCCCACCAGATGCCTCCCCGGGTGCGATCCGGCGCGGATCGAGGCGACATTGATCCCCTCCTGAGGAATGCGCCCCTCCAGCCGCGTGACCAAATGCGTCTTCCGTCCCAACTGCTCGAGCAAGATCTTCCCCAGCTGCAGCGCCGTGCCACTCGGATGATCGGCCTTTCGCCGATGATGCCACTCGACGACATAAGGATCGAAATCCGGCAGGTGCCGGAAGAGACGCGCGCCATAGGCCACCAGGCGAAAGAGCAGGTTGATCCCCACGCAGAAATTCGGCCCGTAGACAAACCCGATCTCCGCGCGTTCGATCACGGGTCGCACTTCGTCCAACCGATCGTACCACCCCGTCGTGCCGACGACCATTGGCCGGCGCGCTTCGGCAACCCGTTGAATATTGGCTAGGACGGCCTGCGGCGTTGAGAAATCCACGCAGACATCCACTCCGCGCAAGGCCTCCTCGGTCAAGCCTCGTCCCTCAGGGTTCGTGTGCGAGGTGAAGATGGGACCGACCTCGATGCCGGCCTCGAGAGCGGCCCGCTCCACCTCTCGCCCCATCTGACCATATCCGATTAATGCAATGCGCATCGGTCGCTCCCTCAAATTCGCCGAAAATAAAAAACCCCTCGAAACCGAGGGTTCCGAGGGGCCCGATCCTGCGTCGGCCTGCAGAGAGCTATCTCAGCTCCTCAGGCCACGGAGGATCGGGCCCCATGCGCTTGACCCGCTTGATCGCGCTTTCTTCGGGAGACCAACACCGCCAGGCAGTTCCTCTCTCAAGCGCCACTGAGCGCTCGCCAATCGCCCATCGCTTGTTCCGTCCTGTTACTCTCACGACGGGATGAGAAGTAGCATGTCTTCGTCGCTTCGTCAAGCCTTTTTCCTCGCCAGGCTCGCCCCCCCGAGCGAGCGCTCTGCGGCCGAGAGCGGGTTCCACATCACGAAGCCCTCAGAACGGCATCGGCTTCACGCCGAACTCGTGAAAGAGCACGCGCTGATTGTAAAGCGTCGGTTCAAGGACCGGGAGCCATCGGAAGAAGCGATTCGGTCGAAGGAACGCGCTTTGCCCGGATGGCAGGCGATTCCACCCCCGCGGGGGATCGGTCAACTCTACAATCTGCGTGTACGTCGCCCGGTTCGCCATGAGGACCGATGGCCCCACGCGGAATCCGAAGAGATGCCGGAAATGGATCATCTCGCGCGGGACCAAAGGCATCGCCCACATCGGGCCATAAGTGCGCATCAGCTCGTCCACAGCTTCGCGAATACTCGCCGCAATGACCTGACGCCGATCCACGCCGTTGAAGTAATCGGGTGTCACGGGGACGCCGGAACGCTCCCCCTCTAGGACATGGAGCACCGTATTGATGTTGACCTCCGAGAGGAGATCGCTCCCCAGTTCGTCGGCGAACGTGTTCCAAATGAGGCGTCGCAAGAGAGTATCGAAGAGGACATTTGCGGGTTCCACAGTGAGCGAGGAGATCGTATCGGCATAAAGAGCGCCATCCCAATTCTGCAGAAGCTGCGCCACGAGGCGCAACTGCGGATCGTTCGGCCCCATCTCCTCGATGACCTGCAGGAGATAGTCCCTCAGAAATGCCCCCTTCGGTCCCACGTCGTCGAAGCGTGCGATATCCTCTTCGATGCGCAGAAGGTCTTCGATCCCGAGTCGAGATCCCGCCCAGCCCTCTCGCTTCCGCCGAAGGAGTTGCGCGGGCTCGGCCAGCACGTTCATAAGTCGGAGCACGCGATGCTGCTTTCCGAAGAGCACATCGTCCGGATTCTCGAAATCCACCGTCGGCTTGTTGTTCCAATTCGCAAGCCAACCGCGCTGCGGATTTCGCACGTGGGGCAACGGACGGACGTTCGTCTCCCACTCTGCCTCTCCTGTTCCCGGCAGCGGAAGGCGAGGGTCATATCCGGCCGGGCGAATAGGTACCCACCCCGCGAGCCAATAGGCGATGTTCCCTTCGACATCGGCATAGAGGAAATGATGCGACGTCGGAATTCGATAGACGGCTCGCGCGAAATCCGCCATATTCCGCGCTCGATTGATCTCCAAAAATCCCACCCACGTCTCCGTCTCCCTCATCCAATGAGCCCGTTTGAGGGTGATGGCGACATGGTTCGCCTGATCCACGAAGAGCACAGGTCCATGAACGGTTCGCTTCACGAGAATCTTCCTCGCTTTCATCGCGCGCAGCGGGAAACCCAGCGGAGATGTCCGAATGGCGATGACCTCCTCGCGCACGTCCATACGCCGATACGCCCCCTGATAGAGGTATTCGTCGTGATCAGTGGGATTTAACCGCTCGACGTAGAGGTCGGCATTATCGCCGGGCCCGCTCATCGTCGTCCAAGCGATCCGTTCGTTATGCCCGATTAAGACGGCTGGTCCTCCAGCGAACGCCATGCCCGTCACGTGCCAACCTGGGGCTCTCAGATGCACTTCGTGCACGATGTCCGGATAGAGGAATCCCATCTGTGGCCCGCCGAGCAAGAGCGGGCGTCCCGTTTGAGACTTCGTCCCATCAATGACGAATCCGAAACTCCCGAAGGTGACCGGCAACCCCAAGAGTCGAAAGAGTGCGCGACGCTGCTTCTGCCATCGCTCGTATGCCGCCAGGAAAGCCCGAAAGTCCGGAAGCCAGCGATAGAGGGCAAAGAGAGGACCTCGCCGTCTCGAGCGATCACGCGCCGCCGTTTCATGGGCGGCCTGCGCACGAGCTTCCTGATCCTCAAGCGACACGGTCACGGGAGCTTCCGGATCGTTCCGCCACCGCAGATCGTCGAAGATCTCACCACCGAGTTCTTCTCCATGACGCTTCACGAGCTGTTGATAAAGGACGAGGTTTCGCAACTCTCGCCCTCCGCGCTCGCCGAAGATCCGCGCGGCCAATCGGCAGATGGCGATCGAATCCGTCACCGTCCACGGCTCCGGGAAATACCCGAGGACATGAAACTCCCAGGGGAGCTTCCGGATCGGATCCGCACGCGCCTCCGACAGATACCGATTGATCCCGTCGCGATAGGCTGCTACTGCGCGTTGGGCGAACTCGGGCATCGCCTCGTACATGGCTTGGTACTCCTGCTCCGTGTATCCGTGCTGGCGTTGTTCGATGTCCAACTCCACAAGCGCGATCGGCCCCTTCACCTCGACGCTCGTCACGATCTCGCCGAGAACCTCGGCCAAGCGCCCGCGCGCTGCCCGTCGAAAGAGTTCAAGCTGCCACAGCCGATCTTGGGCGACCGCATAACCGTATGCCTCGAAGAGATCGTACTCGCTCTCCGCTTCGATGCTCGGCCGACCGTATTCATCCCGATGGATCTTGGCCGTAGAACCAACCGCCTCTTGAGCGAACGCGCGATCTGCCCCGACCACGGGGACCTGCACAAGACTGCCGATCCATGCCCCGAGGCACACAATGCTTATCCCCCACCGAGCGAAGGATCGAACCGTCCAACGCATAGTCTCTCCTCCGGAACGTCCCGATCGCGGCTCCTTCTGGGGACACCTTCCCACGTTCCCACAGGGAGCTTGCGCTTTTCCACCCAACAACCCGCCTCCAATCCTCCGTTAGAGGATTATATGGGGAACGGCAATGATAGGCAACGGGATGTTTTGGAAAGACGCACGGCGAGCGCCTTGAGCTCACGCGGACTCTGAGGATGAGCGCTGGGGATCTTGCGAGGGCGCCCGCGTCTCGGTCAGACGGCGTTTCCTTCGGTAGAAGATCGAGCGGTGTACGCCCGAGAGACGAGCCGCTTTGGCGATATTTCCTCCCGCCTGCTCGAGCGCGCGTTGGATCAAGGCGTCCTCCAGCTCTTCGATGTAGGCCTGCGCGATCTTCAAAATGGCGCGGCGGCGGCGCTCCAAGTCTTCTCGATCCACTGGAGTCGTGCGCAAGAAGGCGCGGAAGGGATTCTTCTCCACGTCGAGAGCGCGGCGCCGATTGAGGAACGGCTCCGGCAAGTCTTCGGCTCGAATCTCCTCAGAGGAAGCCAGCAGGACGAGTCGTTGCACGAGGTTCTCCAGCTCTCGAACGTTGCCCGGAAATGGATACGCTTGGAGCGCGAGCAAGGTCTCGGGATGAAAGCGAAGCGTCGGGCGCCCGGCCGCCGGAGCGTATTTTTTCAAGAAGTGAAGCGCCAGCAGAGGAATGTCCTCCGGGCGCTCGCGCAGCGGTGGCAAGCGCAGCGGGATGACGTTCAATCGGTAGTAGAGTGCCTCCAGGAACTTCCCGTCGGCAACCATCTGCGCGAGCTGGCGGCTCGTGGCCGCGACGACGCGCACATCCACGCGGATGGGACGGCCACCGCCCAAGCGCTCGAACTCGTGAAATTGCAGAAAGCGCAGCAGCTTCGCCTGCACCGAGAGCGGCAGTTCGCCGATCTCATCCAGGAAGATCGTCCCGCGATGCGCTAGCTCGAAACGCCCCAGACGGCGCTCGATCGCTCCGGTGAAGGCCCCGCGCTCATGCCCGAACAACTCGGATTCAGCCAATGCCTCCGGCAGCGCCGCACAGTTGACGACGACAAATGGTCCATCGGCTCGCGGACTCAGGGCATGAAGCGCTCGCGCGAGCAGCTCCTTCCCCGTCCCCGATTCTCCCTCGATCAGGACGGTCGCCGACGATGAGGCCACCTGCAGAACCGTTTGCACGACCTTTCGCCAGGCCGCATTGGTCCCCACCAATCCTTCCAAAATTTCGCTCGAGGCCTCCGACAGGCGCTCTCCATATCTCACGAGCGCCGTTTGCAACCGATCGCCCGCTTCTAAATAAACGGCGATGAGCCGGGCGACTTGAGTGAGGAATTCTCGATCGGATTCTGAATATAGCGCGGCGATAGAGTTGTTCTCCACATAGATCGCCCCAAAGCTGATCCCTTCGATAACCAATGGGGCGACGAGCACCGAACGCACGCTGCGTTGAACGACGCTCGTCTCCTGCGAATACGCGGGCTCCGAGAGCGCATCGCGCACCAGGAGCGCCTCGCCGGAGGAGAGCGCGCGCCAAAGGAGCGTTCGGCTGAACGCGTGCTCTTCGTCCGAGAGATCCGCGGACCGGAAATTCCGCGCGCACGCTAAAAGGACACGCGCGGGATCAACTCCGACCTCCCCCCCAATGCGCAACCCGCCCGGATAGAGCACAAGCAGGATGCGCTCCGATCGCGTTTCGGCGAGTAGGAGGTCGGCCGCTTGCTCCAGAAATCCTTCCGAGGAGGAGCTACGGAAATAGAGATCAGCCAATCGCGCGGCCACTCGCCCTAAGCGACTCTCCAGCGCGAGGGATTGAAGCTCGGTCAGCGCGCGGTCGAGCTTCTCCAGCGCATCGCTGCGAATCTGCCCAAGCGTCTTCCCGATCGCGCCAAGGAGACGCTTCGTTTCCGTTTCCGAGAGGCGCTCGGCGAGCGCGCGACCGATGCGTTGCTGCAACTCATCGAGCGCCCACCGGAGTTCACCCAACAGATTCGCGGCTCTCTCCCACCACGCGCTCATGCCTCATATCGGTCCTCACGATCCTTCTACGCACAGCCCGCACGGCAGGCACATCCCATCGCATTCGCAATAGCCGATGGGACAGATGCCATCCAAGCCGAACGTCTCGCGCAAGAGCGCGCGCACGCGCCGCTCAATTGTCGCTGCGCGCTTGGCGCGTTGCGATGCCGTCCGACCGGACAAGACGTAGTAGACGGCAAACCGTTCGAAAGCGGAGAGTACTTCCCGCAATCGCAGATACGGACCGAGGTCCTCCCCGCTCAGCTCCCGCGTTTGTATCTCCCACCGATCCCACTGATTCTTCATCGCCAGTTCTCGCACAAGTGACGGGATCTCCCCGACGGCTCCCGCGCGTTTCCTTCTCCGTCCGACTCGTCTCACCGGAATGCGAATCGTCAAGGAAGTCCTCCTCTCCGCTTTCACTTTCTTCATCGAAAGTCTCCTTTCTCTGGAAAGTTCTCGATCATCTTGATCACGCTCCAGCTCGCTTGTCGCCCATAGTAGAGGATCCGCCCATCGGGTGCCCAAGCGAGCGTGGAGAAATAGACTCGCGGGTCTCGATTCTCCGTCCGCTTCACGGCTCTCCCCCCCTCGATCGCGAGCGTCCACACGTTATCGCGTCCATCGGCCCGTGAGACGTAGGCGACCGTGCGTCCATTGGGCGAGAGGTGAACGGTCACCACGCTCGCCTCCACGAGCACGCCGAGCGGCTCTCTCTTCCCCTCGGGCACCGTGACGCGAACGAGGCGAATCTCCCGGGCCATGTATGGGACGAGGCGCGACCCCGCGCTGATCGCGACCAGCAGCGCCGCGCCTGAATCCACCCAGCCGACGAGTCGCACCACATCCTGGCTTCGCAAGATGGGGAGCATCACCTTCCGCTCCACCTCACTCACCCACACCGTCCATCGCGCTTCAGAGGCCCCTCTCGTCTCTGAGACGAAGGCGAGACGACGGCCGTCGGGAGCCCAGAGCGGGCAAGAGAAGACGAGCGCGCGATCGGCATTCTCCGTCACCCGAACGTCTTCAACGGGGTCGAGCGTGGTGATCCAGATGTTCGAAGCGCCCGTTCGCATCGAGGCGTAAGCGAGACGACGCCCATCAGGAGCCCAACTGAAGTCGCGCGTCTGCAATCGATAGAATGGCAAGAGCCCATACCCTCCGTGGTAAACGCCGCGCGTCACCCGCCGCTCAGCTCCCCCGGAAGCCGGGACGATCCAAAGGTCGAGTTGTCCATCCGATCCACGACGCAAGAACGCCAGACGTCGACCGTCGGGGGACCAAGCCGGATCAAAGCCAGCGGTGGTGAATCGGACCGCGGCATCCTCACCGTCGAGCGTTCTCACCACGAGGTGCGCGTGAAAGAGGTCGCCGCCCGCGCTCGACTCCGGCTTCGCCTGAAATGCGAGGAGGCGTCCATCGGGAGAGACGGCTGGCCACAATTCCAAGCCGATCTCCGTCGTCACTTGGACTTCTTGCCCCGTCTGAACGTTCACCCCCCAGATGTCGGACTCGTCCTTCGAGAGCGAATACAGCAGGCGCCGACCATCCAAGGAGACATCGGCGATGAAAAGATCGGCCTCACTGGAGGTGAGCCGCTTCGGCGTTCGCCCACCGAGAGCCCAGAGGCAGATCTGGTATATCCCCCCCCATTTGCACGCGTAAAGCAAGCGCCGCCCATCAGGATGCCAAATCGGGAACCGTTCCTCATCCTGGCTCGCGGTCACTCGCTCCGGTTTCCCTTCGCCAAGGGGGAGGATCCAAATGTCCGCCTGCCCACCTTGAACGTCCACGTAAGCGATCCGCCGTTCGTCGGGCGAGAGGCTGAGGTCCATGACGCGCGACGTGTGCGGGTCGAACGACGTCAACGCTGTTGCCCGTCGCGAGGTGAGATCGAGCGCATAGAGATTCCGCTGCGCCTCATAATAGATGGCATTTCGCTTGGCCGACCACGCGATCAAGTTCACCGGATTCAAGCGACCCGTCGTCGCTTGGGGAATGAGATGCAGCAGTGTTGGGACCCCTCCTAAGGCCGGGATCACCCAGATGCCCACTTCTCCTCCGCGATTGGAGAGGAAAGCGATCTGCTGCCCATCTGGCGACCAGAGAGGAGACCAATCGCTCCACTCATCGCGCGTGATCTGCACGGCCGCTCCGCCGAGCGTCTGTTGAACCCACAGATCGGGATATCCCCCTTTTCGGGAAGCGAAGGCGATCATCTTCCCATCCGGGGAGAAGCGCGGGCGCGGCGGACTCTCGCCCGGTTCGTTCTTCCAACTCACCAGCTGCGTGTGCTGCAGAGCGGCGATCCATTCCGTTCCCAGGCGGTCGTCGGTGCGCCGGAGGAACCAGAACACGAACGCCGCAATCAGACCGATCAACACAACGCCCATCGCGCGCACCGTCGGCAAGCGCTCCAACCGGGACGACTCCTCCCGGGTCGTCCGCGCCAGAGAGACGGTCCGTAACCCGCTCGCCACATATCCGCGTTCGCGCGCGAACGCGATCAGCTCTTCCTTCATCTCCGAGATCGTCGGATACCGATCGGCCGGGTCCTTTCGCAGCGCTTTCCGCACAATGCGCTCCAATTCGAAGTCCACATGCGGTGCGAGTGCGCTCATCGGCTCCGGCTCCGCGTGCAAAATGGCATGCAAGATTTCGATCTCCGTCGCCCCGACGAAAGGTCTCCGCCCGGTGAGCAGTTCGTAAAGCAACGTGCCGAAGGAGAAGATGTCGCTCCGCTCATCCAGTGGCTCGCCGCGCACCTGTTCCGGTGACATGTACGGCGTCGTCCCGATGAGCGCCGAAGTCGCCGTGATCTGTGAGATCGTGAGCGCGTCGTCCGCTTCCCGCCCCTCCCAACGCACACGCTTGGCCAAGCCGAAATCCAATACAATGGCGCGATCGCGCTCGTCCACAATGACATTCGAGGGTTTGATGTCGCGATGGATGATCCCATGCCGATGCGCTTCTTCCAGGGCCTCTGCAATATCAATGGCGTATCCCAGCGCGCGCTCAATCGGAAGCGGCCCCTTATCGAGAAGCTCCTTGAGCGTCTTCCCGGCGATATAGGGCATGGCGATGAAGACGATGTCGCCGACTTCTCCGACTTCATAGACCGCGCAAATGTTCGGATGCTGAAGCGCGGAGGCCGCGCGCGCTTCGCGGAAGAAACGACGGCGAGCATCCGGATCGGCGACGAGCGAAGGGGAAAGAACCTTGATGGCCACCGCTCGCCCAAGCTGAAGGTCCACGGCGCGATAGACATCGGCCATCCCCCCTTGGGCGATCCAGGCTTGGATCCGGTAACGGGAGATGACCGTTCCCGGCTGGAGACTCCTCGATCTCATGCCTCCCTCATCTCCATCCTCTCTATCGCCCGTCTCGATTCTCCCTTCGCTTTTGCATTTCACCCCATCGCTGAAAGATGACGCCGAGCTTCGGCCCAATGATAAACCAAAGGTGGACCCTCGGCAATTTGGGACGGAGCGGTGCGCCCTTGCATCTATCGAGGCGCCTGAAAATAATAATCCGGCCATAACCAAGGAGGTGAGGCGATGAGCAAGAAGGCACGGACGACGCGACGACAATTTCTCAAGACGGTTGCAGCGACGGCCGTCTTCCCCTCGACGCTCCCGCTTCTGGAAGGGACGGAGGGGAAGGAAAGCGCAGTGGGAGTCATGACGCAATCGCCACAGCAACCGCTCACCCCCTCGGCAGCCGCCGAGGCCTTGGGCGAGCTGGTCCGATTGCGCTATGGACGCTTCCTGACGGAGGAACAACTCGCGGAAGTCAAGCGGCAGATCGAGCGCGGTCTTCGCTCAGCCGAACGCCTTCGGAACGTCCCGCTCACCAATGCGGATGAGCCGGATTTGATCTTCCGCGCAATGCCGTGAGCCCGCTTCATGGCGGCTCGGCCAAAACCCAATCCTCAGGGGGGTGTACGATGCGCGATCATGATCTCGCTTTCCTCTCGATTCGCGAATTGGCTCAACTCCTCCGATCCCGGCGTCTGTCTCCGGTCGAACTCACGCGCCTGTATCTGGAGCGACTGGAGCGCTTGGGGCCGAAACTGGGCGCGGTCGTCACGATCACTCACGAGTTGGCTCTGGCGCAAGCGCGCCGCGCGGAACGGGAAATCATGCAGGGCCAATATCGCGGGTTGCTGCACGGCATCCCGTACGGGGTGAAAGACCTGCTGGCGACCAAGGGCATCCCCACGACCTGGGGCGCCGCGCCGTATCGAAATCAGGTCTTCGACTATGATGCGACGGTCGTGCGACGTCTCCAGCGAGCGGGCGCCATCTTGGTGGCGAAGCTCGCGATGGTCGAACTGGCCGGAGGCATGGGGTACAACACGGCAGATGCCTCCTTCACCGGACCGGGACGCACGCCGTGGAACCTCGATTACTGGAGCGGGGGATCATCCTCCGGATCGGGAGCGGCTGTCGCGGCCGGATTGGTCGCTTTCGCTATCGGCTCGGAGACCTCGGGCTCGATCCTCACGCCCGCGGCCTTTTGCGGCATCTCGGGGTTGCGCCCGACTTATGGACTCGTGAGCCGATATGGCGCCATGGCACTCTGTTGGACGCTCGACAAACTCGGCCCCATGTGCCGCACGGCCGACGACTGCGGGATCGTACTCGCCGCGATCTCCGGCAAAGACCCCAAAGACCCATCGAGCGTCGCCCGAAGATTCACGTATTCGGCGCCACTTCTGCCTACCCGGCGGATGCGTGTAGGCATCGTCAAGGGCGCACTGGAGCGCGTGCAACCCGAAGTGCGGAAGAACTTCGAGGAAGCCGTCGAGGTCCTCAAGAAATACGCCACGATTGATCCCGAAGTCGCCCTGCCCGATCTCCCTTACGGGCAAGTCGTCGGAATCATCGTCAACGCCGAGGGCGCAAGCGCCTTCCGGGATCTGATCGAGAGCGGGCGCCTGGCGGAACTGCAAAACCCGCGCGATCGGATTGGGGGGTATGCGGGAATGACGGTCCTGGCCGTGGATTACCTGCAAGCCCAACGCGTTCGCGTTCGGATTCGCCAAGCCCTCGACGAAGTGCTCTCCCGATACGATGCCGTGATCGCGCCGACGCGCGCGACCGTCGCTTATCCGATTGGCGTGGAATTTGAGCGGGCATATCCGGGGACGGGGGGCGGACCCGCGCTCATCCCGGCAGGGAACGTGGCGGGCGTCCCGGCGCTCTCCATCCCCAACGGATTCGGACAAGCTGGACTCCCCACAGCGCTTCAACTGATGGGACGAGCCTTCAGCGAAGCGATGCTCATTGCCTTGGCCAATGCTTATCAACGGGAGACCGACTGGCATCGGCGACGGCCTCCCCTTGAGGCCTGAATCCTCCAGAGGGGAGAGACCAAGTGCTCTCCCCTCACGCTACCTCGGAGAATGCGGCCACCGTCGCCTCGCTCAATCGGAGAAAATCGGCCAACCGCATCCGAATCGAATCCGTATGCGTCCCCGCATTGAAGACGATCTCCTCGTCCTGCAACAAGGGCTCGGCCACGTAAACGGGGATTCCGTAGAGATTGCCGAAGATCGGCATCGCGCCGACCTCACAGTCCGGGAAGAGGTCTTTGAACTCGGCCTCCGTCGCCAAACGGACGTAGGTCGCCCCCACGACTTCGGCGAATCGCGTCAGGTCGACCTTGTGGTGAGCCGGCAGCACGGCCATCACATATCGGTCATCGGCTTTGAGGATCACAGCCTTCGCCATCTCGCGGCCTCGCACGTGAAGCGCGTGGGCGATCTCTTGTGCCGTGAACGCCTGCGAATGGAGGCAGACCACGTAGGGGACGTGTTGCTCATCGAGGTATTGCTTCAATCGGGCGACAACTCCCATATTGTCCTCCTCCGAAGATCGCGCGCCCGCGAGGTCTCGTCCCGAAGATCGAGATCGCGCGCGGCGCTCGTCGGAGATCGCCCCTTTTGGCGGAGACGATCCCCGCTTTCAGGCGGATGCCCAACGCTCGAAAAAGCGTTCCACGTCTTCGATCCGCGTTGTGATCGGACAGGGAGGAAGGCTCTGTCGGAAGACCGCGCCGTATCCCTTCGTGCGAATTCGAGGATCGAGGATCGAGAGGACGCCTCGATCGGTTCGACTGCGGATCAATCGTCCCAGCCCCTGCTTGAGCATGATGACGGCTTGTGGGACGGCGTACTCGTAGAACGGATCGCCGCCGCTTTGCTCGATGTAGCGCTGGCGCGCCGCCACAATGGGATCGGTCGGGACGGCGAAGGGCAACCGATCAATGATGACACAGCTCAACGCCTCCCCCTGCACGTCCACGCCTTGCCAAAAGCTCGACGTGGCGAACAGGACCGAATGCGGCGTCGTGCGGAACCGTGCCAGGAGTCCGGATTTCGAACCCTGCCCCTGGACGAAACAGGGGAACGGCACGAGACGTCGGACGCGCTCGTACATCTCCAGCATCGGCTGGATCGCCGTGCAAAGGACGAAGGCGCGCCCGTGCGTCACCCGCAGGAGTCGCACGATCTCCTCGACGGCAGCTTCGGTGAACTCCGGACTCCTGGGGTCCGGCATGTGCGGAGGAAGATAGAGGATCGCTTGTTCGGCATAATCGAAATGCGAGGGGACGATCAGCTCCCGCGCGTGGCGAATCCCGAGACGAGATCGAATGAAGTGGAAGCTCCCGCCGCTCGTTAAGGTCGCTGACGTCAAGATCACCGTGCGCACGCGATCGAAGAGTCGCTCGGCCAAAATCTCCGAGACCTCAATGGGCGTCGCCTGAAGGAAAATCCCACGTCCGCGCCGCTCATACCAACGAACGAACCGCGGATCGTGCGATACGAGGATGAAGTCGAGATCGGCCCGTACCTGCGCCGTTCGACGGATGAGGGCTTCGGCCTCCGGCGGTGGGTCCTTCATCGTCGCGAGCGTCGCCTCCAGAAGCGAGAGGGCATTCCGAAGCGCGAGGAAACTCTCCCCCACGCGCGTCACCGGGAGTGCTTCCTCTCCCTCCTTGGCGACATCCAGAGGAAGCTCTTCCTCTGTCACCTCCGAGCGAAAGAGGAGGTCCGGCTCCAAGGGGTATCGCCCCTCGGGTCTCCCATCGCTCAGGAAATACGCCCAGAAACTCTCGGCCCGCTGCTGCACGCGCAGGGCGACGCGCATCAACTCCGCCGCAGCCGCCGTGTCCGTGATCGGGAGATTCTGCACGTCGCGGATCAACTCGGCCACGCGATAATTGCTCACCTGCGCCCCGAAATATTCCGAAGCGATCTCTTCCAGTTCGTGCGCCTCGTCGAAGATGACGATCGAATAATCCGGGATCACGGCACCGTAGTCGTTCCCGCGCAGCGCGAGATCAGCGAAGAACAGATGATGGTTGACGATCACGATATCCGCTTTCAGGGCGCGCTCGCGCATCTTCGTGATGAAGCACGCCTCATACTCCGGGCACTTCTGTCCGAGGCAGACCTCCGAACGCGCATCGATCGCCGACCAGAAGCTCAAATTTTCCGGGAGATCCACCAGCTCCGCGCGATCCCCCGTCTCCGACTGAAAGGCCCACTGGCGAATCTCGTCGAAATACCGCACGTCGTCCCAATCCGCCAGGATCGGTTGCGCCTCGGCCTTCTTCAAGCGATAGAGGCAGACGTAATTCGATCGGCCTTTCATGTAGGCGACGCGCAGCTTCCGCCCAAGGGCTTTCTCCAAGAAAGGAACATCCTTGAGGAAGAGCTGCTCTTGGAGGTTCTTCGTCCCCGTTGAGATGATGATGCGCTCGGAGGCCGCTAGCGCCGGGATGAGATAGGCGAGCGTCTTCCCCGTCCCCGTCCCCGCTTCGACCAATAGATGCTCCCCCTCGACGATCGCGCGATAGACGGCCTCGGCCATTTGGATTTGTCCGGGCCGATATTCGTACTGCGGGTGATGCTTCCCCAAAAGCCCGCGTTCCCCGAAGACGTCCTCCATGCGGATGAGCTCTTCGCTCTGTCGGCTCATGGCCGATCCCCCGACGTCACAGGAGAGGCGATCATGAGTCGCGGAGCTGACGCAGCCGATGTGGATAGAGCGGGAATTGTTCGGTCAGCTCCAACACCCGTCGTCGGACCGAGCGTTGAACCTCCTCGCTCTCGGGTTGATCCAAGACCTCGGCGATCCACTGCGCGATCTTTCGCATCTCAGGCTCCCTCATCCCCCGCGTGGTGACCGCCGGCGTCCCCAAGCGGATGCCGCTGGCGATCATCGGCGGCTGCGTGTCAAAGGGGATGGTGTTCTTGTTCACGGTGATCCCCGCGCGCTCCAAGGCACTCTCGGCCTGCTTCCCCGTCAAGCCTCGAGAGAAGACATCCACGAGCACCAGGTGTGTATCTGTACCTCCGGAGACGATCCGATAGCCCGCTCGTGCCAGCTCCTCCGCCAAGACGCGGGCATTTTTGATGACCTGCTCCTGATACGCGCGGAACTCCGGTTGCATGGCCTCCTTGAAGCACACGGCCTTGGCCGCCATGATGTGGACGTGAGGTCCGCCCTGCACGCAGGGGAAGACCGCGCGATCAATCTCCCGCGCGTATTTCTCCTTGCACATGATCATGCCCGCCCGCGGGCCGCGGAGCGTCTTATGCGTCGTCGTCGTCACGAAGTCACAGCAGGGAACGGGGCTCGGATGCAAGCCCGTCGCTACGAACCCGGCGATGTGTGCGATGTCGGCCATCACGACTGCCCCGACCTCGCGAGCGATCGCCGCGATGCGCTCGAAATCGATAACGCGCGGATACGCGCTCGCCCCACAGACGATCATCTTCGGCCGATGCTCGTGCGCCAACCGCTCCAACTCCTCGTAATCGATCTGCTCCGTCTCGCGGTTCACCCCGTAGGGGATCACGCGGAAATATTTCCCCGAGAAGTTCAACGGATGCCCGTGCGTCAAATGTCCCCCATGCGAGAGGTTCATCCCAAGGATCGTATCTCCGGGCTGCAGCATGGCGATGTAAACGGCCATGTTCGCCTGCGAGCCCGAATACGGCTGCACGTTCACGTGCTCGGCACCGAAGAGTTGCTTCGCCCGCTGGATCGCCAGCGACTCCACGACGTCCACGAATTCGCATCCCCCGTAGTAGCGCTTGCCCGGATACCCCTCGGCATACTTATTCGTGAAGACCGACCCCATGGCTTCGAGGACGGCCTCGCTGACGAAATTCTCCGACGCGATCAACTCCAAACCCCGCGCCTGTCGCTCCGTCTCTCGGAGGATGGCCTCGGCGACCTCCGGATCCACCACGCGCAGCGGCCGCATATGCCAATCGTTCATCATGGCGACTCCTCGCTCGCGTGATCCTCACACCTTCGCGCGAAACGGAATCTTACCGCAGGGCAGACCACACCTTCAAGCAGGGCCTCCTCAGGAACGCCTCGACGTAACGCGCCTCCGCTCTCCCCCCTTCCCCAAATACGCGCGACACAACTCCAGAAAAGCCCGAAGCGGCTCCGACGGTGTATCCTCTTTCCGATAGGCGACGCCCAATTCCCACCGACTCTTCAATCCACGAATGGGGAGCGCGCGCAGAAGTCCCGCGTGCACCTCCCGCTGAACCGTAAGCCACGGGAGAATGCCCACCCCGAGACCGACCTCCACCATCTTTTTGATCGCCTCATCACGATTCAGCTCCATGGCGACGTGCGGGCGAACCCCCGCGTGCTCGAAGAAGAGATCGATGATCCGCCGTCGATTCCCCCCGCGCTCCCCGAGAATCAACGGTTCCGCGGCCAATTGCATGACCGTCACCTCGCGGGCCTGAGCTAAAGGATGACCGGGGGGGATGACCGCCACCAACCGATCGCCGTAGAGCGATTCCGTCTGGAGCAACGGCGCTTCGACCGGCAAGGAGATCAACCCGACATCCAGCCGATGCTCCAGAAGGCGCCGGACGATGGCTTCGCTCGTGCCGGCGAAGACGACCAGATCCAGAAGCGGAAACCGCTTCTTCAACTCGCTGAGGATCTCCGGCAGCGGATGAATGGCGATCATCGTCGAGGCCGTTCCCACGCGCAGCGTGATCCGCTGCTCCTCAGCGAGCGCAGTGATCTCCGCGCGCGCCACGTCGCACGCGTTCAAAATCGCCTGCGCATGTTTGAGCAACGCCCGCCCAGCGGGCGTGAGCGTGGCCCGCTTGCGCACCCGCGCGAAGAGCTTTGTCCCCAACTCCTCTTCCAACGCCTTGATGTGAAGGCTCACGGCCGCCTGTGAGAGATTCACGCGGCGTCCGGCGAGCGTAAAGCTCCCCGTCTCGGCCACGGCTCGGAAGGTGCGCAGGTGTCGCAACTCCATGGCGTTTCCCCCTCGCATTAGCAATCTTCATGCATCTCATTAAAACTCTCAGTTTCCCTTCACCTCGCCTATTGTACTAGAATTCTCGTGTGAGCGCCGAGGACGCGCCGGATGCACGAGGACGTGGGTGGATGATGAATGCGAAGTCGGAAGGAACCTTCACATATCGGGAGATTTATCGCCAACCGGAAGCGTTGAGCGAGACGTTGCGGCACGCGCCGTCTCGCTTCGTGCGTGTGGCGTCAATAGGTCCTCTGGAACGCTTCACGGGGGTGCTCTTCATCGGATGCGGATCATCCTATCACATCGCCCTTTATGCGGCGCACGCTTGGGGAACGCTCCTGGGGCTTCGCGCGCGCGCGCTTCCTGCGTCCGAAATCCTGAATTTCCCGAAGGCGCATCTTCAAGCGGAAGCGCGACTTTTGGTCTTCGCCATCTCGCGCAGCGGAGGGACCGATGAGACTGTCCTCGCGGCAGAACGGGTGAAGGCGACTATCGAGACCACAGTTATCGGCGTGACGACGGAGCCCGAATGTCCGCTCCGACGCGCAGCCGATATGCATCTGCCCTTCCCCGAATGTCCCGAACGGAGCTTGGTCACCACCGGATCACTGACGTGCATGATGCTCGGCCTGCTGCTTCTGGCTGACGCCTTCGGCGGGAGGACGCTTCAGGTCGAAGCAGCAGCTCTTCCCGAGGAGGTCGCACAGAGCCTTCGAGAGAACGAGCGCTTGCTGCGCACCTATGCCGAAGATCGTGCTCTCACCCGTTTCATCTTCCTGGGGTCTGGCCCATTCTACGCGTTGGCCGCAGAGGCGGCACTCAAAATGATCGAGATGGCACTCACCCCGGCCCATTACTATCCCACGTTGGAGTTTCGACACGGACCGCATCTGCTACTGTCGCCGGAGACGTTGCTGGTGATCTTTCCGGCCGAGGCGGAAGGTCCGTATGTGAATCGAGTGCTCGAGGAAGCGCGCGCAGCCGAAGCGCGCGTTCTCCTGATCGGCGCTCGGGCGACGGAGGCGTCGGCACCGCAGCTCATTCTCGGAGGTCGCGTGAGCGAACTCCTGCGCCCCATCCTCTTCGCTCACCTCATCCAGCAATTGGCCTTCTGGAGGGCTGCGGCCGCCGGAGTGAATCCGGATGCCCCACCGCGATTGACGCGTATCGTGCGATGGAATGGATGATGAGCAGCGCGCTTGAATCGCCGCACGCCTTCCGAAGAGGCGATCCGGATGCGACGCCCGACGGACAGGCGGTGCTTCTGGCCGGTATCGATGGAGGGGGGACGAAAACGACGGCCCTGGTCGCCGACGAACGACTGACCGTCTTAGGAGAAGGGCGTTCCGGTCCCTCGAATTTTTTGCGCGTTGGTGTGGAGGCAGCTGTCACCGCTATCTTAGAGGCTCTCGAAGGCGCCTGCCGCCAGGCCGAGTGCACGCCTGCAGATCTCCGCGCGCTGGGGATCGGTTTGGCGGGGATCGCTCACCCCACGCATTATCGGCGTATGCGGGAGGCGCTCCTGCGAGCTCTTGTCGAGCACTTGGCCTATGGCGCGCGCGATCCTCAATCACTGCAGAACTTCGTACTGACGACCGATGCCGAGATCGCGCTCTACGGGGCGACCGATGGTCAACCGGGCGTCGTCATCGTCTCTGGGACGGGTTCGATCGCTTACGGGATGAACGCGCGGGGACAAAAAGCGCGCTCTGGAGGCTGGGGACCGACCTTCGGCGATGAAGGGAGCGGATACGACATCGCGCGGCGCGCGCTGGCGGCGGTCGCCTCGGCCTACGATGGGCGAATGCCGCCGACGCTTTTGACCGAACGGGTCTGTCGCTATTTCGGCATCGAGAGCCCGGCCGAACTGCCGCGCGTCATTTATGAGGACGCGACCAGCCTCAATATCGCCCCCTTGAGTGAAGTCGTCATTCAAGCCGCTCGCGAGGGGGACGCCGTCGCTCGAGAGATCCTGCGCGAGGCGGGCCTGGAACTGGCGCGAACGGCCATTGCCGTCATCAAGCGCTTGCGCCTGCAGCAGGAGGCCTTTCGCGTCTCTTACGTCGGTGGCGTCTTTTCCGCCGGAGAGTTGATTCTGGAGCCAATTCGCCAGAAGATCCGAGAGGTCGCTCCGAAGGCTGAACTCAATCCTCCGCTCTTCCCGCCCGCTGTGGGCGCACTCAAGCTGGCGCTCGCGCGGCTCGGACTCTCCGACCGCGAATCCGAAGCCGCCCGCTCATTGCCCAAACTGGGCGTGCGGTGAGCGGTATCCAGGAGGAACTGATGGGGTGGGAGATCGCTGGATATCGGGAGATCATTCGCGGCCACTTGCATCTGGATGGCGTGAGCGCGCGACACCTGGCCGAACATTATGGAACGCCGCTTTTCGTCTTCTCCGAATCGCGCGTGAAGGCCAACGTCCGCGAGCTTTTGAAGAGCGCTCGGCGTGTCTATCCGCACGTGAGGCTCTGCTATGCGGCGAAAGCGAATTCGCTCCTGGCCATCCTCCGAGCCGTTCGCGAAGCGGGAGCGGACGTCGAGGTCAACAGCGGCGGCGAACTCTACAAAGCCCTGCGCGCCGGTTTTCGGCCCGAGCAGATCATCTTCAACGGCGTGAGCAAGACGCTCGAGGAGTTGGAGGAAGGGATTCGCGCCGAGATCTCCGCCATCAACGTGGATTCGCTGGCGGAATTGGAGATGATCGCGACCCTCGCCGAGCGCCTCGGCAAACGCGCCAACGTCGCGCTTCGCCTAGCCCCGGAGATCGAGACGGGCGCACACGCGGGGTTGCAGACGGCTCTGCTCACCTCGAAATTCGGCCTCTCGCCGTCGGAGATCACCGAGGGTATTCGACGCGCGCTGGCCTATTCTCGTTCAATCAACCTCGTCGGATTTCATGTGCACGTCGGTTCGCAAACGCCGACGTGCGAACCTTACGCTCGCGCTTTCGCGATGATGTGGCGACTTGCCGTCGCCCTCTATCGTGAGACCGGCCACCGCTTGCGTCACGTGAACTTGGGAGGCGGCCTGCCCGTCACCTACGCCCATGACGATCGCGTGGTGGCGGAGGTCGGCGAACGCGGGCCGCTCTTTCGCGCCGCGTGGGACATCGGCGCACTTCTACACACGGTGTTGGAGACAGCCCGGGAGGATACGGAAGGCCGTACGGCACGCGACCTGCTCGAGGACTTGGAGATCATCTTCGAGCCGGGGCGACGTGTGGTCGCGGATGCCGGGACGCTCCTGGTGACGATCCGTAATCTCAAGACGCGTCCGGAGACGGGCGATACGTGGCTCTTTCTCGATGCGGGAACGGAGCTGCTTCCCTCAATGAGCCACTACAAGTGGTACTATCACGTCATCTCGGCCGATCGAACGGCCGAGCCGCACGAGACGCCGTACAAATTGGCCGGCCCCCTTTGCGATGGAGGCGACGTGTACTTCGACATCGAAGGCACGGCACAGCTTCCCACTTATCGCTTCCTTCCCGAAGGCTTGAGCATCGGAAATGTGCTCGCCGTCTTGGACGTCGGCGCGTACACGGTCGCACAGATGTCGAACTACAACGGTCGGCCGTTTCCGGCCATCCTGTGGATCACGTCGTCTGGGGAGGTGCGGCTTATCCGTCCCCGCCAGAGCTATGAGGATTTGGTGAGGGAAGAATCGATGTGAGGGTCTCGCGCGAGGATGCACCTGCATGCGCTCAACTTGATGATCCTCATCGCGTATCTCGTAGGGACGACGCTTCTGGGGATATGGCTCGGGCGCGGACAACGCACGACAAGCGAATATTTCGTCAGCGGGCGGAATCTCCCCTGGTGGGCTATCGCACTCTCGATCGTAGCGACCGAGACGAGCACGGTCACCTTCATCAGCGTACCTGGATATGCGTACATGAAAGGCGCGGGCGGTGAAGGTGGGGATTTGACCTTCCTGCAACTCGTCTTCGGATATATGGTCGGGCGCCTCACCATCAGCGTCCTCTTCATCCCCCTTTACTTTCGCGGGGAGCTTCTGACGGCGTATCAAGTCCTCGCTCACCGCTTCGGCGAGCGCGCCCGCCGCGCGGCCTCCGGACTCTTTCTCGTCACGCGGAGTCTGGCCGATGGCTTTCGGCTCTTCGCCACGGCCATCGTGCTCACGGCAGTGACCGGATGGGGTGATCCGACCTCGATCTTGCTGATCGGCGTGGTGACGATCCTCTACACATATGTGGGGGGACAACGAGCTGTCATTTGGACGGATGTCATTCAATTTGGCGTGTATATGGTCGGAGCCTTGGCGGCCCTGAGTGTGCTTTTGGCGCGCCTTCCCGGCGGCTGGGAAGCAGCCTGGGCGATGGCCGAAGCGCATGGGAAATGGCGGATCTTCGATTTCACGTGGGACCTGACCCGAAGTTATACCTTCTGGTCGGGGACCATCGGCGGCGCCTTCCTGACGATGGCGACGCACGGGACCGATCAACTCATCGTGCAACGGTATTTGGCGAGCCGCACGGCGCGACAGGCAACGGCCGCGCTCTTGGTGAGCGCGCTCATCGTCCTTCTGCAGTTCTTCCTCTTCCTGCTCCTGGGCGTTCTGCTCTTCGTTTTCTACGCGTATTTTCCTCCGCCGACGCCGTTCACCAAGAGTGATCGCGTCTTCCCGCATTTCATCGTACATGAGCTGCCGGCGGGGCTTGTGGGGCTCGTCGTAGCGGCCATCTTCGCTGCGGCGATGTCGACGCTCTCCAGCTCCTTGAACTCCTCGGCGGCGGTGACGGTGACGGACTTCTACCGTCCCCTTCGGGGCGAACGCTTTTCGGAAGCCCACTACCTGCGCGTCGCCCGCGGACTGACGCTCGGGTGGGGAATCGTTCAAATCAGCGTAGCGTTTATCGCCCGCGCGCTCTCACAGCGCATCGTGGACGAAGTCCTGGCGATCGCGGCCTTCACCAATGGAGCGATCCTCGGTGTCTTCTTCCTCGGCATGCTCCCGCGGCGTATTGGCGAATCGGCGGCGCTGATGGGCATGGCGAGTGGTCTTCTGGTCATGCTGTATATCCGAGTCTTCACCTCGATCGCCTGGCCGTGGTTCATCGTGATCGGGTCGGCGACGACAGTGATCGCGGGTTTGGCGAGCCAGACGCTGAGAGAGATCACGATCCGAAGGGCCGAACTGATGCGAATCGGACGGTCCTGAGCACATCGTCGAAGATCGTCATGAAGCTGACGCAGAACGATTGGATCATCATCGTGGCGTACTTCGTCCTCTCGCTCGGGATCGGCCTAGTGTACACGCGACGAGCAGGTCGGAGCGTGGCGGAGTACTTCCTCTCGGGACGCCACTTGCCATGGTGGTTGGCCGGGACCTCGATGGTCGCGACGACCTTCGCGGCCGATACGCCTTTGGCCGTCACCGAGATGGTCGCTCGGCACGGCGTGGCAGGCAACTGGCTCTGGTGGAATTTCGTCATGAGCGGCATGCTCACGGTCTTTCTCTACGCTCGGCTCTGGCGGCGCGCCGGGGTGATGACGGACGTGGAGTTCATCGAGCTACGATACGCCGGGCGGGCGGCTGCTTTCCTGCGAGGATTTCGTGCCATTTACCTCGGACTCCTCATGAACAGCCTCATCATGGGCTGGGTGACCCTTGGCATGGCGAAGGTCATCGGCCTGTCGCTCAACATCGGGAAGTTGGAAGCAACCTTCCTTTGCTTGGGGATCACCGCTTTCTACTCTCTGCTCTCGGGACTGTGGGGAGTCGTCGTCACCGATGCCGTTCAGTTTGTGATCGCAATGGTGGGAGCGATCGCGCTCGCCGTCTTCGCGCTGGAGGTCGTCGGAGGAATGTCCGGGCTCATGGCGCGACTCCCGGAGCATTTCGGCAGCGTGGAAGCGGCGATTGCCGTCTGGCCGGGATGGGGATCGGCATGGCTCCCTGTGGAGACGCTCCTTGTCTACATCGGCGTTCAGTGGTGGGCGTCCTGGTATCCGGGAGCGGAGCCGGGAGGCGGGGGGTATATCGCCCAACGCATCTTCTCGACCCGAGACGAGCGGCACGGCGTCTTGGCCACGCTCTGGTTCAACATCGCTCACTACACGCTCCGGCCCTGGCCATGGATTCTGGTTGCCCTCTCAGCTGTCGTCCTCTATCCCCATTTGCGCACGACCGATCCGACGGCCCTCTATGTGCGCGTGATGGTAGATCACCTGCCCCCGATCTGGCGCGGACTGCTCCTGGCTTCCTTTGCTGCGGCATACATGTCAACGATCGCAACGCACCTGAATTGGGGCACGTCGTATCTCATCAACGACTTCTATCGCCGCTTCGTGCGTCCTTCGGCGGACGAGCGACATTATGTCTACGTCTCGCGCGTGGCGACGGGGCTCCTGGCGCTCATCTCGGTCGTCGTGACGCTGAACCTGCAACGGATCACCGGGGCATGGGAGTTGCTGCTCGGCTTAGGGGCAGGGACTGGACTCGTCTATTTGCTGCGCTGGTTCTGGTGGCGGATCAACGCTTGGTCGGAGATCGCCGCCATGACGACGGCTCTTGCAGTCACCGTGGGGCTGAAGATCGCGCGTCCATTCCCCGAAGATGATCCCTTGCTGTATGCCAAATCCATGCTCGTGACCGTCACCGTAACGACGATCGTGTGGCTGCTGGTGACCTGGCTCACTCCAGCTGAGCCCGAGGCGAAACTGAGGGAGTTTTACGAGCGCGTTCGTCCGGGCGGTCCCGGTTGGGCGGCTCTCGCCCGACGACTCGACATTGCTACTCCGAATTCGCTCGCTCCGTATCTGGCGAGTTGGATCTTCGGATGCGTGCTCATCTACAGTTTCCTCTTCGGGATCGGCGCCCTGATCTTCGGCCAATGGGTCAAGGCTTTGCTCTCGATTGGCGCTGGGATTCTCGCTGGTATTGGAGCCATTAAGTCCTTCGCGCGCGGCCAGAATCCCAAAAAGGGATTATGCTCACCATGAGGATTCTTAAAGAAGGGGACAGTTTCCGAAAATTTGGAGACCGCTTCCAGATTTTTGGAAGTCCCCTCCCCGCATTGGGAGGGGGAGGATGGGATTCCCGTGGCTCTATTCTTCTCTCACTGAGCAACTTGGACAGATGCGGGAAATCGCCCGCGTCGCGGAACGCAAGTTGCTTCACTATAACGACTGCAAGGGTTCTCCAAATGGAGAGCCGTATGCAGGAATTACGATAGGCAAATTCCAGGGCCATGCCATCACGCAGGGGCCTTGGGAGAGGATCTGGGAGGAGGCTTATGAAGAGACTCGTTGTGGGTGTGACCTGCTTAGCGCTTTTGGTCTCTGGACTCACGATGACGTTCGGCCAGGGGACGACCTCACGGGTGGTAGGTGTGGTGACCGACCCGATGGGAGCTGTCGTCCCCGATGCCGTCGTCACAATCACCAACGAAGCGACGCGCGTCTCTTACACGACGCGCACGACCTCGGCAGGGACTTACGTCTTCGATTCGATCCCCACTGGAACCTACACGGTGACGGTGGAAAAGGAGGGATTCAAGAAGTTCGTCTCCACGGGGAACGTCCTGACGATCGGGCAGCCGATGACCGTCAACGTGAGACTCGAAGTCGGACAGATTGCGGAAGCGGTGGAAGTAACGGGGGCCGCTGAGCTGGTTCAGACGAGCACGTCCGGGAACTTCGGGAACCTCGTGAGCCAGCAAGCGATCTTGAATCTGCCGATCGTCGGCGTTCGTGGGCGCAACCCCCTGAACTTCGTCCTCTTTCAGCCGGGTGTGGTCTCGGGGGCGAATACGGGAGGAGGCGTGCATGTCCATGGTGCGCGCGATCGCGCGTGGAATTTCACGCTCGATGGCATTGACATCAATGAGACGAGTGCGGGCGGATCGAACTTCTCACCGCTGCGCACGAATCCGGACACGCTGGCCGAGTTCCGCGTTCTGACGAGCAATTTCACGGCCGAGTACGGACGCAACAGCGGCGGACAGGTCACGATGGTGACCCGCTCGGGCACGAATGAGTTCCACGGCACGCTCTTTTGGTTCTATCAGACGCCGCGCCTCCACGCGAACGAGTACGAGAACAACCTCAACAACCAGCCGAAGCGCCAGTTCGTCCAGCATATCCCGGGCTTCAGCCTCGGCGGACCGATCATCCGCAATAAGACCTTCTTCTTCACGAACCTCCAGGTCTTGCGCACGCGTGAGACGCGCATCGTCACGAGCACCGTCTACACAGCCGAAGCGCGGCGCGGCCTCTTCCGCTACGTCCGAGGCGGGCGGAATCTCCCAGCGGGCGTTCCCGGTGCCTCGGTGGACTTCAATGGAAATCCGCTGCCGGGGCTCAACATCGGCGTTTACGACATCGCCGCGAACGATCCGGCTGGCTATGGCCTCGATCCGACGATCAAGCGCTTGATTGACCTGACTCCGCTGCCTAACAACTTCGCCGTTGGGGACGGCCTGAACGTGGCCGGGTTCACCTGGTCGCCCATTCAGCGAGAAGAGCAGGAAGATTTCGTCTTGCGGATCGACCACGTCTTCAATGAGCGGCACACGCTCTTTGGCCGATGGGCGCACGGGCGTCAGGATACGCTGGGCGACTTCGCCAACAGCGGATGGGCGCGCTTCCCGAACACGCCGCGCTTTGTGGATACGACGCGCGATCCGCGGAATCTGGCGATCAACTGGCGTTGGACGCCGACGGCCCGCATGACGAATGAGTTCGTCATCGGGATGAACCGGTTCACCTTCAGCTTCAACAATCCCGATCCGAATCCACAAACGCCCCCATTTGTCCTGAACAATGTGACGACGCCGCTGCCGGGGACGGATCCCTTCTTCTACAACGCGCGGGCGCTGACGACCTATCAACTGGTGGACAACTTCACCTACGTTCGCGGGGCGCATACGTTCAAAGCGGGCATCAACTTCCGCTACCAACGCCACATCGACCGACGGACGTCGGTGGCCGGGTTGAACACGCGCCTCTCGGCCAATCTGAGCACAGCGGTGAACACGGTGGATCCGGTCGTCTTCAAGCTCCCGACGGACATCAACACGACGTTCGATCGCCCGCGCCTGCAGGCGGCGATCAATGATCTGCTCGGACGCATCGGGACGATCAGCCGCGCCTTCGTCGCCATCAGCGATGACCAATACGGGCCGCCGGGGACGACGTTCAGCTTCGATGCCCGGTATCCCGAGTACGATTTCTACTGGCAGGACACGTGGAAGGTTCGTCCGAATTTAACGTTCGATCTCGGTCTGCGATGGGAGATCAAGCTCTCGCCGAGCGATCCGCGCAACCGCATCCTTCGCCCGGAGCGCCCCGTCGTCTTGGGCGCGCCGCCCAGCAATACGATCCGCTGGGTGAAGGGGGAGTTGTACGACGACGATTGGAACAACTTCGGTCCTACGATCGGCTTCGCTTGGGATCCGTTCGGTACGGGGAAGACGTCAATTCGAGCGAACTATCGCCTGGCATACGATCGCGTGCCGACCTTCCTCTTCTCGTCGTTCATCTTCCCCACGATGCCGGGCGTCGCTCTGCCGGTGATCAACCAAGAGTTCGGGCAGCGCGGCGGGCGAATCCGCGATGGACTGCCGGCGCTCGCGCCCCCGGCCGGTTTGACGCCCGCGCAACTGCGACAGCCGGCCCCCTTCTCGACGGCGAGCATTCACGTCGTGGATCCGAGCTTGCGCTCGGCGAAGACCAATATGTGGGGATTGAGCATCCAACGCGAGCTGGCGTGGAAGACCGTCCTGGAGTTGAACTACATCGGACGTCGCGGCGTCGGACTGCTCGGCGCTTACAACATCAACCAGGCGGAGATCTTCCAAAATGGGTTCCTCGAAGCCTTTCGCATCGTGCAGGCGGGCGGGGAGAGTGATCTCATCAACCGCTTGTTGGAGAAGGACTCGCGACGGCGTACGGGTGAGACCGGCTCGCAAATGCTCCGGCGGCTTTTCGCCTCGACGCTGAATTTGAATTCGGTGGCTGCCCTGGCAGCATCTCTGGCGACGCGCACCGAGGCGGGCCAACCCCTGGTGGTCGTGAGTGGTTTCAGCCCCTTCTTCTTCTTCCCCTTCCCGCAATTCTCCGGTGGCCTGGTTGTCCTCGATAGCAACGACTTCTCGACCTATCACGCCTTCGAGGCGCAGGTCGCGCGGCAGCTCAGCCGTGGCTTGAGCTTCCAGTTCAGCTACACCTTCGCCAAGTCCCTCGACACGCGCTCCTTCGATCCCACGTTCACGACGGCTGCGGGTGGAACGGCGCAATCGGCTTCGAGCACCCCCTTCGATCTCCGCAATCGGCGATTGAACTATGCGCGTTCGGACTTCGACCGCCGACACTCCTTCCAAGGGTATTGGACGTGGGATCTCCCATTCGGCTTGGGTCAGCGCTGGGGGTCCAATTGGCACCCCGTGCTGAATCACTTCGCCGGGGGGTGGCAGGTCGCTGGCATCGTGCGCTGGCATTCGGGCCGTCCCTTTACCGTCTACTCCGGCGCGAATACGCTGAGCAATGTCGTCTCCTCCCCGGCCGATTGCAACGGATGCACACCGGACATGGGGCGCTTGCTCATGGAGGCGGGAACTTACTATTACTTCGACGCTCAACAGCGCGGACTCTTCTCGATTCCGGCTCCCGGGCGACTTGGGAACACGGGGCGGAACTTCTTCACCGGACCGCCGTTCTTCAACCTCGACCTCACCATCGGGAAACAGTTTCGCGTCACCGAGCGTCAAAACCTGCAATTCCGGCTGGAGATCCAGAACGCGACCAATACGCCCTCGTTCGGATTCCCGACGGCGGTGGTCACCAGCACGGTCTTCGGCCGGGTACGGGATAGCGTCGTCAGCAGCTCGCGGAAGATGCAGCTCGCTTTGAAGTACAACTTCTGAAGCCCTTCGGGCGCGGGAGGGAGACGCGCCTCTCCTCCCCGCGCCCTTACCCCAGCAAAGGCCTTCGACAATCCTCTTCTTCCATCAGGGAGACGCCTGTGTCCTTTCAGTGAGCGCGAACGGACGTATGCTATAATGGGCGATGCGAGGTGAGCACTATGGAGAAGTCGAGGGATCTGCTCGTTCGAGCGACGGCGTGCGATGGCATGGTCCGATGCGTCGCAGCGATCACAACCAACCTCGTGGATGAAGCGAGCCTTCGGCATCGCGTCTCGCCGACGGTCTCGGCGGCTCTCGGGCGCACGCTGACGGCAGGCGCGCTCTTGGGGAGCCTGCTGAAGGATACAGAGAAGGTGACGATCCTCCTGCAGTGCACGGGTCCGATCGGCGGCATTACCGTCGAGGCGGATGCGCATGGGAACGTCCGCGGGTATGCGAAGAATCCGCAAGTGGATCTGCCGCTCACAGAGAGGAAGAAATTCGATGTTCGCGGCATTGTCGGCGGCGGGATGCTTTACGTCTTGCGCGAGGCCGATTATTATCGCACCGGCCTTTTCCGCGATCCCTATTGCGGCTCGGTTCCCATCATCTCGGGAGAGATCGCCGAGGACGTCGCGTACTATTTGACCCAATCGGAGCAAGTACCCTCGGCCGTCTCGTTGGGCGTCTTCGTCCTCCCGGATGACGAACGCTTCTTTCGCGTCGAGGCTGCCGGAGGGTTCCTCATCCAAACGTTCCCCGGCGTCGCGGACGACGTCCTGCGGAATCTCGAAGCTTCAGTACTGGCCACCCCTTATGTCACCGAGATGATCCGTCGGGGAATGGGGCCACGCGAGATCCTACGGACAGCGCTTGGCGATTACGCTTTCGAGATCCTCGAGGAGAAGGAGATTCGCTTCGCTTGCACGTGTTCGCCCGAGCGGGCGCGCCGTATCCTGGCCGCTCTGGATCCGGAGGAACTGCGCGTGATGCTTCGAGAGGACGGAGGCGCGGAGATGACCTGCCACTTCTGCAATGCGACGTACCGCTTCGACGCGACGGAACTACGCGCGTTGCTTTCCGAGGAAGATTCGATTCATTAGCTCAGCCGGAATAGATCGCGCGCGGAAGCAGCCAGTCCCACGACGAAGGCGGCAATGACGAGTCCCCCGATGGCCAGAGCCCATGGAGCACCGATCCACTCCGCGAGCGATCCCATCATGAGATTTCCGACCGGCATCAACCCCATGAACGAAAGCGTGTAGAGGCTCATGACGCGGCCGCGCATGTGGCCGGGCACGTGCGTCTGCAACAACGTGTTGACGACGGCCGCGCTGCTCACCATCGCCCACCCGTCCACAAAGAGGAAAAAGAGCGAGAGCCCAAAAGCGCGCGAGAGCGCGAAGCCAAACGTCGAGAGGCCGAACGTAATCCCTCCGAGGACAGCGAGCATCCCTTTGGATCGAAAATCTCCGAGGCGCGCGAGCACCAAAGCCCCCAGGACAGCCCCCAATCCGCTAGCCGCCATCAAGTATCCGAGCCCGGTGGCACCGCAGCGAAGGATGTCGCGAGCGAAAATGGGCAAGAGCGTGATATACGGGAGACCGAAGAGGCTGATCGCGGCAACGATCGCGAGCAAGCGCAAAATCCGGCCTTGCGTGCGGACATAGGCTACGCCTTCGAGAAATCCCTCCCACAGGGAGTTCGCCTTCGGAGGACCGAACACCTGCGGCAACCGAATGTGGCGCAAAGCGAAAATGAGGGCGAGGAAGCTCACGGCGTTGAGGTAGAAACATCCGGCCACGCCGATCGCGCCGACGGCGAATCCCGCGAGCGTCGGACCGATCACCCGCGAGAGATTGAACTGGATGGAATTCAGCGCAATCGCGTTCATCAAATCCTCGGGCTCAACCAGATCGCGAACGATCGCTTGATACGTCGGCAAGGTCAGCGCCGTCATCACACCACTTAAGAGCGCGATGGTGACGATGTGTCCGATCGTCACAATGCGCAGCTCCGTCAGCGTCCCTAGGCCTAAGGCCAGAAGCATCAATCCCGTTTGCGTCAGGAGCAAAAGCCGCCGCCGATCGAAGAGATCGGCCACCACCCCACCAATGAGCGAGAAGGCGAGGACCGGAAGCGATCCTGCGAACCCCACGAACCCGAGCCAGAATGGGGAATTCGAGAGTTGCAATACGAGCCATCCCTGCGCGACCGATTGCATCCATGTCCCGATATTGGAGAGGAAGGAACCCGTCCAGAAGAGGCGATAGTTGCGATTTCGGAGAGCGCGAAAGATCCTCCCGGACCCGCGTGGTCTCAGCGCGCCTGCTTCAGCGGCCACTTCTGCGCGATCCACGGCGACCTCCTGAAATTCCCACATTGGGAATGTAGGAGGTATTCCCTCCCCCCGTCAAGCACTCTGCCCTTTGCGCTCTCCCGGCGGAGAGGCTTTACAGAAAGTTTACTTGCGCCGGCATCCGGATCCGTTTAGAATTCTTCACCCTTGAGATGGGCGTGATGAACGATGAACGCGAGACCATTACGATCGGCCCTTTGCCATGAGGAAAATCTCCCATGGCGAAATCCTGAGCTAAGGAGGACGTTCGACTATGAACCTCATGACGCGGATCATACGACACTGGATCGGCCCAGCTGGGGTCTTCAGCCTGATCATTTTGATCGGCCTCACGGCGGCCTCCGCATGGGCTCAAACACAAGCCAGTACAGGACAGATCGTCGGCGTGGTTTTGGATCCTCAAGGAGCGGCGGTACCGAATGCGAAGATCACGATCGTAGAGACGACGACCGGATTTCGACGTGAGGTCTTCACCAATGAGATCGGTCAATATCGAGCTGTACTGCTGCCGGCCGGACGCTACAGCGTGACGGTGGAAGCTTCGGGCTTTCAGACGGAGACGCGGACGGGCATCGAAGTCAATGTCGGTCGTGCCGTAGATGTGAACTTCACGCTCAAGGTGGGGACGCTCGCGGAAATCGTCGAGGTCACGGCGAGCCTCGGCGTGGACACGACCCGATCCGAATCCGGTGCTCTCGTCAATGCTCTGGCGATTCGCAATCTCCCGATTAATGGCCGTCGGTTCCATGACTTCATCCAGCTCACGCCGACCGTTCAAGTCGAACCGCAGCGCAATCAGCTCTCGTTCGCCGGTCAACGCGGCATCAACAGTAACATCTCCATTGACGGCGCTGACTACAACGAACCGTTCTTCGGAGGGATTCGCGGTGGCGAACGCTCCAACAACGCCTTCACAATCCCGCAAGAATCCATTGCGGAATTCCAGGTGGTGACGACGAACTACGCGGCGGAGTTCGGCCGCTCGACCGGAGGCCTCGTGAACGCGATCACGAAAACGGGAACGAACGAGCTGCATGGGAGCGCTTTCTATTTGCTCCGCCACAAGGAGCTAACGGTCGAAGATGCTTTCGGTCAGCTCTCGTTGGCGACCCAGCATCAGTTTGGTGGCTCGATCGGAGGACCCATCAAGCGCGATACGCTCTTCTTCTTCGGCGCGATCGAGGATCAGCAGTTCTCGACGCCTCGTCAGGTCTTCTTCCCCAGACTCCTCGGCATTGCGCGAACGCCTCAGAATCAGGAGGCCTACGACTTCTACAAATCCCTGGAGGTCCCCTTCACGCAGACGAATGATGCCATCACTTTCTTGGTCCGGACGGACGCTCAATTCGGAGCCAATCACCGACTCGCCGTGCGGTACAACTTCAGCGACAACAACGCGGAGAATGCGAACGCGACCGGTGAACAACTCAGCCCGTTCACGAACCGCGCGCTCAGCAACAATGGGACGGAGAAAGATCGAACGAGCACGGTTGTGGGACAGTTGAGCTCCGTTCTGACCCCTCGCCTGCTCAATGAGCTGCGCGCGCAGTATTCGTGGGAGAAGCGCCCGCGCACGGCCAATACGCTGGCGCCGAACGTGAACACCTTCATCGGATCTTTCGGCACACGCAACTTCCTGCCAACAACGCTGACGGATTGGCGCGTCCAGGTCGCCGAAGCCATGACGTGGAACGTAGGAGCCCACAGCGTGAAGTTCGGATTCGAGTGGAACCATGTCTTCGTGAATCAGCTCTTCGGCTTCAACCAAACGGGGACGTTCAATCTCGCGGGGACGAACGCCGACGCTCACCTGCGCATCCTCTCGCTCACGCCCGGTGATCCGAACGATCACCGCTTCGATGACCCGAGCGTCACCTACGTTCGACAGATCGGGAACCTGTTCCTGGAGATGCGGAGTAATGAGATCGCCTTCTTCGGCCAAGACAGCTGGCGCATGCGGCGGAACTTCACGCTCTACTATGGGCTTCGCTACGAAGGCCAATTCAATCCCGAACCGGAAGTGAACAACACGGCTCTTTACAACTTGGTGAGGAATTTCCGTTTCCCACTCGGCCAGGTGGATCCGGCGCGCATCCCGGATAACACGGATCAAATGATGCCTCGGATAGGGATCGCGTGGGATCCCTTTGGGCAGGCGCGTACGGTCGTGCGGGCGAACTTCGGGATCTACTATGCGCGCACGCCCTTGCTCTTGATGGCCGCGCCGATGAACAACTTCCGCCTGCCGCCGGGTGACCTCTCGATCCAGCTCCCGCTTCGGGTTCCCGCGGGAAATCCGAACACAACGGTCTATCGGCAGCTGCTCGCTATCGGCATTGACCTCGATAAGTTCACGTTGGACAAGCTGCCGATCATCTCCGCGCAAGACGTTCAGCGCATCGCCGCGGCCTTAGGCATCCCGGCTCCTGATCCCTTCACCGGTGCAAACCTGATCACGTGGGCCGACAATTACCGGAATCCGCGCGCTGTGCAATGGGGTGGAGGAATCGAGCACGAGCTCTTCCGTGGCTTCACGACGGGCCTCGATTTCCGCTACGTCAACACGGTGAATCTGCAACGCACGCGCGATTACAATCTGCCGCTTCCCATCATTCGAGCCAACGATCTCAGCCGACGCCCCTTCTTTGGCTTGCGCTCGCGCGTTCAATCCCGACCGATCCCGACGCTCGGTGCCATTTGGGTGCGCGAATCCTCGGCCCGCTCTCTCTATCGAGGGTTCACCATGAGCGCGAATCTGCGGCGCTCCCGCGTGCAATTCAACGCTTTTTACACCCTCTCGTGGAACTACTCCGACGACGATAATGAGCGCAGCGCAACGGGCCAGGAGGACACCGTCAACGTCTACGATCTGCGACCGGAATTCCACTTCGCCCGGCTCGACGTCCGTCACCTCTTCACGTTCAACACGGTCGTGAGCCTGCCCCTCGGGTTCGAGGCCTCCAGCATTATCCGGATGCAATCGGCGCGACCGCTGAATCCCCTGACAGGCGGAGATACGAACGAGGACTTCGCCAATAATGATCGGCCGATGGCGGCTCCCGGCGTGCTCATGAAGAGGAATTCGTTCCGGGACCGGGCCGTGCGCGTCGTGGATCTGCGCATCCTGAAGGGCTTCAATCTGTGGAACGAGACCTCGAAGCTGCAGCTCTCGGTGGAGTTCTTCAATCTCTTCAACTTCGACAATATCACCTTCGGGGGATCGAGCCGCATCTACGGGTTGGGGATCGATCCGGCAACCGGCAATCCGGCTCCCGTGGACTCACGTTTCCGGCAGCTGCGGCTCCCCGGTGGAAGCCTGAATCAAGACAATATCCCCGGCACGCCCTTCCAAGCTCAAGTTGGCGTGCGCCTCATCTTCTGAACGGTCCGAAGAGGCGCTGGCTCTGTCAGCGCCTCTTTCCCTTTCGCCCGCGAAGATGGTATGGGGCGAATTCTCGCTGGTACGTCAATCGCGCCCGGTGGAGAAGGACATCGGCGAGCTTTCCGATTCGCTTTCACTGAGAACGCCCGCTGGCCTCCGTCTTCACGACCTTATACGCGCGCAGGATGTCCAGCGTCCGCTCCAAGGGCAGGGCTTCAACGACGCGCCCTCCTCGTCCGCGCATCGTCGTCGCTCGAAAGAGCGAGTTATAGATGGCCTCTTCGGTCGCCTCGATGACGGCGAGAAAGAGTGGCGAGAGGGCTTCATCGCTGAGGACCGTGAGCGTTCGCTCTCGCCCAGCTCCGACTTTGATCCGAACGGACTCTGCCGTGCTGAAAGCGATCACATAGTCGCCGCTGCCGTGCGTCATGACCGATCCCGTCCGTGCCAGTCCGAACAAGGCACGCATGGCGAGCCGTCGCAGCCCTCGCGCATCAAGTGGCGCGTCCGTCGCCACGACGATGATGACGGATCCCCCTACGGACTCCTCATCGTGGGTGCGCCGTTCCAACTCCTCGCGGAGATAATACCGCCCTAATTCCCGACCCACTGGCGCTCCGTTGATCGTCAGGATGCCTCCGAAATTCGTTTGGACGAGGACGCCGACCGTGTACCCCCCTAGGTCAGGGGGCAGCACGCGCGAAGCCGTTCCAATCCCCCCTTTGAACCCGAACGCCACCGTCCCCGTCCCGGCCCCCACACATCCTTCCTCGACCGGCCCCTCTCGAGCGCTCCGCAGAGCCGCCAAGACGTCCTCCTTCGAGACGTGGCGACCGCGAATGTCGTTCAAGAGCCCATCATTCGTCTCCGCCACAATGGGATTCACCGATCGCACATCGTCATTCCCCGGCAAGGAGAGCACGTAATCCAAAAGCGCATCAGCCGCGCGCGGTACGCTCAACGTATTCGTCAGGACGATCGGCGTCTCGATCTCCCCCAGCTCGGTGACTTGCGTCGACCCCATTAATTTTCCAAACCCGTTGGCGACGACGATGGCCGCGGGGACTCGCTCGCGAAAGATGTTCCCTCCATGCGGGAGGATAGCCGTCACCCCCGTGCGAACGTCGTCCCCACGAATAAGCGTCACGTGACCGACGCGGACGCCTTTCACATCGGTGATGGCGTTCCACCGTCCCGGCGGGAGCACGCCGACTACGATTCCGACCTCTCGTGCCCGCGGTCGTGATTCCTGCGGCATTGCCCCCTCCCCACCGTTAACCGAAGTCCCTCCCAGGAGCATCGCGCCGATGATGACGAAGAACCCCATCGCTCTCCCCCCTTCGCGTCGAATGTTCAAAACGGCGAATACGGTTCGAAGAACCGGCGCCCAGCCGCCGTGTGCGAACCGAAGCTCCCGATCCCATTCAAGACAAGAGCGACGGCGAAGCGATTCTCGCTCCGCACGCCCACGTTGAAGGTCGTATTTTGGAAGAAGAGCTGGCAACAGTTGAACCCATACCCGACCCGCACTGAGGAAGAGACCAGGCGCCCGGACGACGGGCGATCGCTCACGCTCCTGCCTGTGAAATCGTAGAGCACATCCGCGCTCACGAAGAGCCCGCGCGTCGCCTTCCCCACAGTGAAAGAGGCGTGATAGAGATTCCCCGAAAACGTCCCCGGCTCAAAGCGGCCATCAGGGAGGGTGAGGCGTTTTGTCCAATACCACGTGTGGGCGAAGGCGAAGATTTCTCGCTTGATCCCCGCCGTCATGCCGAACGTGCGAATTGTCTTCCCCACGGGATCGTACTCGAAGCGCACGTCGGCGAAGAGCGAGGCGAGTGGTCGTGCGCGCGCGCTCACGCGGATCGGAGAGAAGCGACGCGCGCGCCCACCGAAGGTGAATCCGGAGAGCGTGTAGATCGGGAGGAATTGATTTCGCTGATCGGGCTGCAGCGCTCCGCCGAATCGAGGATCGAAGAAGTATTTTTGCGCGATGCGAATGGAAAACCACTCGGCGCCCTCCTCGGACTCCCCCGACGCGTCCGACCGCTCATGTCCGACCGACACGACGCCGGAGCGATCTCCTTGCGCCCCGTTGCGAGTCCTCAAAAAGCGATGGACCATCGCGTACTCCACCTCATGGGTATCGGCGATGGTATCGCGCTCGTCCACGCGGATCGCCCGCAGAGCATCAGCCCCGATCCCCACGATGCGCCGATACGTGATCGTGGACTCGATGAGATGTCGGAACCAAGGATGCCCGTCGCGATGACGGAAGATCCGCTCCAGCGCGGGCAATTCAATATTCACGCTCGCCTCCGCATAACGGCGCGTCCAGCTTTGCCCTCGAATGCGCGTCCGATCGTGAGGATCAGCGCTCTCGGAATAAAACGTCGCGCGGAGCGCGACCTCGGGCGTCAGCGTCATCCCGCCCAACGAGAAGACGGGGAACGTGAATCGGGGGTGCAGATCGAAGCGCTGTACGAGCGAGGGCGTTCGAAACGTCGGCTCCTTGCGAGCGATCCCCTCAACAGCCGCATCGAAGGAGAAATAGATGGGGACCTTCACGAAGAGCAATCGCGGACGCCCAGAGAGGATGAACGAAGGGAGCTGGCGCAACGTGACGAGGGCCGTCGGGAGAATCACATCGCGTGAGAAAAGGAGCAGGTTGAAGCTATAACTGCCGAAATTGTTCGAGAGCGAGATCTGAATGCGCTCCTCCGGAGAGATGGCTTGCTGGAAGTTATCCGAGAAGACCTGTCGAAAGGCGAAACTGCTGGTGAGGCTCACATCGGCTGTGCCGACGAATCCCATCGGGAAATACTGCACCGCTCGCAGGTAATAAGCGCTCCCCCCTTGATTCGGACCGGGAGGGCCGAAGAGCCGATCCTGCACGAGGAAGAATCCGGTCTCCAGCGAGGAATCCTCGCGCGTCCGCCATCGGAGGTCGGCCCCGTAGCCTAATCCTCGCGCGCTGAAGATATGGAAGCGCGGGGTGATGTCCGCACTGCGGCCGAGAGTCTGGTAATACGGGATTGTGAGCGAAATCCCTTTGACGCTGGAGTTGCTGAACCCGGGAAGAAGGAAACCCGAATTCCGCACGCGCTGACTGACCGGGACCGAAGCATACGGCAAGACAAGCAGTGGGACGCCTTTCACCCGAAAGGCTGGCCAGAGGAGCGATACCCGTTCGTTGACGCGCAGCACCATGCGGCGCGTGGTGAAACTCCATTTCGGCACGCGTTCCTCGCAAGAGGTGACGCGGCCACGCGAGATGACGAACGTGTTCGGAGCGATCCGGTCCACTCGTTCCGCTTCGATATAGAGCCTCGTTCCATCCGGCGTCCGATCAGTGAATCCTCGAACATCCCACACCGTCCCTTGTCCCGTGTTGAAGTTGAACCAGGCTCGACGTCCGGTGAAGCGCTGCCCCTCTGCCTGGAGAACGACGTCTCCGGCGGCCTCGGCATCTTCGGTCGCTTCATTGTACACCACGCGATCGGCCCGCAGATGAATCGTCCCATATCGAATCTCCACATCCCCCTCATAGGTGACGCGCGCTCCTTCACGTGACAACCGATCGGCCTCGATCTCGACCTGCAGCACTTGAAGCGGGCGGGCACAACGAACACGAGCCGGGACATGAGGGAGCGCTCTCCCCCAAAGAGGAGGCGCACTCTCACGCGCAGCGGCGAAACCGCACGTCAAAGCCCCTCCCCACGCTATGAGGCCGAGGATCCCGATGCCGAACGCAACGACCCTCATGAGAGGAATGGTGACAGGAACGAATGGGCGGCGGTCATACCGGGTCCTCCGCCAGCGAGAGGCATCGCCGTTCGATCACCACGCGCGCCTGATATTCGATGGCCTCCAAAAGTAAGATCACGCGTTCGCGATCATCGAGCTCGCGCTCGAAGATCCCCGTCAGTCCACGCAGTGGCCCTTCGCGAACGAGAACGCGATCGCCGGGTCGAGGAGATCGGTCCTCCAAACAGACATACCCATCCGGTCCAATGCGCGAGCGGATCTCCCGAATGATCGCTTCATCCACCGGGAGGGGAACGTCACCACAACTGACGACGCGCAAGACTCCGCGAGCATATCGGATGAGATGGAGATAGGTGGCCGGACAAAATCGCGCGAAGAGGTACCCTGGGAAGAGCGGCTTGATCACGTCACGAGGGACGCCGCAGATCAGGCGCTCTTGTTTGACCTTCGGCAGGAAGACCTCCAAATCGAGGCGCGCGATATTCATAGCGGCGGAGTCTTCTCGGTGAGGCTTCGTGTGAACAGCGAACCAGTGCGTCTCTCGATAGAAATCCATCACCCCGTCTCCCCCTCGCCCACGTGATTCTCCAAATCCCAAGTCAGCTCATCAATCATAGTGGTCGGCCGAGGATTGTCAAGGAAAAGCGCCACGATCGCTCACCGCGATCGCGAATCGCTTGGAGCCGCTGCCAGACGTGCGGTCGCCAATCGGCCTCGCCGTTCTTCAATCAAATGCGCGCAGTGCAACACAGCCGTCATCTGAGCGCCAAAGAGCATGATGAGGCTCGAAATATAAATCCACGTCAGCGTCGCCACAACGGCGGCGATGGATCCGTAGAGCTGATCGTAGGGGAATTTCACGAGGCTCCACGCGAAGAGATACTTGGCGATCTCCCACGCGAGCCCGGCAATGAGCGCTCCCGGCAAAGCCTCAATGACCGTCACCTTCGTGTTCGGCAGGATCTTGTAGACAAGGAGGAAGAGGATCACCGTGAGCGCCAGTCCAACCAATCCGAAGACTACCTGCCAGAAATATCCATCCAAGACGAGTACCATTCCCGCCGCTGGCGGCGAGAAGCCACCCATCTCCGACTGAAGAAAGGTGAGGATTCCCGTCATCAGTGCGGAGAGAACGAGCAGGATCCCCACGACGACGAGCATCGCGAGCGTCAGCAACCGCCCTCGCACGAACGAGCGGCAAGGCGTACGCCAGATGCGATTGATCGCCTTCTCCGTGATCGTGAACGCCCAAGAGGCGACCCAGAGGATAATGGCGAGACACGTCAGCACTTGTCCCCGCGAGAGCGATGGGAAGGAACCCAGATGCGTTTCGAGGACCTCACGCGAGGCCGGTAAGAAGGCGAGGATGATCTCGATTGCTCGGAGATTGAGCTCCCGGAACGTCGGATACTCTTGGCTCAATGTGAAGAGAAGCAGCAAAAACGGATAGAGGCCGAGCATGGCGAAGTAGGAGATGGCCGCCGCCGAAGTCGGCAGCTCATTGGTGAGGAAATGGGAGAATGTGCTCACGACGATCGCCCGCTTCGGCACCCCGTTCCGTAATGTCGCAAAAGGCACCTGTGCCATCGGCGACGATCCCCCCTTCGGCTTCGCGCAATGAAAGGCGGGTTAATTATACCACATCGGGAGAACAGGCAAATGGTGAAGCCTCTTCTCGCAAGAACGAATGCCCTCTTGATCCTTCGTCGCACCATCGTTCCGGTGCGGGGAGAGTCATCGGCATGGGTTCTCGCGCCTGAAAAGCCGACTCGTCTGTGTTACAATGCGGAAGCGATGATGATGAAGGAAGCAGCGCGGGATATCTTCCTGCGGACGCTCGAGCGAATTGACGTGCGCGCCGTCGTGCGCGCTCAGGCCGCATTGGAGGGGGAACGACTCGTGCTCTGCGGGGAGGTCTTCGATCTGTCTCTCTATTCGCGCTGCTCTGTGATCGCGTTCGGGAAGGCCGCCCTCGCTATGGCGAGCGCCTTTCACGAACTGCTGGGACCGCGCCTCACGGCTGGTATTGTCGTCACTAACGCATTCCCCCCACAGCACGATCTTCGCGAGGCGAAGCACTTCGTCCTCATCGAAGGTGGACATCCCGTCCCCAACCGAGGGAGTTTGGAAGGAGCGGAGCGAATCATGCAGCACCTCCGTACCGCCGATGAGCGTACGCTCGTCATTTTCCTCGTCTCCGGAGGCGGATCGGCCCTGATCGAGAAACCCATCGAGGACTCGATCACCTTGGACGACCTGCAGCAGTTGAATCGAACCTTGGTCACGGTAGGAGCGACCATCGCAGAGATCAACGCCGTTCGGAAACATCTCTCGGCCATCAAAGGGGGACGATTGGCTGCGCTCGCCTATCCGGCGCGACAGGTGACGCTCTATATCTCCGATGTGAATCCTGGCGATCTTTCCTCCATCGCCTCGAATCCGACGGGGCCCGATGAGACGACGCTCGAAGATGTCTATCGGGTGATCGAACGCTACGATCTCCTGCCGCGCCTTCCCGAGCGGATCGCCCGACTCATTCGGGAACGCCGGTTGCATGAGACGCCGAAGCCGGGCGATCCCATCTTCTCGCGCAGCAGCTACCACTTGCTCATGGATAACCGAACGGCTCTCCAAGCGGCGGCCGACATCGCGGCCTCGCTCGGATTCCGCGTAAGCGTGGATCCCGAACCGCACGAGGGGTATTACCGCGACGTGGCCGATCATCTCCTAGCTCAACTCGTCGCCCTGCGCGAAGCGCACGTGGGAGAACCCGTGTGCTTGATCGCCGGCGGCGAAGTGAGCTGCCCCGTACGAGGATCGGGGGTGGGGGGGCGGAATCAAGAATTCGTCCTTTACGCAGCGCTTCGACTCCCGGAGTTGGCCGCCAACGGTGAGATCGCCGTGCTGAGCGCTGGCACGGATGGGATTGACGGGATCAGCCCGGCCGCCGGAGCGGTCGCCGATGCGCAGACGGTCGCTCGCGCTCGCGTTCTGGGACTCGATCCAGAGCGCTTCCTCCAGGAGAACGACTCCTACACGTTCTTCCACCTGCTGAGCGACGCGGTGATCACGGGCCCGACGGGGAATAACGTCCGCGATCTTCGCATCCTCCTGGCGCGAAGGCCAGCGTGATGGCCTTCGTTCTTCGATGCGAAAAAGTCTCCAAACTTTCCCTCCGGGAAGACCGTCTTACATCTGGTGGTGAGCGCGATCTCTATCAAAAGGAGGTGGCAGATGAGTTGGGCACACCATCGAAGCGTCCTCGGACTCTTCCTTCTTCTTACGCTTATCGGTTCGGGACGATTCTACACCAGCGCGCAAGGCCAGGAGGCGGCGCAAACCCCATCGCCTCCGGATCCGCGCGTGGAGGTCGTCCGACTCTATCTGGACCTGACGCCGTCGCAGACCGAGCGCCTGATCGCGCTGCTGCGCACGCGCGAGGAGACACTAGCTCCTTTGCTTCGGGCCCTCGCCGCTCAATCGGCGGAGCTCTCTCGTTTGCTCCAAGCGCCGAGCCCTGATCCGGTCGCCGTTGGGAGCGTCGTCATCGCGCTGCGAGGTACGCGCGCTCAAATCGAGAATGTCCAGGACACGTTCCGGAATGGGTTCTTCAGCCTCTTGACGGAGGCTCAGAAGCGGAGGCTCGCAGGTCTGGAACGATTCGTGGAGGATCAACAAGCGGCCCCGGCTTTCCTCTCCCTCGGCCTGGTCGAAGTGGATCTCGGTCCGGAGCCCCGACGGACCATTCGGAAGGTGCTCGGTCTGGACCTCCCATGAGCCTCGGCGTCTCCAGGCGTGGCGGATCAAGAGCATCCGTCACGCCCGGGACTTCACGGTCCTTCTGATAGCCTTCTGCGCGCGCCCACTTCGAGCGCCCACGGCGAGTCGTCGCTTATGCCCGTTACGATCCCCCGTTGGGGATTTCACGAAAACATGTCGCAGGACCTCATCAATCGTCTCGACGGGAAGGATCGTGAGATCGCTCCGCACCTCCGGGGGCAACTCGTCCAGCTCTTGAAGATTCGGTTTGGGAAGGATGACCGTCTTGATGCCGGCGCGCCGTGCGGCCAGAACTTTCTCCTTCACCCCTCCGATGGGAAGCACCAGGCCCGAGAGCGTGATCTCTCCGGTCATCGCCACATCGGCGCGCACGGGGCGCCTCAAGTAGAGCGAGGCCAGTGCGGCGACCATCGTCACGCCGGCCGAGGGACCATCCTTCGGCACCGCTCCCGCTGGAACATGCAGATGCACGCCATTTTTCTCAAAGAGTGAGGGCGCGATCCCCAACTCGCGCGCATGCGCCCAGAGATAGCTTTGAGCAGCGCGCGCCGATTCTTGCATGACTTCGCCCAACTGTCCCGTGAGCGTCAACCCCTTACCACCGGGCAGTAAAGTCGCTTCGACGTAGATGACTTCCCCACCAGTCTCCGTCCATGCCAGCCCCGGTGCTACCCCCGGAGGCAATACCTTCCGCGCTTGCTCGGAGAAGAACCTCTCCGGCCCAAGGTACTCTTTCACTTCTGCGACGTCCACGCGGACGGCCGTCACTTTCCCCTCGGCGATCTTTCGCGCGACCTTGCGCGCGATCTGCCCGATGCTGCGTTCGAGTTGACGCACGCCGGCCTCGCGCGTGTACCGAGAGATGATGTGCCGCAAGGCCTCATCGGTGAGCGTCAGCTGCTCCGGCTGCAGCCCGTTCTCATGGATCTGCCGCGGCAATAAGAACCGACGTGCGATCTCGAACTTCTGCTCCTCGCTGTACCCCGGCAGAGGGATGACCTCCATACGATCGCGCAAGGCCGGAGGGACTGTCGCCAGCGTATTCGCCGTGCAGATGAAGAAGACGCGCGAGAGATCGAACGGTAAGTCGAGATAGTGGTCTCGAAACGTATGGTTCTGCTGCGGATCGAGCACTTCCAAGAGAGCCGCCGCTGGATCTCCGCGGAAATCCACCCCGAGCTTATCCACTTCATCGAGCATGAGAACAGGGTTATTTGTCCCGGCGCGACGCAACGCTTGAATGATGCGTCCGGGCAAGGCTCCCACATACGTTCGACGATGCCCCCGCAGCTCCGCTTCATCGCGGACGCCCCCCAGGCTCATGCGCTCGAACTTCCGTCCCAGAGCGCGCGCGATGGATTGTCCCAGACTCGTCTTCCCCACGCCCGGCGGTCCGACGAAGCAGAGGATCGGACTCTTGGCCCCCGGCTTGAGCTTGAGCACGGCCAAGAATTCGAGGATGCGATCCTTCACTTCCTCCAGGTCATAATGGTCTTCGTCTAAGATCTGGCGCGCGTGCTCCAGATCGAGATTGTCCTCCGTGCTCTTACGCCAGGGCAGCTCCAGAATCCATTCCAGATACGTGCGGATGACGTGATAATCCGGCGCCGTCGCCGGCAGTCGTTCCATGCGACGCAATTCGCGTTCGGCTTCGGCCCGCACCTCATCAGGGAGATCGGTCGCCTCCAATCGCTCCCGCAGGAGATTGACCTCGGCCATCTCTGGCTCTTCCTCGCCCAACTCTCGCTGGATCGCCTTCAACTGCTGGCGCAAGAAATACTCCCGCTGGGCGCGATCCATCTCAGCTTGTGCCTCTCCGGCGACCTTCCGCCGCAACTCCAAGATCTCGATCTCACGCGCGAGGTATCGGTGGATCAATCGTAGCAGCTCGCGGCGGGTCGGTGCTTCCAAAAGCGCCTGCTCCTTCTCCACGTCGAGGTTCAAGAGCGCGGCCAGCGTGAACGCCAACCGGACCGGATCGTCCGTCGAAGTCGTGATGGCCGTGGCGACCTCTTGCGGCACATTCGGCAATAAGTTCAGCCCGCGCTGAAGGAGATCGAGGATGTTCCGATGCAGAGCCTCGATTTCAATGCTCTCCTCCTCGGGCAACTCCATGACTTCGACTCGGGCCAACAGGTATCGCTCGCCTTGGCGATACTCCAGGACGCGCACCCGCTCCATCCCCTGAACAAGGATTTGAATCGTGTCCTCAGAGGTGCGCAGCATCTTCTTGACGACCACGAGCGTGCCAACCGTATAGAGATCCTCCGGCGTTGGCTCATCCTCCACTTGACGCCGTTGGGCCACCGTGACGAGCCATCGCTCCTCCGTGGCCACCGCCAATTCCACGGCCGCGACCGACCGCCGCCGCCCCACCACCAACGGAACCGGCATGAACGGGAAGACCACCGTGTTGCGAAGCGGCAATACAGGCAACTCCAGAACCTTTCGTCCGGACGCCGCCATCTCCTCCTTAAGCACCGCGTTCGTGCTCTCTTTCACCGCGCTCTCCTCCTTTCATCCCCCCTCGCAAACCAGTCGGATGATGAGCAGCCCATTGAGATAGTCGGTCTCGATGCGCCGAGGATTCGGAATGCGAGGGAACGAGACGATGCGTTCGAAGCGACTGTAGACCAATTCCATCTGGTAGCACTCCAAGCATTCACCCAACTCCGTGTCGCGACGCACACCCCGAATATAGAGGTCCGCCCCATCGAGCGAGATCTCCACATCCTCCAGATTCACGCCCGCCAATTCCACCTTCACCAACCATCCATAAGGCGTTCGATAGACATCGGCGGCCGGGCTCCAGGCCATCTCGGAGGCCCGTTCACCGCGCATGAGCAACCAGAGCAGATCGCGTCTCTCCGCCATCGTCTTGCCCCTCTCCCAGGCTCACACAGCGCGAACCACGACGACCGTCAGATCATCGGATCGCGTTTCGGGATCCGCATGCTGTCGCACGTCCTCAATTATAGCGTCGCACAATTCGGGAGCGGAACGTCGGAGGTGGCGCCGAACCACTTGCTCGAGCCGATGCACGCCATAAGGTTCGCCTTCTGCATTCTCAGCCTCGGTGACGCCGTCGGTATAGAGGACCAGGCTATCCCCCGGCATGAAATACACGATGTCCTCGGAGAAAGCGGCGTTCTTCAAGACCCCCAGTGGAATGCCACCGGTGGAGAGCAACCGCACCGGCTCGCCCTCGCGGATGAAGAGCGGCGGATTATGCCCGGCGTTCAAATAGAACATCCGACGCCCCTCGGCATCCAATTCCCCATAGAACGCGGTGACGAAGTGGCGATCATGCGTGCTCTCCAAAAGCAGCCGATTCAACCGGGAGAAGACCGCCCGCAAGGCGAAGTCGTTCCCCAGGAGCGCGTGCAAGGAGGCGCGGAACGTCGCCATGATCAACGCGGCCGGAACTCCCTTACCCGAGACGTCGGCGATCACAATGCCCAGGCGCCCGTCGGCCACATCAATGAAGTCGTAGTAATCGCCGCCGACCTCAGCTGAAGGGATCATGCGTCCGAAGATCTCGAAATTCCTCACCACGGGCGCGCGCGCGGGCATAAGGGCCTCCATGACCTGCCGAGCGATGCGCAATTCGCTCTCCAGACGCCGCTTCTCCAGCATCTCCCGATGGAGGTTGGCCTTCTCGATGGCGATCGCCACCAAGCTCGCGAAGAGCGTGAGCAACTCCAGGTCCGCCTCGCTGTACGCGTTCGGCGTATCCGACTCCAGGTTGATCACCCCGATGGTCTTCCCCCCACTCCCGATCAAAGGCGCGGCCAATTCCGATCGCGTCTCCTCGCGCGCTCGGACGTAATAGGGGTCCACCGTGACATCGGGAACGACGCGCCCCCGACTCGTCTGCAAGACGTGCCCGACAATCCCCTCGCAGCAATGAAGCGGACCGGCGCGCGCTAAATCCTCCGGATATCCCACCGTCTCGTACCCGTGGAGGAGTCCCGTCGAGGGATCGAAGATGAAAACGCCCGCCGCATCATACGGGATGAGCTGCTTCACCGCACGCAAGATCCCTTGCAAGATCTCGCCGAGGTCGAGCGAGACGCTCACTAACCGGAATGTATGAATCAACGTGTGCAGCCGTTCCTCGACAAGCAGTGGTGATCCCGTGCTGCGCTCCCGATCCTCCATAGCTCATCCTCCGACCGTGTGCCCACGACGCTTCCCCCCTTGGCCCCGACGAGCGACCGCCTCACCAGGAGAGGGGCCGTACGCGAAAATAATCGCGCCGCTTGAAGACGTGCACCAAGACGGCTCCGGCAACGAATCCTCCAATGTGCGCCCACCACGCGACGCCGCCCGTCTGCGCCGATTCGACGCCGAGACTCAATGTCCCGTAGAAGAATTGTTGCACGAACCAGAAGCCGAGAAAGAAGAAGGCCGGGATCTCGATGAAGTGTAAGAAGATCCAAATCGGCACCAGCGTCACCACGCGCGCGCCCGGATAGAGCATGAAATAGGCTCCAAGCACGCCGCTAATCGCGCCGCTCGCCCCCAAACTCGGAACGTGCGAATCGGCGTTGGTCATGACATGCGCCACCGTCGCCAGTACACCGCATAAGAGATAGAAGATCAGAAACCGAAAGTGCCCCATCCGGTCCTCAACGTTGTCTCCGAAGATCCAGAGATAGAGCATGTTGCCCCCAAGATGCAACCACCCGCCATGCAGGAACATCGCCGTGAAGATCGGAAGGACCAGCTCCGACGTCTCGTACTCGCGAAAGGTTCCCCACCAGTCGTAATATCCCCGCGCGAAATATTTCATCGGGACGACGGCATAGGCATAAAAAAACTGCTGGAGCTCCTCCGGTCCCAAGAGCAATTCGTAAAAGAAGGCGAGGACATTGACGACGATCAGGGCGATGGTGACGATGGGATAGCGTCGAGAGGGAATGTCATCGCGAATGGGTATCATCGCCTCCCTCGCTTCACGCGGGCACGCGTCGCGCACGCCCGAAGAGGCGGACGTTCACATCGACATCGCACCGCCTCATGCTCACGGCTCCTTCGAGTCAAGAGAAGATCATAGCCTCCAGCGTGAGGATCGCGCAAGGCCGTGAAGCCACCACCACGCTCGCATGCGAAGGGCAGCCTCGCCGCGCGACGGGGAGATCACAAGCGGTACCCGCACAGCGCGAGGAAATTCCGGAGCAAGAGCTTTCCGGCCTGCCCCGTCATGATGGATTCAGGATGGAACTGCACGCCCTCGCACAAGAACTCTCGATGTCGCAACCCCATAATCAAGCCGTCGGAAGACGTCGCCGAGATCTCCAAACATGGTGGTACCGATTCGCGCTCCACCACGAGCGAGTGATAGCGCGTGGCCGGAAAGGGATTCGGGAGATCGCGAAAGATCGTGCGGCCATCGTGCACGATCATACTCGTCTTCCCGTGCATGAGTACGGGCGCGCGCACGATGCGCCCGCCGAAGGCTTGTCCGATGGCCTGATGTCCCAAACAGACGCCGAGGATGGGGATACGCCCGGCGAACGTTCGGATCACGTCCAATGTGATCCCAGCCTCTTCCGGCGTGCCCGGTCCCGGTGAGATCACAATCGCCCGCGGCGAACGCGCCGCGACCTCCTCCACGCGAATCCGATCGTTCCGAACGACCTCCACCTCTACTCCGAACTCGGCCAGATATTGCACGAGATTGAAGGTGAACGAGTCGTAGTTATCAATGACGAGGATCATCGCCCTTCCTCCACGCGCACGACGCGGAAGCGGATCGGCACTTTGGTCACCGGGGCTTTCTGCGCATCGGTCTCCAGCTTCTCGAACTTCTCCAAGACATCCATCCCTTCGACGACGCGCCCGAAGGCCGTGTATTTCCCATCCAGATGTGGCGCACGCCCGAGGCAAATGAAGAAGATGGCGCTGCCCGAATTCGGATCTCCCGGCTTCATCTGGAGCATGCCCACGATCCCACGATCGAACTCGATCCGGCTGATCTCGGCCGGAAGGAATTCGCCCGACCAACCACGCCCCCAGAGCGACCGATCCTCGCTGCGCGTCAGCGGATCGCCGCCAAGCAGCATATATCCGGGATAGATGCGATGGAACGTCGTCCCGTCATAGAAGCCGCCGCCGGCGAGCGTGACGAAATGCCGCGCATGGCGCGGCGCGACCTCCGGCATCACGGCGATCGTGAGGTTCCCCAAGGGGCTCTCCAAAACGACGCGATATTTCTTCAACTCCTCCAGGCGCGCGAGTGGCGACGGGCGAATTCGCACGGATTTCATCACGATGCGCTGCTTGGCTAACCCCTCGGCCTCGGTCGGCGTCTCGGCGATCTTCTCCACCACGTCCATCCCTTCGACGACGCGCCCGAAGGCCGTGAATTTTCGATCGAGTTGCCCCTGATCCGTGACGCAGATGAAGAATTGCGAGCCCGCGCTATTCGGATTCCCCGGGCGTAAGACCGCGCCCACCACCCCCCGGGTGAAGGGGTGCTCGTTGAACTCCGGAGGCAACCGATCCAATCCCCCTCGCCCCAACGCTTCGCGCGGCGCGCGCGGATCGCGACTCAGGGGATCTCCTCCTTGGATCAAGCTCTTCGGCAGGATACGATGGAACGTCGTCCCATCGTAAAACCCCTGCCGCGCCAGATGGACGAAATACGCGACATGCCGCGGCGCATCCTGGGCGAAGAATTCGATCACGATGGCCCCGAACTCCGTCTCAATGACGGCTTGGAGGTCCTTCAATTCCTCGACGTCAATCCGTTCCGGAGGCGGCGGCGCTTCCGCACGGGGACGCTGTCGTTGAGCAACGCCCCCGGAAGGCGGCGCCACAACCGAGAGCGCCAACACCAGGAGAGTGATCTCCCGCGTCCTCATAGCTCCGTGTTCGCCATCTCGATGGCGCGGATCACCGAACGGGCTTTGTTCACCGTCTCCTGATATTCCCGCTCGGGAATGGAATCGGCGACGATCCCAGCACCGGCTTGGACATAGGCCCGCCCGTGCCGGATGAGCGCCGTGCGAATGACGATGCAGGAATCCAGGTTCCCAGAATAGTCGGCGTAGAAGACGGTCCCAGCGTAGATACCGCGCCGTGTCGGCTCCAATTCATCAATGATCTCCATGGCGCGAATCTTCGGAGCGCCGGTGACCGTGCCAGCCGGAAAACATGCCGCCAGCACATCGAAGCGATCCTTGTCCGGCCGACGTCGCCCACGAATCGTCGAGACCAAATGCATGACGTGCGAATATCGTTCGACGACCATCAGGTCGGTGACCTCCACCGAGCCAGAGGCGGCCACGCGCCCAACATCATTGCGCCCCAGATCCACGAGCATCACATGCTCAGCCCTCTCTTTCTCATCCGCGAGCAAGTCGGTTTCCAGCGCGCGATCCTCCGCCTCGGTCGCTCCCCGCGGGCGCGTTCCCGCAATCGGACGGTAAGTGATCTCCTCCCCCACAAGCCGCACGAGCATCTCCGGCGATGCGCCGATCAGATGCATCCCGTCCAGCTCCATGTAGAACATATAGGGCGAGGGATTGATCATCCGCAGCGCTCGATACACCTGAAACGGATCGAGATCGCCCACCTCGATCTCGAACCGCTGCGAGAGAACGATCTGAAAGGCGTCGCCGCGCGCGATGTAGTCCTTCGCCTGCTGTACCCGCTGCTCGAATTCGTCCGGACTCATATTGGAACGCACAAAGAGCGAATGAGCCGGCGCACTCGTTCTCGGGATCTCCACGGAGCGCTGCAGCAACACTTCCATCTCTTCGATCTCGGCAACGGCCCGTTCGTACTTCTCTCGCAGCCGATGTTCGCGTCCGCCGGTGAAGACGTTGGCGATGAGAAGAATCTGATGGCGCGCGTGATCGAAGGCCAACAAGGTCGAGTAAAACATCACCTGGGCGAGATCGAGCGGTAGATCGTTCCGCGCGCGCGCCGGAATGCGCTCGAACCACCGCACGGCGTCGTAAGCCATGTAGCCGACCGCTCCCGCCGTGAAGGGCGGCAGACCCGGCCACGTCACCGGGTGGTACGAAGCCGTCAGCTCCCGCAAGAGATCGAGGAAAGCGTCGCCGCGCTCGACCCGTTCGTGAGCCGTCTCGATCACACAGCGATCCTCTTGCGCGCGAACGACCGTATGAGGATTCGCCCCGATGAAGGAATAGCGGGCGATCTTCTCCCCTCCTTCGACCGATTCGAGTAGGAAGGGGAACCGCGCCTGAGCGCGAAGGCGTAGGAACGCCGAGACGGGCGTGAGCATATCGGCCGCGATGGCCTTCGTCACAGGGATGACGTTCCCCCGCCGCGCCAGATCGCGCACCTCCGCGAACGTCGGTCGAATCATCCCCATGCGTTCACCTCGACGGCAAGACGCGGCTCTCGCTCGCTCGCCCCGTGCGACTCCGCAACTCGAAGAGAATGTCCCTCGGATTCAGCTCTCGATCAGCCATGAGCACGAGCAGGTGATAGAAGAGATCGGCGATCTTACTGCTGAGCTCCTTCTTCGATCCCGCCTTGGCCGCAATGGCCATGTCCATGAGCTGTTCACCCAGCCGCCGCAGGATGACATCCACGCCGCCGCTGAGCAAGAGGGCCGTGTACGAATTCTCCGGACGCTCGCGATTCCGCTCCTGGATGAACTCGAACAACTCGGCGAGCAGAATCCCCATCTCCATCGAAGCGAGCCCCACGACCGAGACTTCGTCCCGCTTCTCCTCCAGCTCCGCGATCTCCCGAAAGAAGCACGTCTCTTCGCCCGTGCGACAGGCCGGACCACGCGGATCCACCTTCACGATCAAGGCATCCCCATCGCAATCTACGATGACGTCCACGACGCGCTGCGCATTCCCCTCGGCTCCGACCTCGCGCTGCACGCGCCGAGCGCGCGCGCTCCAGGTGTACGTCTCCCCCGTCCGCAGCGTGAGCGCTAAGGCCTCGGCGTTCATATAGGCGAGCATGAGGATGCGCCCCGTCTCATGATCCTGAATGATCGCAGGAATCAAGCCGCGTTCGTCGAAGCGCAGCCCTTGGATTACCATACCCCCCTTCGCCTCGATCGCGTTGCTCCCTCAGAAAATCCTTGGGAAATCTACGCCAGGGGGACGGAGGCTGTCAACGACGGCGCTCGACGCTCGCAGGGGTCTCCGAACGAAGTCCATCACGGAACATTCTCGCCCGACGTCCATCCGGGCGGCTCCGGCACCCAATCGCGCGTGAAGATGTCGGCCCCCGTCAAACCAACCAGCAAGAGGAACCAAAAGAGTGCGGCGCCGACAAATCCCCAGATCAAGCGCGCGCTGTACTTCAGATGCATGAAGTAGAGGACGACCAGCAGCGCTTTGGTCGTCGCCAGGGCGAGTGCCAAGTAGATGTTCAACCATCCGAGATCATAAAAGGCCACATCCACCGTCACAAGCGTCAGCAGCAGCAGCGTGGTGAAGACGAGCCAATATACGCGCTGCGGAACGATCGGCGAATGCGCCATAGCTCCTCCCTCTCTTATGTCCGGCTGATCAGATACAGCAACGGGAAGAGATAAATCCACACGACGTCCACGAAATGCCAGTAGAGTCCGGCGACCTCCACCGGCGTGTAATACTGCGGCGAGAAGCGCCCGCGCCACGCCAGAATCCAGAGGACGGCGAGCACGCCGATCCCCACGACCATGTGGAGAGCATGCAGCCCAGTCATCGCGAAGTAGAAGGAGAAGAAGAGCTGCGCCGCGCGCGCCTGTGGGCCCTCAAAGCGGAAGGATGGCCCGGGTACAAGGTGCTCGTGAATCTTATGCGAGTACTCGATGACCTTCACTCCGAGAAAAACCAATCCCAAGGCCATCGTCAAGGCCAAAAAGAGCCGCAGTGCACGCGACCGCCCCAGTTGCGCGCTGCGCACGGCGAGCGCCATCGTCAGGCTGCTGCAGATGAGCACCGCCGTATTCAAGGCGCCGAGCCGATAATCGAGATGCCGGCTTGCCACGGCAAACCCTTCTGGATAAAGCGCCCGGTAGAGGGCGTAACTGGCGAACAGGCCGCCGAAGAACATGACCTCGGTGATGAGGAACACCCACATTCCGAGCGTGGAGGCCTCGAACTGTTGCTCCAGGTCGTCGAAATGATGCGCGAGCGGCGAACGTCCCGACGCGATGGACGTCGCCGAAGCCGTCGAAGGTGAGGTCGAGGACATCTCAGCGCGCATGCTCTCTCTCCGATTCGGGCGAGTAATCGTAAGGCTCGCCCGTGACTACTGGCGTCACGTCGAAATTATGCGGAGGCGGCGGCGAAGGCACGAGCCACTCCAAGCCTTTCGCCCCCCACGGGTTCTCCGGCGCCATCGGTCCATAGCGCAACGACCAGATGAAGTAGATCATCGGGATGAGGTACCCGACACCCAGAATCGACGCACCGGCCGAGGACATGACGTTCAGCACCTGGAATTCGTCCGGATACACATGATACCGGCGCGGCATCCCCAGATACCCGAGGACGAACTGTGGGAAGAACGTGAGATTGAACCCCACGAAGATCACAAGCGCGGCAAAGCGCGCCCATCCTTCCGGGTAAATCTTCCCCGTCATCTTCGGCCACCAATAGTGCAATCCCCCCAAATAGGCCATGATCGTCCCACCGACCATAATATAGTGGAAATGCGCAACGACGAAATACGTGTCGTGCACGTGCACGTCCACCGCCAGCGTCGCCAGGAAGATCCCCGTCAGCCCGCCGATCGTGAAGAGCCCGATGAAACCGAGCGCATAAAGCATCGGCGCCTGATAGGAGACCGAGCCCTTATACAGCGTGGCCGTCCAGTTGAACACCTTCACCGCCGAGGGAATCGCCACGAGCATCGTGAGCGCCGAGAACACCATGCCGGCATAGACGGACTGCCCGCTCGTAAACATGTGGTGCCCCCAGACGAGGAATCCGAGAGTCGCGATGGCGATGCTGGAGAAGGCGATGAAGGAATATCCGAAAATGCGTCGCCGAGAGAAGCAGGTGATCAATTCATTGATGACCCCCATGGCCGGGAGGATCATGATGTACACGGCCGGATGCGAGTAGAACCAAAACAGATGCTGAAAGAGCAAGGGATCGCCCCCGAGCTTCGGATCGAAGATCCCGATGTGGAACAACCGCTCCAAGCCCACGAGCAGAATGGCGATGGCGACCACCGGCGTCCCCAGGATCATAATGATGCTCGTCGCATAGTGCGCCCAGATGAAGAGCGGAAGCCGAAACCACGTCATCCCCGGCGCTCGCATCTTATGAATGGTCACCAAGAAGTTCAGTCCCGTCAGGATCGAAGAGAACCCCGTGATGAAGATCCCCACGGCCGTGAGCATAACGTTCGAGTTGGAATACGTGCTGCTGTAGGGCGTGTAGAACGTCCATCCCGTGTCCACCCCACCGAAGATGGCCGCCGCCAGCGTGAACGCTCCCCCCAACGTGTAGATGTACCAGCTCAACAGGTTCAAGCGCGGGAAGGCCAGATCCCGCGCCCCGATCATGAGCGGGACCAAGAAATTCCCAAGCACAGCCGGAATGGCCGGGATGAGGAAGAAGAAGATCATGATGACGCCGTGCATCGTGAAGAGCCGATTGTATGTCTCCGATTGCACCAGATCCCCCGGCGGCGTCATCAACTCCAAGCGAATCAAAACGGCGAAGAATCCGCCGAGGAAGAAAAAGAGCGTGACCGAGACCAAATACAGCAGCGCGATCCGCTTATGGTCGGTCGTGAAGAGCCACGATCGGATCCCGTAGCTCACGTTCAGATAGTTCACGCGCCAGGCGCGCGGCGATTCCACCATCGGTGCACTCATCGCTGTCCTCCCCCTTCTCCAAGCGACTTGAGATAAGCCACAAGCTGCAACAATTGCTCTTCGGTGATCTGCCCTTGATAGGTCGGCATGCTCGACGGCGAGGGAAACCCGGCGACGATCTTCGCGTCCGGATTCAAGATGGATTCTCGCAGATATGCTTCATCGGCCACGACCGTCCGCCCATCGGCGAGCATCACCGGACGCCCGAAGAGCCCACGCAGCGGTGGGCCAAGCCCCCCTTCATCCTCGCGATGACAGGCGTCACAGGCCAACTGTTGAAAGAGGCGCTCCCCGGCTTGCGCGAGCGATTCCACGCGTCCACCGCCTCCGCTGCTCAGCCAATTCTGATACTCAACCGGTTCCATGACGATAACCCACCCGGTCATCTCCGAGTGCTTCGTGCCGCAATATTCGGCACAGAAGAGGCGATATCGCCCCGGCCGTGTCGCCTCGAACCACACGCTCGTGTATCGGCCCGGCACGACGTCCTTCTTCACGCGAAAGTCGGGGATGTAGAAGCTGTGGATCACGTCCTCGGTCGTCATCGTCAGTTTAATCGGGCGACCGGCCGGAATGTGTAGCTCGTTGATCTCCCGCTGACCGGTCGGATGCTGAATGTGCCACATCCACTGCTTCCCGACGACGTAGACTTCGAGCGCTTCCGCGGGCGCGCGCCCGTACATCTTGAAATACAACGCCGCTCCCCAACCGAAGATCGCCAGTACCAGCCCCAAGGGGACAACGATCCAAATGATCTCCAGCAGGAGCGAACCACGCACCGGCGGCGGCACCTCCTCTGCCGAACGCCGCCGATATTTGATCGCGAAGACCGTGATCAAGATGAAGATGAGGGCGATGAAGAAAAGGCTCATACCGACCAGGAATCCGTAGAGCGCATCCACCCCAGGCGCGAATGTGGAAGCGCGCTTAGGCAGAAGCGGAAAGTTCTCCCACATGACTCCCCCCTTTATTCCAACACCCGCTTCTTTCGCCGATCTCGGCGGAACATCACGAACATGAATCCCCCCAGAGCGAGCACGGTCGCCACACCGGCCAGCCGAAGGACGTTCATGACAAGCAGGCTATATTTGCCCGTCTTCGGATCATAGTGGTAACAGTAGAGCAAGATCTGATCCACCGGCGAGCCGATTCTCCCTTGCGCCGCTTCGATCAAACCGAAGCGCAGGTCTCGCGGGGCATACTCGATTCCATAGAAGTATCGAGCGATACGTCCCTGCGGCGTGAGGACCATGATCCCGCTGGCGTGCGCGAACTGTCCGGTCTCCGGGTCGAAGGCGTAGCGGAAGCCGACGGCTTCCGTCAGCCGCCGAATCGCCGCTTCCTCCCCAGTCAGGAAGTGCCATCCCCATTCAGCCTCTGGACGCCCATAGCTTCGCACGTACGCGCGCTTCTTGGCCGCCGCCAGCTCTGGTCCTTCGCGCGGATCGAAGCTGACGGTCAGGACCGTGAAGTCCTTCCCCACAGTGAGGGAGAGCGCGCGCAGGCTCCGTAACAATCCGTTCAAAATGAGCGTGCAGAGCATCGGACATTCGTAGTAGACGAGCGCGAGAATGACCGGCTTCTCGCCGAAATATTCGCGGAGCGAGACGGCACGCCCTTGTTCATCGCGGAAAACGAGATCGAGCGGAATTTGCGCATCGAGCTTCTGGTCAATGCCGACCTGTCGCAGGATCGGCGTCGGTTGCCCCGACGGCAGGCTTTGCCCTCGTCCCTGGCCGATGAGCGAAAACCCAAAGCTCCAGGCCAACATCAGGCCGAGGCTCGCCCACGACCTCGCGCGAACGCGACTCCTTGAGATCCTCATCGTCCTTCTCCCCTGTTCTCCCGCACCGTGTCCCCTCCAACGCGAGGATCCCCTTCGGGAGGTGAAGGAGATCCCCTCGCCTCGCCGCGAGGGCGAACCAGGACACCACGTTTTAAGAGAAGCTCCATCGCCTGTTCGATCGGGATGCGAACGACGCCCGCTTCCCGATCGATCCATCCGTAAGTATTCAGCCGCTCCTCCTCCCGCTGACGCAGCGCTTGCAACTCCAGTTCCGGAGCGACCTGCAGTCGCGGCGGAGGCGGTAACACGCGCTCCTGGCGGAGGGGCGAAGGCGGCTCCATGGCTCGTTCGGCACGCTTCTGGAAGAAGGCGAAACTCCCGTACATGAGGAGGACGGCCCCCACCGTCAGGGCAGCTAACCCTGAGATCACGCCCACGATCAGTCGCAGGCTCACATCCCGTTTCTCATAGCGCGGTTCGGTCGTCTCACCCATGAGAAGCTCGCTCCCCCAATCTTCCGAGATCGTGGACCGGGATCAGCTCATGCCGCGCCGCTTCCCTCGCCCAGAAAGCGAACCAGAGCCCCCCGATTCCGAAAAACGCGGCCGCGTTCGACCAATGGAGCCCGATCCCCCGCTCCTCGAACGCTGGCATGACGATCCAATAGAGGTCCACCACGCGCATGATCAAAATCATCCCCGACAGGGCCGCGAGCGTCCGCACGTTTCGCTTCACCGCGCGAGAGAGCAACAACAGAAACGGGATCAAGAAATGGAAGACGACCGTCAGTCCGGCCACCACCTCCCATCGCCCCTGCGTTCGGCGCAAATACCACGGGATTTCCTCCGGCAGGTTCCCCGACCAGATGATGAGGAACTGCGAGAAGGTGACATACGCCCATAGCATCACGAACGCGAGAAGGAGGTTTCCCAAATCGTGGAACGCATCGCTCGTCGCAATTTCTGACAGCGGCCGAGTGCGCGAGAGCCACGCTGCGAGGAGGATCGCTGCGGCGAACGCTGTGAGTACTTGCCCGAGGATGAACTTGATCCCGTAGATCGTCGAATACCAGTGTGGCTCCAACGACATCACCCAATCCACCGCTGCGAAGGTGATCGTCCCTCCATAGAGGACGAGGCCCGGCCCAGCGAGTGTTCGTATCCGCTGGCTCAGTCGGGGATCCCCTGTGCGATCCTGTCCGTAGGACCATTTCGTCACCAGATGCGCCAGTGCGATCCACACGACGAAATAGAGGACGGCGCGAAGGGAGAAGAAGGGGACGTTTAAATATCGGCTCTTGTGTCGAAGGACCTCGTCGGCGGCGACGACCTCCGCATGCGTCCACTCGTAAAGGTGGGAGAGTCCGAAGAAGATGGGGACGAAGAGCACCGCCATCAGCGGGATCGTTCGCGCTCCCGCTTCCAAGACGCGGCGGATGGCGAATCCCCAACGGCCACCGGTCAGATGATGCAGCATCACCACAGCTGCCGAACCGATCGAGAGCCCGAGCCAGAAGAGGTGGGCGAAGAGATACGATGGCCAGAAGTGCTCGGGGTCTCCGAAAGCCGCGATGAGCGCCAGCGAGAGTCCTGCGAGGCCAACGCTCACGGCGCGACGCAGCAGCGTTTCGAGCTTCGTCATTCCCCCCCTCCGATCAAGCGGCGACGCTCGGCCGGCGGCACATCCGAAAGCGTCGCGTTCTGGCTGAGCTGCAAGGCACGAACGTAGGCGACGATCGCCCAACGATCCTCCGGCCGAATGCGCGATGCATAGCCGTACATCGTCCCGAAGCCATTGGTGATGACGTCGAAGAAATGGCCGACCGGAGCCTGTCGCAAGCGCTCCGTATGAAACGACGGCGGCCGACGGAATCCTCGCTGAACGATGATCCCCTCGCCATAGCCATCGCGCCCGTGGCATGGCGCGCAGAAGATGTCGTAACGCTCCCTCCCGCGCTCGAGGACCGGACGCGTGATGGGAAAGGGGAACGTCTCCGCGAGCCGACCATTCACCTTGCCCGTATACAGATGCTCATCCGTCTTCACATAGCCGCGGGGGATCGTCCCCTCGACCAAGGGACGCGACGCCCGACCATCCTCAAAGAAGGCACTTCCGGCCAACGGCTTATATCTCGGCTGATCATGCATATCTTGGCGACACGCGCTCCCGGCGAGAGCGAGCCCGAGGAGAAATCCCATCCCCAACCAGCCTCGTGCGCATACGCTTGCACGCCAAGTGACCTCCCTCACGGCTCCACCTCCCAAACTCCATCAGCCCCGAGCGCCTCCAAGAAGCGGCGCGTGGCTTCCCGATCGAACTTCGGATCGCGCGCTTCGATCAGAAGGAAGAAGCGATCGCGACTGGCCAGTGCGAAGCGCGGTACGTTGAAGACCGGATGATACGGCATCGGCAACCCGTTCAGCGCGAGCATGCCCAAAACGGCCGAGAGCGCAGCGAAGAAGATCGTCGTCTCAAAGACGATGGGAATGAACGCCGGCCAGCTGTGAAAGGGCTTCCCGCCGACGATCAGTGGATAGTCAATGACCTCGGCATAGTAAAGGAGGGCGTAGCCGAGCGCGCCGCCGAAGAGCCCGCCGAGCAAGACGATCATCGGCAAGCGCGTGCGGTGAAAGCCAATGGCCTCAGCCAGGCCCTCGACGGGGAAAGGCGTGTAGGCATCCATCTGCCGATACCCCTCGGCGTATGCGCGTTGCGCCGCTGCCACGACCTTCTCCGGAGCATCGAACTCGGCCAGCAATCCGTAGAGGTCCGTCCGTTCGGACATGTAATCCCCCCTCGCTCACGACGTCGTCGGCGCTTCCGCCGGCCGCATCGTCCCCCCGCCCGGGGTCGGAGCCGTCTCCGGCAATAGCGCCCGCATCTCGAAGATCGAGATGACCGGCAGCAATCGAATGAACAGAAACATCAACGTCAGGAAGAGCCCGATCGAGCCCAGGAACATCGTCCAATCGAAGATCGTCGGCCGATACATCCCCCACGACGAGGGAAGGAAATCCCGATGCAAGCTCGTCACGACGATGACGAATCGTTCCAACCACATCCCCACGTTCACGACGAGCGCGATCGCAAAGAGCGCCCGCACGTTCCGTCGCACGCGCGCCGACCAGAGCGCCTGTAATACCCCGACATTGCACACAAGCAGCGCCCAGTAGACGGGCGCATACGGACCGCGCAACCGATTGAGGATCATATAGCGCTCATACGGATTCCCGCTGTACCACGCCATGAAGGCTTCCATCATGTAACCATAGCCGACGATCAATCCCGTCGCGAGCATGATCTTGGCCATATTGTCCAGATGCTTCATCGTGATGAAGTCCTCGAGCTCATAGAACTTTCGGAGCGGAATGGCCAACGTCACCACCATGGCGAAACCGGAATAAATCGCTCCGGCGACGAAATACGGCGGGAAGATCGTGGCATGCCATCCCGGGATGATCGAGATGGCGAAATCAAAGCTCACGACCGTATGCACGGAGACGACCAGCGGCGTCGCCAATCCCGCCAGCAGCAGATACGCCATCTCATACCGCGCCCAATGGCGCGCCGATCCTCGCCATCCCATGGCCAGGAATCCGTAGAGAATGCGCCAGAACCGCCGCCGCGCCCGATCCCGCAATGTCGCCAGATCGGGGATCAAACCAATGAACCAGAACAAGAACGAGACCGTCGCATACGTCGTGATGGCGAAGACGTCCCACACCAAGGGGCTGCGCGGCTGCGGCCACGTCCCCATCGTGTTCGGATAGGGCAGGAGCCAGTAGAAGAGCCACGGTCGCCCCATGTGCAGCAAGGGATAGAGTCCGGCGCACGCGACGGCGAAGAGCGTCATGGCTTCGGCGAAGCGATTGATCGAGGTCCGCCACCGCTGCCGCAGCAGCAGAAGGATCGCAGAGATCAGTGTCCCCGCATGCCCGATCCCAATCCACCAGACGAAGTTGATGATGTCGAATCCCCAACCGACGGGGACCGTGACGCCCCAAATGCCCACTCCCGTCGCCAGCAGATATGCCGCCGTGAACAGCAAGAGCATGAGCAAAAGGAACGCGATCGTGAACCCCAAAAACCATCCGCGCGGTGTGCGCCGCGTGAGCACGAGGGCACTGATCTTATCCGTGATCGAAGCGTACGTGTGCCCGGGCGCCAAGATCGCCGCACGCGGATCAAACGGCGTCGCCATCTCCACCCTTGGCCCCTTCTCTTCGCTCATGACTTCCCCTCTTCCAAAAGCGCCGCCACTTCCGGATTCGGATTGCGCAATCGCGCCAGATAGGTCGTGCGCGGTCGCGTGTTCAATTCGGTCAGAATCCCGTAGTTGAGCACATGCGCCTTCCACCGCGCCACGCGACTCTCGGGATCGTTCAGGTTCCCGAAGACGATCGCCTCGGTCGGACAGGCCTGCTGACACGCCGTCACGACTTCCCCATCCCGAATTGCCCGATCCTGCTTCTTCGCCTCGATGCGCGCGGCATTGATTCGCTGCACGCAGTAGGTGCACTTCTCCATGACGCCGCGACTGCGCACGGTCACATCGGGATTCCGTTGCATCTTCAATGTCTCCGTCGCCCAGTCCGCGTAGAGTCGGAAATTGAACCGGCGCACTTTGTACGGACAATTGTTCGAGCAATAGCGCGTCCCCACGCACCGATTGTAGGTCATCTGGTTCAAGCCCTCGTGGCTATGAACCGTCGCTCCCGTCGGACACACGACCTCGCATGGCGCATGGTCGCAATGCATGCAGAGGACGGGCTGATGGTAGATGTCCGGGCGCTCCAGATCGCGCCCCTCGAAATATCGGTCGATGCGAATCCAATGCATCTCGCGCCCGATTTTCACCTCGCGCTTCCCGACGACGGGGATATTGTTCTCGGCCTGACAGGCGATGATGCACGCATTGCAGCCGATGCAAGCGTTCAGGTCGATGACCATCCCCCAGGAATAGCCGTCGTACCGATGCTCGGGATAGAGCGTGAGATCAGGCGGTGGATCATGTCCGAGCTCTTTCACGAATCGCGGGTTCCGCCGATAGTCATCGAGCGTCGCCACGCGCACCAAATGTCGCCCTTCCATGCTGTGATGATCCTGCGTGCTGACAAGCTCATGATGGCGATCGGTTCGGCGAATCTCGATCCCCACCTCGAACCAGGGCGCTTCCGATGTGCGCAGGCGATAGGCGTTGACCCCCAAATGCGACCCCACGCGTCCGGCGCGCCATCGCCCATAGCCGAGGTGCACGGTCACCGTCTCCGGCGCCTGTCCCGGCAGGATCCACACCGGGGCGAGCACTCGACGATCTCCACGCTGCAACTCGATGACCTCTCCGTTCTTCACCCCCAAGCGTTCGGCCAACGCCGGCGAGATCATCGCCGCGTTCTCCCACGTCAGCTTCGTGATGGGCTTCGGCAACTCCTGCAACCATCCATTATTCGCGAAGCGCCCATCCCAAACGGTTGGATCCGGACGGAAGACGATCTCAATCCCTTCAGGGGCGCGCGCTGGACGCTTCGCCAACTCCACCGCGATCGCCGCCCATTGTAAGGAGACCGAGGTGGGGGGAGGGTTCGTCCCGGGGACCACTCCTTCGTGCAGCGCCATTCGCCAAAACGTCTCGAAATCGGAGAATCCCCCGACTCGACCCGCCTGGAACTGCCGTCGCCAATACTCGCGCACGATCTCATAGCCGGGACGCTCGGCTTGCCCAAGGAGCGCGGCTAACACTTCGTGTGCCGAGCGCGTCTCGTAAAGCGGCGCAATGAGCGGCTGCAGGATGGTGACCGTCCCATCTGGCGCGCGCCCATCGCTCCAGGCCTCCAGGAAATGACTCTCCGGGAGATGCCAGTGGCAGAGCTGCGCCGTCTCATCCTCATATAGCCCCAGATGGACGCGCAGGCGAACGCGATCCATCCGTTCAGCGAAATCGAGATCAACCGGCGCCGTGTACACCGGATTCGCCCCCAAGATGAAGAGCGTGTCCACGCGCCCGGCCTCCATATCCTCGGCCAGCTCCCGGAGCGACGCCACGTGTTCGATCGGCTCCGCTTCCACAGGCTCAACATAGATGACCGTTCGTCCGACATTTCCCAACACTTGGTTCAGCGCATGTCCGAGCGCGTGCACAAGCGGCGGCTGCGTCTCGCCAACGAGCACGAGGCTCTCTCCGCGATGCCGCTCCAGATCGCGCGCGAGCGCCTCCACAAGGCGCGGATCAATCCCAAAGGACGCCAAGTCTGGCTCCGGCACCGGCAGCCCTAATCGTCGCGCGAGCGCCCGCGCGATCGCCTCGATCGCACTCGATCGCACTGGGAACCGATGATCGGCCATCGCGCCCGTCAGTGATGGCGTGCTCTCAAACACGTAGAGGCGATTCCACTCGGCCGGTTCCGTCTCCGCACGCCGTCGCGCGATGAACTCGCGCGCCTGTCGAAGATGGTCCGGCCCCCACGCCAGAAAATCCGCCTCCAGCGAGAGCACCACGCGCGCCTCTCGCAGGCGATACTGTGCCTCGACGACGCGACCGAAGGCCAGACGCGCTCCCACCTTCTGATGATCCCGCGAGACGGGTTCGTACTGATGCCACCGCGCTTCCGGAAAGAGGGCGAGCACTTGCCGCAGTTGATCCGCCAGCGTCGGCGAGGTCACCGTCTCCGTCAGAATGCGCATGCCAGCCCCGCGCGTCATTCGCCATCGCTCCCGCTCGATCGTTAACGCCCCCCAGAACGCCGCCCATGCATTGATCCCTCCGCGATACAAGACGACTTGCGAACGATCGGGATCATAGAGCGTGAGAATCGAAGCTTGCGCGAAGACGTCCGTTGCGCCCAAGCTCGCCGGATGCTGCGGATTCCCCTCGATCTTGGTCGGCCGTCCCATGTGGCTCTCGACGAGCACACCGTAGGCGAATCCCCCAAGTGTCACCGCCGTCGCATAGAAGAGCGGCCTGCCGGGAATGATCTCCTCCGGCGCCCGCGTATAAGGGAAGATCTGCTCGGTCGGCTGCCGCGTGCACGCCGAAGAGAGCCCCGCGAGCGCGAGCGACGCTCCCATCAGCTTCAAGAACGTGCGCCGATCCACCTCCGCCGGAGCCGGCGTCGGAAATTCGCTCTTCAAAAATTGAACGAATGCCTGATCCTCCGCCAGCTCCTCCAAACTCCGCCAAAAGACCCGACCGCGCTGCTCGGCCAAACGCTCCCGCAGCGCGGCTATATTCCAAGGTGCTCCGCTCCCTTTCTCCACCACTTCCATCCCCCTCACCGATGGCACACGGAGCAATCCGTCAATCTCTCCGGCCGATCGATCTTGTACTCCCGAACGAGCCGTCGTCCTAACTCCCGTTGATCCTCGCGCGGCGCCCAATCCGTGCGGAAGACATACTCGCGTGGACGGATGTATCGCTCCGGCTGCCGATGACACTCCAGGCACCATTCCATATGCAACGTGCTCGCCTTCCATACGAGCGGCATCTCATCCACCGGACCGTGACAGGTGACGCATGCAACGCCCTTCTTCACATGGATCGAGTGGTCGAAGTAAACGAAATCCGGCAGATCGTAGACGCGCGTCCACGGGATCGGCCGATTCGTGCGCCAGCTCTCGCGCACGGGCTCCAACATAGGGCTCGTCGCATGAATTTGCGAATGACAGGTCATGCAGGTCTCCGTCGGGGGAATCCCGGCAAAACGACCTTCCTCGACCGAGGTGTGGCAGTAACGGCAATCAATGCCGAGCTGTTTCACATGATGCTTATGGCTGAACGGAACGGGCTGTTCTCGTGCTACGCCCACCTGCGTCACATAAGGGGACCGATTGAGTGCTGCCAACGCCCATGTCACCGCCGCGATGATGAACACCGCACCGAGAATGCTCACCCTCGCGATGAGGTTCGTGCTGCGATGGAAGATCTGCGCCATACGAACGCTTTACCCCCTGGCCACACTAACGCCTTCTTCGGTCTTCTCCGCGCTCATAGCCTCCCACGCCGATGATGTCCATGAGATGCCCCGCTTGCTCCCGATGAATTAAGCGAGATTTTACACAAGAGCGTTCGGTCTGGCAACGGATGAAACGCGCCGAGCCTCTATACCTGGACCGGCACCTGACAGGGAGAGGGTGACCGGTGATCCGAGTCCTCAAGGCCCCGAGGCGCCATCGCCCGTACAGGACGGAGCGGAGCTATTCGTTTGGATGGGCTCGTGGACAGCGCAGCGCTTCCGTTTGTGTTCCCCGTTTTTCGGCTTACCTGTACCCAAAGGTCCTTTCTCCTTGACCCGTCGCCGAGCGTCCTCTATTCTCCACGACGTGGCGCGCGAGCGAGTCGTCGTCATCATCCCGGCGCGATATGCCGCGCAGCGGCTGCCCGGGAAACCGCTTCTGACGATCGGTGGGCGCCCGATGATCCTGCACGTTTACGAACGCGCCCGATGCGTCCCCCACGTCGCGCGCGTTCTCGTGGCGACCGACGATGAGCGCATCGCAGCGGTCGTCCAGCAAGCTGGAGGAGAGGCCGTTCTGACTTCCCCGCATCACCGGAGCGGAACCGAACGCGTGGCCGAAGCCGCCATGCATCTGGAAGCTGAAATCGTCGTCAACGTTCAGGGCGACGAGCCACTCCTTGAGCCCACAGTGATCGCTGCTGCCCTCGAACCCGTGCTCACTAATCCCCATATCCTCATGGCGACGACGAGCGAACCTATGGAGAGTGCCGAAGAGGTCCTTAATCCGAACGTCGTCAAGGTCGTCACAGATCACGAGGGATTCGCCCTCTATTTCTCTCGCCAGCCGATCCCCTTTCCGCGCGAGGCTGTTCGACGAGCGGGTTCGCTTGAGGCGGCGCTTCGTGCGGAACCCTCGTTGCTTGGGCTCTATCGCCGGCACACGGGCCTGTATGTCTATCGGCGCGAGCTGCTGCGACAATTGGCGGCATGGCCGCCAACGCCTCTGGAAGAGGCCGAGCAATTGGAGCAACTCCGCGCTCTGGAACACGGTGTTCGAATCAAGGTCGTGCCCGTCGCCGAACGCTCCATTGGCGTAGATACACCAGAGGACCTGGAACGCGTGCGCGCTTTGATCGCGAAGAGATGAAGCCGGAACTCGGTGATGGTCGCGCCGCTCTGACTCCGGGGCGACTGGACAGAATGGGGAAGTCGTGGTATCCTTGCGCACGGGTGCTGAGGGTGCACCCGTAGCTCAGTTGGATAGAGCGTCGGACTACGAATCCGAAGGTCGCAGGTTCAAGTCCTGCCGGGTGCACCATCGAACTCGTTCTCTCGAACCGAGAATGCTCATCCCGACCGACGGTTTGGTCTTGCGGTTCTCTCATCTTCCAAGTTACCCCACGAGCCCTCAGGGTGACCTCCCTTCCGGCCGCGCCTTTTTGCTCCCCGATGAGCAGTGTGCTATACTTGTGCCCCTTTTGGAGGAGGTGGATACGAAATATGGGCCAAGAAGCGAACGGGATGAAAGTCGGCCGCGTCGTACAGGTCATCGGCACGGTCGTGGACGTGCAATTCGAGGATCATCTCCCCCCGATTTACAATGCCCTTCGGATCACGAGCGAAGGCTTCGATGTGCCCGAACCGATTGACATCATCGTCGAGGTCGAGCAGCACTTGGGCGAAGGACGCGTGCGGTGCGTCTCGATGAAGCCGACCGAAGGGCTCGTGCGGGGGATGAAAGCGTACGATACGGGCAAGCCGATCATGATGCCCGTCGGACCGGCTACGCTCGGTCGCGTCCTCAATGTCGTGGGGGAGCCGGTCGATAAGCTCGGCCCTATCGTCACGGACAAATACTATCCCATCCACCGTCCGGCGCCGAGCTTCGAGGAACAGTCCACCGAGCTGCAGATGTTTGAGACGGGCATCAAGGTCATCGATCTCATTCAGCCATTCCTGCGGGGGGGGAAGATCGGCTTCTTCGGAGGCGCGGGCGTTGGGAAGACCGTGCTCATCATGGAGCTGATCCACAACGTGGCCATGCATCACGGAGGCGTCTCGGTCTTCTGCGGAGCCGGAGAGCGCACGCGCGAAGGGAACGATCTCTGGTTGGAGATGAAAGAATCGGGCGTGCTCAGTAAAGCGGTGCTCGTCTACGGACAGATGACGGAACCCCCGGGCGCGCGCTTGCGCGTGGCGCTCTCGGCACTCTCGGTGGCCGAATATTTCCGCGACGAAGAGGGGCAGGACCTGCTCCTGTTCATCGATAACATCTTCCGCTTCACACAAGCGGGATCGGAGGTCTCGGCGCTCTTGGGCCGAATGCCCTCGGCCGTCGGGTATCAACCGAATCTGGCGACGGAGCTGGGCGAGCTGCAGGAGCGCATCACTTCGACCAAGAAGGGCTCGATCACCTCGGTTCAGGCCATCTACGTTCCGGCCGATGACATCACGGATCCCGCTCCGGCCACGACATTCGCGCATTTGGACGCGGCGACTGTCCTCTCGCGCCAGATCTTCGAACTGGGGATCTATCCGGCGGTGGATCCGCTGGCTTCGACCTCTCGCATCCTCGATCCGCGCGTCGTCGGCGAGGAACACTATCGCACGGCGCAGCACGTCAAGGCGATCCTACAACGATATAAGGAACTGCAAGACATCATTGCCATCCTCGGCATTGACGAGCTGTCGGAAGAGGATAAACTCATCGTCGCGCGCGCGCGGAAGATTCAACGCTTCCTCTCCCAACCGTTCTTCGTCGCTGAGCAATTCACGGGATTGAAGGGAAAGTACGTGAAAGTGGAGGATACGGTCCGCGGCTTCAAGGAGATCGTCGAGGGCAAGCATGACGATCTTCCTGAGCAAGCCTTCTACATGGTCGGCACCATCGAAGAGGCCATCGAGAAGGCGGAGCGAATTCGCCGCGCCGCGGCATAGGACGGAGACGATGAAGGGAAAGATCAAACTGGAGGTCGTGACGCCCGAGCGCTTGGTGCTCGAAGAGTGGGTGGATGAAGTCACGGTCCCCGGCCTCGGAGGAGAGTTGGGCATTCTTCCCGAACATACGTACCTGCTCAGCTTGCTGCAGACGGGGATCGTGAGCTATCGGATCGGGAACGAGCGGCATTTGCTCGCCGTGCGCGGAGGATATGTGGAGGTGCTCCCCGACAAAGTGACCGTCCTCGCCGACACCGCCGAGCGCCCCGAGGAGATTGACGTCGAGCGCGCGCGCCGCTCGCGCGAACGCGCTCTGCGCGAGATGCGGCAGAGCACGAGCGAGATCGAATTCCTGCGCGCTCAAGCCCGTCTGCAGCGGGCGCTCGTGCGCTTGCGCGTTGCTGGGAAAGGTCTCGAAGAGGAGTGAGCCCTAGAGGATATATCCGCGCCGATGACGGATGTGAAGGCCCTTGCGCGTCGGAACGCGGATTTCGATTTGGCGAAACCGCCCATTAGGGGTGGGATCGGAAGGGTAATAGGCGACCAAATATTGGCTCCGTAATTCCGTTTCGATCTCTCGAAAGGCGCGCGTCAAATCACGGGCGTTCTTCGGGAAATAAGCCCGTCCGCCCGTCTCCTGCGTCAACCGCCGAAGCACGCCGCTGTTGATTCCGAACCGATACCGATCGCCGATGCCAATGGCGTAAATCGTCGCTTCCACGCGCAACGCTTCGGCAATGGCATCGTGAAGCCGATACAGGCTCGTCGTGTCTTCGCCATCGGTGAGCAGGAGGATTGTGCGGCGTCCCGGTTGCTCGGCCAGAAGCTCGCGCGCAACGAGCACGATCGAATCGTAGAGTGAGGTGCCGCCGAAGCGCGGATCGCGCCCCGTCGGCGGCACATAGCGCACGCGGTTCAGCGCCACCTCCAGTCGCGAGATCGTTGATGTGAAATCCTCAATGATCCGCACCTCATCGCGGAACGCTACGATGGCGACAACGTCCCTTCCCGGGCGCACGATGGAGCGGATGAACCGCGCGGCCGCCGCCTTTTCCTCCGGCAAGGTGTATTGTTGACTCGCACTGACATCAATGAGCAACGCGATTGTCAGCGGCAGGTCCGTTTGACGCACGAAGGTGAAGATCTCTTGCTCTCGACCATCCTCGAAGACCCGCACCTCTTCGCGTCGAAGATCAGTGACGATAGCACGACGCCGATCGGTGGCCGTGAAGAAGACGTTGACCAACCGAGCGTTCAAATGTACTTGCTCGTCCGGCTCCTCAGCGGTCGCGCGCTTGGGCTTCTGCGCGGAGCGCTCGCCGAAGTCGCGAGGGGTGCTTTCCTGAACCCCGCCTTCCCTTCCGCCCGATCGGCCTCCGAACGGCGAAGGAGAGGCTGGCGCGAGCCCGAGTCCGATGAGGAGAAAGCCGATCGCGAAGCAACGTCCTCCTCTCTTCTCAAAGCTAGGCATGAAGCCGCGGCACGACATCTCGTTCACGAGGCCTGAGGGGCCTTATACCCGCGCTTAGTGCGCGCCCGCAGGTCCTTGCGACCGGCGACGCGCACCTCAATCTTTCGGAATCGCCCATCGCGATTCTGATTGCTGGAGACGTAGAAGAGATAGTACTGGCTACGCAACTCCGTGCTGATCTCGGAGAAATTGCGTTCAAGATCGAGCACTTTCTGAGGGAAAAAGGCGCGACCGCCGGTCTCCTCAGCGATGCGTCGCAATTCTTTCGTCCCTGGGGCATCCACCATCCCCATCGTCACCCCGAAGCCGCCAGCATGTGCCGTTCCAATGGCGTAGATGACGACCTCATGGCGCTGCGCCAGCTCGATGACTTCCTCCAACGTGCGCTCGCTCGCATTATCCTCCCCATCGGAGATGAGGACGAGGACACGGCGCCCCGATGCCATCGCCATCTTCTCTTCGATCACGCGATAGAGGGCATCATAAAGCGGCGTGGCTCCCCCAGCCTTCACGGCTTGGATCGCCGCTTTCAAATCCTCCACATCGTCCGTGAAGTCTTGATGCAACTCGATCACCGAACCGAACGTGACAAAGAGCGCGCGATCTCTCTTCGGACGAATGATCCCATCAAGGAACGCGATCGTCGCCTCCTTCTCGAACTTCAGCTTCGGGCGAACGCTGTTGCTCGTGTCCATGACCAACGCGACGCTGAGCGGCAGCTCGTTCTCCTTCGAGAACGAGAGGATGCGCTGCGGGACGCCATCCTCGCGCACCTCGAAATCTTCGACCGTGAGATCAGTCACCAGGCGGCCATCCTTATCATAAACCGTGACCGGCAGGTTGACGCCGATCGTACCCAGCCGCACCTCTTCCTGCGACGGAGACGCCGCTGGCGATGGGCGTTGCGAGAAGACGAGCCCGTTTTCGATCACGGCGAGAACGGCGAGTGCGCTGACCGATCGTTTCCACCAACTCATAGGACGATCTCAGTGTATGTCAGTGCGCGCGCTCCTGTCAAACCAAGGGGACACCCCGCTCAGATCGCGCGCTCGGGACAGAAGCCCGCGCACGGACAACGCCGACACCGAGCGGGATCGGGACGCGCCGGAAAGTCCGCCAGCGTTCGAGCCCGTGCGATCTCTTCGGTCAAATGCTCCAGAAGCGCCGCTGTCTCGTCGAACGCCTCCACCGGCACGGGCACGCGCACATCGGGATCGAGGAAATACAGCTCCGCACGAACCGCGCGCGGTCGCCATGCTTGCTGAACCGCGAGCGCGTAGATCCGCATTTGCAGCGCATACTCTTCGAAGAGCGCCCCGAGGTCCCCACCGACGCGATTCGTCTTGAAGTCGACGATCCATGCCGTCCCGTCCTCCATCCAGATCACCTTATCCAATCGCCCCCGCACGATCCCCCACCTCGTGCGGTAGAGGACTTCCCGCTCGCTCTGGACGCGCCCCGGCTTCTCCCCCCACAGGATCGCCTCGATCGCGCGATAGAGGTCGCTCCGCACATAGGTTTCAACGAGCGAGCGCACATCCCTCATGACTCTCTCTCGATAAACCCGCACGCGTTCATCCCATGAGGCCTCCGCCTCCCGATCCGTCGCCCGAGCGGGCCCGGCCGATACTCGTCCCAATATGTCGGACTCCCGGACGACCATCTCCTCGACGAGGCGATCGAGCATGGCCTCCCACGGCTCCGATCCGTCGTACTCTTCGCAAAAGCGATGGACGATGCGCCCGCGAAGCGTCGCCGGAACGCGCGTCGCCTCCTCCGAGAGCGTCGGCGCATCCCAGACCTCATCCCACGCCGGCAGGTCGAGGACGCTCTCGAAATAGAACTGCAGCGGACAGCGATGGAGCGCGAGCACGCGCGTGACGGCGATCGGGAAGACGTTCGCGCTCACGTCCATCGGAGGAGGAGCCAGACGATGCCGCACGCGCTCCATCGCTTCGCGTTGGCTCTCGGAGAGCGGAGGCAGAAGCGATGACGAAATGGGTTCGCCGCGCTCGAGTTGCGGATAGCGAGCGACCAACGTCTCCGAAGCGGCCACTTCCCTCTCGCGGGCTTCTCCCGTGCCTAAAGCGATCCGAATCTTCACGCCGTTCCACTCGTACTGCTCGGGAAGCGCTTCGACGTCCGGGAGCTCCAAGACGCGCACAACCCATTCGAGCCAACTCGCTCCGGGAAGGAGAGGCGCCGCGTCGGCCCCTTCCCCTTGACCGCTGAGACGCTCGGCAGCGCCGGAGAGAATAAGGTAATCGCGCGCGCGCGTCATCGCGACGAAGAGCAGTCGTTGATGCTCGAAATGCTCGCGCAGCTGAAGGACTTCGAGAACGCGCCGTCGCGACCACGTGTCGTGAAGCCGCCCGCGGTGATCTGGGACCTTCACCCCGATGCCCGCAGCACGGTCGAAGATCAAAGGCGGCGCGTCCCTCCGGAAGGGACGCCCCAAGTCCGGGATGATGACGACGGGGAACTCCAGGCCCTTGGCCTTATGCACGGTCAGCAACCGCACCGCATCGGCGGTCTCAGTTGTCACCTGGGCCTCGCTCTCCTCAGCCATCTCCGCGAATTGCTGGACGAAAGCCGTGAAATCGCTGAGCGCATGTGGCCCGCTCGCCTCAAACCCGCGAGCCAGCTCGATGAGTTTTCGGATGTTGGCCACGCGCTGATGGCCGTCGAAGGCCGTTGCTTGAATGGCATCAAACTGCGTGAGTGCGAGGATCTCCTGGAGTAATTCCACCAGAGAGAGCCGATCCCGCAGACGAAGCAGATGCGTGAGCACTTCCGCCGCGCGAGTGACGCGTGGACGCTCTTCCGCCGCGATCCCCAATACGCGCTCGTGATGTCGCAAACTCGTCAGAAGCGGATGGGGATCGAGCCATCCCTCGCTCGACGCCTCCGCCGCTTGCCGCAGCCAGAAGAGCGCTTCATCCGACAGACCGAAGAGCGGCGAGCGTAAAACCGCCGCCAGCGCCACTTCGTCGGTCGCGTTCTCCAAAAATTGAAGCAGCGAGAGCAAATCGCGGATCTCCTCGCGCTCGTAAAAGCCACGCCCCGCGAGCACGTAGTACGGGATGCCGCGCTCGCGCAGAGCGCGCTCGTAGACCTTCACATCGGTCATCGCGCGGAAGAGCAACGCCACATCGCCGTAGCGGACCGCGCGCGCGCGCTCGCGCCCATCTCCCACCTCTTCCCCCACGAGCTGCTCCCCCTCGCCCACCATGCGCGCGATGCGCTCGGCCAGCCGCCGGGCCTCCCATCGGCGCGCATCTTCCGCCGTGCGAATATGTGGACCGATCTCCAGAAGCAACTCGATGGGCGCCGCTACGTTCCCCTCGCGCTGTGCCACGCTCTCGACGAAAGGCGTTCGCCCTAAGGCTTCGAGCACCTCCGCCGGCCACGCTCCTTCCTCCACACGCATGAGACGAGCGAAGAACGCGTTGAAGAAGCGCACAAGTCCTGCCGTGCTCCGAAAATTGCGCTCCAACTCAACGTGCGCGCCACCTTGCTCCCGCAATTCCCGCTGCGCCCTCAGAAAGACCTCGACCGCCGCCCCGCGAAAGTTGTAGATGGATTGCTTGGCATCGCCGACGATGAAGAGTTGGGGCCGATCCCCCCCTCCCCGTAAGAGATCAATGATCTCCTTCTGCAGGGCATTCGTGTCTTGGAACTCATCCACGAGGAGGAACTTGATCTCCCGTCGGAGGGAGTCCGCGATCGTAGCGTGCGTGCGCAGTAACTCGCGCGCCTTCCACTGCAGATCCTCATAATCGAGGCCGATCATCTCGCGCTTGAGCGCCATGTAGCGTTCGTCAACCTGCTGCAGGAGGTGACCGAGGGCGGCGATCACCTCTCCTGCACCCGCGTCATAGAACGTCAGCTCGATCTCTTCCAAACAAGCGTCCACTTCCGCAGCCAGCTCGCTCATGCGCCCACGCTTTTCGACCCGCGCGTCTCGTAACGCTCGCAAACACTCTTCCAACACGGGAGCGTCTTCGATCCGCGGCTCCAGACGCAGGAGCGGCCCGTATAACCGATAGGCGCGAACGAAGTCTGCGATCTGCGCGGCCATGCGCTCGGTCGGTTTCGGGAAGACCTCGAGTCTCTCCACGATCTTCCCGAGCCGTTCGACCGCCGCCCGATACTCGGCCGAAGTGCGCCGCTCGCGCTCGGTCAGCGCGATGACCTGTTCCAGGGACATGCCCAAGGTGCGCACCATCATGTAGAGATCGGCGATCGCCTCGATGAGCCCGCGCCGCGAATACCCGATGACCAAGCGCCCGATGACCGCGTCTTCCGCCTCAAGGTTCTCCTCAATGACCTCCTCAACAGCTCGCATGAGAAGCACGCGACTTCGGAATTCGTCGAGGATGATGAACTCCGGATCCACTTGAGCTTCGACCGGATACGCGCGCAACAGGCGCGCGCAGAATCCGTGAATCGTGGAGATCGCCGCCGTCTCCAACTGCCGCTTCGCCTCCTGCCACCGCCGCGAGGGGGCGCGCCGCGCCAGTTCCCTCAGGGCGAGGCGAATCTTCGTCTTCATCTCGTTGGCCGCCTTGTTGGTGAACGTGATGGCGACGATCTCTTCCATGCTAGCGAGGCCGCTCTCGAGGATCCGAAGGACGCGCTCGACGAGCACCCGCGTCTTTCCAGCCCCCGGCCCGGCCGTCACAAGGAGTGACCGATCGAGCGTCTCTACAGCGCGACGTTGATCGGGAGTGAGGTGCTCGCGCGTCATCCCTAGTCCTCGGAGGGAGATGGACTCTCTTTCATCACGAAGCGCGCCTGATAGGGATCGAAGCGACACACGGCCTGAAATTCGCAGCGCTGGCATACGCGCACGCTCTTCGGCCAGACGCGAAAGTCCCCACATCGCATCCCGTCGACATATTGCCAGGCGAAGCGCTCAGCGCGCGCGAGCCGTTCCTCCCACTCCGGCGTCGGCAGTGAGGAACGCGCGCGCTCGCTGATGGCCGTCAACGCTGCCGCTTCCCGCCGATAGAGGCCCCGCGTGCGCTTCCCCGTGCGAATCGAATAATATCCCCCACCAATGACCTCTTCATCCGGCTGAAGAAATAGCCGTTCCAGCGCGAGGATATACAGGGGGAGTTGCAAATCAACGCCCTCTTCGATCTCCTCTACGGAAGCCCCACTCCCCGATTTATAATCGTAGGCGATGTAATGGCCTTCATCCGACCGATCCACGCGATCAATGCGTCCACGAATCTGGAGGCGATCCTCCTCGAGGACGGTTCGAGCGTGTCCCGAAGATGCCTTCGCGCGGCGCAGCACAAGCGGTTCTCGTCGAGAGTCGGGATGACAGCGATCTCTGTCCTCCGATCCCATACCGAATCCCAGCTCCAACCAGTACGGGCGCATGCGCCCTTCGGTCTGCCGCTGATACGCGATCTCGGCATCGAGGAATTGGACCAGCGTGTCGAGGATCTCGGCCTTCTCCAACTCCCAGAGGGCGCGATTGATCGGAAGCGCCTTCTGCTCGTATTCGAAGAAGATGCGCTCGGCCACACGCGCCATCTCTTCGCGATACTCGTGACGCCGCTCGGGCACGAGCGATCCCCGCGCATGTCGCTCGAAGAAGTCATGCAGAATGGCGTGCAGCAAATACCCGCGATCCAAGGCGACAAGATCGAGCGAAGCTTCCTCTCGCTTCTCCAGGCGCAACACGCGCTGCGCGAAGAATCGGAACGGACATTGACCATACGCATTCAACTGGCTCGGAGAATACACGCGCTTTGGGCCGAATCGCACCTGGAGATGCTGACGCAGGGTCGCATCGGTGAGCACGCCGGTGAACGGCCCCAACTCCCCACGCTCCCGCCGACGTTCGATCGCCGCGCGGTGAAGGAGGAGCCGATCCACCCACCCGGCTCGAAGCGCTTCATTATAGAGGTGGAGCGCAAGGGCGTCGTCCGGCGTCGTTTGATAGAAGCTCGCCAGGAGCGCCCGACGTCCATCGTCGAGCGCCGCAATGGCGCGCACGTCGTATGTCGTCGGATCCGCCTCGTGAACGCGGATCGCCGGAGTCCCGCCTTCGGCTTCGCCGTAGACTTCGCGCACGTCGTCGAGGAAAGGAGAGGGGACGGTCTCCTCGCCCGTCGCTCCCGCGCGCGGATAGGTCAGGTACACGCGCTCAGTCGCTTGACAGACGGCGTGATAAAAGAAGTGCGCCTCTTTGGCCTCGAAGCGACGCGGCGAGAGGTCTTCGAGGAAAAGACCAGCGGCTGCCAATCGTTCCCGCTCGGCGACCGAATAGATCCAATCGCGTTCGGGCGCGCGAGGGAATCCCCCCTCAATGAGGCCCGGCAGGATGACGATGCGAAAGGCGAGACCGCGCGCTTGCGTGGCCTCCAGCAAGCGCACTCCCCTGGGATCGCCGCGCTCCCGACGAAATTCCACCTGCTCGAGCCAATGCACGAAGAGATCGCGAAATTCCCTGACATCGAGCGGCCGCCGGAGCATGGCCGCGGCGACGATCGCAGCCTGGTCCTCGTGCTCTCTCCCAAGCGCGCGCGCCGCCAACGCGCGATCGGCGCGCTCGCTGAGCTGCAGGAGCCGATCTAAGCATTCCTCCAAGGCCTGCCATCCACGCAGATCGCGCGCGAGCCGCCGCCACGCCGCTTCATCTCGCTTCGCCTCGAGAAGCTCGCGTTGCACGCGTTCTCGCAGCCCGAAGGCGTCAAGCGCGCGTCGGAACCCCTCCACGAAATCAGGGATCCTCCCCCGCTCGGGGATGTGCGCGAGCGCGCGCCGCATGCCGTCCACAGCTTCAAGCATCGCCTCGAGCGCCGCCCCCGCGCGCCGAAGCCGTGCCAGCTCTTGCTGCACCTCTTCGAGATCTACCGTCCGCGCCGTGAGCGTGTGCGCTTGATGCTCCTTGATCCGCCGAAGGTCGCGCGCCCGTTTCTGAAACTCGCGGATGTTCAGATCCACGCCCACGACGCGCATCGCGCTCTCGATGGCATCGCGATCGTACGAGCTGAATGGATCGAGATAGTCGCTTTTGAGCAGCGCGGCATACACGGCGGCCATCTCCTGTCCCACGCGCGCCTCCAAGACGCGCACCGCAGCCTTGACGATGGGGACGGCGGTCAGCGGCTCCCGCACATCGAGCGCAATGGGGATGTCCAGGCGCGGCAGTTCCTCGCCAAGCGCCCGCAGATAGGCGACGTCGCGCGCGATCACGGCGATCTCCGATGCCCGATACCCCTCATCATGAATGAGCCGCTTGATGAGGCGGGCGATCTCCCGAACCTCTTCGGCGAACCCCATTGCCACGAGGATCGTGATCGGCGGCTCGTCTCCAGTGGCTCGTCCCCCACATTCGCCCGTATTCTCCTCACCGGCGAAGAGCCGCCGCAAAGGTCGAAGGCGCACGTCATAGGGGAGCACCTCCGTCTTCTGCTCCACGACGACAGGCCCTCCCATCGAGTGAAGGAATCGAAGCGTATCGGCGAGCGGCTCCTGAAAGACGGACGGATTCTCGGGATCGAAGACCAAGCTCACGATGGTCTCGGGGACGCGCTCGATCAGGTACCGCAGCAGCTTCTTCTGAACGGGCGTGAAGTCGAAGAAACCTTCAATCAACAGCACGCGCGTCTCACGCAGCCAAGGGGGGAGATCCGAGCGCTGGCGGAAAAGTTCCAAAGCGCCCCGATAGGCGCCATCCGGGTCGAGGGCCGCGATCTCACCCAAGACGCGCGCATAGGCTGTGTAGATCAACGCCACGTCGTGATCGCGGGCATCGGGGCGAGCCGCCTGCGAGACGAATTCGGCGAACTCCTCCGCCGACATGTCCGCCCGCTGCAATTCGCCGAGCAATCGCGCGACCGAACGGGCACAGCCGGGCAGATGGGCGATCTCTCGCATATGCCGGAGCGCCCCCAGAGCGTTCAGCTCCGCAAGCAGACGTTCGACGATGACGCCGCGCTCCCCCTCTTCGAGGAGAAGAGGAGCTTGCTGGCTCTCCTGAAGGAGCCGTCGCACGAGTCCGTCGAAAAGAAACACGCGCAGTTCTCCACAGGCCGTCACGCGCTCACCATCCACAATCCGACGCACGACGTCCTCCCAAAGCGGGCGCGTCGCCACCAGATAGAGGAACGTCTGCTCGCGTCCGGCGCGCAGCGCGTCCTGACAGCGGGAAACGAAGGCCTCTCGGTTCCGTCCCAAGACCGGTTCGAACCAGATCTCGATGCGGCCCACGGCTTTCCCCCCTCTCGATGCCGCCTCGTCGCCCTTCATTGTATCGCGAATCCAGCCCGATGCCCAGCCGTTGGCATCTTCGCCTCCATATGGCACAATCAAGCGCTGATCTTTGCCGGGAGGGAGAAAACTCATGCACGCCATTCCGACGATTCTCGATATCCTCGACGCCGAACAGCTCATCCGCCGGTACCTTCCCCGCACGCCATTGTATCCGTGCGCGGGGCTGAGCGAGTTGCTCGATGCGGAGGTGTACGTGAAATATGAGAACCATCAGCCGATCGGGGCCTTCAAAGTGCGCGGCGGAGTGAATCTCCTCGCGCGCTTGAGCGAGGAGGAACGGCGGCGCGGCGTCATCACGGCTTCAACGGGGAATCACGGTCAGTCCATCGCCTGGGCGGCGCGACTCTTCGGCGTGCGGGCGCGCATCGTTGTACCCGTCGGCAGCAATCCCGATAAGGTGCGAGCCATCGAACGCCTCGGCGCAGAGATCATCGTTCACGGAAGAGATTTCGACGAAGCGCGCGAATATGTCGAAGCGTTGGCCGAACGTGAAGGGTATCGGTACATCCACTCGGCAAACGAGCCACATTTGATCGCCGGCGTGGGGACGATCGGATTGGAGATCGTCGAGGACTTGCCCGATGTCGAAGTCATCCTCGTTCCCGTCGGTGGCGGCAGCGGCGCCTCCGGCATCTCCATCGCCGCCCGCGCCCTCAATCCGGAGATCGAAGTCATCGGCGTCCAATCCGAAGCTGCCCCGGCTGCCTATCTCTCCTGGCGCCAAGGGCGGGTCGTCGCGACCGACTTCATGAACACGTTCGCCGAAGGGTTGGCGACGCGCGTCGGCTTTGAGCTGCCGCTCAC
>Ga0209289_100025_pt1 | contig 100646 bp, 87 predicted proteins | sample GXS110809BmetaG_FD_184121 | JGI IMG/M metagenome (GOLD analysis project Ga0209289, IMG submission 184121) | Hot spring microbial communities from Gongxiaoshe hot spring, China to study Microbial Dark Matter (Phase II) - GXS 110809B (SPAdes)... ... | reverse complement strand
TCGCTGTCGTTGTCCTCTACCCAAAAGAAGGGGACGACGGGGCGTCCTATCAAAGTCCGGAGCTGGAGTGCGAAAGCAACGGCCGCTACTGCTTTAAGGGCAATGTAGAGAGGACCCCCGAGGAAGCCGACCTGTTGTCCGGTAGTGACGGCGACGGTCAGTGGTAGGCTCAGTTCCTGCAGATGTTGGGTTTGAGTGGGTGTAAGGGGAAGGCCGTCCATACTCTCCCGTACAGCTTGGATGAGAGCGTGGCGGTTCTGCTGCCTTTCAGGAGGATGGAGTAAAGCGGCAGTTTCTATGGGAGTCTGCCAAAAGCTAACTGTTGTGGGAAAGCGGGCAGCGCGAAAGGTGGGATCATTCACAAATGCGCAGGTCAGAGGGTGGAATGGCTCGGGGAATTCGGAACAGGGGATGAGTTCTATGGACATGGGGACATCCAGTGGGATTGGATAACGATGCGGAAAATCGTAATTTGTCGTTGGTTGTCGGTCTGAGCAATAGAGGAAGCCATGCAGTGGGCACGTATGTTCATGCTGTGCCTTGTCATCACTACCGTTGGGGCGCAGCAGAAGGACGAAGAGAGTTCGGAGGTGGTGTTGGGAAGCGGTTCTCTGTGGGACCGGTTCCTTAGGGCCCCAAGTCTCAATTTCTACGTGGGGGTAGGACGCTTTGGACGTGAGGGCTTACAGCAAGAGACGAGTCCTCCCACGGTGTTGAGTCTCCATCTGGGCTCGGCAAGCCTTCATCCATTCCCACAGGGGACATCCGTGGTTGAGTATGAACGGGCTTACCTTTTTCTGAGCTCGGTCAATCTTGGACTGAGGGTGGGGCCAGGGGATGGAGGCTCTTACCTTCGCGGATGGTACTTCGGTTTCGGAAATGAGGGGGGATATGGCTATCGGCTCGGGGAAAAGGGGCATTTGGTGCTTACCCATGGAGCTGGACTGCAATGGATGGTAGCGCAGCTACAAGACACGGTTCCAGAAGCGTTGGCGGCTTTCCATCGACGACTGCGGTTTGGGGTGTGGCGCGATGGGGCAGTCATTGTTCAATTCTCGCCGCTCATGGGGGCTGGGGTATCTTTTGGACGGTCTGTAGTATTTCCAGCGCATACGGTGTGGAAGCATCTGGGGAGTATGCTCATAGAAGCCTCGGGGCATTGGTTGGTTGAGCGGTTTGTCCAACGCGTTCTGCAGGCCCATACCCCAGCGGCAGCCCCTGTGGTTGGATTCGTGCTGCACAATGGTCTTGCAATTGGCTGGTATGAGCTACTGCGGACACGGATGAACTGGCCCTTCCAATCGGCAGCTCCTCTGTGGTTGGATGGGCTGCGATTCCACCTCCAGTGGCTCTTCTAAGACAGTATGCCTGGCGCAAGAGCTGTAATTTTGTGTGCCTTTTCGGTGTTCCACTGACATGTCAGTAGCAACATGGCGAAGAAGAAAGGTGCTCGGGTATTGGTCATCTTGGAGTGCACGGAAGCGAAGAAGGAAGGGAAACCAGCCTCGCGGTACGTGACCACTAAGAACCGTCAGAATACACCGGGGCGACTGGAATTGCGCAAGTATAATCCCTTCCTGCGCCGTTATACTCTTCATCGGGAGGTTCGCTGACACATGGCCGAGCGGGTAGGAAAACGTGCATTCCAGCAACAATTGAATCACCGGGTGTGGGAGGAGCGCATTGTTGGTGAAGGATTAACGTTTGACGACGTATTGCTTCTGCCGGCCTACTCCGAAGTTTTACCACGAGAGGTGGACGTACGTACGCGCCTGACGCGTACGATTACCCTCAACATCCCTATCGTCAGCGCGGCGATGGACACGGTCACTGAGTCCGCCATGGCGATTGCGATGGCGCGTGAGGGAGGGATTGGTATCATCCACAAGAATCTCACTATTGAGCGGCAGGCGGAGGAGGTGGACCGGGTCAAACGTTTCGAAAGCGGGATGATCCGCAATCCAATTACGCTCAGACCCGATAGCTCCGTGCGGGAGGCATTGGCGGTGATGCGCAAGTACCATATTTCGGGCATTCCCATCGTGGACGCAGAGCGTCGCTTGGTGGGAATTGTGACAAACCGCGATCTGCGCTTTGTGACGGACTTGGAGCAGCCAGTTTCCGCCGTCATGACATCGGAGGGGCTCATTACAGCGCCTGTGGGGACCACCTTAGAGGAGGCGGAGCAGATCTTGCAGCGGCACCGAATTGAGAAGCTTCCGGTAGTAGACGAATCTGGAGTGTTGCAGGGGCTCATTACGTTTAAGGACATTCAGAAGAAGCGCAGTTACCCGAATGCGTGTAAGGATGAGCAAGGGCGTCTACGTGTCGGGGCTGCTGTTGGGGTGACGCAGGATGTCGAAGAGCGGGTTGCCGCGCTGGCTGAGGCTGGGGTAGATGTGGTGGTGGTAGACAGTGCTCATGGACATAGTCGCAGAGTCATTGAAACGGTGCGACTTCTCAAGCGGCGTTTTCCGAAGTTACCCATTATTGCAGGCAATGTTGCAGTAGCAGAGGCTGCTGAGGCTCTCATTCGGGCGGGGGCTGATGCAGTAAAGGTGGGGATTGGGCCGGGTTCCATTTGCACTACCCGGGTAATTGCCGGTGTCGGGGTTCCGCAGTTGACAGCAATTATGTGGGTTGCACAGGTAGCTCACGCCTTTGACGTCCCAGTTATCGCTGATGGAGGTATCCGGCAGACGGGTGATATTGCGAAAGCATTGGCGGCGGGTGCCGATAGCGTGATGATTGGTAGCCTGTTGGCGGGAAGCGAGGAAAGCCCAGGGGAGAAGGTTCTCCTTGAGGGGCGAGCGTACAAGGTCTACCGAGGTATGGGCTCGCTGGGGGCAATGTATCATGGTTCGGCTGACCGGTACTTTCAGGATGGAGAGGACGAGATGCCGAAGCTGGTACCCGAGGGAGTCGAGGGGCGGGTGCCTTTCAAGGGAAGTGTGAGTGAGGTACTCTTCCAACTGGTGGGTGGATTACGGGCAGCAATGGGATACTGTGGTTGTGCCACTATTGCTGAGCTCCAGCGCAAGGCACGTTTCGTCCGCATGACTTTAGCTGGGCTACGGGAATCGCATCCGCACGATGTCATCATCACCAAGGAATCGCCCAATTACTTTGGCTTCTGAGCCGATGGATTCCAGACAGCTGCGCCAAGCATTGGTTCAGACAGCCAGAGAACGCTTGCAGCAGCTGCGGGAGCAATTGCAGCGGCAGCGCCTGGATGCAGTCTATGTGACGTATTTGCCGCATATCCGCTACTTGACAGGATTTTCTGGTACGGCAGCTCAGCTTTTGGTGACTTTCGAGGCGGTGCATTTCTTGACCGATGACCGTTATGAAGAGCAGGCCCGACAGGAACTGTTCCCCTTACCCGGTTTAGTCCTCCACATTAGCCGGGAGCCAATGGCAACCCTTGCTCAGCAAGGGGCATTGGTAGGGATTGAGCGTGTTGGATTTCAGCCATCTTACCTGAGTTACGCACTGGTTTTGCAGGCGCGGCGGCGATGGCGTCCCTGTCGCTTTGTGCCACTCCGGGATGTGCTCGAAGAGCTCTTTATTGCGAAGGCACCTGTGGAGGTGGAGCTGATAAGCCGTGCGGCGCGGATTGCCTCCCGTGTCTACGAGGCAATCTTAGAGCGCGTCCGGGTAGGGATGACCGAACAAGAGCTGGCGGCAGAGATTTCCTACCTTGCTCGCTATATGGGGTCGGAGGGAGATGCCTTTGACATTATCGTTGCCAGTGGGGAACGGAGTGCATTGCCCCATGGGCGGGCTTCCTTGCGGCGTCTCCGTGCCAACGAGTTCGTGACGGTAGACTTCGGGTGTATTGTCGGGGGCTATGTTTCGGATATGACGCGCACGTTCGTACTCGGGCGAGCCACGGCAGAGCACCGGCGGGTGTATCAGGTAGTGCGGGAGGCCCAGCAGCGGGCTCTTGAGTCCCTCCATGCAGGTATCCCGGCACGGGAAGCCGATGCTGTGGCACGCCGTGTCATTGAGGCGGCGGGCTTTGGGGCGTATTTTCGTCATAGTTTAGGACATGGCATTGGGCGCAGCGTCCATGAGCCGCCGGCGCTTTCGCCGCGAGCTCCTCGGCGGCAGCGGTTGCCAGCGGGCGCTGTCGTAACGATAGAGCCAGGGATTTATCTGCCCGGATGTTTCGGTGTCCGAATTGAGGATGATGTCCACGTTGCTGCAGATGGGGTATCCCTGCTGACAACGGCTTCACCGGAGTTGATCAGCGTCTAATCCTGGTGGCATGGAGGGAGAACGGCAACGCCTATTGGTTATCGCTTACTATTTCCCGCCCATGGGAACCAGTGGTGTGCTGCGAGTGACCAAATTTGTCAAGTACCTTCCCGATTACGGCTGGGAGCCGATTGTGCTGACGGCGACCCCCTCAGCGTTTTTTGCTTTTGACCCAACGCTGTTAGCGGAGGTAGAGGCACGCGGGATCCGAGTCTATCGTACTCCCGATGACGGGACTCCTCAGTGGATTCGTCGCCGAGCGGCTGCCGATGGTACCGTGCCTTTGCCGAATCAGCGGCTCCATACGCTTTGGTCTCGTTGGAGCCAATTCCGCTGGATTCCCGACCGCATGATCCGCTGGAAGCAGCAAGCCTTGGAACTGGGATGGCGTCTGGTGCGGGAATACAAGCCGGCAATCCTTTTCGCTACAGCACCTCCGTTTACGGATCTGCTGGTGGCTGCCTCTTTGGCGGAGCGTTCGGGACTTCCTTACGTTGTGGATTACCAAGACCCATGGGTTGGTGATCCCGAGCGCTGGTACCCCACTCCCTGGCATCGTCGCCGGCACTATCACTTGGAGCGATCGGTCCTGACCCATATGGCGGCAGCGACTGTTGTGACGCGTGGACTGAAGGAGAATCTACTGCGCCATTATCCCGATCTCCTCACACACAACGATGTCCATATCCTCTGGCATGGCTATGATAGCGAAGACTACGCTGCCGTTGGAGCCGTACAGCCACCATCCGACCGCTTAGTGATTAGTTTCGTTGGGGTGCTCAAGCATGGGAATCCGCAGACAGTGCTGCAGGCAGTGGTGCGCTTCCTACGCGATCGCCCGATGGCTCGACAGCATCTGGAAATTCGCTGGGTCGGAATTGTTCGCCCCGAGCACCACCGGATGGTGGAAGAGTTAGGGCTAAAACCAAATGTTCGCTCCGTTGGGTATGTTCCCCATCGGGAAGCCATTCGCCAGATGCTGCAGGCGCATGTTCTGTGGGTGGAGAACCGTCCGATGGGGTCGCCCTTGAAGTTGTTCGAGTACTTCGGGGCACGGCGGACACTGCTTGCCTGTGCACCGGCGCATTCGCCCATCCATCCTCTCTTAGAAGCCAGTGGTGCTGCTTATTGGGCAGAACCTGGAGATGTAGAGAGTATGACTCGCCATCTTGCTGAGCTCTACGAACGATGGAAAGCCGGTGAATTGCCGGTACCTTCAGAGGAGTTTGTTCGTCCTTTTGAGCAGCGGGTTCTTACAGGTGAACTGGCGCGTCTTTTAGGGCTTCATGCGGCGTTGTGAGCAGGTGTCAGTATTAATGGTGATTCGGCTCAGCGATAGTGGCTGCAAGCGGAATGTAAATTTTCTGTCCATTGGGAAGGCAGAAGATGCGTGGTGCCGAACTCTGGACAGCTATCACTGAGCTCAAGCATCGGAAGGGCGCTCTCATTTTAGCGCATAACTACCAATTGCCTGAAGTCCAGCAAATTGCAGATGTTGTAGGAGATTCTCTGGCTTTGGCGCAGGCAGCGGCACGGAGTTCCGCGGAGCTTATTGTCTTTTGTGGAGTTCACTTCATGGCGGAAACGGCGGCAATTCTCTGTCCTGAGAAACGAGTTCTCTTACCGGACCTGGAAGCTGGCTGTTCGCTGGCAGAGTCTATTACAGCGGAGCAGCTGCGGGAGTGGAAGGCGCAGCATCCCAATGCTGTTGTAGTTGCCTATATCAATACTTCGGCGGCGGTAAAGGCAGAGAGTGATTGGATCTGCACTTCCGCTAATGCTCGGAAGGTCATCGAGGCGATTCCCTCGGACCAGGAGATTCTGTTTGTGCCGGATATGTTCTTAGGGGCATGGCTGCGAGCACAGACGGGGCGCCCAATTCGGTTGTGGATGGGTGAATGCCATGTCCATGCTGCTATGCACCCGGAAGATGTCCAAGCTGCGTTAGCGGAGCATCCGGAAGCGGAGTTCCTCATCCATCCTGAGTGCGGCTGTATGTCGTCAACGCTATATGCCTGCTCGGCGGGCACTATCAATGGGCATAAAGTCACTGTTGCTTCGACGGATGGGATGCTCCGCTATGTCCGCTCCTCTGCGGCGGAGGAGTTTGTCATTGGTACGGAAGTCGGGCTCCTGTACCGTCTTCAGCAGGAGAACCCGCACAAGCGCTTCTATGCCCTGAAACCGGATGCCGTCTGTCCATACATGAAGCGTATTACCTTGGACAAGGTTTTGCGGTCGTTGGAGGAGGAAATCTATCGGGTTACGGTGCCGGAAGAGATTGCGCATCGGGCGCGGAGGGCGCTCCAGCGGATGTTGGCGTTAGGATAGGCTTTATTGCGTCAGAACCCACACGATGATGTTGGTGCCGAACTTGAGAGCCTCTTCTCGCTTTTCTGGAGGATCCTTGTGAATTTCCGGATCAGCCCAACCGTCGCTGGGATTGCTTTCGTAGGTGTAGAGCACGCAGAGCCGACCTTCGTGGAAGATGCCGAAAGCTTGAGCTGGTTTTCCGTCGTGTTCGTGCGTTTTGGGGGTCCCGTGAGGAAAGTGGAAGTGGCAATGGAAGAGACCGTACGAGAAGGGGAGCTCAACGAACTCTTTGTCAGGGAATACTTTACGCATCTCACGGCGGATGGCTGTGTCCAATCCGTAGTCGTCATCGATGTAGAGAAACCCACCATTGAGGAGGTATGTTCGGAGCCGGCGGGCTTCCTCGGGGGTAAAGACTACGTTGCCGTGACCGGTGAGGAAGAGCATGGGATATTGGAAGAGGGCATCGCTAGAGAGGTCAACAGCTTCAAAGACAGGTTCAACGGAGATGGTGGTGTTCTGCTGGACAAAGCGGAGCAGGTTTACTTCTGCGGAGGGGTCGTTGTACCAGTCTCCACCACCGTTGTATTTAAGGCGGGCAATCTTGAAGGCGCCTTTGGGGGTCTGAGCCACAAGGCTAGGTCCACAGAGAAGGAGAGCGCAGAGGGCGATTCCAATTCCTTCCCGCATTAGAGCATCCGCAGAGTTAGCTATGTGGTAAGCAAAGACGTTGTCCGGCGGTTTTCATGGTGTAGAGTTAGGGGCCTAATTTTGCATTGTCTAAAAGCAACGCGCAGCGCATGGAGCCTTGTATTCCTGGCGTGGGGTGGTCTGGCGGGGAGTTGTGGCGACTTTTCCCGGAGGCAACGGAGGTGGTGGAGCCGGAAGAGCGATTGCAGGGGCTGACGGTGGATTCGCGGTGTCCGGTTGCCGGAGGTATCTTTGTGGCCTTGCAGGGGAAGCGGGTAGACGCTCATACGAAGTTGCCGGAGGCCTTTGCTGGCGGTGTCCGCCTTGCGATTGTAGACCAAGCCGTGTGGAACCATTTCCCTGTGGATTGGCGATCGTACCGCTGTCTTCCCGTTGTCAGCCCCCGGAAAGCTTTGGCGGAGTTAGCGCGAGTGCACCGCCAGCGTTTTCAAATTCCAATCATTGCTGTGGTCGGTTCGGCTGGGAAGACGACAACCAAAGAGCTCATTGCGGCGGTACTAGCTCAGCGCTTCCGGGTGCTGAAGACGGTGGGGAATGAGAATAACCAGCTTGGAGTTTCTCTGACGTTGCTCCAACTCCGAGCCGAGCACGAAGTTGCCGTCCTTGAGCTAGGAACGAACTCCTTCGGTGAGATTGCCCGTTTGTGCCAGATAGTACAGCCGACGCATGGTGTTGTTACGGCAATTGGTGAAGAGCACTTAGAATTCTTGGGAACTCTTGCTGGTGTTGTGCAGGAGGAAACAGCTTTAGTGCGCTTCCTTCGGCACCGTGGGGGGAAGGTCTTTGTGCCTGCGGAGGAACCTTTACTTCCAGCGGAGGATATAACGTTCGGCTTAACTCCGAGGGCGGATGTCTGGGCGGCTATCTCCTATGATGAAGCTGGATACCCTATTCTCCAACTCCACTACGGTGGTGAGCTTGTAGAATGCCGCCTCAGGCTTGTTGGGGAAGCGGCGGCACGGGCAGCGGTGGCGGCTGCGGCTGTTGCCTGGGAAATGGGACTTTCCGCAGAAGAGCTCAGGGAGGGGCTATCTACATACCGTCCATCATTTCCCCCTGATGGGGCGGCGCGCATGCTCTTGGTCCACCTTCCCAATGGAGTTCGGTTTCTCAATGACACATACAATGCCAATCCTCTGTCCATGCGCTATGCGTTGGAGACGCTCCGACGCCTGCCGTGTCCGGGGCGGCGATGGGCAGTGTTAGGCGATATGTTGGAGTTGGGAGCAGCGACTTCGGCGGCACACCGGATGGCTCTTGAGCAGGCTTGTGCAGTAGCCGATTGCGTCTGCCTCTTAGGCGATACCTTCGCAAGCTTTGCTCCAGCGTTTCCCAATGTCCGAGTGTGTAGTTCCCACAGGGAGGCAGCTGAATACTTATGGCAATGGGTGCAGCCGGGCGACCTAGTGTTGCTGAAGGGGTCAAGGAAGCTACAAATGGAGCGAATTCTTAGCCTGTATCGGCAGCGGTTGGATGCTAAGGTGGAGCACCATGCTGTACCATTTGGCGGCGTGGATATGGAAGACCTTTGATCCACCGGGGTTTGGAGTGTTCCAGTATGTAACCTTCCGTGTAGCGGCGGCGGCGATTACGGCACTTGTCCTTTCGTTCGTGTTTGGTCCCCCGATTATTCGCTTCCTCCGACGCCGGCAGCTCCATGAAAGGGGAAAGCCTGAGCTTCAAGGGGTGGGGAACCATGCCGGCAAACAAGGAACGCCGACGATGGGAGGAATTCTTGTGCTGCTGGCTATCCTCATTCCAACGCTGCTCTGGGCAAACTTGAGTAATGGGATGGTTATTGCCATTCTTGTGGTGACGGCTTGGTTGGGATGGGTGGGCTTCGTGGATGACTATCTCAAAGTTGTCAAGCGTTTGCCCAATGGACTTATTGGGCGTTACAAATTGCTGGGGCAAGTCACTATTGCGCTCGCTTTGGGAGTGGCTATTGTCTGCTGTCCAGAATGGTTTTCTAGTAGCTACCCGGCAGTGGCAACGCAGACGACAGTGCCCTTTCAGAAGAACGTGAACTTGGACTGGGGGGTGCTCTACATTCCGATGGTCATCTTTGTGATCACGGCAACCTCTAATGCGGTTAACCTGACAGATGGCTTGGACGGACTGGCAATTGGGACAGTGGGGATAGCGGCGTTGGCAATGGCTTTAATCTGCTACGTTTCGGGCAATGCTGTCTTTGCCAAGTACCTTAACATCATGCATCTGCGGGGTGCCGATGAGCTGAGCATCTTCTGTGCTGCGATGGTTGGGGCGGCGATGGGATTCCTCTGGTTCAACACTTACCCGGCACAGGTCTTTATGGGGGACACCGGTTCATTGGCGCTGGGGGGAGCGCTGGGAGCATTGGCTGTCTTGGTCAAGAAGGAACTGCTGCTTCCTATCCTTGGGGGCGTCTTCGTGCTGGAGGCGCTTTCAGTTATCCTGCAGGTGCTCTACTTCAAGTATACGAAGCGGCGCTATGGGCAGGGGCGTCGTCTCTTCCAGATGGCACCTTTGCACCATCATTTTGAGCGCTGCGGATGGCACGAAGCACAGGTAGTTGTCCGTTTCTACATCATCGCCGTGATTTTGGCTATTGTAACGATGACAACTTTCAAGGTACGCTGAAGAAACCGAGGGGGAGGTCATGAAATGTGCCCTTCTGACCGGTGGAGGAGATTGCCCGGGGATGAACGCCTTTATTCGGGCGGTGGTGCGAACGGTGCTGAATCTAAGTCCTGAAAGCCAAGTGTGGGGAGTTGTGGATGGCTGGAGAGGATTGGTGTTCGGACAGTATCGCCTTTTGGGCAAGCGGGATGTCTCCGGTATTGCTGCCTTAGGAGGGACGATTCTGGGAACGATGCGGTTCCCAGAGCTGGCAACGAATGTTGAATTCCAAAAGCAAGCTGCTCGGAATCTGGAGGAGGGGGGATTTGACTACCTCTTCGTTATCGGCGGCAACGGGAGCGTGAAGGCAGCATGGACATTAGAGCAAATCCTGCGCCGTAACAGCTGGCGCACCCGTATCCTGGTAGCCCCTGGTTCGATTGACAATGACGTTTGCAACAATTACGGTACCTCCATTGGCTTCTACAGTGCACTGGAGCGGAGTTTGGAGATGCTGAGCTGGATTCGGGATACCGCTAGCTCCCATCGTCGTGTCTATCTTATCCGCTCCATGGGACGGGATTCGGCGTATTTGGCGTTTTATGCTGGTATCATCGGGGGAGCTGAGTATGCCATTCGTCCGCATGAAACGGTGGATTTTGAACATCTGGCAGAGATTGCAGCGCAGCGCGACCGTGATACGATTATCGTTGTGTCCGAGGCGTACCCGAAGTCGCTGCGGGAAATCCAGGAGATTCTGGAGGGAATCTTCCGTCGCCGGGGAATTGAGCGAGAAGTTCGTGCTGTGGATATGAGTTACTTCCAGCGGGGGGGAAAAGCCTCTGTTACGGATATTCTCCGGGCCAGTTGGTTAGGATACCGGATGGTGTGCGATGCGCTGCGGGGGGCTCCCAGTGGCTTCTATGCGGCATACTATATCGGGCATGTGCAGGACCCGCTCCCTTTGGAAATTGCCGCTGATGATGCGCGCACGAACCATTTGGACATTCCGCCAGAGGTCATCCGGATGGCGCTGGCGCTGCGATGAGGAGGCTGTGGGTTTACAGCAGTGTTCTTCGTCTCGGGTTAAGCGCTGCTCTGATGTACCGGGCGAATTTTCTCTTCACGGCTGGATTAACTGTGCTCGTTGGTGTGGCGGTACAGCTTTTCCTCTGGTCGGCTGTCTACGGTTGGGGGCGCCAGCAGACATTTGCTTCCATCCCTTTTGCTCAAATGGCGCTCTACATTGCGTGTGCGACACTAAGCCTTGGGCTGACGCGCTCTGGACGGGTAGAGCGAATGGTGGCCGAAGAAATCCGGACTGGAGAGCTGGTGCGATATCTCCTCAAGCCGGTTGGACATGTGCCATATATGCTTTCCATGGCACTGGCAGAGCGAGCAGTTACGTTCCCCGTTGTGCTTGCGCTAGCATTGATTGCTATGTGGATAGCACTGCCGGAATTGTCTTTCCAGTTGGCTATTGGCCAACGCCTGGTATGGGCTGTTCCGTTTCTGCTGCTGGGTATGACGCTCAATTTCCTGATGGGACTTGGGATTTCCTATGCGGCTTTCTGGCTCGATGAGGTGTGGACACTCCACGTGGTCAAGGACATCAGCCTATGGTTTCTTTCAGGGCAGTTAGTCCCCTTGCTGTTGTTGCCTTCTGGACTGCGGCAGCTATCGGAGTGGCTTCCCTTCCAATACATTGCGTACGTACCAGCGGGGATTCTATCGGGGTTGATTCCGATGGAGGCGGTCTTCGTGCTTCTGGGCCGGGCATTGCTGTGGTGTGTTCTGCTTTCGTCACTGGTAGCGATGCTGTGGCATGTCGGGCTGCGGCGCTTCGGAGCATACGGAGGCTGAGATATGCTCTTTGCGCTCCGACTCTGGTTTCTCTTCTGCGGGCAAGCGCTGAGCCGAGAGATGGAGTACCGTCTCCACTTATGGTTGAGCTTCCTCATAGACGTGGTTTGGTACGCCGTTCAAGTGGGGCTCTTTGAGGTCATCTACCTGCACACATCGACGGTGGCTGGCTGGACACGGGCGGAGATGGCTGTCTTTTTGGGAACGCTCTTTGTGGTAGATGCACTGAATATGGCGCTTTTTTCCACCAACTTTTGGCGCATTCCGCAGTATGTGCTCACCGGTGAGCTGGACTTCTTTCTCCTGAAGCCCGTCTCGCCGTTCTTTTTGGTTTTCCTGCGCTATCCGAATGTGGCCTCTTTTCTGAACTTGGCGGTGGCGTTGACGGTATTGGGATATGGTTTGAGTCAAGTTCCGCTGCCATCGGTATGGTCTGCGGCGGTGTATCCGGTGTTTATCGTTAACGGGTTGCTGTGCATGCTCAGCTTTCAGGCGCTCATCGGAGCAATAGCTATCCGCATCTTTGCGGCGGAGGGGATTCAGCAGACATTCCACATCCTGTACCAGTTCGGTATGAAGCCCGATAGCATTTACACGCCTGTGGTGCGGCGGATTCTGCTGTATGTGTTCCCGATGGGGTTGGTCGCATCTGTGCCGGCACAGGTCGTGCTGGGAAAGGCGTCGTGGGAACTCATAAGCACAGGGCTCTTCATCCCACCACTGCTTTTGGTGGGTAGTCGGTGGGTCTTCCTTCGGGCGTTGCGCTACTATACGGGGGCCAGTGCCTGATGAAGCGGTTGCAGGGACGAAGGGTTGTGGTAGGGGTGACAGGGAGCATCGCTGCTTACAAGGCGCCGTTCGTCGTGCGAGAACTCCAGCGCCAGGGTGCAGAGGTGCGCGTGGTTGTTAGCTCGTCTGCACTGCAGTTCGTTACAGAAGCAGCATTGGGGGCTTTCGCGCCTGTTGTGAGTCAAGTGTTCCCTTCGGGACTTTCTGGGAGTTGGCATATAGAGTGGGCGCGTTGGGCTGAGGTCATGCTCATTGCCCCCTGTTCGGCAACGACGTTAGGGAAGTTGGCCGCAGGGATTGCCGACACGGCGCCCACATTGGTTGCAAGTTCATTGCCGCGGACAACTCCACTGGTGTTGGCCCCAGCTATGGATAGCGAACTGTGGGAGCAGCCGGCAGTCCAGCGGGCTGTTGCTCGGTTGCGGGAGGACGGTGCTTGGATAATTCCCCCGGCTGTTGGGGAGTTAGCCAGTGGTACCGTTGGTATTGGCCGATTGCCAGAGGTGGAGACCCTTCTGGGCACAGTGGAGGGAGCTTTAGTGACGGGAGTCTTGACGCCGTCCCGTCGGCGGATATGGGAAGGGCGGCGCGTGCTTGTGACAGCAGGGCCGACCCGCGAGCCGATAGATGCGGTGCGCTATCTTACCAATGCCTCCAGCGGGCGTATGGGCTACGTTATTGCCGAGGCGGTGCGCGATCGGGGAGCATCCGTTGTCCTGGTGTCGGGTCCGACGAACTTGTCCGTACCTGCAGGGATTGAATTCCAGTCTGTAGAAACAGCCGAGCAGATGCTTGCTACCGTTGTCCAATGGCAGGAATGGGCGGATGTCATTATTGCCGCTGCTGCTGTGGCAGATTATACGCCCGTGGAGCCGCAGGCGGGCAAGATCAAAAGGAGCGAAGGGGAATTTCTGCTGCGCTTGCGTCCAGCAGTGGATGTGCTGGCAAATCTTAGTGCTCGCCGTCGTGCTGGGCAGATGTTGGTTGGTTTTGCCCTGGAGGTAGAGGCAGAGTGGGTTGCGGCTGAGCAGAAACGCCAAAGTAAAGGTGTAGATTTGCTGGTACTGAATTGTCTCCGCTGGGGGCGCAGTGGTTTCGGCGGAGAGGAGAATACGATTGCCCTTTTTCTCCCTGACGGGCGCATTCGGATGTTCCCACCTCGATCAAAGCGTGTCTGTGCGGAATGGATTGCCAACGCGATTGAAGAGTTCCTCCAATCCACGCAATTACTCCCATGACAGAGAAGAAAGCGAAGCGGCAGCTTCTCCTGGATGCGGCGGCAGAGATCTTTGCTCGCAAGGGCTACCATGCAACGCGGGTCTCCGAAATCGCAGAGCGAGCAGGGGTAGCCAAAGGAACAGTCTACGAGTACTTCCGCACCAAGGAGGAACTCTTCTACGCCCTTTTGGATAGCTGGTTGACCCAGTTTGAGCATGAGTTGAGTGAGCAGTTGACCGGAGTTGCTGATCCTCTCCAGCAAGCCGATATAGTCCGGGAGGCAGCAGTGATGTTCTACTGCCGTCATGCAGCTCATGCTCCTATATTTCTGGAATTCTGGGCTCATGCCCTGCGCAGTATTGATAGCCGTTTTCTGGAGCGTATCCGCCGTTTCCGCCAATTCCTGCTAGACTTGGGGTGCCGTTTGACAGGGGAGCTGGTCGCCCGCGGTGTTTTCCTCCCCGTTGACATCCCTTCGGTGGTATATCTGGAAGCCGGCATTTCGGACGGGATCTTCCTGTTGTGGGTGCTTTCGGGGCGGAATTTCCCGTTGGAGCGGGCGTATGTCTTCCGGCAGTCGGTGTTAGGACTTGGACTGCTTTCCGATGCCGCTCGGAAGCAATTACAAGGGAAGCTTCGGCAAAAGCTCCAAGACGGGTTTCTGTCGGAGCCATAGGCGCAGAAGCTAAGAGAAAGCCGTAGATGGGGTCGGCACACAGAGGGGGTACTTACTCGTCTTCGGTTGGCGGGATCGAGAACGTAAGAGGGAAGAATGCAGCCTCTTCTGTGGGAGCGGGTGCGGGATGTGTGGCTTTTCCAGCGACGGGCACAGTCAGGAGAGGTGGAGGTTACGGCAGGTACCATCGTCTATGGGGCATTGATTAGAGCGTTTTTGGTCATCGTGGGAGGTCTGTCTTTGGCAAGCTTCTTCCCTGACTTCCGACGCTACTGGTGGCTTCTCCTGTTTACTCTTTGGGGTATGGTCTTCTATCCGGCCTACCGACGCTGGAGTGAGTTTACCCGCCATGTGCGTCAGCTTAAAGAGGAGTTGCTCTGCGGCTCCTGCCGTTACTTTGACGAGACGGGACAGCTTTGTACGCTGTTGGACGAGCATGTGCGCCCGGACTATATCCCCTGTGAAGGGCTGGCATGGGAGGCTCGTAGGGAGTGGGAAGAATAGCCCACAGCTGCAGCGTAATTTTGCACGTGGTGAAAAGCACATCTGCGTGAGATCCAATGCCAGTAATCACCATTGATGGACACCGATTGGAAGTGCCAGCCGGCAAGACGATTATTGAAGCGGCGTACGAGAACGGACTTCAGATTCCTCATTTCTGCTGGCATCCGGCGCTCTCGGTTGCGGGGAATTGTCGTATGTGTTTGGTAGAAGTGGGTCTGCCACGGCGGCGGGCTGATGGGACACTTGAGGTAGATGAGCGTGGGCAGCCCGTTATTGCCTTCCTGCCGAAGCTGCAGATTGCCTGTGCAACACCGGTTGCCGATGGGATGGTCATTCGCACTAAAAGCGAGCGAGCTGTTCGGGCACAGGAGGCTGTTATGGAGTTTCTGCTGATCAACCATCCCTTGGATTGCCCCATCTGTGACGAGGCGGGACAGTGTAAGCTACAGGAGTACGCCTTCCGCTATAGCCGTGGCTTTAGCCGCTTTGGAGAGGAGAAAGTCCACAAGCCAAAGCGGATTCTCTGGGGTCCGACCATTGTCTTTGATGCTGAACGATGTATTCTCTGCTCTCGGTGCATTCGGTTTGCTAACGAAATTGCAAAGCAGCCGGTGCTCACCTTCGTTGAGCGGAATGACCATGTCACCATTGAGCTGTACCCGGGTACGGAGTTTGACAACCCTTATTCGATGAACGTCATTGAGCTATGTCCTGTCGGGGCGTTGACCAGCCGCGATTTCCGTTTCCGTGCGCGGGTCTGGGAGATGAGTTTTACGGACTCTATCTGCCCTGGGTGTGCACGGGGCTGCAACATCCGCGTCGGGGTGCGGAACAATGAGATTCTGCGCCTGGAACCGCGGCGCAATCTGCATGTGAATCAGTATTGGATGTGCGACGAAGGACGGCTGACGCAATACGGCTTTGTGAATGTCAACCGGGTTGATGGACCCCATTTGCGCCGTACCGTTTCTACGGCATTGGAGCGTGCGACGTGGGAGGAAGCGTATGAGGCGGTTGCAACCGCATTGCGGCGATATAAGCCTACAGAAATTGCCGTGATTGCTTCAGGACGGCTGACCAACGAGGATGCCTATGCTGTGAAGAAATTTGCTCAGATGGTGCTCAAGACACCGCATATAGACTTTCCACGACGGGAGGATCCCTACTTTGGTGATGATTTCCTCCGGTGTCGCGATCGCAATCCGAATACGACAGGAGTGCTTGAAATTGGGATAAAACCAGGGCCAGGTGGTCTTACTCTATCTGAACTGCCAGAGCGGGTGCGCTACGGTGCCATCCGCTGTCTTTACATCGTGGAGGAAGATCCGGTATCCCTATTGCCAGAGCTTCGGCAGGCACTGGAAGATGCCGAGGTGGTTATTGTGCACGCTTCCAACTGGACTGAGACAGCGAAGGGCGCCCATATTCTGTTGGCAACGACCACGTACGCGGAGTTAGAAGGGACGTATACCAACATTCAACGGCGGGTGCAACTTTTGCGTCCAGCTATTGCCACGAAAGAGCGTGATCGTTTCCAGGCAGGGATGGCCGCAAGCCGATTGGATAAGTTCGGTGCCTGGAATGATCGCTGGACTCACGGACCTCGCCGGGATTGTCGGCAAACCTGGTATCACCTTCGGGAAATTGCCCATCGTCTGGGAACGGTGTGGAAGTGGCGGCGTTCGGAGGAGGTGTTCCAGGAGATTACCCACGAGATACCCAGTTTCGCAGGGATGACATACGAACTGCTGGAAACTTACCAGGGCATTGTGCTGGGGAAGGGCCGGAATCCCGATCCGGTCCCGCCACTCCGCTATGAATCGCATGTGTTGAAGCCATAAAGGATGCCATGGCAGATTTCCTTGTTCAACTTGTGATCGCCTTCGTCAAAGCCTTCCTGGTTGTCAACACCGTGCTCTTGGCGGCCGCGACATTGGTATACGTAGAGCGCCGTGTAGCGGCTTGGATTCAGGACCGCATCGGACCCAACCGTGTAGGTCCTTTCGGTTTGCTCCAGCCGTTTGCCGATGTCATCAAGCTGTATTTCAAAGAAGATTTAGTGCCGGCTTTAGCCGATCGGACATACCATCGCTTGGCGCCGCTCATTTCTATCGCCGTAGCGCTAAGCCTGTATGCCGTGATACCTATTGCCGATTCCATCATCGTCGGCGGGGAGCGCATTCCAATATCCGTTGCGCCGGGGATCAACGTGGGTGTTCTCTACATTCTGGCGATGACCTCTATCGGAGTCTATGGCATCGTTCTGGCGGGGTGGGCCTCGAACAACAAGTATTCGCTCCTAGGAGGATTGCGCTCCTCGGCACAGATGATCTCGTATGAGCTGGCCCTGGGGCTCTCCATTGTCGGTGTTGTGATGGTGGCGGGGACTTTGGACCTATCCGAAATTGTTGCTCGGCAGAAGTATGTTTGGAACATCGTCTACCAGCCTCTCGGTTTCCTGCTTTTCCTCATTGCTTCTTTTGCAGAGACCAATCGCGCTCCCTTTGACCTCCCGGAAGCGGAGCCGGAGCTGGTTGGCGGCTATCACACAGAGTACTCCGGCATGAAGTTTGGGCTCTTCTTCTTGGCGGAGTACTCCAATATGGTGGTGGCGTCGCTGATGATGGTGACGCTCTTCCTTGGGGGATGGCATGTGCCTTTCATCCCTGATCTTCCGCAGTGGCTGGGATTGCAGGAGGGCTCGGTGGGATTGGTCCTGTTCCAAGCAGGGGTGACTCTGTCCAAGACGGCAGTGCTGTTGTTCTTTTTCATTTGGGTCCGGTGGACAGTCCCGCGCTTCCGATATGACCAGCTCATGCGACTGGGCTGGCGAGTGCTGCTACCTTTGGCGCTTCTCAATATCGTCGTCACCGGTGCGCTTTTGCTGTTTCTGGGGTCTGTCTGAGTCTTATAGGGAAAGCGATGAACATTACGCAGAACACGGAAGCCCAGCGGATGAGCTTTTGGGAGAGGCTGTATCTTCCCGAGATTGTGCGGGGACTGGGCATTACACTGCGGCAGATGTTTAAGCCGAAGTTCACTCGGCAATATCCCGAAGAGCGTTGGGAGCCATTGGGCTCCTACCGGGGGCGCCCAGTACTGGTATTGGATGAGGATGGCGAACGCTGCGTTGCTTGCGGACTCTGTTCCCGTGTCTGCCCAGCGCTTGCGATTGAAGTACAAGCAGCGGAAACCGAGCGCGAGAAGGAACGCTATCCGGTCAAGTTTGAGATTAACATGCTGCGCTGCATCTATTGTGGTTATTGCGAGGAAGTCTGCCCAGAGGAGGCAATTGTCATGAGCAAGGACTACGAGCTGGTCTTTGAAGACCGGGAGTCCGCCATCTTCGGCAAAGAGCAGCTGCTTGTGCCAATTGCGCAACTGCAGGATCGTTTGGAGTTCCTGCGTCGCTACAAGTAGCATTGAGATCGGGGCAGTTTGGGGAGAGAGACTTCAATTCGGGCTGAGGGTGTTTCGGGAATTCCTTGAGCCGGTGTTGATAGTGCCCCAGCTGGTGTTCGTAGTTCCTATTCTGCTCGTATTGTCTGGAGTCTTGCTGGAGACGCTCAATCTGCGTATGAGCTGGATTTGACAGGGAGTGTCGTCTTGGTATTGCTTAGTGCAGCGGCTGATGCGCTCAACATGTCGGGAGAGCTCCCGGCTGAGCCGTTCAATGGGGCGAGACAGATCCTGAAGAGAGCGTCGGATATGGTTCGGGCGCTGAGCATGACGGAGTGGAGGCAGGGAGTGGGACCGGCCTGTGCTGGACTGTGTTGTAATCTGAGCTGGGGCTGTGGTGACCCTTCTTCCCTCCGTCAGCTCAGTTAGGTGTGGGCTGTAGGCGACTGGGAAATGGGGCAGAAGGAGCGTAGATGTGGAGTCTAGACACCGCGGGGACTTGTAAGGATAGGAGTCCAATGGAGCCGGTGGAAGCAAGTGGAATGGAGCGCTATTGGTAAAGGGAGGGAGGAGTTGGAAAGGGCGAGGGGGTGCTAGCTGGGGGAGTCGGTCAAACCGTGGTCCCCGGTGTTCCCGAAAACGGTCTAACCACCTCTTCCACTCTTCTTTGGGTGAATACGGTTTCCAGCGGAGGTAGAATTCTCGGCCTTTGGGTAAATGCGGTTGCCAGCGGGGGTAGAATTCCCGGCATCGGATGTCGGCTCCCTCTTCTGCTACCGCTGCGGGAGAGATTATTGCTCCTACCCCAACGAGCGCAGACAACACTGTTCGTGCCGTCCATCCCATGCTTTCTCCTCTGGAGGGTGTAGCACGGGACTCCAGTGTTGTTTTTTGAGTCGCCTGCGCTCTGACGGGTTTAGTCCCCCCACGCTGTTCCCCGGCGATGGTTGCGCAGGAGAGTCAGCTTCCTCGCTGCTCATCTCGGTTGAAGAATGGGCGTAGCAGGTCTATGGGAATCGGGAAGAGGATTGTAGAGTTCCGCTCACTAGCAATTTCCGTCAGCGTTTGCAGGAAGCGAAGCTGCAGAGCAACGGGGTATCGCTGAATCGTTTGAGCGGCTTCCGCAAGGCGCTGGGCTGCCTGGTACTCGCCTTCGGCACTGATGATTTTAGAACGGCGTTCCCGCTCCGCTTCAGCTTGTCGTGCCATTGCCCGTTGCATCTCTACCGGAAGGTCAATCTGCTTCAGCTCCACTGCCGTCACCTTGACTCCCCAGGGTTCTGTGTGGTTGTCGATGATTTCCTGAAGGTGTCGGTTAATCGTCTCCCGCTCTGCCAGAATTTCATCCAGTTCCGATTGCCCCAACACACTGCGGAGCGTGGTCTGGGCAATTTGGCTAGTAGCGAATAGGTAGTTCTCCACGACGTTGACGGCTTTCTCAGGGTCTACAACGCGGAAGTACACAACGGCGTTGACCTTGATAGAGACATTGTCCCGCGTAATGACGTCCTGGGACGGGACCTCCATGGCGACGGTGCGCAGGCTTACCTTTACCATCCGGTCAATGAACGGAATGAGCAAAATGAGTCCCGGGCCCTTTGAGCCGATGAGGCGTCCCAAGCGGAAGACCACTCCACGCTCATACTCGTTGAGGATGCGCAGAGATGAGCTGAGAACAATCAACGCCAACAGAATGAGGACGAGCAATTCCATCGTCAACAGTCCTCCGAGTAGTTCCACAATTGCTACGACGAGCTTGACAAGGAGCTCCATGAGCGAGAGTGCTCAAGGGGTTCAACGTGGAGCAGAAAACCTTCGCGAGCGACGACTCGGACGTATGTCCCTGGTTCGATCGGCTGCCGAGCCGACGCCCACCAGAGTTCTCCTAAGAGACGCACGCGCCCACGGTGTTCGGGAGTAATACGCTCTACAACCTCTGCCGTTAAGCCAATGAGTCCTTCGCCTCCACTATAGGGACGGCGCATCTGAGCTTGGATTCCCTTCCCCAGCACCCAGGTGAAGAAGACAACACTTCCGAGAACCGTCGGTAGAATGACTGTCCAAGAAATGCGGAGGAATTCCGCCGGGGAGTCTATCAGCATAATGGAGCCCAAGAGCAACGAGATGATTCCCGCAATGGTTAAGAGTCCGTAGCTGGTGATTTTCAGCTCCAGCAAGAATAAGACAAGGGCAACGGCGATGAGGGCTAAACCCGCATAGTTAATGGGCAGCATTTGTAGAGCATAGGCACCCAGGATGAGGCAGATGGCGCCGACGACTCCAGGGACAATAGCGCCGGGGTTGTACAGTTCAAAGAGCAGTCCATAAAGACCCAGCATGAGGAGGATGTATGCGATGTTCGGATCACTCAACAGAGCCAACAGGCGTTGGCGCCAATTCATGGGGACGTGTTTGCGATGGGCTTGTGCTGTATGCAGAATTTTCGTGCCCGAAGGTAGCTCAACGGAACGTTCCTCCAGAGCTGTAAGCAGCGAGTCCAGTGATGGGGCGATAAGATCGATAACCCGTTCGCGCAGAGCCTCACGCTCCGTACTGGAAATGCTACGGCGAACAGCATCCTCTGCCCAACGCACGTTGCGCTTACGCTGTTGCGCAATGGTGCGAGCAAAAGCAGCGGCATCGTTTGTGATCTTGTCTGCCATGATGGAATCTCCGGTTTCTCCACCGAGCCCAACAGGGTGGGCTGCTCCGATGTTTGTCCCCGGTGCCATGGCGGCAATGTGGGCTGCCAGGGTGATGAAGACACCAGCAGATCCGGCCCGTGCGCCGGATGGAGCAACGTAGACGACCGTAGGAACCTTTGCTTGGAGGAGGGTCTGGACAATAGTGCGAGTTGCTTCCAACAGCCCGCCTGGGGTATTGAGCTGGAGGATCACAGCTTCTGCCGCCTGCTCTTCGCCCATGCGAACAAGCATGGTGATATACTCAGCCGTTGCTGGGTTAATTGTTCCGTCAACCGTTCCGATGAGGACAACCTGTCCCAATAGCGTTACGGCGCTGCATCCCAGTGCAAGCGCTGTGTGTAAGAAGCGCATGGATACTTCGTGCCCCAACGTTGGATTGTTGCACAAGATTACGAAAAAAACATCACCGCGACTGCACGAGCGAAACAGGAGCATTGTTCGTCTCTGCTGGTGGAGCAGCTCGGAGGGACGCCATGCGGTTGACTTGGGGGATGGCAGTGGCATTGCTCGTGATTGGTTGCGCTACTCCACGGGGTAGTTACCGCGATTACTTCGGCTTCCACAATGAACCTCCGGCTCAGCCTTCGGAGCAGAGCAAGCAGTCGTCTGTAGAGGGATATCCCCAGTGGCGGGGCAGGGAGGTGGAGACGTACGTCGTTTTTGTTCCCGGAGGAGTATACAGCGATTGGTATGCCCCATGGTATCCGTACCCTCTACACTACTGCGCTCCGAGAGCTTATTGGCACTTCAGGTCTTGGCATTGCTGGTGGTGTTACCCCTACCCCGCTCCACCGGTTGTTGTCGTGGTCCCGCAGGAGCCGGAACCGCCGAGGAAGGTCCGAACCTTTGGTCCTGCGCGGGGGAATGTAGAGAGAGTGCAGGCAGATGATGTGCAGGCAGAAGCAGGGGGTGGGCGTATGCGGAGCAAGAGTAGCGGTTCGGCAGTGGAGGAGAGGAAGAAGGAGCAGCGCTCTCCCGGCCGCACAGGGGAGGAGGGTGGGCGAGCGCGAATGCGGGGTGAGGAATCCCAGCGCGAAAACCTGCGTGCTGTGGAGGTAGGTGCCGAAGATAGCAGCGCCTCCGCTGGCGGAGGACGGTCGCGGCGAAAACCGTAGTAGGATTACTCTTCGAGACCTTCAGGCTCTATTGTTCGGCTGGGAGCTTCTTCTTCCGCCGGGAAAGTGCTACTGCGGATTTGGATAATCCGCAGCTCCGCCTGTGCTAAATAGGTGCGGCAGGAGGCGATAAGCTGCATTGCTTCCTCGTAAAGCTGGAGGAGCTGTTCTATGGGAAGCGTGCCCCGGTCCAGTTGGGCAACGATTTCTTCCAAGCGGGCAAGCTGAGCTTCAAAAGAGGGGGAGGGTGGAGTGCTGTTTGTGTTCGGCTTTTCCATGGGCTGCTGTTGGGGAATGTTCGCTATCCTCGGAAAGGACGGTTATGAGACGGGCAAGAGCTCGTTCTCGGAGGCGGATGATTTCCACCTGGCGTATCCCGCGAAGAGAAGCTTCTGCGGGTATGGACTGTCCGCGAAGGCGCAGCAATGCGAAGCCGCGTCGAAGGGGGGCCAGGGGATGGAGGCTTTGGCAGTGGGCTTCCAATGCTATAAGACGCTGGTGGAATTGAGATATCGCACGGTCTACGGCATGCTGGAGACGGTCGGAAAGCTCATCAATGTCCTGCATCAGTGTCCGAATCCGTTCCGGTAGGCGGCGGAGGGCAGAATGGTGGGCGAACCACTCTACGCGGGTGTGGGCGAATTCAAAGCTGCGCTTGACATCCTGCCAGAGGCGCTGCTCCAGAGAGCCAAGCCAGTCGAAGAGCGCCTGCTGTCCGAACTGAGAAACAAGTTCAGCCGCTGCTGTGGGTGTCGGTGCCCGAACGTCGGCGACAAAGTCAGCAATCGTGTAATCAACCTCGTGTCCGACGGCGGAGATAACGGGGATGCGGGAGTTGTAGATCGCTTCAGCAACCTCGATGGTGTTAAATGCCCAGAGATCTTCCAGGGATCCGCCTCCACGACCCACGATAAGGACTTGGGCATCTGTCTGGTTGAGCTCAGCAATTGCCTGGGCAATGTCAGCGGGGGCGTGTTCGCCCTGGACCAGCGTGGGGCGAAAATAGACCGTCGCAGCGGGCATACGGCGGCGGAGCGTGGTCAGCATATCGTGGATGGCAGCTCCGGTTGGCGAGGTAGCAATCCCGATACGCAGAATAAACCGTGGGAGAGGGCGCTTCCGTTCTGGTGCGAACCAGCCGCGAGCATGGAGCTCCTGCTTGAGGCGTTCAAAGGCTTCGTATAGACTCCCGATTCCGTCCGGACGCAGGCTCCAGCAGTCTAACTGGTACTGCCCACGCTGCGGGCGTACCGTCACGCTCCCTTCGGCAATGACACGCATACCGTCGTGTGGCTCAAAATTCAATGGGCGTCCGCGCCAGAACACACAAGCGATCTGCGCCCCTTCATCTTTGAGCGTGAAGTAGCGATGCCCGGACGTGTGGAGCTTGTAGTTGGAAATCTCCCCGCGGACTCGGACGTACGGGAAGCTCTCCTCCAGCAGAAGCTGGAGTTGCTGCGTCAGTTGGCTTACGCTCAGCGTCGGAAGCTCCACTTCCATCACTGGAATAACTGCAGGCTAAAACGGACGAAGAAGGGGACGAAGACCAGACTCAAAATTGCCATCAGCTTGATGAGGATGTTGAGCGAAGGACCGGAAGTGTCCTTGAACGGATCGCCGACCGTGTCTCCGATGACAGCAGCTTTGTGAGCTTCAGAACCCTTGCCGCCGAGGTAGCCTTTCTCAATGTACTTCTTCGCATTGTCCCAGGCTGCTCCTGAATTTGCCATGCTCGTTGCTAATGCCACGCCGGAGACGATGGCGCCAATGAGCACGCCGGAGAGCATTTTCAGTCCGAAGAGGAAGCCCACTACCAAGGGGGTTCCTAAGACAAGCAGTCCTGGTGCGATCATCTCTCGCAGCGAAGCTTTTGTAGCGATATCCACGCACTGTCGGTAGTCGGCTCGGGCGGTTCCTTCCAGTAATCCAGCAATCGTACGGAACTGACGCCGGACTTCCTCAATCATGTCGAAAGCAGCCCGTCCGACTGCCCGCATCGTCAGGGCGGAGAAAGCGAACGGAAGCACTCCACCGATGAGGAGTCCTGCCAAGACCCATGGGTCCAAGAGACTGGTTGTGTGGAGGATGTCCAGCTCAGGGGCAAACTCCTGTGCTCGGGTGATGAAGGCAGAAAACAATGCCAATGCTGTCAGAGCGGCCGAGCCGATGGCAAATCCTTTGCCGATGGCAGCGGTCGTGTTGCCAGCCGCGTCCAGCACATCGGTCCGTTTCCGTATCTCTGCTCCCATCCCACCCATCTCGGCGATCCCGCCAGCATTATCGGCTACGGGACCGTAAGCATCAATGGTCAATGCCGTTGCAATGGTTCCTAACATTCCCAACGCAGCAACCGCCACACCATACATACCCCCGAGCGTGTAGCCAACAACAGCGGTCAACGCCAGCAGTAGAGCAGGAATGACAGTGCTGGTGTATCCAACGGCTAAGCCTCCAATCATGACCGTTGCTGCCCCTGTGCGGGCCGAATCGGCTAACTGTTGGACGGGGCGGAAGCGATTGGAGGTAAAGTAGTCGGTCACAATCCCTGTCAAAAGCCCTGTTATCAAGCCGACCAGGACACAGAAGAAAATCCCCAGCGCCGTGTATTGCTGCCCGAAAATGGTGAAGGTCTCCGGTAGCATAGCCTGCGAGCTGATATAGACTCCAATTGCCAGCAGTCCTGTTGCGATCAGCAGGCTGCGACGCAGTGCGTTTTCTACGTCAGCCTCTGTCTGCACGCGGGTGAGCAGCACGGCAATCAAGCTGCAGAGAACACCGATTGCGCTAATAGCGAGGGGAAACAGGAGAGCGGGCAGATTCTCAGGAAATGCTACTGCTCCAATCACTAAAGCCGCACATGTACTCTCGGCAACAGAGCCGAATAGGTCGGCCCCCATTCCGGCGATATCCCCCACGTTGTCCCCGACGTTATCGGCAATGACGGCAGGATTGCGGGGATCGTCCTCTGGGATGCCTGCTTCCACCTTGCCGACCAAGTCTGCGCCCACGTCAGCGGCTTTCGTATAAATCCCTCCGCCGACGCGGGCAAACAAAGCTACGCTGGACCCCCCCAGGGCAAAGCCGGAGAGAACTTCCATGACTGTGCGCCTTTCTACTCCGTGGAGGAGAGCATCCAGTCCCAGGTAGACCAGGACTAATCCCACAATGGCGATCCCTGCCAGACCGAAGCCCATAACGGCTCCGGAGTGAAACGCCGTACGGAAGGCATGGGATAGCGAAATCCGTGCCGACGCCGCCGTACGGACATTCCCGTGTGTAGCAATCCGCATTCCAATGAATCCAGCCAGAACCGAGCAGAAAGCTCCACATAGAAACGCCAGTGCCGTGTAAATCCCCTCTCGCACCGGTGTCATAGGGTCATCGATGAGCAGCGTGATGAGGATAGCGAATCCCAGCATGTACAGCGCCAGCACGCGATACTCACGCAGGAGGAATGCCATAGCACCTTCAGCAATAGCGCTGGCGATATCCCGTAGGCGGTGTGCTTCTTCTGCCGAAGCTGCACCTGCCTCGACGGAGACCGCCAGCACACGCTGTCGGAAGGCAAATGCTACCCCTAACGAAAGTAACCCTGCTGCAAGAAGGAGCCCTACAACCATAGCCCTATCCTCGGCTAAAGGAACCCATTCCTGGCTTGTTCTGCAAAAATGCTAATTTTGTAATGACGACACGGGCTCTTGGCGCAGTTGGTCAGCGCGCTTCCTTGACATGGAAGAGGTCGCTGGTTCGAATCCAGCAGAGCCCACAAGGGGAATGGAGGCACGAATGAAGTTTCGCCAGGAGTGGTGGCTTCCCCGTGCAGCGGAAATTCGCTATAGTGAGCCTATTGCCTGGACGTAAGAAGGAAATGGCCCCCGCAGTGACAATCCATGCCATAGGATGCTTATGCCACCGGGTGATAACGATGGTTGCCACGCGCCGAAGATGGTGCAGACTCAGAAAAGGAAGTTTCCGGCCTCCAGTTGGGGTGGTGTTTTTAGGAAAAACGCATAGGCCAGGGCGCTGATGTACAGTGCTGCTTGCAGCTGGAGAGGAGCGCCGGATAGGAGCTTACTGCCGTGGGACCAGGGAGTGAGCGGTCATCTGCTCCAGTTCCTGCAACGTCACGGATTTCGGACGCATGATGGGGGTTCCCAGAATGCGATGGGTTAAGGTCTGAGCACAGATGCCCAGAGCGCGGGAGACACCGAACATGACAGTGTAGAACTCAGACTCCCGCATACCATAGGCGTAGAGGAGCGAACCAGAAATGGCATCCACATTGGGCCAGGGGTTCTTTGCCTTGCCGTGACGTTGGAGGACTTGCGGAACGATGCGGTAGAGCTGTTCAACCAAGGCGATCAGCTCGTGCTGCAGGTTATATCGCTGGGCGAATTGTCGGAAGAGGGTAAAGCGGGGGTCGGGAACCCGCAGGACAGCATGTCCATAGCCGGGGATGACATGCCCGCCCTGGAGCCAGGACCATACGTACTGCTCCACAGCTTCGTCGCTGGGATTAGTCCCGAGCGTGTCTATCATCTGTAGGAGGAAGCGCAGGCATTCTTGGTTTGCAAGTCCGTGCAGAGGTCCGGCCAGTCCATTCAAGCCGGCGCTAATTGCGTAGAAGGGATCAGAGAGGGCAGAGGCGACGGTATATCCAGTCATTGCGCTAACATTTCCCCCTTCGTGGTCGCTGTGCAGAACGAGGTAGAGGCGAATCAAATCCCGGAACTGCCCCGTGGGATCAGGTAGCCCCAAGAGAGTGGCGTAGTTTGAAGCCCAGTCCAACTCCGGATTGGGAAGCAGTGGTTCGCTCCGGTGGAAGCGGAGGCGGTAGATACCAGCGGCCAACGTCGTGAGGCGTCCCAGGAGAGTTAAGCAATCATCCAGCCAGAACTTCCATAGCTCGCTGCGGGGAACGCCCTGCTGAAATGCCTGGCGGAAAGTAGACTCGCGCTCCATCGCTAACACACCGAGGCTAAGCATAGCCATCGGGTGGCTGTCCGATGGAAGTGCTCGTAGGACGTTCCAGACATAATCTGGAACCGTGGCTCGCTCGGCAAGGATTTGACGAAGTGAGGCAGTTTGGTCAGCTGTGGGAAGTTCGCCAGTGCAGAGAAGCCAGAAGATCTCCTCGGGAGTCCGGTCCGCCAGCTCAGCGATGGGAATATTTCGGATGCGGAGCCCTTCGTTTGGGAGCACCACCGATGTTTCGCACAGCAAAGCGGGGACTCCGCGCATACCACCGATGATTTGTTCTGCTCGGATTTCGGCGACGGCGGTACCACCATATTGCGAAAGGAATGTCCGAAGACGATGCTGCCATTCAGGGGCGAGCTCTGTCAAGCGTTGAAGCAGAGGATGCATAGGACTGCGTCGTGTTTAGTACGACCGCAAGGAGAGCAGTTGTGCAAACTTAGAAAAGTTCATGCGAATAGCCTTTGATGTGCATCAGCGTAGAGTGGAGGGAGGTGGAAACGAAAGAAGGCGTAATTTTGTAATGTCGCTGGCGCATTCGTCTAGCGGTTAGGACACCGCCCTCTCAAGGCGGAAACGGGGGTTCGACTCCCCCATGCGCTACCAAGTGGTACGGATAAATGCACCGAGGGCAGAAGGCACCACCATTTGTACTGTTGGACGAGCAGGGGGAACCGTGGGATGGAACGACGCTGCAAGGTCGGTGGGTGGTGCTGCTCTTTTATCCGCGAGATTTTAGCCCAGTGTGTACGGCACAATTGTGTCAGTACCGGGACCGGTGGGAGCTTCTGGCATTGCCGGAAGTTGTGGTGGTGGGGATCAGTCCAGACACGGTTGAGCGACATCGGCATTTCCGAAAGCGGTATCGGCTTCCGTTCCCGCTGTTGGCGGACCCTACCCTGGGGGTTTTCCGTAAGTACGGGATGCTCACACTGGGGATGATGCCGGCTCGGGGGGTCGTCGTGATCGATCCGGAGGGGACGATTCGCTACCGATGGCGGAGCGTGACAGGGCTGCGATATCCATCGGCGGAGAGTCTGCGGAAGGTAGTGCAGCGGCTGCAAGCGGGACAAATATAGGTGGTGGAGCAGTGAAGTTGCGCAGTCCAGAAGTACAAGAGCTTATGGAGCCGTGGCTGAGGGAGCAGGAGTGGATGTGGCTTCGGGAACGTGCGGGGGAATGGGCGGAAGCGGACGTGCTCCCGGAGGATGTGATAGTGTGGATGCACAGGAAAGGCTTCTTCAAGCTATTTGTGCCGGCGGCGTTCGGAGGACGGGCGGTTTCTCTGACAGAGGCGATTCAGCTCTACGAGGCGTTGGCGCAGGCGGACGGCAGTGTTGCGTGGCTGGTGCAAATTGGAGCGGGAGGGGGGTTCTTTGTGCCTTCATTTGAGCCGGCGATTGCAGCAGAATTGTTTGGTCCAGAGCAGGCGGTCTTAGCGGGTTCGGGAGCTATTGGAGGGTATGCGCGTCGGGTTACTGGGGGATATCGGGTCAGTGGGCGATGGCGGTATGCCAGTGGGGCGCAGTATGCTACCTTCTTTACGGCAAATGCCCGGATTGAGGGCAGTGATGCAATTCGGGCATTTGTCTTCTTGCCCCATCAGGTACGGCTGGAGCGTGATTGGCGTGCTCTGGGGATGCGGGCGACTTCAACGTGGAGCTTCGCCGTAGAAGACGAGTTCGTTCCTGAGGAGCTGAGCTTTGTTGTTGGGCAGAAGCGCTGGGAGCCAGGGCTTGGGGTTTATGAGGTCCCGTTCGGGTTGTTTGCGACAGCTTCTATCGGTGCTGTCGCCATTGGGCTAGCGGAGGCCTGCCTTTGGGAGCTGGACAATGCGGGAAGGTTTTCCGGGAAGGGTCAAGTTCGGCAGTGGTGGCAGCGGTGGGGGTATGCTCATCAGCTCTTCCACAGTATTGTAGCGCAGGTAGAAAAGGACGCAGAGGTCGGAAGATTAGGGCCTGTACAGGCACGGCGTGCAGAATGGCTTCTGCAAGAGGCAGTGCAGGTTGTGCGCCGTCTCCTTCTTGAGTTGCTTCCCTTGGCGGGGATGTGCGCTGTTGTAGAAGGGGAAACACTGGGTCGCTTCGTGCGGGATTTTCTGACGGTCTGCCAACATCGAGCGCTGTGGTCGTGGCAGTGGGGGATGCTGTCATGGGGGCAGGAGCAGGACTTGGTGGACTCTTCCGCTTGTTAGATCGGCGTCTGACGCGGGTAGGCGAGCAGGGGTTTTTCCGCTTTTCGCGCGTGGTCGCCTTCGGGAGCGTTTTTCTCGGGAGTATGGCGTTGACGTTATCCTTGGCGATTTTGGAGGGATTTCAGCGGACCTTGTATGAGCAGGCGTTGCGTTTCACATGGCATGTACAGGTGCGAATGTTCGGGGGGCGGATGTTTGCCTACGACGGTGTCGTGCAGCGTTTAAAGCAGTGGTTTCCTGGCGCAATTGTAGCGGCAGTACGGGAGCGAGAAGCTTTGCTGCGCGGGAAAGGGGGGATAGAGGGAGTGCTCCTACGAGCACTGACAATTCCACCGGAGCGAAGTCCAGTAATGCTCCAGGCCGTAGAAGGGCGGTGTGGCTTTGCGTCCGACACGGCAGCCGAGCTTTTGCTTGGGCAAGCGCTGGCGCGCAAATTAGGCGCGCAGGTAGGAGATACGCTGATAGTCGTGACAGCAAGTGGAGAAGGGCTGCAGCCGGTGTTTCAGCGTTTCCGTGTTGCCGGTGTTTACCGTAGTGGGCTTATGCGATATGAGGAGCTCTACGTTTACCTTCCCTTCGCCCGGGCAGGGACTCTCTTGCGGGTGCCGGAATTTGCGGCAACGGGGGTGGACATATTGCTCCCGGGAAGCCAGATAGAGGAGCTGCGTTCTGCCGCGGCGAGGGCAGAGCGAGAACTGGGCTTCCCCTTCTATGCCTTGAGCCTGTATGAGCTTCATCAACCGATTTTCGCCTGGATTGAGCTCCAGCGAGTTCCAATCCCTTTGGTGTTGGGGTTAATGAGTCTGGTGGCGGTCTTCAACGTATTCACGTTCTTAGTGCTCCTGGTGGTGGAGCGAACCTCCAGTTTGGCGATCTTGCAAGTGTTGGGTATGGCGGGGAAGTGGCTCCGGGCATTCCTCCTTTGGCAGGGGATTCGCTTGAGCTTGTGGGCCGCAGTGGCAGGGTGTGTGGTCTCCTTGATCTTCGCTGTGCTCCAGACGCGCTTTGGCATCATCCGCTTACAGGGAGCACTCTACTATGTGGATACTCTGCCGGTGGCATTTGTGTGGTGGCACCCTATTGTCGTCATAGCTGTTGCCGTGCTGCTTGCCGTGGGGGCAAGTGTGCTTCCTACAGTCTTGGTGCGCCGGTTACCGGTGACAGCACTTCTGCATTTTCGGTAGGGGGTTCAAGATTTCGCTCCACGTGCCGATACTCTTTACCGCCACGCTGCGGGAAGGGAAGGATACCTTCCCGGAGGAGATGTCGGACCCGTTGGAAGCAGCAGGATGCTGCAGGCGCTCTATACCGCTGCACTGGGTATGATGCCGCGGCTGACGCGGCTGGAGGTTACAGCCAATAACATTGCGAACCTTTCCACCCCCGGTTATAAGCGTGAGGCGCTCTTCCAGCGAGCACTGATTGAGGCCCGACAGAACCTCTTCCACGTACCCGGCGATGTTGAAGCCGCTGATGTGCCCATCACGAGCCTGACGGACTACCGTCCTGGTCCGCTCCAAAAGACTGGAAATCCTCTGGATGTCGCCCTGGACGGACCGGGCTTTTTCGTGGTGGAGGATGCATTGGGACGGCTCTTTGTTACGCGCCGTGGACGTTTCCTACTGAGAGCCGATGGAATGGTGGTCACGCCAGAGGGAAAGCGGGTGCTTGGAGTTGGAGGGATGCCTTTACAACTCTTGCAGGAACGGGTATCTCCGGGGGAAGGCTCTTGGACATCGGAGGCATTGGTAGAAATCTCCGCCGAAGGGGAGTTGCGCTATCGTTCGCTTCCGGTTGGGACGTTCTGGATCGTGACGGTTCCGCCTGAAATGCTACAACGCGCCGATGGAGTGGAATTCGCTCTCCTTCCCAATGCATCCTTGCAGAGCCTATCGCCGGGCGAGTATCGGCTTATGCAGGGCTATGTAGAAAGCGCCAATGTGAATGCAGTAGAGGAGCTGATACAGCTGATAGAGCTACAGCGCCAATTTGAGATAGGGCAGCGAGTTATCCGCGTCAGCGACAGCACGTTGGAACGGAGCATCGGTATTGCACGGATGGTCTAACCAGGTAGAGAGACGGCCATGGAAAAAACCCTGCGCACAGCGGCAACGGGTTTAGCAGCCCAGCAGCGTTTCATAGAGATCATCGCCCATAACCTGGCCAATGTCAATACGACAGCATATAAACGCGTGCGCCCGGAGTTCCAGGACCTTCTCTACGAGCGGCTCCGTACCATGGGGACCAGTTCAGTCCAGGGGGTGGTGGAGAGTCCCCATGAGGTGCAGATTGGGAGCGGGACAGAATTGGTTGCGACAAGGCGTGCTTTTTCTCAGGGCGATATCCAACCAACGAATAACCTGTTGGACCTGGCCATCAATGGTGATGGGTTCTTTGTGGTGCGCCGTCCCGATGGTATGCTGCTATACACTCGGGATGGTTCGTTCCGGCTGGACCGAGAAGGACGAGTTGTGACCAGCCATGGTTATCTGTTGGAGCCTGGGATTATCGTTCCCGAGGATACCACAGAACTGCGCATTAGCCGAGATGGTGTTGTAAGCATCCTGACCAGCGATGGAACAACGGAGCAGGTGGTAGGGCAGTTGCAACTGGCTCGGTTTGTCAACCCTGCAGGGCTACGCGCTGTGGGGGAGAATCTCTACGCCGAAACTGTTGCCTCTGGACCTCCGATTCTGGAAACCCCTGGGCAGGGAACAGCTGGGGAGATTTTGCAGGCACATTTGGAGAGCTCCAACGTGGAATTGGTGGAGGAGATGGTCAACCTCATTATGGCGCAACGTGCCTATGAACTGAATGCAAAGTCCATCCGTACGGCTGACGAGATCTTGCAGACAGCAGTCAATCTGAAGTCGTAGGCGTAAGGTAGAGGGGAGCACCATGTGTGGAATCCGGGTAACACTGACATTGCTCCTGGTAGGGCAGTCGGCATTGGGGCAAGGGATGGTGGAGAGAATAGCTCAGACGGCGAGGGAGTGCGTCCAGAAATGGGTGGGGGAGTTACCGGTAGATATCCGCTGGTTCTCCGAACCTCGGCATCTCCAGCCGTATATGGGCGTACCAGAGCTGCGGTGTTTGAGCGATAGTACACTCCTACAACAGGGTCGGTTTGTCTTTGAGGTGTGGTCCCAGGGGCAGTGGGCGGGGCGGTTTGTTCTTCCAGCGGTTGTCCGAGTGTATGCACCGGAGGTCCGTCTACGAAAGGCGGTGGAGGCAGGGGAGCCAGTAACGGAAGTGGAGCAGACTTTCCGTTGGATGACTCTGGCGGAGTATTGGCAGCGGGTGCCACCGGAGGAAGTTGCTTACCTTCGGGCACGGCGCCGGTTAGCGGCGGGACAGGTGTTGCTGCGGACGGACTGCCTGCCGCGGGCGGGCGTACGGCGCGGAGAGCTTGTCACGTTGTATGCGCAGGTGGGAGCCGTCCAGGTGCGGACGATAGCCCAAGCACTGGAGGATGGGGCACCGGGAAGTTGGATCCGTGTCCGCCGTGAGGGAGCCGGGCGGATCCTGCGTGCCCGTGTGGTGGATGAGAAGACAGTGGTGGTTGAACAAGGGCTATTGCAGCCATGATGAGGGCCCTGATTGTAAGCCTTCCCGTGCTCAGCACACTGTTATGGGCGCAGTGGGGCGTGTATGGTGCTCGCTCGTTGACCTCGGACCTGAGGGCTGCAGCGGTTGGGGATGTGGTGACCATTCTCGTGGTGGAGGATGCGCAAGCAAGCAATGTCGCGCAGACGGGAGAGCAACGCCGGAGTGAGTTACACCTGGGCATCCAGGGTTCATACAACCGCTTCGGTTTCCAGGCTGGAGGACGATTCCAAAGTGGCTCTGACATCCGTGGACGAGGGGAAACGTCACGGATGGAACGGATTCGCGCACGACTGACGGCGCAGATTGTGGCAATTGATACGCTGGGCAATCTGGTCGTGGAAGGACAGCGCACAACGCGTATCAACGGTGAGGAGCAAACGATTCGGATCCGCGGGAAGGTGCGTTCGCTGGATATCTTGCCGGACAACACCGTGCCCTCGTATGCCTTAGCGGAGCTTGTGCTCATCTACGAAGGTGAGGGGACAGTCTCGCAAGCACAGGAACCCGGTCTGATTGTCCGCCTGTTACGCTTGTTGTTCTAATGGGGAGGCAGCAATGCGGTGGCTTGTTGGACTGGCAGTCAGTGTGGCAATCCTCTGGGCAGCTCGGCTCAAGGATATCGCTACCATTGAGGGTGCCCAAGGGATTCCTTTGGTCGGCTATGGGTTGGTGACGGGGCTCAATCAGACGGGGGATTCGCCTCGGGCAATCTTTACGGTGCAGTCGGTGGCGAATCTGCTCCGGCGCTTCGGCGTCAACGTTGTCCCGCAAGCTGTGCGCACACGGAATGTTGCAGCAGTGATAGTAACAGCCACCCTTCCGGCGTTTGCCAAGCCGGGTATGCGGTTGGATGTCCAGGTCTCCTCGCTTGGGGATGCTGAATCGCTCCAAGGGGGAATCCTCCTGCTGACCCCATTGGCAGCGCCCGATGGGACGGTTTACGCCACAGCGCAGGGAGCTGTTTCCGTCGGTGGGTACGAGTTCCGAGCGCTGGGCTCCCGCACGCTTCGCAATTTCGTTGCCTCAGGCCGGATTCCCGGCGGAGCGATCGTAGAGCGGGAAGCCGTCTCCGATGTGCTGGTCCAGCAGCAGATCCGTATCCTGCTGCATCAACCGGATTTCACACTGGCTCAGCGGGTTGCTGAGGCAATTGGACGGCTTCCTGGATTAGCAGCAGGGGCTGTCTCCGTAGTGGATGCCGCAGCCGTTGCCGTTCGTGTCCCTGGAGGGCAGAGCCGGGACCAAATCATGAGACTCATCGCTAGCATAGAAAACGTTGAGGTTGCACCGGACCCACCTGCCCGGGTAGTCATCAACGAGCGAACTGGCACGATTGTTGTTGGTGCTCATGTGCAACTCCTGCCAGCCGTTGTGGCCCATGGCGGACTGGAGGTCCAGATCCAGCGCCAGGTGATCATTAGCCAGCCCCAGCCTTTGACATTGGGCAGGACAGAGGTGGCAGAGGTTGCAACTATTACAGTGCAACAGGAGCAGAGGAAGGCGATGCCCTTACCAGCAGCAGCAACGGTACAGGATGTGGCAAACGCTCTGAATCTGCTAGGTGTGACCCCGCGTGACCTCATCGCTATTTTGCAGGCACTCAAAGAAGCGGGAGCATTGAACGGAGAGCTCATCATCCAGTGATGTCCAGCGCGGTTCAACATCCTGTGCCCACGGATGCGACGGTGCAGAAGCCGTTGTGGGGACAAAATCCGGAACAACGGCAGCAACTGGAGTTTGTGGCCAGGGGCTTTGAGGCTCTCCTGCTCTACCAGCTTCTGCGCCCTTTGCAGCAGCCTCTCTTCGGAAGTATGAGTGACTCTGGGGAAGCTGAAGGCTTGGGGACGGGTGGACTTGACGAAGTGGTACTGTTTCCGTTTGCAGAGTTCCTCTCCTTCTTCGGGCAGGGGATTGGAATTGCACGGTGGCTTTACCGGTATTGGACCGGCGAAGAGCTGCCTGTGCACGGAAGTTCTCTATCGGCTCCCCGACGGATTCCGTCCTCGTCTCCTCAACAGGTGCCTCAAGAAAGGGAGGGTAGTCCAGCAGAGTCTGTTCCAGAAAGGGTGGTTGACCGTATTCGGGCAGCGTTGCGGCCCTATTGGGAGTGGATTCAGCAAGTAGCGGAGAAGGCGAACTTACCTTCGTCGTTGGTGGCGGCGGTCGTGTGGGTGGAGTCGGCCGGTAACCCTCAGGCGGTCTCGCCTGCGGGGGCGCAAGGACTGATGCAGCTTATGCCGCAGACGGCTCGTATGCTTGGGGTGACAGATCCGTTCGACCCCCGGCAAAACCTTGAGGCAGGAAGCCGATACTTACGGCAGCTTATGGAACGCTTTGGGGAGCTCCGGTTGGCGTTAGCCGCTTACAACGCCGGACCTGGGCGAGTGCAGCGCTACGGTGGTATTCCACCGTTTGCCGAAACACAAACCTATGTGCGACGGGTCATAGAACTGTATCGCCACTTAGAAGCAGGGAGGGCTCCAGGGGCTCCAGCTCCGCTGTGAAGTGGCGTAGAAAAGGGGATGCTGAAAGGAGCTGAAGACCCCGGAGATGCTGGCGCTGGGCAAACAGATCTGCGAGAGCATCGGCGACATACTCTAAGTGGCTCTGCGTGTAAACGCGCCGTGGCACCGCCAGGCGGACCAATTCCAGCGGGGGAGCGATGTGACGACCGTTGCTGTCTCGTTTTCCGAGCATCAGTGAGCCTACTTCTACTGCCCGGACACCGGCATGCACGTAGAGCGCACACACGATGGCTTGCCCGGGGAAGTGTTCTGCCGGAATATGCGGCGCGAAGCGTGCAGCATTAACGAAGACAGCGTGTCCACCAGGTGGTTCAATGATGGGGACACCCCGTTGACGGAGCTGTTCAGCAAACCATGCGATGGTGTGGATGCGGTAGTGCAAATAGTCTTCCTGGAACGCCTCCTGCAGACCCTGAGCAATTGCTTCCAAATCGCGTCCGGCTAAGCCTCCGTACGTCGGAAATCCTTCCCAGAGGATGAGCAATTGCTCAATGCGCCGTGCAAGGGAAGCATCGCGGACAGCGAGAAAGCCTCCAATGTTGACCAGCCCATCTTTCTTCGCGCTCATGTAGCATCCATCGGCTATTGCGAAGATTTCTCGGGCGATTTCCCAAGGGCTGCGGTCGGCGTACTCGGGTTCCCGGAGCTTGATGAAGTAGGCGTTTTCTGCAATGCGGGAGGCGTCTATAATGAGCGGAATGCCGTAAGGGTCAAGGGTAGCTTTCACTTCTTGGACGTTGCTCATGGAGACGGGTTGACCTCCGAGGGTGTTATTGGTAAGGGTCAGGAAGCAGGCAGGGATGCGCTCAGCGCCGGTGCGGTGAATGAGCTCTTCCAGGCGCTTTACGTCCATATTGCCCTTGAACGGATGAAGGGTTTCAGGAGAGAGGGCTTCCGCAATAGGAAGGTCAAGGGCGGTTGCACCGGTGTATTCGATGTTGGCCCGAGTGGTGTCAAAGTGCGTGTTACTGGGGATCACTTTGCCGGGGCCACCCAGGATCGTACAGAGGATGTGCTCGGCAGCTCGTCCTTGGTGGACAGGGAAGATGTGCGGCATTCCTGTAAGGGCGTTGACAACCTCCAGGAAACGGTAATAGCTCCGGGCACCGGCGTAGGATTCGTCGCCTTGAATCATCCTTGCCCACTGTTGATCGCTCATGGCACCGGTGCCGGAGTCGGTTAGCAGGTCAATGAGGACATCTTCCGACCGGAGTCGGAAGACGTTATAGCGAGCTTGGCGGAGTAGGCGTTCGCGCTCGGGGCGCGTGGTCCTGTGGATGGGTTCTACGACCTTGATGCGGAAGGGCTCAATCACTGCTCGCATGGGCTGTAGGAAGATGTGGGACGTGCGTGCAAAAATAGCCGGCTTCCAAGGGGCGGGCACTGATAGAGAGCACGCTGCTTTATGAGGCGCGAATGAAATATTTGCCTGGCAGTTGCCGGACCAGTCCGCGGAATTCCAACTCCAGCAAATGTGCCAATGCTTCCTGGACCGGTATTTGGGCGCGTTCGGCCAAAAGGTCCACATGCAGTGGCTCATTGCTCAGGGATTGGTAGAGGCGTTCTTCTACAGGAGAGGAGAACGTCGGGGCGGTTGGAGAGGGAGCAAGGCTGAGCAGGCCTAGGTCAGCCAGGAACTGTTCTGGGGAGAGGGCGGGGGTTGCAATCTGGCGATGGATCAGCAGGTTTGTGCCTGCACTCTTTTCCGAGGTAATATTGCCGGGAATAGCGTAGACATCGCGCCCTTGATCAAAGGCAAACTGTGCAGTGATGAGGGCTCCGCCGGGGATGCCGCTTTCTACAACGAGCACGGCACGAGCCAGTCCGCTGATGATGCGGTTCCGTTGGGGGAAATATGCGGGCAAGGCACGTCTGCCAGGTTCGTACTCGCTGAGCACGGCACCGCCCTGTGCTACGATTTGCTCGGCAAGTCGGGCCGCAGATGAAGGTTGGATGCGGTCCAGACCAGAGGCAACAACAGCGTATGTTAGTCCACCGGCTTGCAGTGCCCTCTGGTGGGCGATGGTATCAATTCCTTGGGCTAAGCCGCTGCAGACAACGGCTCCTGCGCGAACGCAGGCTTCGCTGAAGCGTTCAGCACAGAGTTTGCCGTAGAGGGTACAGCGCCGTGTCCCGACAATGCTGATCACGGGGACAGTCTCCGCCTGAAGGCGTCCCCACACGTAGAGGATGAGTGGTGGATATGAGATGTGCCGCAGAAGGGGTGGATACTCCGGATCTGGAAGGGCAAGGGGACGAATACCCAGTTGTTCACATCGGCGGAGGATCTGTTCGGCGCGACGCTCTGCTTCGGCAAGGGCAGAGCCACTGAAGAGGTGAAGTTGTCGGAGAGCCCCGCCGTGGAAGGCTTGTTGGAGATGGGACAGGTCGGAGTAGGTCTGTAGCAACTGTTGGATTGTTTTGGGGGAAAGTCCATCAACGCAGCAGAGGGTGAGGACTTCGGTCGTGCGCCAGCTCATCGGCTCAATAGCCCAGGAAGTGGAGCATGGTCTTGTTATTGCGCCAGCGTCCACGTACCTTGACGAAGAGTTCCAGATAAATGGGCACTCCCAGGTATGCCTCAATAGCCTGGCGAGCGCGCTGCCCCAAGAGCTTGAGGCGTTTGCCTCCAGAACCAATGAGGATGATTTTCTGCGATTCTCGCTCCACGATGATATCGGCAGCGATGTACCATTTGCCGTGCTGGCGCTCTTTGAACTCCACGATGGATACTTCCGTTGAGTATGGGACTTCGTGCCGGTACAGCAGGAAGATTTGTTCCCGGATCAGTTCGGCCACGAAAAAGCGCTCTGGCTGTGTGCTCAGGAGTTCAGGGTCGTAGAGAAAGGGGGATTCAGGGAGGTAGCGTTCGAGGGTGGAGAGCAGTTCATCAACGTTTGCGTTTTTGAGGGCGGAGATGGGCACGAATTCTTGGAACAGCTTTGTTTCGGCATAGCGTTCGATGATAGGCAGTACTTCCGCCGTGGTATGGAGCAAATCAATCTTGTTCAGGGCAACAATGACGGGTTTGCGTAGCCGTTGGAGGGCTTCGCTGACATCGGGGGTCAGAACAGCATCGGGGGTTGGCTGTTGCGTGACATCGACGACCAATACAACGACGTCAGCGTCTTTGAGGGAGTCATGGACGTATCCCATCATGGCGCGGTGGAGTTCGTAGCGTGGCTCTAGGACGCCGGGGGTGTCTAAGAAGAGGATCTGCTTCCGCTCATCCGTGTAGATGCCGATGACTTGCTTCCGGGTAGTCTGGGGTTTGGGGGTAACGATGGAGAGTTTCGTCCTCAGTATCGTGTTCAGTAGGGTGGACTTCCCTACGTTGGGTTTACCGATGATTGCGGCAGAGCCTGCGCGGGTAACCACCGAGGCAGTAGCTATCCGAGGTTCAGTCATGGCTGCGGTGGAGAGGGTGGATGTGATTGCGATTCTTCCAGTTGTCGGTGGCGTACCAGACGAGCTTCGGTGAGGAAGATAACGTTTTCGGCGATATTCGTTGCGTGGTCTGCCATCCGCTCCAGGGCGCGCAACACAATGATGAGCTTGACTCCTGGGCGGATCGACTGGCTGTCGTGCTCCATTAGCTCAATGAGTTGGGTGGTGATTTCGCGCTCTAACTCATCAACGGTGGCGTCCAGTGGGAGCAGGTGCTTTGCCAATTCCGCATCGGCATTGACGAAGGCATCCAAACTGGTTTTTACCATCGTAAAGGTTGCCCTGGTCATCCGCTCCAGGCCGACGTGCTGGGCTAAGGCCTGGATTTGTGGGATATCCAAGGCAATTCGGGCAATGTCTATGGCTATATCGCCAATGCGCTCCAGCTCATTGTTGATTTTGAGAGCTGCCAGCAGGAGTCGTAAATCGCTGGCGACAGGCTGGTGAAGGGCGAAGATACGTTGGCACTGGCTGTCAATTTTGATGTCCAGTGCATCCACTTTCTCGTCGCGCTCAATGACCAGTTGTCCCAGGACTGTGTTCCCCTCCAGGAGGGCACGGAAGGCGAATTCTACTTGCTCTTCCACAATGCTGCCCATGCGAATGAGACGGGTCCGGAGCTTGTCCAGATCTTCTTCAAAACTGCGGTGCATGAGGTTCCTCTCGTTGTCGGTAGAACTTTAGCCGAAGCGTCCTGTGATGTAGTCTTCGGTTTCTTTCCTCTGGGGGTTCGTGAAGAGCTCTCGGGTACGGTTGTATTCGACGAGACGTCCTAAGTAGAAGAAGCCAGTATAATCACTGATGCGGGCCGCCTGTTGGATGTTGTGGGTTACCAAGACGATGGTATAGTCGCGCTTGAGCTCTTCGATGAGCTCTTCAATTTTGGCGGTGCTGATAGGATCTAAGGCAGAGCAGGGTTCGTCCATGAGAAGGACTTCGGGGTTGACGGCGATTGCCCGGGCAATGCAGAGCCGCTGTTGCTGTCCGCCGGAGAGCTCTAAGGCAGAGTGGTGCAGACGGTCTTTGACTTCGTCCCAAAGGGCGGCTCGGCGGAGGCTTTGCTCAACGATTTCGTCAAGTTCAGCTTTAGAAGGTCTGCCATTGAGGCGGAGTCCAAAGGCCACATTATCGTAGATGGACTTTGGGAAGGGGACCGACTGCTGGAAGACCATGCCAACGCGACGGCGCACTTGTACTACGTCCACGTTGGGGTCATAGATGTTAATGCCGTCAATCTCTACCCGTCCAGTTGTGCGAGCATTGGGAATCAGCTCGTTCATACGGTTGAGGGCACGCAGAAAGGTGGATTTCCCGCATCCCGAAGGTCCGATGAACGCGGTGACGCGATTGGCATAAATCTCCAGCGTCACGTCCTGCAGAGCGTGTTTGTGTCCGTAGTAGACGTTGAGCTCAAATGTGCGAATCTTAGGCTGTAACGGGATGGGCGCTGCCATACCTTACCGGTTCATAAGCTGCCGTCGGCGCATGTTCAGACGTAGAAGGATAGCGGTTAAGTTCAGCGCAAAGGTTGTCAATAGAAGCACAACCGTTGTTGCATACTGGAGCGGGCGGGTTGCCTCCACGTCAGGGGATTGGGTAGAGAGAACGAACAAGTGGTACCCCAGCTCCATGAACTGGCTTGTCAGCCCCTTGGGGAGCTCCGGGAGTGAATATGCGGCACCCACAAACATGATGGGAGCGACTTCACCAGCACCGCGGCTGACGGCTAAGATGGAACCGGTCAGGACGCCAGTGAAAGCGTGGGGGAGCACGACACGGCGAATCATTTGCCAGCGAGTTGCCCCCAGTGCGAGCGCTGCCTCGCGGAGTTGACGGGGGACACTCCGGAGCGCTTCTTCAACGGAGACAATAACCACTGGCAATGTGAGGACGGCTAATGTTGCCGCAGCCCAAATGAGAGCAGGCTTCCCCCACATCAGCTCCAACCCTAAGAGGCGGTCAATTCCCTTGCCTACAAATTGGACGAAGAATCCCAGTCCGAATAGCCCGAAGACAATGGAGGGGACCCCTGCCAGTGTGTTCACGCCAAAACGTACCCATCGAGTAAAGGCAGCATCTTCGCGGGCGTATTCAACTAAGTAAATGGCCGTCACTGTTCCGACGGGCACCCCCAACAGAGTCATCAGAATGACCAGGAGTACGGTTCCATAGATTGCCGGGAAAATGCCCCCTTCGGTGTTGTTGTTCCGTGGTGCTTCTGTGAGGAACTCCCATGTCACATGCGGTAGACCGCCAATGGAGAAGTGACCCAGGAGCGAGATGCTGAGGCCTAGCAGGCAACAGGCAGCCAGAGCTGTCGTTGCCACAAATGCTACTCCTACAAGTGTTTGCCAGCTCCATTCTCTCTGGAAGCCGTATCGTTGGGTCATGGTGCCCTCTCTACGTCGTAAGCCCACGGAAGCGCTTCAGAAGACGCTGCCGAACCCACAGTTCGGCGATGGAATTGAGTGTGAAAGTGACGGCAAAAAGCAGCAAGCCGATAAGGAACAAGATGCTGTAATGCAATGAGCCCCAGACGACTTCACCCATTTCCGCCCCGATCGTTGCAGCCATCGTGCGCACTGGCTCCACAGGGCTCCAGGACAGGAGTGGAGCGTTCCCACTAGCCATAAGCACGATCATCGTTTCACCGAAGGAACGTCCGAATCCCAAGAGCACGGCGGCGAACAGAGCCGGTGTTGCCGCGGGCACTAGGATGCGGGCTACTACCTGCCATGGTCTTGCTCCCAACGCCAGACCTGCCTCCCAGAGCTGACGTGGAAGATTGGCGAGCCCATCTTCGGCAATTGTGAAGATCACCGGTACGATGGCAATGGCCAGCCCAATTCCGGCAACAAAAGCGTTGAGCCGATACGTCGTGCCTAGAGTTTCCTGGACAAAACTGCCAACAACCATGAGACAGAAAAAGCCGATGACAACGGATGGAAAACCTGCCAGCAGCTCTACAATCGGTTTGATTGCCTCCCGAAGCCATAGGGGGGCAAAGAAGGCTACAAAGATGGCTGCCAGGACCCCAATCGGTGTGGCAAGGAGCAGTGCTATCACTGTCACCTTCAGGCTCCCTGTAATCAGCGGTAGCAGGCCGTACTTAGGTTGGGCAGAGACCGGTTGCCATGTTGTGCTGAGCAGGTTCCGTAGGAGCGGTAAAGGCTGTTGGGACGGGGTGTTCCCTGCCGCAGGGGAGGACAAACGTTCTGTGGTCGGCTGTGCAGGCTCTGCTTCTGGGTTATATACCTCCGGAGAAGCAGCCTCAGGCGGTTCAGCCCCATAAACTTCAGGGGTAGCTTGGGAAGGGGGAGACGGATATGTGTCATGGGCTGAGAAGACCCCTATTGCTTCCCGAGCAATAAAAAGGAAGATAAGCCCGATGACAGCGATAGTACTAAAGGCAATCAGACGGGTTAGCTGTTCTGCTATCCATTCTCCCCAACGAAAGAAGCGCCTCTGGGTGAAACTGTGGGATGTTCGGAGAGGGGATTCCGTCAGTGTGTCACGCTCAACGTTTTGCGCCTTGAGGTCGGCGGATGGGGAAGTAGCCAACTTCGGAGACGACGCGCTGTCCGTCATCGCTGAGTACCCAATCTATGAAGGCTTTCAACTCACCCGTGGGGCGCTCACGTAGGTAGAAGTAGAGGAAGCGGCTGATGGGGTACCGTCCGGAGACTACATTCTCAAAGGTAGGCAAGAGATAGGGTTTTCCAGGGGCTTCGGCAATGGCGACTTCTTTAACATTTTTAGCATAGGCAGCCCCGCCGTACCCAATTCCCCAGCGGTCTTTGGCGATAGCGTTGACCAGAGCCGCTGTACCAGGCATGTGCTGCGCTGTGGGGGAAAAGTCTTGACCCTGCAATACGTGCTCTTTAAAAAACTCGTAGGTTCCCGAGTTGTTCTCACGGCTGTAGAGGATAATCCGGGCGTCCGGACCTCCAACCTGTTTCCAGTTTGTGATTTTGCCGGTGAAGATGTCTTGAACTTGCTGGATTGTGAGCTTACTTACGGGGTTTGCAGCGTTCACGTAAACCGCCAACCCGTCTCGAGCAACACGGACTTCCACCCCACGGCTTCCGTACTTGCGCCGGAGTTGTTCAATTTCCGCCGGACGGAGCGGGCGGGAGGAGGCACAAATATCGGTTGTGCCGTTAAGCAAAGCAGCAACGCCTGTCCCCGAGCCACCACCTGTGACTTGGAAGCGGACTCTCTCTCTGTGCGGATAAAGCTCGGTCCAGCGCTGGCAGAGGATGACCATAGTATCGGAGCCTTTAATGGTGATGGTCGGTCGCTGAAGGGCGGCAACGGTAAGGAGAGCTCCAATGCCAAGTGCTGTAGCTACGGTTGTGCGGGGTCGCCACATTGTGGACAACCAACACCGTGGAACACGTGCGAACTTAGCTGTTGCTACCGGGGCCATTGGTGAATGGGAATGTTACGTTTTGGTAACACGCCGTCGTGCCTCCTCCACAAGGGCAGCCGTGGCGCTTGTGCCTAATCGGGAGGCGCCGGCCTTGAGTAAGGCAATGGCTTGGTCGTATGTACGAATACCCCCGGAAGCTTTGATGCGAATCGAGTTGGGGAGGGTGGACCGGAGTCGGTGGACATCCTCTACGGTTGCCCCACGGGAGAGCACCCCGGTGGAAGTCTTGATAAAATCCGCTCCCGACTGAGCTGCCAGTTGAGCAGCATGGAGCTGCTGCTCAGGGCTGAGCAATCCGCATTCAATGATGACCTTTAGGAGTCCGCCACGGCGGTGTACAATGGAGGCAGTGGCAGCGATTTCAGCTTCTACTTCCTTGTCTTCTCCATTGAGGAATGCAGCGAAGTTCAAGACCATGTCCAATTCACGGGCACCACTTGAGACGGCCTCCTCGGCTTCGGCGATCTTTGCCCGGCGGGATGTGACGCCGAGAGGGAATCCAACCACCGTGCAGACGACAACAGGGCTTGTGCGCAGAAGCCGATACGCCAGTGGCACATAGTAGGGTAGTACACAGACACTGGCACATCCCCACTGTAGTGCTTCAGCGCACAGTTGCTCTACGTCGGCTGTCGTTGCCGTAGGTTTCAGGAGCGTGTGGTCAATGACCGAGGCTAATTCTTCCGCCGTCATGGTGTCTGGGATACTTCAGGGAAACGGATAGATGCAGCTTGGGCGTTTTGGCGCCACTCGTTAAAAAGTAGCATTGCAACGGCCGTTGTTGGAACAGCAATCAGGAGTCCGACAAAGCCGAAAAGGGAGCCAAAGAGAATGAGGGAGAAGATGAGCATCACTGGATGGACCCCGACGCGCTTGCCCAGCAGGCGAGGTTCTACAATGTAGGCGTTCAGGAAGTGCAGACCGTTGATGATAAGGGCAAAAAGGAAAAAGTCCCGGAGGACATCGGGCGGTTGGGCGATGAGGATAGCAATCGCCCCAGCACCGAGGGTAATCAGAATGCCAAAGTATGGGATAGGGTTGAGCAGGCCGCTCAACAGTCCTAACATGACCCCGTACGGGATGTCAAGGAGGACATAGAGCAGACCCGAAAGCAACCCGATGAGGGTAGAGATGAAGATAACCCAACTGATGTATGTCCGCACAATGGGACTGCTCTGCCGCAAAATCTCCAAAGCTCGGGGAGCTTGGTGGTGCAGCACCTCTACCACTACTGCTCGGAGCCGTGGGAAATCCTTCAGCAGGTAAAACATCACAATCGGCAGCAGGAGGAGGTTGACAATGTGGGTTAAGATACGGGAAAGGCCCGAGAGCACGCTTAGCAGCGAGCTCATAAGGGTCTGGAAAGCCTGTCCAAGGCGAGGCAGGATTTCCTGCTGTAAGATGTGCTGGGCTAGCTCTGGTGGGATGCCGTAATTGGCCAATATCCGGAAAAAGCGCCGACTCTCCAAAAAGGAGGTCACACTGTTGTACAGGTTTGAAAGTTGCCGTACCAGCGTGTCCAATTGGCTAAAAATGGTCGGGAAGATGAGCACGGAAAGGAGACCGATGCCTCCAAGAAGAGTTAAGACGATAGCGGCTGCGCTGAGCCAGCGCGGGATCCTGCGTTGTTCTAATCGTGTGAGCAGAGGGTCGAACAGATAGCCTGCTAGCAGGGCAACGGCGAAAGGAAGAAGGAGCAGACCCATGCTGCGAAGGAGCCACAGCACAAAGGCAAGCACAAGTAGCCAAAGGAAGTGGCGGGCGGGGGCAAAATGGTTCCGGTACGGGAAAAGCAGAGCGAGCGCAAACACCAGGAGCACCAAAGGGAGGGTTGCTAAGTCTGTCAAGAGGAGGAAGCCAATAAGAGCTGCTCCTGCCAGTGCCAGAGGGAGCCATCCATAGGAAGGAGGGGCCGGCAGTGTCATTGCGAAAGTATTAGCGCTGTGGAGCAACGGGGCAGAACTGTTCAAACCATTGCTGGAGCACTGCGGCTAGAGTCTCCGGGGTGCGAGATTGAATGTCCTCCCGATGGAGCATAGCAACCAACCGACCGTCCTGCAGTAGGGCGAAAGAGGGAGAAGAGGGCGGTTGTCCGACGAGGTACTCCCGTAGGCGAGCAGTTGCCTCTCGATCTTGCCCGGCAAAGACTGTAACCAGATGCTCGGGACGAGGTCCACGATGGAGGGCAAGCGCAACGGCAGGACGAGCAATCCCCCCTGAGCATCCGCAAAGAGAGTTGATGAAAACCAGCATCGTACCCTTGCGTTGCATGGCGGCGTTTACTTCCTCCGGGGTGCGCAGCTCTTCAAAGCCCAGTTGCCGGACATCACGACGGATCTGTTCTACTAAAAGGTCCCACATTGGCGTTCGAGCAAGTGTGTAACATTTGGGGAGCAACACCGTAGAAGACGATACCATGCAGCGCTTCGTGGAGAGCCCATGGTGGCCGATGCCCAAAAAGCGGGGTTTCTACGTCTTTGCGCATGCCCCGTAACGGAGGTATAGCATGGTTGAGTATCCGCTGTTGACGTATCGCTCTCTCCAGCGCCGACTTGTCCGGACGCAAGTAAAGGAGCTCCTCTCCCGCCTGCTGTGGGCAGAGGCAAAAGCAGGGATCGTTGCTGTAGGAATACTGCTGGGGATTGTTAGTGTAGAAGCAGTCTTCTTTGCTACATCGTCAGTACGGCAGCTCTTGTGGTATGGATGGTTGGGTGCAACGGGTGCATTAATTGTCGGGGCAGCGCTTCCGACGGTGGCACGTCTGCTGGGTGTGCTGCCGCGAGAACCTTTGGATAAGCTGGCGCTGCGGATTGGACGCTACTATCCGCACATTGGCGACATGCTCTGCAACGTGCTCCAACTCGTCAACCGATTAGAGCAGCAGCGGGGGACATCGGCGGAACTGGCATTGGCGGCTTTTGCTCAGGTGGCGCAGCGGGCGCAGGAGATAGATTTTGATGTTATCCTGGACCGGCGCCGAACATGGCGTTCTGTCCTGCTCTTCTTCGGCATTGTCGGGATAAGCTCTTTGATCGGGGGTGTGGCACCGTTGCGCTCGGCATTCCATCGGCTGGTGATGTGGGAACGGTCATTTCTGCCTCCACCACCGTTTCAGCTCCGAGTTGAGCCCTTGAAGGCCGTGGTCGTCCGAGGAACACCGGTCACGATCCAAGTGCGGGCCGAAGGAATACCCCCGACGGTTGTGCGCCTTGTGCTCCTACCGGCAGAAGGGGAACGTCAGCTGCGCGAGCTGTCGGCACAAACGCCGGGGAATTTTGTTGCTGACATTGGTCGGGTGATGAGTTCCTTGCGGTTCTATGCGGTCGCTGACTGGATGGGGTACGAAGTCAGAAGCCCGGAGGGGAGTATTCGCGTGGTGGATCCGCTCTTGATCCGCTCTCTTTCGTGTGAGATTCGTCCACCGGCGTATACGCGGCTTGAACCGATGCGGTTAAACGAGCAGGGTGGAGAAGTCGCCGTTCCCCGGGGCTCGGTGGCTTGGGTAACAGTTGAGGCGAACAGGGCATTGCAGAGTGCAGAGATACTGTTTGCACGTCCAGAGGATACCCTCCGCTCCCCGCTTCGGGTCTCTGGTCGCTTGGCACAGGGGAGCTTTCCGATTGCGACTTCAGGGGCTTGGACTGTGGTGCTGCAAGACAGTGAGGGGCAGAGGAACACCAATCCGCTCTGGTATCGCCTTACTGTCCTGGAAGATGCTCCTCCGCAGATCTCATTCATTCAACCGACGAGCGATGTTGAGCTATCCGAGCAGCAGATTCTCCCCATTCGGGTTGCCGTAAGCGACGATTATGGGTTTTCGAGGCTATTACTGCACTACCGTTTGGCTTCCTCCCGTTATGTGGCTTCGCAGAAGGAATTCCGGACCCTGTCCATTCCATTCCTTCCCTCGCTGCCGGTACAAGAGGTGCCGTACGTGTGGGATTTGAGTCCGTTGAAGCCGTCGCCAGAGGACCGGTACGAATTCTTCGTCGAGGTGTGGGACAACGATGCCATGACAGGTCCGAAATCGGCTCGGACTCCGATTCTTTCGGCAACGCTCCCTTCGTTGGAGCAGGTGCTTCGGCAGTCGGAGGGAGTGCAGCAGCGTATAGCTGAAGAGCTTCAAGAGAGTGTGCGGCAATTTGACCAGCTCCGTCAGCGGAGTGAAGAACTCCGGCGGCAATTGAGTATGCCATCGGCGCGGCAACCGCAGGCACGGTGGGAGCAGCAGCGTCGGCTTGAGGAGCTGCTCCAGCAACATCAACAGGTCCAGGAGCGTATGGAAAGGCTCCAGCAGCAGCTGGAGGATATCGCCGAGCGGTTGGAGCGGGCGCAGGCGATTTCTCCGGAGACGTTGCAGAAGTACCGGGAGTTACAGCAACTCCTGCAGCAGGTACGTTCACCGGAGCTGCAGCGTCTTATGGAGCAGCTGCAGAATGCCTTGCGGCAAATGAGTCCAGAGCAGATGCGGCAAGCCCTGCAGCAATTCCGCTTCAATGAGGCGGAGTTTCGGGCAGTGCTGGAGCGGACCCTGCGTTTGCTGAAGCGTCTGCAGGCTGAGCAGAAGCTGGAGGCTCTACGCCGGCAACTGGAGGCATTGGCGGAGCAGCAAGAGCAGCTGCATCAGCAGACGGAGCGTGCGCAGGCTCCGGAGCAGCTTTCGGAGCTGGCTCGTCGGCAAGAGGCAATCCGCGCCGAATGGCAGCGGATACAGCAGGAATGGCAGGAGACGGAGCGTCTCTTGCAGGATGTTTTGCCGGAGACCCCTCCCGAAGCGCTCCAGGCAGCTGCTGAGCAGCTCAATGATGCCCAGGCAAGTGAGATGCTCCAGCAGGCGGAGAGGGAATTGCAGCGAGGGCAGAGGATGTCAGCACAGCAGGCACAGCGCCGGGCGGCCTCCAGGATGCGCTCGGCTGCGGCTGCCTTGCAGCGTCTATGGGATGAACTCCAGCGGAATCTAACCCGTGAGATCCAGCGCCAACTTCAGAAGGCAATGGTAGATGCCCTGGAGCTCTCGGAGCAGCAAGAGAAGCTCCTTCAGCGGACACAGTCTGTGCCTGCGGGTTCGCAGCGCTTGATAGAACTTGCTCGCCGGCAAGAGGAGCTGCGCAGTGCGGCGTCGGCTGTCACTGAGCGTGTCATGGGGGTGGCGCAGAAGTCTTTTGCTGTCACGCCGCAGATGGCGCGCGAGCTGGGCACGGCGCTACGCGCTATGCAGCAGGCGAGAACTCAGTTATCGGAGCGTTCGCCGACATCGGCAGCACAAGCGCAACAGGAAGCAATGGAGGCCTTGAACCGGAGTGTACTGCTCCTGCAGGATGCTCTCTCGGCATTACAGGCCGCTACTTCAGGAGCATGCCCGAATCCAGGTTCAGGGCAAGGGGCCGGCGCAATGGGCTTTCTGGAGCGTCTCCAGCAGTTGGCACTCCAGCAACAAGGCATTACGCAGGCGCTTCAGCAACTTTCCCAGGGGAGGCTAACGATGGAACAGCAGGCGCAGTTGGCGCGTCTGGCAGCCCAGCAGGCTCAAGTGCAGCAAGCTCTGGAGGAATTGGCGCGTCAGCAGCAGGCCCTGGAAGGAAGGAAGCTCTTGGGTGATCTACGGCGCCTTTCGGAAGAAATGCGCGAAGTCGTCCAAGAGCTACAGAGCGGGACGGTGACGGAGGAGACCGTGCGTCGGCAGCATCGGATTCTGTCGCGCATGTTGGATGCGCTCCGCTCGCTTTACGAGCGTGACTACGAACCCCAGCGGGAATCCCGCCCTGGACAAAACCTCGTTCGTCCCAGTCCTCCGGGGCTGCGTTTACCCGAGCAGCAACCCGCTCTTGTTCCGGAGCAAATCATGCCTGCCCTCCAGCAGGGCTATAGCCGAGATTATCGCCGCTTGATTGAACGGTACTTTGACCAATTGCGCCGCCAAGGTGTGTCGAATGCAAATTGGTGACCAATGCGCGTTTTGATTCTCTGCACGCACAACGCTTGCCGTTCGCAAATGGCAGAAGCCCTCCTCCGCTGGCTTACCAACGGTCGCTGCCAGGTTTACAGCGCCGGTATACAGTCGAGCATGGTGGACCCTCGGGCAGTGATGGTTCTGAACGAGATGGGAGTTCCTACAGATGGGCTTCGTTCGAAGTCCGTGGAGGAGTTCCTTGGACAGCCCTTCGATATCGTGCTCACCGTCTGCGATAGTGCCCGGGAGCATTGTCCGGCTTTTCCTGGAGCGGCGCGCATACTCCATTGGGACTTTCCCGATCCAGCACAGGCGGAAGGAACTCCGGAGCAAGTGTTAGAAGTTTTTCGCCAGGTGCGGGATGCGCTGCTTGAGCGGTTGCGCCGGGAATTGCTTCCGATGCTAGCCTGAGGGCAGGCGCTCCGGATGCGCGTGGTGATGCTCACATACCATTTCCTGCCGCGCATTGGTGGGGTGGAGATTGCAACGCATCAGCTGGCGACAGCGCTGGTGAGGCTTGGTGTAGAAGTCAGTGTCGTTGCTCCTCAGGGGCCCTCAGGAGCGCAGCCTCTCTATCGTCTCATTCCCCTTCCCCGCTGGCGTGGGGTCCCTCGGGCATGGCGAGCATGGGCGATGCTTGCCCGTTTGCGCCGCCGCTATCCCTTCCATATTCTTGCGGCGCAAATGCTCTATCCGGCAGGCTACGATGCATGCCGTTTTGGACAATGGGCAAATATCCCCGTTGTTGTCACGCCACAGGGAGCGGATATCCATGTTTACGAGCCGCTCGGCTACGGGCTTCGGTTGAAGCCGCAGATAGAGCGGCGCATCCGCTGGGTCCTCCACCGGGCAGCGGCGGTTGTAGTATCCAACGGTGTAATGTATCGCGAAGTGGCGCTACTGGCACCGGGGACGTCGTCAAAGATGGTCTTCATCCCGAACGGTACGATGTTAGACCGTTTCTGCCGAGCGGAGCGCGAGGCGTTACGGCGTCGGTTTGGAGTGGCTCCTGAAGAGGTGGTTTTCATCACGGTCAGTCGGCATAGTCCTGTGAAGGGGTTGCCGATTCTCCTGCAGGCGGTGCGGCGCCTATGGCGGCAGCGGCCGCAGGGCTGGCGAGTGTGGATTGCTGGCGTTGCAACGGAGCACCTTCGGAGGGAGCTCTCTGACTTGCCACGGGTGGAGTTGTTAGGTGAGTCACCCGTGGAGTATGGTGAACAGGGTCTTCCTCTGCAGCCGCCGACGGCGATTGTACACCGCCTGCTGGCCGCCGATGTCTATGTTGCTCCCGCCTTAAGCGGTGGCTTTGAGCTTTCATGTGCTGATGCGTTGGCGGCGGGATTGCCGCTTATTGTCTGCCGAACCAATGGAGCCCAAGACATAGTCCGGGCGCACGGCGTGGGGCTGGTTGTCCCGCCGGCAGACCCACAAGCGATGCAGCAGGCCCTTTACTGGATGCTCCATCATCCGGCGGAGCGGCAGGAGATGGGTCAGCGCGCACGGGAAGTTGCCCGCAGCTTGGATTGGCAAGTATTGGCACAGCGATATCGTGAGCTTTTCACGTGGGTTTTGCAGCAAAGGGAATCCGATGTCTGAGCGCGTACTCGTAACGGGAGCAGGGGGATTCATCGGGAGTCACTTGGTCGAAGCCCTGGTGCGGGAGGGATACCGTGTTCGGGCATTCCTCCGCTACGTCTCCAGCGGCAGTATTGGGAATCTGGCTTGGCTGGAACCGGACGTGTTAGCGGAGGTGGAACTCGTGCGGGGGGATATTCGCGACCCCGATGCCGTCCGCCGCGCCTGTAGTGGATGCTCGGCCGTGTTGCACTTGGCAGCTTCTATCAGCATCCCGTACTCTTACGTCCACCCGCGGGAAATTGTGGAGACGAACGTACTGGGGACGCTCAATGTCCTTTCGGCATTCCTTCGGAGGGAGAGCGTGGACCGTATTGTGGTGACCTCTACCAGTGAGGTCTTTGGAACAGCGCAGTACATACCAATGGACGAGAAGCATCCTCTGCAGACCCAATCTCCCTATGCAGCCAGTAAGGCTGCTGCCGATAAGCTTGCGGAGAGCTTCTTCTATGCTTACGGGCTTCCGGTGGTTGTTCTCCGTCCTTTTAACACGTATGGTCCTCGCCAATCTCCGAGGGCAGTTGTCCCGACGATCATTCTCCAAGCACTCCAACGGGACGAGATACGGTTGGGAAGATTGGGGACGACTCGGGATTTGCTCTACGTTGCCGATACAGTCGCAGCGTTTTTGGCCCTGCTCCGTAGCCCTGCCCAGGACGTCGTGGGAGAGAGTTTCAATATCGGGACTGGACAGGAGGTTCGCATTGAGGAACTCTGTCGCCGGATTTGTGCCCTTGTGGGCAAGCCGGAGCTGCCCGTTTCTTGCGAGCAGCGGCGTCTCCGTCCGGAACAGAGTGAGGTCTACCGCCTCTGTGCCGATAGCCGGAAAGCGCGCCAGCGCTTGGGATGGTCTCCGCAATATGACCTGGAGCAAGGGCTTCGGCAGACGGTAGATTGGTTTACAGCCCACGCTGCTTGCTTCCGAGCAGAGGATTACCTGATCTGAGAGCCCATCGCAGGAGTGGGACGCTATTTTTGTGCCAACAGAGGGGCTCCGCATGATCGACCTCCGCAGCGATACCGTAACGCAGCCGACCGATGAGATGCGCCGGGTGATGGCGCAGGCACCCGTTGGAGACGATGTCTTCGGTGAAGACCCTTCCGTCAATGCATTGCAGGAGTACGTTGCCGATCTTCTCGGAAAGGAAGCAGCCCTGTTTGTCCCCAGTGGGGTGATGGGAAACCAGATTGCATTAGCGGTTCACTGCCATCCTGGGGAGGAGGTAATTGTGGAGGCAGCATCCCACATTATCACCTACGAAACGGCAGCTCCCGCTGTCATAGCCCGCGTCCAGCTTGTGGGTATCCCGTCGGCCTTTGGGCAGATGTCTCTGGAGGCTATCGAGCAGGCGATTCGTCCGCCGGAGTACTACTTCCCTCGGACAAGGCTGATTTGCCTGGAAAACACGCACAATCGGCATGGGGGGACGGTGCTGCCCGTTGCCTACATTTATGAAGTTGCGGCATTAGCGCGGCGGTGTGGACTTGCCCTCCACTGTGATGGAGCTCGGTTATGGAATGCATGCGTTGCCACAGGGATATCTCCCCGGCAGTACACCGAGCCGTTTGACACAGTGATGGTGAGCTTCTCCAAAGGGTTGGGGGCACCGGTGGGGTCCGCCCTAGTGGGAAGTCGGGAATTCATCGCCTCTGCTCGCAAGTGGCGTAAGCTCTTAGGTGGAGGCATGCGGCAGGCGGGAATTTTGGCAGCAGCGGCTCTCTATGCCCTCCAACACCATTGGGAACGCCTGCACGAGGACCATGAGCACGCCCGCCTTTTTGCCCAAATTCTGGCAGAATCGGCATTGGTGGAGATTGAACCGCAGCGAGTGCAGACGAACATTGTCATTTTCCGCTATCCAGCCCCCGTTCCATTTGCTGCTTTTGCTGAAGCGTGTCGTCGGGAGGGGGTTTTGTTGAGCCAAGGGTTGCCTGGGTGGGCACGAGCGGTGTTCCATCTGCACGTAGACCGAAAGCAGGCGATGGAAGCCGCTCATCGGGTCCTTCGGGCAGTTCGCTCGTTGTTGTAGAAAATGACGGGAGCAATATCCATGGCAGAACGATGGACTCCAGTAGATCCGAGTCAGTTCCAGCATCGGGTCATCGGGCGTGTCCGCTCTCATGAAGTGGACCGCCAGGGTATTGTGAACAATGCCGTGTACCTCTACTGGTTGGAAGACGCCCGAGTGGAGTACTTCCGTGCCTTGGGGCTTCCGATTGAGCAACAGACCTTTATCACGAAACACCGCTTTGTGGTTGCTCGGATTGAGATTGACTACCGAATGGCAGCGCAGTTTGACGAGGAATACGAGATCCTCACTCGGATCGCATACGTTGGGAAGACATCCCTGGGTTTTGAACAAATGGTGCGCCGGGCATCTGACCAGGTTCTGCTGGCTCATGCGCGGACGGTGATGGTGCATTTGAATCCGGCAACGCATCGTCCAGAGCGGATCCAGGATGCGTACCGGGCACTGATTCGGCAATATGAGGGGGAGCGGGTGCGGATGGAGCAAGGATGATGACAGCAGCACGCTGGCTGGCAGCTCGCAGTATTATCGCCCGGCTTGACGTTCCGGCATACTGGCGTCAGGAGGGGTACCGTGAGCAAATCCTTCGGTGGGTGCAGCAGGGATTAGGAGGAGTTTGTCTTTTTGGGGGAACGGTCGAAGAGGCGGCTCGGGCGGCCCATGAAGTACAAGCTCTGTCGCGGGTCCCCTTGCTGGTTGCAGCTGACTTGGAGTATGGGCTTCCGATGCGCTTTTCCGGGGGAACGGCGTTTCCCCGTGCTTTTGCCTTAGCTCGGGCAGGACGACCGGATTGGACCTCGGACATTGCCCGTGCTATTGCCCGCCAAGCGCGCTGGTGCGGAATTGGATGGAACTTTGCCCCAGTCTGTGACCTGGCAACCCAACCGGACAATCCTGTCATTGGCATTCGCGCTTTTGGGCAAAATCCAGAGGAAGCAGTGCCGCATATCCGGGCCTGGATTCAGGCATCACAGGAGGAAGGGGTCTGGGCATGTGCGAAGCACTTTCCCGGTCACGGTGATGTCACCGTTGACTCTCATGAAGCCCTGCCCTGTGTACTTGCCAGTCAGGAGCAGATGTGGGGGCGGGAACTTGTTCCCTTCCGTCAGGCGTGTGCTACTGGGGTTGCTGGGATCATGTTGGGTCATCTGCAAGTTCCAGCCTTAGGGATTCACGAGGAGCCAGCGTCGCTGTCGGCGCAGGCAGTACAGTTTGTGCGTCAGCAGTTAGGATATGAAGGCGTCATCGTGACCGATGCCTTGGATATGGGGGCAATCACCCGACACTGGAGTACAGCAGAGTCCGTGGAGCGAGCTCTCCGTGCGGGAGTAGATTTGCTCCTGATGCCGCCAGAGGTGGAGGAAGCGATAGAGGTAGCAGCGCGGTTGTTGGAAAGGTCACCTGAGCTAATGCAACAGCGTCGCCGTAGCTTGCTCCGCGTTCAGCAGGTGCGTGAACGACTTTCTGTGGAGGAACGGGGATGGGAGGAGGACGGAACTGCGGCATACCTTGCCTTGCGTGTAGCGTGGGAGGCAATTGAGATTGTGGGACAATCCAGCCTCGTCCCTCTTGCTGAGGAGGCGCACGTTGCCATTTTCGCTTGCCTTGCTGAACGTCGGCTGGAGTTGCCGACGCTATTTTTTCGCCTCTTCTCCCAGAAGACACGCTGCCCGTGTGATATGGCATATGTTGATGCCAGCTTGACTCCTTGGGAGGAGCAGCGCCTTTTTGAATCCATCCCGGATGCTACTCATGCCGTCGTCATCCTCTTTCTTCCACCCCGGATGGATCCGAAGGCATTTCGGCGGTGGTACGGATTCCTTGAGCACTGTGCTACTCGCTATCCAACGGTTGCCGTTCTCTGTGGCAATCCGTTCGTTCCGATTCCACCTTCTGTGGCAGCGCTTATGAAGACGTATTCGGATACAGAGCCCAGCGTTGCGGCGGCAGCTTTGAGACTTGCGGGAGTACGACCATCCTGGCAGGCGGATGAACTGGTTTGAAGGACCTCCGGAGACCGTATACGAGCGGCTCCGGGCAGCGGTGGAGCAGAGTATGTGGGAGATCACCGCGACATTACGTTACAAGACATCCCTCCAACAGGCAGTAGAATACGTTTTGAAGCTGCCGGGGAAGCGGATGCGTCCGCTGCTATGTCTACTGTCCTCTGCCCTGGAAGGAGGGTCTCCATGGAGAGCAGTACCAGCTGCGGCAGCGGTGGAAATCCTGCACACCTTTACCCTGGTCCACGATGACATCATGGACCGTTCCCCTCTGCGCCGGGGGCAACCGACAGTTCATGTGCGCTGGGGGGATGCCATTGCTATCCTCACAGGCGATGTTCTCGTCGGGCTGGCATACCGCTTCATAGAACGCTATGCTGACCATCCGCGCTACTACTGGATTCTCCACACCATGACCGCAGGATTGTTGGAGGTCTCTGAAGGACAGGCCTTGGATTTAGAGCTTCCCCAGGTGGAGCGACCAACGCTGGAGCATTACTGGCAAATGGTCGATGGGAAGACGACAGCGCTGTTCCGGTGCACCCTTCTTATTGGCGCTTGCGTGGGTGAGCTGACTCCTCAAACGCAGCATTTGGTGGAGGAATTGGCAATTCCGCTGGGGCGCGCCTTCCAACTGCAGGATGATCTGCTGGACTTAATTGGGCGGAGCGATGAGACGGGCAAGCAGCAGGGGCAAGATTTGTACGAGGGGAAATTGACGTACGCTGTAATCCGTGCGCTGGAGCTTTTGCCAGGGCACCAGTTATTGGAGCAGTATCGGCAGGCTCGGGGAGTTCCTACCTCAGCCCTGCCCCAACTTGTCCGACTCTTTCGCGAACTGGGATTGCTACAGGAGATGGAGCAGTGGATTGAGCACTACTATGCTTCGGCTTTTGCTGTAATAGAGCAGCTGCCGGCAGCGCCGGCGCGTGAACTCCTTCGGGGGCTTGTGGAACAGCTTCGGTATCGTCGACGCTAACGGCGGAGGTCAATCACTTCGGTACCCGGTGGGGGCTGGAATCGGAATTCTTGAGCGGTAATCGGTGGATTAGCTCGGAAGGAGCGGATTCTCCAGCGCTGAGTCCCACCGTCTCCACGGAGTTCTACCGTCAGCGGTTTCCAGTCCCGACGGCGAAGGGTGAGGATCGCTTCGCGAAACCCCGAGGAGATGCCTTCCGATAAGGGACAGAGTACCTGGACGGTGTCGCCGGAGCGGTGTAATACGCGCAAGGGAGCTTCCTGCAGCAGTGTCGTGAAGAGCTGTTCAATGCTACTGCCGAGCGCTGCTGATGCAGAGGAGAGGATGAGCTGACGACGAGCGCGCGAGTAGCTCCACACTGTTGTTCCGTCGCTAATTAGTATGTGCCCGTTCCATTCAGCTCGGAAGCGTCTTTGCTGAGCGACGGTCAGCCAGAAAGTGGTGTTTTCCGGAGATACGGCTTCGACAGACAGGCTCCGGAGGTTGCCATAGAAGCGACGTAGTTCCTCTGCCTCGTCGGCAAAAAGAAGCAGCGGTAGAGATAGTAGCCAAGCCCATCTCATCGCAACTTTGCAAGCAAAGGGCCACGGAGACCGGAGTAGCCTGTCAATTCAGCATCAATTGTACCGATGAGCACCTTTGTGGCAACCTTGACGGGGATTTTCCGGTCATCGTCGCTGAGCCAGATGAGGATTCGCCCTTCGCTCTTGAAGAGTCCACCCTCTACTACCAGAGGTTCAATGAGGATACAACGGAAGGTACCGGCAGCTACGGTCACGACACGCTTGCCGTGGATACGCACGCCTAAGTCATAGGTTTTCGTGCCGTAGAAGTTCTGCAGCCGTAAGATGGTGTCTTTGGGCATGGCTGAGAGGTTCAGCGTGCGCACGTAGTAAAAAGCAGAGACGATATCGTGGACGTGACGGGGAATGGGGAATTCGCCGTCGGTAGTTATTGCCTGGCAGCGAGCGTGGTCTAATCGGGCGGTGAAATCCCGGCGGTAGTTGCCTTCACGTATGTGCTGTTCAAATTCGTATGGGAAGATGCCTCCTACATCTATGACCGTGCGATAGGAATCCCGAACCCGGTAGAGCCAGTCTAATGCTGGGACGGAACGAACCTCAAAGCGAATGTCGTAGCAAGGACGTCCCTGGCGGTAGACTGGCTGTGGGGCGATCTGAAACACCGCTGTTCCAGCAGTGATGAAGCGGTATTTAACGTCAAATTCCAACCGTTCCCCAAAGCCGAAAGCTTCATTAGGAACTGCCCGTGTCCAATCACCGGGCGGACACGGTGGTGTCTCTATCTGGGGTGGAGGCAGGAGAGCGAGAACAGGTAAGGTAAGCCACCAGTGCATAGGCGCATGGATCGCTGTGCGAGAGTATAGGACGCACGCCGTGCGGAGTTATCGCATCGGCGGCTCTTGAAGGGTTTCAGGCTATTTTTGCCGTCGCCCAGATGTACCACGGTAGCGTTACTCCAATGCGCTTGTGGATTCTCGGTATCGTAGTGGGTCCTGTGGCTATCCATAGCGTCCTATCCCAAGAAGTTGCTCGGCCCTGGAGCTTCTATGCCCGCGGTGTCCGGATTGGGCTGGCCAGTACCACAATAGGAGGAGCTGATGCAGAAAGGGTTAATGGGCAACTGGAGTTCAGTGCTGGTGGGTTTGCTATTTTTCGTATTACCCGACTTTCCTTTGGTGAACTCGGACTTCAGTTGGAGCTACTCTACAGCCGCCACAGCACGGAGCAGGAGATTTCTTTGGGTGCTGGGGGGTACACGCTGCGCTATGATCTTGCCTATGCGGAGTTACCTTTTGGGTTGCGGATCATGCGGGACATGGAACTGTTCAAAGGCGCTCTGTATGCTGAGATTGTGCCTTCCATACGCGTGGATGGACAGGTCGAGCAGGTTACTTCCACCGGTCCCCCGAAGAAGTTAGATGCATCCCTCCACACGGCTGATGTTGGGCTTGCCATCGGTGTAGGAATGGAGCTGCCGCTGCGGCGTTCGTCGCGTCTTTTTGCGGATGCTCGATTCCAGATGGGAATGTCCCCGATTCTTCGGCAGGAGCTTCCACCACCCCTTCGGGAGGAAAGGCCTGTGCGCCAGCTTCGTCGGCTGGCTTTCGGTGTTGGGGTAGGTATTGGTTTCTAACATCTGGGTGGGGAGCAATGCGGAAGTGGGGCATCCTGGGTGCTGCAATTATAACCACTGTTGCGGGGGCTCAACAGTGGCAGCAGGGGGTACGTTATACGATTCGGGCGGTTCTGATACCGGCGGAAACGCTGCTGCAGGTACACACCCGCATGGTCTACCGCAATAACTCTCCCGATACGCTGCGGGAGTTGTACGTGCATCTGTACTGGAACATCTTCGCTCCTCAGAGTTATGCCCGACAGCTGAGTCGTGAGCGGCGTCTGGAGCGGATTCCAGAACTGCCTCCTGTACAGGTGGATTCCTTCCTTGTCATCGCCTCTACTGGAGAGCGGCGGAAGGAATACGACGTAGACAACACCATCGTCCGGCTCCTCCTGCCCCGTCCTCTTCCTCCCGGGGATTCAGTAGAGGTCATCAGTAGCATTGCGCAGCGGGTTCCGCCGGAGGGTTTTCGGATGGGGCGCTATGAGCAGGACTACTTTATTGCCCATTGGTTTCCCTCCGTCTGTGTCTATGACCGTTATGGTTGGCACACGGAGCAATACTTAGGGATAGGCGAATTTTACGAGGAGATTGCCGATTTTGAAGTGGAACTGACGGTGCCGGGCACGTACCTTGTGGTGCATACGGGTGTGCTCCAAAATGCGGTAGAAGTACTTCCTCAGGAAGTGCTACGACAACTTGACCGAGCGCGGGCAGATACTGCACCAGTCCGGATAGCTGATTATGCTCTCTCTCCACCAGCGGACACTACTCCCCGAGTGTGGCGCTTCTATGCCGAGCGGGTCCGTACGGTTGCCTGGGCTGCCGTCCGGCGCTACTTGTGGGATGTACAGCAATGGGAGGGTATCCTCGTACATGTGCTCTACCCGAAGCAGTTGGAAAGCTTCTACCGGGACGAAGGTCTCCGTGCAGCTGTCCATGCCGTGCGGTACTTTTCCACCCACTTTGGGCGGTATCCATATCCGAACATGTTCGTTGTCGTTGGAGGAACAAGCGGGGGAATGGAGTATCCGGGCATTGTCTTCATCGGCCGGGGCTTAGGTGGGGGCCTTATGGCACCGAGGACAGCAGAGGTCATTATGCACGAGATCGGACACAACTGGTACCCCATGATGGTGAATTCCAACGAGACGGAATTTGGCTTCCAGGACGAGGGCTTCAATACGTTCATCACGGCGTTGGCATTGGAATCCTTTTACGGACGGGAGCGGACAGGACTCCGACTTCCAGGGTGGCTCCGTCCATTTATAGGCTTCAGCGACGAGTACACCGGCATTGCTCTCTCCACGATCCTGTGGCAGCTGACGGGCTGGGACGAGCCGCTTTTAACCCGTTCGGATTGGCATCGCACGGCGTGGAGCTACAGTATCAATGCCTATCCCAAGACGGCTTCATTGCTCTTCATGCTCCGAGGGGTGTTAGGGCGGGAGACCTTCAGCGAATTACTGCGGGAGTACACGCGACGCTACCAATTCCGCCATGTGTATCCGCAGGACTTTGCCCAATTGGCCGCAGAAATTGCCTCCCGTCGGCAGGGGCAACGAATGGACTTGCGCTGGTTCTTTGATCAATGGTATGCCCAAACCCCGATAGTGGATTACGCCCTGGCGGCCTTGCGGAACGAGCCAGCCCCTGGGGGAGCATGGGATGTCCGCTTCGTGGTGGAGAGGCGGGCAACGGCGATGTTGCCCGTAGAAGTTCAGCTGCGCTTGGCTGACGGGACGAAACAGCGGGTGCGGCTCAGTGAGGAGGAGTTCCTCCGGGGAGTGCCACGGGTAGAGCGCTCTCTCCGATTGCCGGCGCCGGCGGTAGAGGCGGTGCTAGATCCAGATACGGCGCTTTTGTTGGACGTCAACCGCTTGAATAATCGCAGTGGATTCTTGCCGCCGCTGAAGGCACGTTTGTTCGTAGAGGCGTTGAGCTATGAACCGCCGGAGCTCTATGCTTACGCCATCTCATGGCAGCCTGCCCTGGGGTTCAATACCCAGGACGGACTCAAAGTTGGACTTGAGGTGAGAGGAGGCTATTTGGGGCTTTTCCATCGGGTGCAGCTATCGGTGCTGCAGGGGCTTCGGTTTCGACCACACTCATTGAATGCCACGTTCTCCTGGCGTCATTTGCTCTGGCAGCTTCCGGGGCGTCCGTACGTGGAGTTTCGGGGAAGCTGGCAAGAGGGGTGGTGGCGCTTTCGAAGTGGAGCTACCCTTGACTTAAATCCGCAGCCTCCCTCTCCATGGAGGATGACAGCTCGCTTTGCCGTTGGGTATTGGCGCCGCCATGTTCGGAACTACGCGTTCCCCCAGTCACCACTGGGGATGGGACTGTGGTCGGTGGACCGAGCAGAGTTGGTGATAACGAAGGCTGCCTTGACAGTTTGGCGGGAGTTCCTCGGTTGGTCTCTCCGGTTGCGAGGCGTTGTGGAGCCTTTGTGGTATCGTGAGCCAGGGTTTTCCGCTTTGCGTCCAGCTCCTTTTACTGGTGGACGCAGTTTTTTCCGAACGACTCTGGAGATGCTTGTCCAGACGGAACCGCCAGTACCCGTGCTCCTGCGGGGAGCTATTGGGTGGTTTGCTCCCGATGATGAATCAAGGCTCTTCCCACCGATGGTGGGATTCCGTCTGGCCTCGGTCACACCGATTGAGGAATTGGAGTTGCCGCTGTATCGGTCGCCAGGCCTTGTGTCGTCGACGGCGCGGCAGCGTCGCACGGCGCCTTCTGGAGGCGCTTTCCTGCGGGGCTATGTCCCTCAGGACAGCCTTGGGCGCACAATGGTGGCAGTCAATGGAGAGGTAGGGCTTACGCCTTTCTTGAGCCACTTGCCTGGTGTGCGGTTGCTGACGGCTCTGCTGGATATCCGCCTCTTTGCCGATGCCGGCATCGTGGGGGATGCTTTTGCTGCTCCACGGCAATGGAGGGCAGATGCTGGGGTTAGCCTGGAAGTCCGCCTTCCGAGGATTCCCGGCTCCCCTTCCATACCGCTGCTGCACCGTCTGGGGATTGATGCCCTTGGGTTGGATATTCCTTTCTTTGTAACCCATCCACCGGCTGGCGAGCGCCGTTGGGCATTCCGGTGGGCACTTCGCTTCCGTTTGCTGCAGCAGGCTTTTGTGGAGTGGTGAGCTTACGGGGCTATGGAGTCCTCTAATGCTTGTTCCTGCTGGAGGAAGTGCGTGCGTAGCAATGTTGCACGGTGGGGCTGACGGAGCTGCTCATAGGAATGGCTGAGGAGCTCAACGAATTCAGTGCGGTAGTATGCCCGTTCATCCGGGTTGTCCAACTGCCACCATGCCCGCTGGCGGAGGAGAGGCAAGAGATGGCGGATAACCTCCTGGAAACGGTTTCTTTCGGCTGCTTGCCGGGCATGGGCCAGGGCTGTGTTGAGAATGGCTCGGACGCGCTCGGAATTCCTCCCGGAATTTGGAGCCGGATGACGTCTCTGGTAGTGGCTTTGGAGTCGCTCAACTAGGGTTGCTACTGTGGTGGAATCGGAGAGATCGTAGACGGGTACTCGGCGCAGGGGAGCGCCGTAGACCACGATGGAGATGGCAGAACTGTCGGCGGGGAAACCTCGGGCGTGGAGGGAGTCTGCTAACCGCGTAAGGACGCCAGCGGTTAAGTTGGTCTGCACTAAGCTAAGACCACCACGGAGCAGCGCCAGACCCCATGGGGTATTGTAGGCGTGGAACCACCGGAGGAGCTGCTGGCGGATGAAATGGGCTTGCACGTAGACGCGGTGGTAGTCATCGCCCCAGATACCGGTCCGTGCCCGTAGGAGGCGCAGTACATTGCTGGGATTGTCAAAGCGGAGTAAGCGGAGGATGGCGAAGGCTTGGGAAAATCCCAGTTCAGCGTAGTAGTGGATTTCGGGTATCCCTACAAGGGCTGCTAGGGTTGCCAAGTGTGCGCGAAGCCCTCGCTGCGGGCGAACATTGGCCAGTTTGTTGTACTGGCTTGTATCCGGGAAACCAGCGTCGGCAGGGGTATCACGGGGAATAGCCACAATGGTAATCCGCCCAGCTTGCAGGTCAAGGAGGAGGACGTGGTTGGCATCGGCGTGTGGGGTGGGATCGTGGAGCCGGGAGTCAACTCCAATGAGAGCGATGGCAATGCAGTGATGACAGCGTGGGGGAAGCCCCCGCGCCGTTTCCCAGCCGATGGTCAGCTCGGCGGGCTCTGGTTTCAGTAGAGGGGAAAGAGCAGCGGAGGTGTCCGCTATAGTAGTTGCCGTGGGAGCGGTGCTTTGTGTAGCCAGGAGCGAATCCAGACGCTGTTCTGCTGCTCCGCTCCAGAGCTTATGGCTATAAAGCCAGAGCAGCACTACTCCGAGGAGCAACGTGCCAATGGCAATACCCCATACCCAGCGCTTCCGTACCATGTTCAAGACGGAGTGGTAGGTGGAACTGAAGAGGCCCGAACGGGATGGAAGCAAGCGATGGTACTGCCTGAGTGTAAAGGCTCTTTAAGCTTGCAGAAACTCAGCGGAATACCAAATGGAATGGGACAGCGGTGCTGAGGCAGAGCCCTATTAGCCATTTGTGTTGTCAGGATGAGAGGCAGATTCCTCCTGGCACTTAGCTTCTTCCCAGAGGGCGTCCATCTCTTTTAGAGAGAGCTCCGACAGCGGAGCCGGAGCATGTCGTTCGATATATTGGAAGCGGCGGATGAACTTATCGTTTGCCGCCTGCAGGCACTCTTCGGCGTTGAGCCCTGCAAGGCGGGCAGCATTGACCAGGGCGAAGAGCAAATCCCCAAATTCCGCGGCGATTCGTGAGGAATCACGGCTATCCAAAGCGGACCGGAGTTCATGGAGTTCTTCGGCAACTTTGTGCCAGACCTCCTCGGGGGAGCTCCAATCAAAACCGACGCTGGCGGCTCGTTCTTGCAGGCGCTGTGCTCGTAGAAGAGCGGGTAAACTCGGTGGGATGCCCTCCAGGAGGGAGTTCCGCCCTTCGCGGAGCTTGAGCTGTTCCCACCGTTGCTTGACTTGCTGCGCATCTTCGGCAGGGGTAGAGCCGAAAACATGGGGATGGCGATGGACAAGCTTTGCACTCTCGTGAGCGATCACAGTGCTCAAACGGAATTTCCCAGACTCTTCAGCAATGGCACTGTGCATGAGCACGTGCAGCAGTAGGTCACCCAGCTCTCGAGCAAGCTCGGCTGTATCCCCACGGCGGATGGCTTCCACTGTTTCATAAGCTTCCTCAATCAGGAGTGGAGCGATGGAAGCATGGGTCTGTTGCCGATCCCAGGGACATTCCCGCCGTAGTAGGCGAACGATGTCCCAGAGGGCACGAAACTGTTCAATTGGGTCGTCTGGGTCGCATGGTTTCGGTACTGGATGAGGCATTCGAATGCCAGCTCGAGTTTGGCACAATGGTACGAAAATACGGCGTTGGGTGTGCTAAGGGACACGACAGCGGGAAAGGAGTAATTTTGCAGTGCCATGCCGCTTATTGTGTGCATTGCAGGATTGTGCTTTCTTGCCGCTTGTGCGGGGATTCCAGAGCCGGATGCCCGGGACGCAGAAGCTCTCTATCGGGCAGCCCTGCTGGCCTATGAGCGCAAGGAAGATGAGCTTGCCCAGAAATGGTTAGAGCTGCTGCGCACCCAACATCCTACCAGTCCGCATGCCGATGATGCCCTGTTTTTGTTAGCAGAACTGCGCTTCCGGCGAGGGGAGTATCTCATGGCGGCTTTCCATTATCAGCAGTTGCGTCAGGTATTCCCACAGAGTCCGTACGCCCGACAGGCCCTCTATAAGACCGGGCTGGCATACGAAGCTCTGTCGCCCCCGTACGACCGGGATCAGGAATACACTCATAAAGCCTTGCAGGCGCTGGCGGAGTTTCGTCAGCTCTATCCCAGTGACTCCTTGCTGCCGGAGATAGAACGGCGGATACGGCAATTGCGGAATAAGCTCGCACAACGGGAATATAGCATTGCCCAACTGTATCGGAAGCTGAACAGTCCAGAGTCTGCGCTCATCTATTACGACGCCCTTCTGGAGCAGTATGCGGATACAGATTTTGTGGAGCTGGCCTATGTTGGGAAAATTCAAGTGCTGATTGCGCTACAGCGCTGGCGGGAGGCGCAACAGCTCATTGAGCTTTACCGGCGGATATTTCCGGATGGAAGGCAGCGGAAGGTAGTAGAAGCATTAGCCATGAATCTCAACCATGAACGAGGAGCCACTCCATAAGCTGGCGGGTAAACCCCCTTCGGCATCTGCAGTGGAAATGGTGCACTTGGTGCTTCCCAACCATGCAAACCAGCTGGGGAATCTGCTTGGAGGGCAGCTCATGCAATGGATGGATATTGCGGCTGCTTTAGTTGCTATGCGCCATGCTGGCAAGGTGTGTGTGACAGCAGCCGTTGACAGCATCAGCTTTTTGGAGCCGATTCGGGTTGGACATATCGTCCACATCCTTGCTTCCGTTAACCGAGCTTTTCGGACCTCTCTGGAGGTTGGAGTCAAGGTCTTCCGGGAGGACCCTATTAATGGGACACGGACGCATGCAGCATCGGCATACTTGACTTTTGTGGCCATAGACCAGTACGGTAAACCGTTACCTGTCCCTCCGGTAGAGCCGCAGACAGCGGAAGAGTGGCGTCGCTGGCGTGAGGCAGAATTACGCCGCCAGCAACGGCTCCACCAACGCGAGCTCCTGCGCCAACTACGACAGCATCCCAGTGAAGATGTCCCACAACAATTTCTTCAGCAATGATGGGCCGAACCGTACTCTTCAGTGCCATTGCTCTGCTTGTGGTCACAAGGGCTTCCGCTCAGTTTATCTACCGCTTTGCGGCTGGTGCGGGAGTTCATCCCAAGTTCGGTATCAACGCAGGCGAGATTCCCCCGGGCACAAAAACAGGTGTTGGATTTACGGGAGTGCCCGATATATGGGCACAGGGTATCTTGCCGCTAGACCGCTACGGTGAAATCAGCGTTGGGCTGGATATTGGCTACACAAGCCATGCCTTCATTACCAAGCCGGGTGATGCAGACACCACCCACGAGGGTAATACCTTCACACAGCATTACCGCTACCTGGGCATTGCTCCGATGTTCTATCTGAACGTGCTAGGACTTGGACTTAACATCGGGGTCCCGTTGGGGGGAACGCTCAAGAATCAGCGGGGTGACGTGGAAAAGAGTGTTTCTACGTCGGATATCGGGGCGTTGGTAGAGCTGCGTTTGGGTATCTCGGCTCCATTGGTGAAGGACCCGAAGAGCGGGCGACTCAACTTCCAGCTGTTTGCCTCTTATGGGCTCACAAAATTGCCAGTGAAGTCGTATGAGCTAATACGACTTGGACCGAACCCGCCGGTACCAGAGCGATATGCTCCACGGATAGCCGCTTTGGCGCTGGGCTTGAGCTATCATTTCTTCTTCGGAGTGGAACGAGCGACGGTGGAGTGAGAAAGCGGTGGCCTGCTCGGGGATTCGGGTTCACAAGCTTGGTGGAAGCGTTCTGACAGACGCAGCGGGTATTCAGCAGGCGTTGCAAGCGGTCATCACTGTCCAAGCGGAGTCGGCACTTATCGTTGTTTCTGCTTGCTCAGGTGTGACGGATACCCTTCAGGGGATAGCTCACCGCGCTGCTGCAGGGGATGCAGAGGGGGCACAACAGGCTTTGGAAGAACTTCTTGCACGGCATACGGAATACGCTCATCAGCTGCTACCAACCTCGGCGTGGGAAGAAGCGGAGAGAGCTCTTCAGAATTTGGCCGCACAGGCAATCCAGCTGTGTCGCGGGATTGTCTACCTCCGAGAGTTGACACCGCGAACCCAGGATGCTCTGCTTGCCTTCGGTGAGTTATTTGCCAGCCAGCTCATCGCCGATGCGCTTCGCTCCCTCCTTAGCGTCCCGGTACTCCTTGCAGATGCTCGGCGCTGGGTGGTGACGGATGCTACCTTTGGGCATGCTCGCCCACAGTGGGAAGCGGTACAGCAGAGGGTGCAAACCTCCGAACTTCTGAGGCAGCTTCGGCATGGGGCTGTCGTTGTCACTCAGGGTTTTATAGGAGCAACCTCTGAGGGTGTGACGACGACCTTAGGGCGTGGAGGTTCTGACTTCTCTGCTGCCCTTTTGGCTGCTGCCGTCGGTGCAGACGAACTCGTCATATGGAAGAATGTCCCTGGCATCTTCACGGCGGACCCCAGGATTGTATCGGAAGCCCAGTTGGTGCCTGTCATTTCAGCGGCGGAAATGCGGGAGCTGGCTCTGTCAGGGGCAAAGGTGCTCCATCCGGATGCAATTGAGCCGGCAGTCGCCCATGGTATTGGGGTCCGTATCCGAGGGGTCATACAGCCGGAGGTGGACGGAACTCGCATTGTGGCGCAGCGGAGGAGTGTCGCAGAGCCCTTGGCACTGGCCTGGTGTATGCCGTGTCGGGTTTGTCGGTGCCCCTCTGTGGAAGCACTGCAGCAGTGGCAGTCTTCGGTGTTCCTGGGGACTTTTTCCCGTGGGGGTGCCTTCATCGTGGTCCCCGATAGCTTGGACTCTATTCCCGAAGGATGTCAGGCATGGGGAGAGCCTCGAGTGCTGCTGTCAGTTATTGGTAGCGCTCCGGAGCGATGGGCGCTCCCGATGGTGGAACGTTTGCTGCGGGCATATCTCCCTTGTTCTGGTATGTGGTTGGGTGATTCTCCGTATGCGCTGCGCTTCCTCGTACCTCAGGAGGTATGGCATGCGGCAGTCCAAGAGCTCCATGCCGAGTTGCTCCGCTACCGTGATCGGCAGCCAGTCGTTTGGGGAGCAGAGTAAGGCGACTCTATGGTAGATGGAGAGCTCCACACGGATGGCAGAGAGGAGGACGAGCGGAAGTTAGATTGGCAGCTTGTACGACGCCTCTTTTTCTTCGTGCGCCCATACAAGGGCTGGCTTGCTGTAGCACTGGGTATGGCGGTGCTCAGTGCGGTTATGGCTCCTGCGCGTCCTTATCTCAGCAAACTGGCCATTGACCATGCCGTTACAGCCCAGTCGTGGCAGACGTTTGTCGGTTTCATTGTTGCCATCGTTGTTCTCATCCTTGTCTACGCCGCTCTTCAGTATGGCTTGAGTTATCTCCTACAGTGGATTGGGCAGCGGGCACTGTTTGCCGTGCGTATGCAGGTCTACGAGCACATTCTTCGGTTGTCACTCCGCTTCTACGATACAACACCCATTGGACGCTTGGTGACGCGGACGACCAATGACGTGGAGGGGTTGCAAGAGTTCTTCTCCTCTGGCTTGGTCCTGCTCATTGCCGATGTTCTCCTCCTTGGATGTATCATTGGCTTTATGGTGTGGACGGACTGGCGCCTGGCGTTGCTGACATTGGCGGTACTGCCGCTTCTTGTAGTGGCAAGCCTTGTCTTCCGAGCGAAGGTCCGAGTGGTCTATCGCCAAATTCGGCAGCAGCTGGCACGGTTGAATGCATTCCTCAGTGAGCATCTCAGTGGTATCATGACTGTACAGCTTTTCCGGCAGCATGAGGCGCAGTTCCGTCGTTTTGAGCGGCTCAACCGTGGGTATCTCCAGCTCCAGAGGCGTTCTGTATTCTACTACGCCGTCTTCTTCCCGACCGTGGATGTCCTATGGGCACTGGCTCTTGTGTTGCTTCTCTGGTACGCCGCTGGTGCTTTGGGGGTGGGGGCAATGAGTGTGGGGACCCTCATCGCTTTCATGCAGTATGTTGAAATGTTCTTCCGTCCGATTCGGGACCTAACCGAACGCTACAATATCCTCCAGACAGCGCTGGCATCGGCGGAGCGCATTTTCGGGATTCTCAACCTTCGGGATACCATTCCGGACCACCCGCAAGCGGTTCCAATGCCACCTCTACGCTCGGGCATAGAGTTCCGTCGCGTAAGCTTCAGCTATGACGGCGTCACACCAGTGCTTCAGGAGGTCTCCTTCCGTGTGCGCAAAGGGGAGCTAGTGGCACTGGTTGGGGCCACAGGGGCAGGGAAAAGTTCGCTCATGGGCCTGCTGTGCCGTTTCTACCAGTTCCAACAGGGGGATATTCTGATTGATGGGCGCAGCATTCGGGAGTTGGAGCAAAACAGCCTGCGGCAACGGATTGCCCTTGTATTGCAGGAGGACGTGCTCTTTTCGCGAACTGTCTTGGACAACATCATCTTCGGGCGCTCGGGGCTCGGGGAGGCGGAGGTGCGTCAAGCTCTCTATCGGCTTGGGTTGGATTCCCTGCTCCACCGCTTGCCCGAAGGGCTGGCGACGGTGGTCGGCGAGAGAGGTGTGAATCTCTCTGCCGGTGAACGGCAACTCATCGCCCTCTGCCGAGCTTTCGTGGGGCAAGCCGATATCATCGTATTGGATGAGCCAACGGCACATATGGATTCCGAAACGGAACGGTTGCTCGAACGCGCCATAGATGTGCTGCGTCAGGAAGGGCGAACCTGTATTGTCATCGCTCATCGCTTGGCAACAGTCCGGCGGGCAGATCGGATTGTAGTGCTCCACCACGGGAGGGTCCGTGAGATCGGGACACACGAGGAGCTCTTAGCGCGCAAGGGCATCTATGCCCGACTTTACCAACTGCAGTATGCACAGCTTTCCGAGGTGTGACCTTACGGTCTAAGCTGCCGCTGTAGGGCCACAAGCTTTCGATGTTCCCGATATGTTTGGGAGAAGGCGTGGCGGTATGAACCATCGCGCAGGAGGACGAAGTAGAGATACTGGTGCTCTTCCGGCTCTAGTGCAGCGGCGATGGCATCAGCGCTGGGATTGTTGATTGGCCCAGGAGGCAGACCGTGCGTGGTGTAAGTATTGTACGGGTGAGGTGTCGAGAGATCTGCTCTGGTAAGGGCGTGACCGGGTTTGCCGAGTGCATAAGCGACAGTGGGATCGGCTTGCAGGGGCATGCCCCGGCGGAGTCGGTTCCAGAATACGCCACTTACGCGACGACGCTCGTCTGCATGGGGAGTCTCCGCCTCAATGATAGAGGCTAATGTGAGGACCTCGTGGCGCGAAAGTCCCCGCTTCTGTGCTGCTTCGGCAAAACGTTCTTGCCAGAGCCGGTCTTGCTCTCGTAGGAGGCGTTCAAGAACATCTTCGGCGGGATGGCGCCAGAAGAGTTCGTAAGTCTCCGGCATCAAATACCCCTCAACAGATGCAACAGGGATACCTCGGGCACGAGTGAGGCTATCGGAGAACGCAAGAGAGACAAAGTCGGCGGAGTCAACGTTGGCCTCCCGTTGGAGTAATGAGGCAATTTGAACGATGGTCAACCCTTCGGGAATCGTCACCCGGATTCGCAAGACCTGCCGTCCGGTGAAAAGTGCCCGCAGGAGCTGCCAATACCGCTGCTCCGGTCCGAAGCGATACATCCCAGCGAAGACCCGAGAACCTGTGCCCCAAGCATAGAGAACCCCTATGCTTACAAAGAGCCAGGGCATGCGCAGATGGCAGTCGGAGGCGATCTGTGCCAAAGCTTCCCGTACACTCTTGCCTGGTGCTATCCAGCACTCTCTCGGTTTGGGGACGGGAAGACATTGCCCAAGGTAGAGCACCACAGCGGCAGTGAGCCCCAGGGTACTCCCCATCACGCCTATGCCCCATGCCCGGTACCGGCGCATTGTGCTATGACACCTTCTTTACGGGCGTACAGACGAGGAGGGAGCCATTCAGATGGGGAATTCCCACCGAGCAGGCGCAGTCTTTTCCGTAATTTCGTATACCTGCCGGAAAGGTGCCGGAGTGGTCGAACGGGCTCGCCTGGAGAGCGAGTGTACCCCCACAAGGGGTACCGTGGGTTCGAATCCCACCCTTTCCGCCGGAAGCGACCCCGTAGCTCAGTGGTAGAGCAACGGCCTTTTAAGCCGTGGGTCGCTGGTTCGATCCCAGCCGGGGTCACTGGACAAAAGAAGGGCGGTTTCCCAACCGCCCTTTTTCCGTTCGCCCTCGGCGTGTTATCGGACGATGGCGAAGCGTTCTACCGCCATGAAGGGACCCGATACAAGGCGTAGCCAATAGATTCCCGCTGGCAGCATGCGAACATCTACTTCCTGTTGGTATCTCCCGGCAGGCAAGAGGCCATCTACTAACGTCATGACCCGTTCCCCCATAGAGTTGAGGATTTCCAGTCGGGTCGGGGCTTCCAGCCCAAGACTGTACTCCAGTTGCAGGAAGCGCTCTTGGAGTGGGTTAGGCTGGACGGGGCGGAGGGAGTACCCTTCGGGGGAGAGGCGGACAAGCCGCCCGTTGACAAAGCAGCCTCCCAGTTCAATAAGGTTGGGGATTGTTGCTACATCGACACAGGCTTCACGTCCGGGGAGTTGCACGGTCAGTTCGGGCTCAAGACGGGAGACCTCTCCTAAGTAAGCCTGGAAGCGCAGTCGCGCCAGTTCCCCCTCCTGAGCAATTGGAGTTTGCCCGGCTGCGGTGATGAGAAGACGCACCATGCGATTGGCTTCAGGGATCTCTTGTGCCTGCAATTGCCATGAGCCGTCCAGAGCTGTCCCTCTCTCCAGGCTACCGGGGAGATACGATAAGAGGGTACCGTGGTAGCGGATTTCCGCTGAGAAAGCCCGCAGAGAGGCTTCCCCCCATTCCCGACCGCGTCCGACAATTTGAAGCTGAACCAGCTCACCCGGTGGGATAAAGAGCCGTCCAGGCTCTAAAGCATACGTTACAGCGACTCGGTATCCCTCTCCTCGGAGGGAGACCTGCAAGTTCGGGTTGATCGTGTTCCGGATAGCTACAACGGCCCCGTACGTGCGTGGCTCCGTTGGTGTAAAGCGGACGCGTACCCACAGAGTGTCGCCAGCGGGGACAGAGACGGGAAAGGCAGTCGGCTCCAGAAGGGCGAAGGCAGTAACATCCCCCGCAACGAGCTCCAGCCCTTGGATGGAGATTTCCCCTGCAGGGTTCGGGTTTATGATAGGGAAGAAGCCTTCGGGTTGAGCGCACGTGAGTACCCGTCCGAAATCCAATCCATCGGCTGCAATGGTGTTAACACATCCGCTGCCCCGTACCTCCACTTGCGTGGACACAATGGAATCGGGTGCTGGTGCAGCGTCGGAGATAATCTCTACTACGGCTTGTCGGTTCCCTACTGCTTGCGGCGTAAAGCGGACGCCCAAAGCAAGCTCTCCTCCATTGCGGGCAAGGCGGTATGGAAATGAGGGCAATGATTGCATCCAGGCGAAGTCTGGATCGCTTCCGGCAGCCCAGCGAATGGTGTGAATAGTCAGGTCTGCTGACGTACTGGGATTCCGCAAGATTACAGCACGAGCTTCTTCAGCAGAGTTGCCAACAAGGATGCACTCGAAGGTATGACCTTGGGTTTCCAGCTTGGGGAGGATTCCAACACCGCGAACATAACCGGTAACCGGTGTAGCATTCGTAAAGAAAGCGTCCACGCTATCCAAGTGCAGCCCTTCAGCCTGTGGGGTGTAGCGGACTCGGAGCCGAACTTCCGACTGCTCGTTGGGTTGGAGCTCCACCGGGTTGCCCGGCGAGGGCTGGGGTTCGACGGAGAGGATCTGGAACGTTCCTGCTGGCGCAAGTCCTCGGAGTCGGACCTCTGTCAAGTATGCGGCAGAACTTCCCGCATTGCGCACGTAGAGGACGGCTTCCTGAGAGGTTCCAACACGGCGCTCCCCCCAATCGTACGAGGTAATGTAGGGTCCGGCTTGGACAGCGCGTCCACGCCAGTGCGAAATGTTTTTATCCCCTGCAGGAGCATCACAGATGAAGACGGCGTCAATAGCATGCGTTCCAACAGTAGTTGGTTGGTAGCACGGCGTTGTGAGCCGAAGTTGTTCACCCGGTGGCAGATGGATCGGCAGAGAGGGAGTGATGGTGGTCAGAACGAATGGTGCTTGCACACCCCGGATGTCAGTGATGTGTAATGTATCCGTGCCAGGATTGCGGATGAGCAATCCGACGGTGTTGCACACAGTTGTGTTTACGGGGATAGTGCCCGCGTCCCAATCCTCAACCCAAATATGGGGCAGAATGCCGCGCCCTCGGAGTGCCCAGCGGAATTCCGCACATTCGGTTTGCACAATCAAGGTATCCTGATCGTATTCCCCGGCGACATGCTCTTGAGTTGGGCGGTACTCAAGCTGGAAAGTGTGAGTTTCTCTACCGGCGAGCCGATGCTCCGGTGGAATTGCTCCGGCAATGATTCGGAAAGCGGTTCCATTCAGAAGGCGGGCATTCTTCAGGACTGTGGTGCTATCTCGGGCATTGAGGAGCGTGACCGTTATGGTCCTGGCTTGCCCAACGCGAATGGCACCAGCATCAATAGGTTCAGGGGGTTGTACAATCAGACTGTCGGCAATGTACCAGACGGAGTCTATCGTTAGATTGCCTGCGCGGTCCAGCACCCCGATACGGGCAAAAGCAGAGTAGCGTTTGTCAATGACCTCCAATCGGAAGACGAAGCGTTCCACTTTGGGATAGGGTTTGAGCTCTTCGGCTGTGACGAAGCGCAGGCGATAGTTGTAGCTACCCTCCAGAAGCTCAATCTGGGAGATGCCTTGGTCTACCTGGCGGGGGTTATCTCCCTCCTTCCCGTTGCGAATCTCCGTTGCTAAGATTTCCCAATCCCCACATTCTACTCGCATGTGGAGTTCTGGAGGGAGGGTATCTAACTCGTCGATCTTGTTGATCGCCATGGCAGCGGGCCAGCCATAGCTATCGTATTGGCTGAAACCGTAGATATAGCCTCCGAAGGGCGTCTCACCGATGATTTTGTGGGGACCCGGCTGCATGCGAAGAACAACCCAATAGAGGTTCGTTGCCGGGATGCGTTGTCCGAGGAACTCAGGGTGGCGTCGCCAGACGTACTGGCCGTCTACCTTGATGCTTTTTAGCTTCGCCTGAGTGGGGTCGTTGGTGTCTCCAATGGCGATGAGGTTGAAGTAATTTGTTGCGAATTGTTTGCTGGCGGGGGTCTGGAAGACGGTGGAGCGCAGGTACTGTTCTACGGGGGTGACGACAATCATGAAGGGATCAAAGTTCGGGTCGTTGTCCCAAAAGGCGGAATAGGAGTACTGCATGAGCAGCACGGGTTTGTCAGCTTCCCAGATGGATTGGCCGTAGATGGAGGAGTCTTGCGGTGTGGTCGTTTTATTGTATTCCCAGAAATCGCCGGCATATTGGAGCAGACCGGTGGTGCTTCCCTGAAGTTGCCCACCTCGATACCAGCGAACGGTAAAGCGGGTATTGGGCTGGGAGGCCAGGATGCGGAAGAAATCGCCTTTCCGAGCTTTGCGCTGGTATTCAATGGTTACATACCGTTTCCCCCACGCCGAGATAGGAGGCAACATTTCCACCAAGTGGTCGCGGCTGATGGGGCCGGTTTCCGGAATCATGGGAATCATTGTCCGCATGTGGAAGGAGATGAAGCCGATGGGCTTATTGCTGGAGACCCGGGTTCCGCTGAAATCGTTCTGGGCGGCTGGGGGATCACCACTACCGCGCACCATGTAGGTCTGCCCGCGGTTGAGCATAACCGTGATGCGGTCACCAATCCGCCGTCCGCCGACGGTGCGACCGTATCCTCTGCCGTAGAGCTGGATGTTGACAAGTGTCTGGTCTTCGGATGCGATGATAATGAAGCCATTCCCCCGCTTCTGCCCGAAGTCTTCGTAGTCGTAGTATGACAGATGCATGTACTCCGTCCCCCAGACATTGACCGGGAGGGCAAGGTAGCCGTCAGAGGTGTATTGCTTGCCATTGAAGACATAGACCGAGATTGGATGCGGTGCCGACAGCCGGATCCCCTTTTGGGTTACCACTTCGCTTTCCCGGACTTCGTCTGCCCAGAAGAGATCGCCTTCCAGCAACGAGAACGTAGTGATTTCCATTGCCCGAACAGGCTTTGTCCGGCGGAGTCCATCGGTGGCGCTGTAAAGGGTTACCTCCGTATTGTAGCTGGAGGTGACGTAAATTTCCAGGAGTTGTCCGGGATAGCCATCGACTTCATTTGGAGGAATAGCAATCCAGAACTCTCGACCCTGGGCGGAGTTGTTGAGAATCCACTCTGCCGGTGGTACTTTGGGATTGCTGGCAAGGAGTGGAGTTGCCGCGACAGCAAGGAGTGCAATCCAGTACCTCATTGCCGGTCCTCGTTGGGGATTCTACATGCAATTGCCCAAATATACGCCTTTGAAAGCTTCTCTAAGGCTGCAGGTTGGGGCGTATTTTTGTATGTTCTGTTAGCTCAGGCGGATGGGATGTTCTTCTCAGCGGTGCGACATATCCATTTCGTGGGGATCGGCGGCATTGGGATGAGCGGGTTGGCAGAAATTCTGCTGCAACAGGGTTTTCGCGTAAGCGGTTCTGACCTGGTGGCTTCGGAGAATACGGAGTATTTGGAACGCAAGGGGGCGAGCATTTTCTATGGACACGATGCTGCCCATATTGAGGGAGCAGAAGTTGTGGTGTACTCCAGCGCTGTCAATCCTCAGGAAAACCCTGAGACCCGGGCAGCGGCCGAGCGAGGTATCCCAGTGTTGCGGCGGGCGGAGATGTTGGCGGAAATCTCGCGTCTGAAATACTGCTTAGCCATTGCTGGAACCCATGGAAAAACGACGACAACATCCCTGTCTGGCTTAGTGCTCATCCGAGCAGGGCTGGATCCAACCGTCATTGTCGGAGGTCGGTTGCGGGGACTCGGGGGAAGCAATGCTCGCTTGGGACATGGGGAGTGGATTGTGGTGGAAGCGGATGAATACGACCGTTCATTCCTGTGCCTTCTCCCAACCGTTGCCGTGATTACGAACATTGAGGAGGAGCACCTGGATGTTTATACAGACCGGCAGGACATCCTGGATTCCTTTACCCGCTTTGCCAATAATGTGCCCTTCTACGGGATTGTGATTGCCTGCATTGATGACAATGGCGTCAAGGATCTGCTGCCGCGCTTGAGCCGAAAAGTTCGGACCTACGGGCTTTCTCCTCAAAGTGATGTGCGTGGACGCCGGATTCGGTTGTCCGAACGCTACGCACAGTTTGAAGTCCTTGCCGATGGAGAACTTCTCGGCGAGGTTACTTTACGGGTACCGGGAATCCACAATGTGCGCAATGCCCTGGGAGCCATTGCTGTCGGACGGGAATTGGGGGTCTCGTTCGAGGTTATCTGCCAAGCGTTGGAAGAGTTTACGGGAGTCTATCGGCGTTTTGAAATTGTTGGGGAACGTGACGGTGTGCTGTTTGTGGACGATTATGCCCACCATCCTACAGAGGTGCGGGCAACATTGTATGCCGCCCGTCAGGGCTGGGAGCGGCGTCTGGTGTGCGTCTTCCAGCCTCATACATACACGCGAACCCGTGACTTCGCTACGGAGTTCGGCAAAGCTTTTGAAGAGGCCGACATTCTCATCGTCACCGATGTCTATCCCGCTCGAGAACAGCCGCTCCCTGGAGTAACAGGTGAACTCATTGCCCATGCGGCTCGTCGTAGTGGACACCGGGCAGTCTACTATGCCCCGACTTTGGAGGAAGCGGCTCAGCTTACTTCTTCCCTCCTTCAGCCCGGGGATATGCTCTTGACCCTGGGGGCAGGTAACGTTTTCAAGCTCCATTCGCTGTTGGGGGTGCACTCCGATCCTGTCATCTCATGAGGTAGCCGAGGGAAGTGGAGCGAGTGATATATAACAGAGAACTCTGTGTTGCAAAGTTCTCTGTCGAGTTGTAAATTTGCATCCCGATGGATGTGCGGATGTGTCAGGAGGGTATGATGCGGTGGATGTGCGCGGTCGTGCTTGTAGGGAGCTTGCTCGGGAGCGTGTCCGGGCATGCCGAGGTGCAGCAGAGGAGGTATGGTGTAGGGGGGATGGGTTACTTCGGTATTGGTGGGCAGGGCATAGAGTGGGGGAGCTTGCCAGAGAAGCTCCGGCAGCACGGGTATGGGGAGATCAGCTCGTGGGGAATGCTGATTGGCGGAGGAGGTGGGGGAGTCATTGGGTCGCTGTTCCTCGGTGGTGAAGGGTATGCGTTGGTGGAAAGGAAAGCTATGGGGGCCTCCGGGCAGGTGCGTATGAGTGGGGGATGGGGTAGCTTGTTGGTGGGATATACAAGACCTATTGGGGAGCAAGTGCGTCTGCATGTTCTGGCTGGTCTTGGCCGAGCAAGTCTCAGGGTAATGCTGCGAGGTGCTGGGGTCTTGCCTTTTGATTCGCTGTTGCAACGGCCGCAGGGAAGTGTGGGGATGGTGACTGGTGGATGGCTTCTGCAAGGTGCTGTTGGAGGCGAGATACGACTGATTGCGGGGCTGTTCATAGGAGTACGGGCAGGCTATGTGCTTCCCATGGGATGGGGTGCGCTTACTTTGGAAAGTGGAGAAGGTGTGCCCGGAGCTCCGGTAGTTAGGCTCCGGGGCTGGGCGATTCGCGTTGTTCTCGGCGGTGCTGGATATGCTATGAGCCATGGGCGGGATGGGAATTGAGCGCTTAGACCCGGTGCTACACGAGCGAGTGCGCTTGGGTATCGTGGTGCTCTTGGTTCGGGAAGGCGAATTGGATTTCCAGACCCTCAAGCGAGAACTTGGGGTCACGGATGGGAATCTTTCACAACACTTGCGGGTATTGGAGGAAGCCGGGATTATTCGAGTGAAGAAAAGATTCGTGGGACGTCGCCCTCGCACGACTTATCGGCTTACAGAAGACGGACTCAAGCGATTTGAAATATATCTGCAGGGACTTCAGGAGCTGCTCCGGTCCTTGCCAAAGGAGTAGAAAGGCGTATGTCTCACAGGTCAGGAGGAAGGTCTATGACACAGCAGAAGGTGCAAGAACTGCAGCAGGTGCTTGAGACAGTTGACGTCCTGCGGCTCCTCGTTGCCAGAGGGCAGGAGGAGATGCAGGCGATGGCGCCGTATCTGCTCGCTTTCGGTGCCTATGGGCTAGTCAACACAATCTTTGCAGCGGTAAGTCACGGAAGAGGATTGTGGCTGGAGACTTTGTTTCCGGCGTTTGCGCTGGCGGTGTTTCTCCAGACAAAGTCGCCTCTGACACTTCTCCTCTGGGCGGTGGCTGCAGCTATGACTTGGGGGGTTTACTTACTGTGGCCCAATCCTGCGGTGATCTGGACTGCCGTGTTTGTAACTGTGGCAATAGTGATGGCGGTGATTCATATAGCACTGCCAGGAAAGTTCCGTGAACGTCTCGTCTTGATGCCTCGTGTGGGTATTGGTTGGAGTATGTTGATAGCGGGGATGTGGTTGGTGGTTTCCTCTCCCGTATTCCGGCAGGTGGGCAACGCGGGTGAGCTCTTTGGTGCTCTCTTTGGTTATGCTATCGGGGTCGGTTTGTTGCTCACCAGTGTGCTTCATGCTCCTTTTTTCTGGGTAGGACTTGTGGGGATGTTTGGAGTGCCAGCGGCTGTTCTCTACTTGCAAAACTGGGTTGTGGCTACCTTTCTGTTTGCTCTCATGGGGGCGGCGATGATGTGGGTTGGTTTGTCCTTTTTGAGGAGCAAGGAATCGGTGGCCCGGAAGCAGTGACGGGGTTTCGGTTTGGTCTGTAATTTTGTGATAGTTCGGTCATAGAAGGAGCTGGGGTAATGGAGGAGGTTCGGATTGGGCGGCGGGTTCACTCTCGGGATGGAGTCGTGGACCGAATCGTGGAGCTTTTAGGCGAGCAGGAAGCCCGCTTCTTATTGGAGCATCGCTGCACGACGATTCCTCGGGAGATGCTGCATTTGCCGGGTCCCGACTTTGTGGACCGGGTCTTCGCACCTTCGGACCGGAACAACCGGGTATTGCGAAATCTGGAATGGATCTTCAACACTGGGCGCTTGGCTGGGACAGGATACCTTTCCATTTTGCCTGTGGATCAGGGGGTTGAGCATTCCGCCGGTGCCAGTTTTGCCCCCAATCCGCTCTACTTTGACCCTGAGAACATCGTGCGTTTGGCGATTGAAGGGGGCTGTAGCGCGGTTGCCTCCACCTTCGGTGTATTGGGTAGTGTTGCCCGTAAGTATGCGCATAAGATTCCATTCATCGTCAAGCTCAACCACAACGAGTTGTTGAGCTACCCGAACAAATACGACCAAGTACTGTTTGGAACGGTGAAGCAGGCATACGAGATGGGGGCGGTGGCAGTTGGGGCAACTATTTACTTCGGCTCCCCAGAGAGCAGTCGGCAAATCCAAGAGATTGCCGAAGCATTTGCCTTAGCCCATGAGCTCGGGATGGTAACAGTCTTATGGTGCTATCTGCGGAATAGTGCTTTTAAGGCGGAAAAGGACTACCACGTTGCGGCGGATTTGACAGGGCAGGCGAACTATTTGGGGGTGACCCTGCAAGCAGATTTGGTCAAGCAGAAATTGCCAGAAAACAACGGGGGTTTCTTGGCGCTGAAGTTTGGTCGCACGAGTCCTTTGGTATATGAGAAGCTGACCTCAGAGCATCCAATCGATCTGTGCCGGTACCAGGTAGCAAACTGTTACATGGGGCGTATTGGCCTCATTAATAGTGGAGGAGAATCCAAAGGCGCCGGTGATCTTGCTGAGGCGGTGCGCACAGCGGTTATTAACAAGCGCGCAGGTGGCATGGGGCTTATTTCTGGCAGAAAGGCATTCCAGCGACCGATGGAAGAGGGAATTGAGTTACTGCATGCCATCCAAGACGTGTACTTATCAGCGGCAATAGACATAGCCTAGGTTCGTTTCAGAAACTGTGTCCCCAGGTATGTTCAATTAAGGAGGATTGGCGATGCGGAGGTGGGGTATTGGAGTCGTAACGGTTGCTGTGGTGTTTTTATGGGCAGGGTGTGCAAAGGATGAGGGAGGGACAGGTCCGAGTAGTCCGCCGAACTACTTTCCGTTGAAGGTAGGGAACTGGTGGGTTTACAGAGGTGTTGAGCTAGACACGGCGGGGCTAGAGACCGGTCCGGAGTGGAGGGATTCAACGGTGGTTGTTGCTCAGGTAACCCTTCAGGGGCGTCAGGGGTATGTAATGGTGTCGCACTACAGCGGCGGGCGCTCGGGGAGTGATACAACAGTAGTGGCCTCGGAGCCAGGGCGGTTGTATATCTATGTGGGGGATGGTGAAGATGGAGATGGAATTCCTTTCCTGCGAGGCTGGGTCAAGTATGCAGACTATTCGGCTTCTTCCTGGAACATATGGGACACAACACTCACCAATGTCCCACTTGATTCCAATCTAACAACCTCTGGGACTTTTAGCTGGCGCGGTGAGCGGGGGGGGACGATGGCGGTAACGGTGAAGGGGCGTACGGTGACAGCGCAGGAATTCCGTGTGGTGGGGAGCTTCAGTGGGAAGTTGTATAATCAGAGAATTGAGATCGGGACACTCAGCTATACCAGGGTTGAGCGTCTATGGGTAGCAGAGAACATCGGGGTTGTACGAGGGCAATTGGACCCATCAGAGCTCGTGATACGATCGCCTCTTATTCCTGGTGGTGAGATGCGGCAAAAGGAAGAGGGCGAGCGCACGGTCTTGATGGATTATTTCGTCCAGTAAGGCCGGAGTGGCTCTGGTTGCGGAGGGTTCGCCTAAGTGGTAGGGCAGCGGTCTTGAAAACCGCCGGGCTAACGCCCATGAGGGTTCGAGTCCCTCACCCTCCGCTCCTTTAGGGGAAGGTAAGGGAGTATGTCGGCAGCTCAGGGCTATGGCTGAGGGAGTGAGAGAATTTCACACTCTACCTCAGCAACCCCTTGGTGGAGCATGTCCAGGGCTTGGGCGGCGGCTTCCGAAAGGTCTAGGATGCGGTCGGGGAGATGAGGACCTCGGTCGTTGATGCGGACGATAACGGAGCGCTGGTTCTGTACGTGCGTAACCCGCAGGCGGGTACCGAAGGGCAAACTGCGGTGAGCTGCTGTGAGCGCCATTGGGTCATAGATTTCCCCGCTGGCGGTAAACCGTCCGGCGAATTCCCGTCCGTAGTATGAGGCCAATCCACGGAATCGGTTGGGCTCTGGGCTTTTGGTCGTAGTAGTAAAGCGGGCTGTGGAAGCACATCCCCAGAGGGAGACACAGAAGATGCCTACAAGGGCAAGATTTCGGCCAGGGGAATGCCGAAAGTTCTTCATGGTCGCCGTTAGAGTCTTACGCTGATGCGGACTTCCCAGAGGCGTTGGGTAGAGGGCAAGACGACAGTTGTTGTGCCCGTGGTTGTGCTCAGTTGCAAGAGCACCTTTCGGAGGAAAGCTGTTTCACCGCGTAGGAGTTCGCTCAGGGGGATCTCAACGGTAAACTCTGCCTGTTGGAGTGGGCTGGTTAAAAATCCGCCCCAGCGGAGCGTAATACCGCCCAACTGTCCTGTAATGCGGGCCCGTATTTGTTCTAAGTCAAAGGTTCCCGTTGTGGGATCCAGTTGAACATCGTAGACGGCTCCAATCCCGCGAAGGAGTTCTGTTGCGGCTTTGGAGGCAATGGTGGAAAGATTCGCCAGTGGAACTTCGCGCCCAATGTTTCCGTTCGCAGTCCATGTCCCTTCCAGTTCTTCTTGCGTGCGGCCGACTAAGAGAAGCCAGACGACGTCGTTGAAAAGTTTGCTTTCATCCCCGCTTCCAGCAACGCCGGCGATACTATAGCTCCAGTTGCCGATGGAGAGGTTCCGGCGGGTTCCACGGAGTGTGAAACGAATCTCGTAGCTTTGCCGCTGGTTATTGATGAGGCGAAATCCTTGGTAGCTGACTTCTATGTCCAGCTCGGGGTTGTCTATTTCGCCGGTTGTAAAGCTGATGGTACCGCTGGCGGTGAAGTTGCGATAGAACTTATATACTGAGCCAGGTCGCAGACGCAGACGCCCAAGGAGTTGGGGAGTTTCTTCCGGACCGGTTACATAGGCTAATGGAGTTGCAGGGTTTTCCGCTTCCAGCTCTGCGATCAATTGTTGTGTTGGGGCAAGGTCCATCGTGATGGAGATGTTCCCCAGGAGGTACACTCGGAGGTCATAGAAGAGCCGCTCTGCCAAGCCTGACTCGGCGGGGAGTGCTGCAGGAGGTGGGGCGGAAGAGGTGTCTTGTGAGGAAGGGGCAGTTGTAGGAGTGGTCCAGTAGTAATCAGCAAGGAGAGGCGTTGGGGGAGGAGATGTCCACGCGTCGGCGGGCAGGAAGAGGCGGGCTGTCCGAACGAGCAGAGTCCCGATAAGGCGTGGACGGTCCCAGGTCCCTATCAGCTGAACGGGCGGCTGTCCCGTGGCAATGATGAGCGGTCCGTAGACAGGGGCGTAAACGCGAGCAGAACTGTAGTTGAGGACCAGGAGTTGGGGGGACTGAAACTGGAGGTCAAAACTCCATGGGCGGAGTTCGCGCAACCCAATGGTTCCTGTCACTGTTGCCATGCCGTTGGGGAGTTCCTCAGGGAGGTTGCGCAGTATGAAGCGGTTGATCTTAAGCTGTTGCTCCTGCATCTGGAGGTTGAAGGTAGCAGTGTACGAAATCCCTGTTCGACCTAGCTGGAAGGCAAGCAAATCGCTTTGGGCAGAGCCTACGATGTGAAAGTCTGTAGGAAGAAAACCCTGGAGGGCCAACGTCGCACTAAGCGTGCCGCGGAGTTGGCGGAGTTCGGGGATGAAGAGGTTGAGCAAGGCGGCGTTGAGTCGCTCAGCCTCAACCCGTGCGGAAATAGGGACCCGACGGTATAGCTCTTCTCGGCTGGGTAAGGAAAAGAGGTGCACGCGGAGGGAGTGAGAGCTATCCATCAGAGCTATCGTTCCACTCATCACGCCTGTATCAAGGGCCGCAGTAAGCCGCAGGGTTCCCAACCCAATGGCATCATAGCGGAATTGTCTCAGTACAAGCCTCAGCTGGAGCTGAGGGGAATGCCATGAACCGGAGAGCAAAGCCGTGAGGGTATCTATTTCGCCTTGAAGGGAGGAAAGCTCTGGGTAACGGTGCTCTAGGGGAAGGAGGCGCCAGAGGTCCAGGAGTTGCGCCTTTTGGAGTTCAGCCTTCAGCAGTTCTACGGAATCCCTGCTGACAACGCCAAAGAAACGGAGGTATTCACTGCCACGGCGCTCCAATTCGACAGTGTCTATAGTGAGCCTGGTCGGTGTAAGCTGGAGAGAAAATGCGGAAGAGTTTTCCCAGTGGAAGTTGGTGGAGAAATGGTGGAATTGGAGGGTGTGGGTTGTGATAACATAACCGGCAGTGTTCCGCTGCACAGAAAGCGAGCACTCTACAGCAAGGAGATGGGCCAGAGCGGCGTGGAAATTCACCGTACCCTCAGTACCACTGAATTCCCAATGCAGGGAGAGAGTATCCAGCACTTTGTCTTGCCAGCCGAGCCAGAGGCTGTGGAGCGCTCCCCGGAAGCTTTTCAGGGCTGGGTAGGATTTGAAGGTCTGGAAGCCAAAGGTAACTCTATCCAGGCGGAGCCATTCGGTGTGAAGGGAAAGTGAGTCATTGCTGGTGCTCAGAGCAAGGCGCCCTGTGAAATGGTCTATCTGGAGCAAGGCAGTGTCCGGGTTGACAGTGAGGGAGCCGGTAGCAGAGAGTGTCCCATGGAGCTGGAGTGGGTGAAGCCACTGGGTCAACCATGCAGGGTCTCGGAAGTCTATCCGAAAGTGGATGCTGGCGCTATCAGGAAGGGGCATTCGGGGAGGTAGTGAAGGGGCTTGTGCAGAGAGTGGACGCTGGTGCTCGTACAGCCAGTGAACGACGGCAGTTCCGAGGGACTGCATAGTTTGGGGTAGCGTGGACAAGCGCCAGTTTCCGGAAAGCTGGATTGTGAACGCTTCGGCGGTGGCCTCCAAGAAGCGAGCAGAGGCAGAGGGCCGACGCAAATGGAGCGCCAATTCAAATGGCAGTAGGGTCCAGTTGGGGTACTGAAGCTCTTCCACATGTGCCCGCACAAAGCCTTCTATGCTATCGGGGTGGATGCCATGCCCGGCCAGTTCGAGGCGACTGGTCAGTGCTTCCGGTAGCATCGTATCACCAACGAGGGCTGCTATTGGGAAACGAGATGCGGACAATTGCAAACGGTATGCTGGCGGTGAGGAGGTGAGCTGTATCCATCCGGTTAAGTTTGCCGTGGCAGTGTCTGTGGGTTGGAGAATCCGACAGGAGACGGTGTCCAGCTGGAGAAACCCGCTGCTGAGATGGGCGGATATGAGAGCTTGCTGGAGGGGTAGAGTCCCGATTTGCCCGCTGGTGAACTGAGCAGATAGGTGCGCATCCGCCTGCTGGAGGTTCTTCCCACTCCCATGGAGCCTGAGCGTTCCACCGAGGTTAGCTGGTCGAGGAAGGAAGGGGGTCAGGTCCAGTTTCGCCGTAGAGAGAGTGATATCGTAGCGGGGGGTGGGAGTATTCCATTGATGGAGGTGGGCTCGCAGGCGAACGGCGCCGATAGCCGTTCGTAATTGGCCTTCCGCTTCGGCGATGTGGGGGCTGAGAGTAAAGCGGAGTGTGCGGATCTGGAGGAATCGTAGCAAGTGTCCTTCCGGTGGCAGCTCGGGTAAGAGGTGGCCAAGAAGCTCCAGGGGAACAAAGGCAGATTCAACGACTCCGCGGACGGTAGGACCCTCCCATGGGCGGACCCATACTGAGTGCAAGGTGGCGTGGGCTTTCCCCAAGCGGATATCCATATGGGCAAATTGCAACCGCTGGAGTGTTCCGGAGAATTCGGCGTTCCCAGATACTGTACCGGGGAGAGTGGGTAGTGTGGGGAACCAGTGCCCAATGCGAGAGGGCAGGAGCGAGTCCAAGCGGAAAAAGCCTTGCCAATGTCCCAATTGTACAATGGAGTCGGGGGACAGAGCGTGGGAAGCTTCCCGCTCTGGGATTTGGATTTGGACGTCCATCCGGCAGCCTATTGCCGGCATGCGCAGCCGCACATTCTCAAAGCGCAATTGGGATGGGGTCAAGGCAGCATGAGCTTGGAAATGGTCAACAGTAGCACCAGAAAGTTGCTCACGGAAGCGCAGTCCTCGGATGGTTACATACACACGGCGCTGTCGGAAAAAGGCCGCTGCGCTGCCAAGGAGCTCCAAATTGTGTATATCCCAGCGCCCCTGTCCCAGAACACCCGGAGTGCTGGGGCTCAGGGAATCGATAATGATGATCGTTCCATTGCGAATGTTCACGCCTCGGAGCCAGAGTGAAAGGTCAGGCGGTTGTTCGCTCGGAGCACCAGAGCGCACCAACCGTTCAAAGTTCCAGAGACCATCCCGCCCGCGGATGAGGCGGACCGAGACCCCATCCAATGACAGCGTGGGGAGTGTGATCCGGCGCTGACTCAGGGCGAAGGCTTCGTAGGCTATCGTGGCATGGGGGATGCGAACAATGGTGTCGCCAGAAGCATCTTGCACGATAAGCTCGAAGAGCTCAATGCCAGAGAACCCGCGTAAGTAAACCCCGCCGAGGGAGAGCTTACCATTGAGCTCACGGTTGAGCCGTTCAATGAGCTGTTGGAAAAGCCATAGCTGGATTGCGGGGACTTGTAAGAGCGCAAGTGCACCAAGCCCGAGGGCGAGGATAGTCGCCGCTACCACTCCTGCGGAACGGAGCCACCGTCGGTGCGAACGGCCGGGCATGCACGTTGTGTTAGGCTATTTGGAATTCCGCCGAGCGTTCTAAGAAACGGCGGAGCAATTGGATTGCTGCTTCAACATCAGCTTTGTGCACGCATTCTACAACGGAGTGCGTATAGCGGTTGGGTATGGAGATGGTGCAGACGGGGATTCCTGCACGACTGAGCTGTATTGCCGCGGCATCAGTACCTCCGCGAGGCAACACCTCTAACTGGTGCGGAATGTGTTCCTCTTCGGCTATCTGCCGGAGGAAGCGCACCAACCCAGGGTGGGAAATGGAGTAGGAGTCCACGATTTTGATAGCAACTCCTTTGCCCAAGCGGGTGCATTGCTGATGCTCTTCCATTCCAGGGGTATCGGCGGCAATGGTTACATCAATTGCAATGCCGATATCGGGGTTCAGACCAAAGGCCGCCGTGCGGGCACCGCGGAGCCCGACCTCTTCCTGAACAGTTGCGACGGCGTAGATGGTGTCGGCGCTCTGGGTGAAGCTCTTAAAAGCCTGCAACATAACGTAGAGACCAACACGGTCATCCAACGTCTTACCTGTGTAGAAGTGCCCCATCTCAATGAGCTCGCGTTCCAGCGTGATCGGGTCACCGATGCTGACGAGCTCCTGGACCTCCTCGGCCGGCAGTCCGACATCGATGAAGAGCTCCTCTAAGGGAATGACCTTTGAGCGTTCCTCGGGCGTTGTCAGATGTGTTGCTTTAATCCCAATGACCCCGTCCAGGATGCGCTTGCCGTAGACCTTGACTCGCTGGGCGACCAGTGTGCGTGGATCAAAGCCGCCGAGCGGGTGGAAGTAGAGGAAGCCATCCTTGTGGATGAAGCGAACGACGAAGGCAATTTCATCCATATGGGCCGCAAGCATAATCGTGCGCGGGTGTGTGCCTGTCCCGGCGCGGCGGGCGATAACATTTCCCATAGCATCGGTGCGAATCTCATCGGCGTAGTTCCGCAGCTCCTCTATGACCAGTTGCCGGAGAGCTTCTTCCCGTCCAGGGACACCCGGTGTTGCGCAGAGGCGCTTGAGCAGTTCTACGGACATGGGGTATGGGAGCGATTGTGGGACTTCATTCTTCCCCTTGAGCTTTGCTGTAGAGAGCGGTACCGTTGACGTGGTGGAGCTTTTCTACGTGCATCCACACAATTCCTGCAGAAGTCAGTTGGGAGAGGGCTTCCAGGATGTCATTGTCGTTGAGCACACTTTCCGAAAGGTAGCGGCATCGGTACCAGTCTACCAGGACGATAGGAGGTGTGGCTCCTGGATACACCTTCGTTCCGCGGTTGGAAATCATCTGGAGTCGGAGCTTCCCTAAGCATTCGGGGAGCTTAGGGATTCCTTTGGGAGAGTGCACGAAGACATCAATGCCGCAGAGTTCCCATGCGGGGGATGATTCAGTTGTAATCGGCTGTGGGGCAATGGCGGATGCAGGGGGAAGGTAGGCTTCCTCAGTGAAATCCAGCGGTTGGAGGTTGCTAATGATGGCACGGGTGAATTCTCGTGTAGAGGCGTTCCCGTGGAGGTCCCGCGTGCGGATCCCACTGGCAAGAGTTAGGCGCAGTGCTTCCTCAATACGCTGGGCGTGACGGTGGAGACTAAGGAAGTGGAGCATTTGAACAGCGGAAAGGAGTAGAGCGGTCGGGTTCGCTATCCCTTTCCCTGCAATGTCGGGGGCGGAGCCGTGGACAGCTTCAAAGACCGCACGACCGTGTCCGAGGTTGCCTCCAGGGGCCACACCCAGCCCGCCGACCAGTCCGGCACAGAGATCGCTGACGATGTCACCGAAGAGATTCGGTAACACCAAGACATCAAAGCTCTCCGGGCGCACTACTAACTGCATGCAGAGGTTGTCAATGAGAATATCGTCCGCCTGCAGTTCGGGATACTCCGAGGCGATGGCGTAGAAGCGCTCCCGGAAGAGGCCATCGCTCATCTTATGGATGTTTGCTTTGTGAACGCAGGTAATGCGGCGGCGTCCCTGCTTACGGGCCAGTTCAAAGGCGAAGCGAAGGAAGATGTCAGAACCTGGGCGGGTCATAATCCGGAGCTGCTGGACAACGTCGGGGGTTTGCCAATATTCAATGCCGCCGTAGGTGTCTTCGATGTTTTCCCGCAGGACGATGAGGTCAACGTTTTCAAAGCGAGTTCGTATGCCTGGCAGTGAGCGTGCTGGGCGCACGTTTGCAAAGAGGTCTAATGCCTTACGGATAGTAACGTTGATGCTTTTGTGCCCTATCCCAATAGGCGTTGTCGTGGGTCCCTTGAGGGCAACGCGGTTGCGGAGGATAGATTCCAATGTCTGCGGCGGCAGGGGAGTCCCGTACCGCTGCAGGCACTCCAAGCCTGCGGGTTGCTCATCCCATTCAATAGGGACCCCAGCGGCATCAAGGATCTCCTGCACAGCCGTTGTGATCTCCGGGCCAATCCCATCCCCGCGGATTAGCGTGACGCGGACCACGTTCTGCTTGCTCGGCTCTAAGCTCATTGCCGTAACAGCCATCTTTTGTTTCACCGAAGCCGGAGAGGAGTTGAGGCAGCTTGCAGGACTTCGTATGTTGTGCCGTAGCGATGGACGAAGGCAACGATGGAGCAGTGGTAAGGGTTCCAGTCCTTGTCAGGAGGGAGGCGGTAGGTATACTGGCGTTGGAGCACTGCTCCGGCGGGCGCTCCTGTTGGGTCTAAAGCCTCGCCCCACGGGCCCAGGACACCGTCTCGGAGTACAAACCGGTGAACGTAGTTCGGAATATCGGGGGGATTCCGACGGTAGTCCAGCTGGTACTGTATGACGCTGTCCTCCACGACGTAGAGGGCTAAGTAATGGTCAGGGGCACCCGGTTGGAGGTAGCGGACAGTGACTTCAATGGTGACCAACCGGCTGGTGGTGTCCAGCTCTGCTTCCAGAGATAGCGAGAGTGGCGCATTGCGCTGCAGTTCCGTAGCAATCGCTGCTGCCCACCTATCCTTACCCAGGATATGTCCGGTCGGGTATCCCCGCCGGTTGACCATGCCGTTGGGATTGCCTGCTTGGCTGATCTTAAAGAAGCGGTCTAATTCCTCAGCGACAGGGTTACGGAAGTCATACGTATACGGTGGTGCCGTTGGTCGAGCAAAGAATCCGGCATGGACGCTTATGACAATGAGGCGGTTGCCATAGAGCTGCCGTAGTTCTTCAGCGCGCTCGTGCGCTTCCGGGCAATTCCCACAGCGAAATCCCGTATAGTCTTCCAGCAGCACTGTAGCTTGTGCTGTGTCGGGTACCGATGTTGGAGTTTCCCGATACGGCGGCTGAACGATATCACATGCAACAAGCCACCAGCTGAGCCCCACGAGGATGCTTTTCCACATTGAAGCGCCAGGAGTAAAAGACACATCCGGACTTCCCAATGCAAGCGCGTTGACGACTATGGTGCATCATGATGCTTAACGGTAAGATGTATTCGAGGGCTTTGAACTAAACTGGCAGAAGCACAAGGGCAGCCTGGGGATGCCGTATCTTCGTTGGGAGCTGGGTCTGCACGTATCCGATTGTGGGGCGATGCATTCGCCTCGCAATCCTGAAACAGGCGAATAGCACCGTCACGGGAACCGACGCGTGGAGATCGTGCTTTTGCCTTAAGCCCTCGTTATACCCTTACGGCTCCCACGGTGGAGCGTGGGAGCCCGTCCGGTTATTTTAACTGCTCCACTGCTCGGAAGACCTCGTCATAAGGAGGCTCTATCCCGGGATTTTCCGTCACCCACTTGTAACGCACAGTGCCGGAACCATTCAGCACGAATATGCTCCGCTTGGCTGCTGTATAGCCCTTCAACCCCGCGAAGTCTTCATGATAAACCCCATACAAGCGGACTACCTCACGGTTGTAGTCCGAGAGGAGTGGGAAGGGAAGGTTGTGCTCAGCTGCGAAGGCTTTGTTTGCGAAGGGACCGTCTACGCTGATGGCAACCAGAGTCGCCTGGAGTTCCCGAAGGCGTTGGAAGGAATCCCGGAAGGTACACATCTCCTTGGTGCAGACCCCGGTAAAGGCGCCGGGGAAGAAGGCTAGGACTACGGGGCGACCCTGTGCGAGGAATTCTGCCAGAGAGCGCTGCTTCAATTCAGTGTCCACCAGCGTGAATTCAGGAGCTTTCTGTCCGACATCTACCGCCATTGCTGCCAATAGGGATTGTGGAACGTACAACAGAGGCAAAATTACCGCAAGCCACCCGACATGGTGGTTTGCATTTCCTAATTTGCAGTTTAGCCGTGGGTAATGTTCCATAAGGGTTCGGTAGGAATGCGAACGACCAAGTCCATTGACGAACTCATCCGGGAAGCCCAGCAGACTCAGGAGCTGCGGCGCGTTCTGGGCCCGGTGAACCTTGTTGCCTTGGGTATTGGGGCGATCATTGGAGCTGGTATCTTTGTGTTGACCGGGCAAGCAGCGGCCCAGTATGCTGGACCAGCGATTGCACTGTCATTTGTGATTTCGGGGATTGGGTGCGTGTTTGCAGCACTTTGTTATGCAGAATTTGCTTCGCTTATCCCCATTGCTGGGAGTGCCTATACGTATGCGTATGCAACTCTGGGGCGGTTTTTCGCCTGGGTCATTGGCTGGGATCTCCTGCTGGAGTACTTGTTCGGGGCATCGACGGTGGCTGTGGGGTGGTCAGGCTATGTAAGCAGTTGGCTTGCGGACTTGGGGATTCGCATCCCTCGGGAATGGGCTTCAGCTCCTTTTGCATATGACCCTAAAACGCACCAGTGGTTGCAGACAGGGGCGTTTTTCAATGTGCCGGCGGCTTTTATTATCGCTGTGTTGACAACGCTCCTGGTGCTGGGCATTCGGGAGTCGGCGACCTTCAACAATTTGATTGTACTGGTCAAAGTGGGGGTGATCGTTCTGTTTATTGTCTTTGGCGCGGCGTATGTCAATGTCGCAAACTGGACTCCCTTCATCCCGGATAACACGGGACAGTTTGGGCACTACGGATGGAGTGGAGTGCTACGGGGCGCAGGGGTGATTTTCTTTGCGTATATCGGTTTTGATGCGGTTTCTACAGCAGCACAGGAAGCCCGGAATCCACAGCGGGATATGCCAATCGGGATTATTGGCTCACTGGGGATCTCAACGTTGCTGTACATCTTGGTCGCACTGGTAATGACTGGGGTGGTAAACTATCGGGAGTTGGGGGTGCCCGACCCAATGGCGGTAGCGGTCAACGCGATGCAGGGTGCCTCAGGGGAGCCGCTGTATTGGCTCCGACATGCGGTCAAGCTTGGGGCAATTGCTGGATTGAGTTCGGTCATTTTGGTATTGCTCCTGGGACAGCCTCGGATTCTGTATACGATGGCGAAGGATGGTCTTTTGCCACCGTTTTTCGCCCAGGTCCACGAGCGGTTCCGGACGCCGGCACGAGCTACTATCCTCACCGGGACAGTTGCGGGCTTGATATCGGGACTCTTTCCCATTGGCATCCTGGGGGAGTTAGTCTCTATTGGAACGTTGCTAGCATTCACGATTGTCTGCATTGCGGTGATAGTTCTACGGTATACACGTCCCGATCTGCCGCGACCGTTCCGTGTGCCGCTGATGCCAGTGATTCCCATCCTTGGGGCCTTGGTTTCACTGATCCAGATGGTTTCGCTTCCATTGGATACTTGGATTCGCCTGTTAGGTTGGATGGCGATAGGGTTGCTGGTGTACGCCCTCTACGGACAACGTCATAGTCGGGTTAGGGGACAGAACTGGTCCGGCTGATGGCGAAGCCGGCTCTTCTGTTGGTCGGATATGGGCGGATGGGGCAAGAGGTGGAAGCTCTTGCCCAGCAGACAGGGTTTCCCATCGTGGGGGTGTCCTCCCGCTCCCGTCCTCTCCAGCCGGAGATGCTCCAAGCGGCAGATGTCGTCATAGATTTCTCTGTGCCGGAAGCGGTGCTTCCGACGGCTTGCCAAGTTTTGGAGGCGGGGAAACGACTGGTCATTGGTACGACCGGGTGGGCGGAGCATCGGGAGAAACTGCGACAGCTAACAGAACAGACGGATGGAGGAGTCGTGTACGGGAGCAATTTTGCCGTAGGGGTACACCTCTTCCTACGGCTTGTCCGGCAAGCAGCGCAGTGGATTGCACCGTTTGCCGAATACGATATTTTCCTGCATGAAATCCACCATCGCTCTAAACGTGATGCTCCAAGCGGCACAGCACTCCTTTTGGCGGAGACCATTCTCCAAGTGCTGCCTCGGAAGCAGCGCGTGGAGACAGAGCCTCATGGTCCGCTTCCACCGGAGGTATTGCATATTAGCTCCTCGCGCGGCGGAGCGGTAGTCGGTGTTCATACAGTGACCATTGATGCCGAAGGGGAAAGCATTGAGCTGATCCATCGGGCGAAGAGCCGACGTCCCTTTGCTGCTGGTGCCTTGCTGGCAGCGGAATGGATTGCTCAGCGTCGGGGATTCTATGAGTTTGCGCAAGTGCTGGAAGAGCTTCTGGGTTAAGGTGTGGTGCTGCGGGGGGATAGGGGGGATGATGCTGTCGGCCTCGGGAGTACCGCCAGAGTTGGAGTTTCTCCGGCCACTTCCAGTCCTTGAGTTGGCGGCAGGGGAGCGCTTTGCAACGGCAACGGTTCTCCTTCGCAACAGCGGTGGGGAGCCTCTGCGGATTTTCCGGATTCGCAGTGAATGCTGGTGTGCCACGGCTGTGGTGTCGCAAGCGGAGATAGCCCCCGATTCTATCGCTGTTCTCCGCCTCCAATTAGCCACCGCCGGACTTGGCCCCGATAGTCTGCAGTGGCTGAGCTTTACCGTGGAAAGTAACGCCTGCAATAGCCCGACTCCCTTACGAATTCCCGTCCGCCGCCGCTAAAGCAGAGGGAGACGACTGGAGTGCCCAGAGATGGGCGTAGATTCCGTTGTGTGCCAAAAGCTCAGCGTGGGTTCCGCGTTCGACGATGCGTCCTTGATCGAAGACGAGGATTTCATCGGCATGGGCAACTGTAGAAAGCCGATGAGCGACAATGACAGCAGAGCGTCCCTGCAAGACTTGGTCAATGGCGCGTTGGACTGCGCGTTCGGATTCTGCGTCCAATGCTGAAGTGGCTTCATCAAAGAGCAGAATCTCGGGATTTTGCACCAGCGCTCGGGCAATGGCGATCCGCTGGCGTTGCCCGCCGGAGAGCAGGACTCCTCGGTCGCCGACAATAGTGTCATAACCGTGCGGCAGCGCCATAATGAAATCGTGGGCATTGGCAAGGTGGGCAGCGCGGAGGATGTCTTCCCTTGTTGCTTCGGGGTTGCCGAAACGGATGTTGTTAGCAATTGTGTCGTTAAAGAGCGGGGCCTCTTGCGGGACAATGCCAAAGAGGGCACGGTAGTCCTCCAGCCGGAATTCCCGGATATCGGTACCATCCAGCAGAATTCGCCCTCGCTGAGGGTCGTAAAAGCGGATGAGCAGATCAATCATTGTGGACTTGCCGCTACCGCTGGCGCCCACGATGGCGATTTTTTGCCCGCGCCGGAGTACGAAGCTGACATCTTCCAACACGGGAATTCCAGGGCGATACCAGAAAGTGACCCGTTCTACTCGCAGCTCCTTCCATTGCCGGGGGACAGGGCGATGTCCGGAGCGAATAGCGGGTTCTTGCTTCAACACCTGGAAAATCCGTTCGGCAGCTACAATCCCGCGCTGAAGCTGAGAGAGAGAGTGCAGAACACTGGCTATTGGGGACATTACAGCGAAGAGGCAAAACAGGAAGGTCATAAGTTCGTATGGTTGGAGGTGGCCGGCGAAGACCTGGTAGCCTCCTAAAATCAGCACGATAATGAGTGCTGTAATAGCCAGCAGTTCGTTGATACCGGGCAGCAGTGCCATTACCCGCTGGTGTTTCAAAGCCGAGCGCACGTAGGCTGAAGTCTCTCGGGAAAAGGCTTCCGCCATGCGGTCTTCTGCCGAGAAGGCTTTGACGATCCGGATGGAACTCAAAAGCTCCTGCAGGATTGCCGTGTAGTTTGCCATTGCTGTCTGCATGCGGCTTCCGTATCGGCGCAGGTACCGCGTTGCTGTCCGGATAAGAAAGAGGCTCGCGAAGCTGGTACTCATTGCCACAAGGGTCAGCTTCCATGAGAGGGTCACCAGCAGAAAGAGGAAAAACAAGGCTTGGAGACTTTCCCTGACAAATGTCAACAGGGACCCGACCATGCTGGAGTTGAGCACGATGACATCATTGGTCACAATAGACATCAGTTCCCCGGTTCGCTGCCCCGAGAAATATCCAACCGAGAGCCGCACCATGCGGTGTACTAGAGTGTCTCGGATGCGTTTAATGATACCCTCTTCCAGCCGCACCCCGACAAGAGAGGCCATGTATTTGACGGCGTTCTTGCTCAAGAACAGGAGGAAGATCGCTCCTCCTAGGCGCAGCAGCGTTCCTTGGGGAGTGGAGCTCATCAGCCATGAGGCGAGAGTGCCGAAGAGAGCATGTTTGAGTTGTCCCATCACATCCGATGGAGGAAGCGGAGGCGTGGGCTGACCGTAACCGAAGAGAAGGCGGAAGATCGGCTCCACGATGGCAATAGAGGCCGTGCTCAGTAGTGAGAGTAGGGAGTTGAGTAATATGGCGACAACGAGAAGCTTCCCTGAAGGCAGGATGAAATGACGGAGGGTCTGTTGAATGAGCCAACGGGACTTCATCCGTGTACAAGGGAAGGAAGAGGAATACGCCGGAGAAGACGTTCTACCGCTGCCAGGGCGTCTTCAACAGGGAGAGTGTACAGAGACCCCTGCGTAGTGTACACGGCTTCATATGGGGAGCGATAAGGGAACCAGGGCATCAATTCCGATCGGTCCCAGACATAGAGCACGACGGAGGGGCGCTGCCAGGCGGCGGCTAAGTGGACTGTGGCGGTGTCGGGGGTGACAAGAACATGGCAGCGTTCCAGAAGGGCAGCAAAAGAATGGAAGGAGGGTACAAGCGGAGCAGGATGCACGCCCGTGGCTTGGCTAAGCGCCTGCTGTTCCGATGCGTACGCAGGGGAAGCGAAGAGAAGAAGTTCCGCCTCTGGGTAGCGGCGGCGAATCTCAAGCAGGAAATAAGACCAATTGTCTCGCCCCCAATATTTGCTCGGGTGTGAGGCAGAAATGCAAATACCCATTCGATAAGCTCCCCGGCATGGTCCTAACACCGATTCTGCCCACGCACGGTCCTCCTCCGTGATGGGATACTCTAGCTGGAGGTCTTCCGTGCTGGGGTCTACCCCGAACGGGAACAGGAGGCGGGCGATCCGCTCAACGATGTGAGTCCGTGCGCGGTCGGCAGAAGGAACTACGTGGGTGTAAGCAGCATCGTTTCCCTTGGAAATCCCAATGCGGATAGGGGCTTTGATGTACTCCAACAGCAGGGAGGACGTTACGGAAGGGTTGTCCGTTAAGTCAATCACAATGTCGTATGTCCGGCGTCGGAGCTGATGTAGGAGCCTCAAGATGGCATAAGGCCGTTTTTCGTAGCGCCAGCATTGTTGAACGTACGGTTGAACGGCTCGCCGAACTTCCCAGTTGTTGCGACTCAGAAGGAGCTCTACTGTTGCTTCCGGAAAGTGGGAACAAAAGACCCGAAGTGTGGGGACGCTGACCAACACGTCCCCAATTCGGTCTTGGCGTAGGAAGAGAACACGGGAGCCCGGGGCTGGGCGCACCAGCGGAGTTGGGCTTGGGACAATCAAAGGTGCAGAGCCACTCCAGCGGCGGCGGAGGAGCCAGCCACGAAAACGCAATTCCGCCTGTTTCAGGAAGGCACTATCCATAGCAAGCAAAACTACAGCTTTGCTCTATCCTCCAACGTCCGTAAAAAACACCACAGCCCCTCTCCCCTTAGGGAGGGGGCTGTGGCTGAGGTGCCCCTTGCGGGGAACAGGGAAGGGTGAAGGGCTGCTGCTCTGCTGCTGTGCCGCTGTCTTAATACCGGGGGTCCAACCTTTAGGTTCCCGGCTGGGGCGAGGCGGTTCGTATTTTGTGCTCCAGACTCCATACGTGTGCAAAATGGACAGATGGCTTAAGGAGCAGTTCCAACGGTGGAAACCCGCTGCTACGTGGTTACGCTCGCAGTTGCCGCTTGCGCCCAAGTCCGCTCTCATTGCAGGCTCAGGTGTCAGCGCTGCGCTGTCCGGAGAGCTGCTCTGGGAATGTCCGTATGCTGCTCTTCCTGGATTCCCACGTCCTACAGTAGAAGGACATCCAGGAGTTATACAGCTCCGCTTGCTTGGTGCAGAGGTGGTCCTAGTGTTTGGCGGCAGGATGCATTTGTACGAAGGATATGAGCTTTCTGAAGTTGTGTCCCCCGTTGTATGTGCAGCCATTCTTGGAATTCGTTGGCTTATCTTGACCAATGCCGCTGGTTCCCTGTCCACCGCCGTAGAGCCAGGAAGCATCTTCCTGGTGCGGGATGTACTCAATCTCAGTTTCCAGAGCCTCCCCGTGGGATGGGAACTCCGGCAGCATTACCATCGGTGCCTTTGCCCTCGGTGGCGACGTCGGGTGCGAGACCGTTTGGCGCAACAGGGGTACGTGTGCCCGGAGGGGACTTATGCGGCTGTACTGGGGCCTTCGTATGAGACACCGGCAGAGGTTCGCATGCTCCAGTGCATCGGTGCCGATGTTGTGGGGATGTCCACCGTCCACGAGTTGCAATGCGCAACGGCTTTGGGGATGACGACATTGGTGCTTTCGGTTGTCACCAATTGGGCGGCAGGGCTTCAGCCGCATCCGCTGTCCCATGCAGAGGTAGTATCGGTGCTGCATCGGTCCTCTGCTGCTTTATGCCGCTTTCTAGAGATTGCTTTCAGTACGACGCAAAACGGGTAAGCTGGGCTACCCTGGTATTTTTGCTCTCCCATGGTGCGCCTGCGAGAACACATCGGTACGATTTCTTGGGCTGTTGCCAGCCGGTTGCTTTTCATCGGATATGGCTTCGTCATGTTAGTGCAAATTGCTGTGGTGCCACCCCACGAATACGGGCTATATGCCTTGCTGGTGAATGTGCAAACGTGGATCTTTATTCTGAGCGACTCATCAGCTCTGCTGGGGCTGATTCAGTTTGGGACAAAAGCTGAAGAGCAGCGGCGGGTCAATACACTGGTGGGGCTCCTGCATACTGGGGTCGCAATGGGATTGGCGGGGTTGTTCTGGATTGTTCGCTATCCGCTGGCGCATCTGTTCCAGGAACCAGGTCTTCTACAGGTGGCCGACCTCTTGCTCCCTTTCTGTGCATTGAGCTTGCCCCGGACTTTCTGTGTAAAGCTGCTCTACCGTGAGCTGGCTATGCGGCATGTCTTCTGGTTGGACTTCAGTTGGGTGGGCACGATGGCATTCCTGACGCTGTGGCTTTTCTGGCGGCAGGAGCTCCGTACCTTTGAGGACCTGGCGGTGATTGCCTTAGTAGGGATGGGAACCAGCTCGGTGTTTGGAATTCTTCTCTGCCGTCCGTGGCTACGGTTTGGATGGCAAGGAGGGATACGGCTGAGGACCATTGTCGGGTTTACCTTCCCACAGGCTTTGGCGTCCGCACTCCATACGGGGTTGCGGCAGTTGGATGTGTATGCGGTGCAATACTTTTTCGGGGTTGCAATTGTCGGCCTGTACCAGACAGCGAAGACATTCTACCGAGTTTTTGATACAATTTTTGACCTTGTCGCTGGACTTCTCCATCCGGCTGCTGTGCGACTTCTTTCTAACGGGGCGATAGAGGAGCTGCGCCTCCTCTTGGCGAAGACGATTTCCATCACATTGCTGGGCATTGGGATGCTTGTATTGCTTTTAGAGCTTGGGGGTGCAGAGCTTGTGTTGAAACCTCTGCTTGTTGCGGAGTATGAGTTGGCAATTCCATATTTCCGGCTTCTCGCCATAGGGGCGCTTGGGATTCCGTTTGCCGTGTTGGGACCTGCAATCCTTGCCTTGGGGCGTTCTCGGCGGGTATTGGCGCACATTGCTCTTGCGATGCTCCTTGGGATAGGGACTCTAGGAGGGGTCGGGATAGCGGGAGCTTGGCAACTTGTTCCTTTGGGAATGGTGGTGTACACGCTGAGCCTAGGGATATTGAATTTTGGCTTCGTTCGGTGCTACTTCCAGGTACCGTGGCGGGAGCTTTTCCGGGCTTTGGCGGATATCCGAGGCTTTCTCCAGAGCTTGTCCTCCCGGAGGGTTGAGGGATAATGCGGGGCTTCCTCTCTCTGTGCCGACGCTGGGGCAGAGCTGTGCTGCCTTGGGTGGTGGTAGTTGCTACAGGGACGTTTATGCTCATCCTATGGGGCGTCCTCGGATGGGGTGCCGAGCAGGTATGGAACCAGGAATGGCAGCGGATCCGGTTCTCTGTCTTCTGTGACTCGGCGGCGGTATTGGACCTCCAGCGCCTGCTTCGCCGTGCAGAGTTTGTCGCTGCCTGGGAGGTCATCCCCCCAGAGAAAGGGTGGCAGGAGGTCCGGAGTTTGCTCGGTATACCGGATTTCAGCGATGTGGACACCCTCCTCCCGGTTGTATGCACTGTACGGTTCCATCCTGCCAGCCTTGAGCAAATCCGCTGGCTTCAAGTGCAGATGGAGCAGCTGCGGGGTGTCTCCATGGTGGCCTGGTCTGAAGAGCAGTTTCAAAAGCTCCTTACGCTGAGGTGGATAGGCACATGGGGCTGGTATAGTATTGGGGCTATCGTCGGGATCTTGTGGGCTGCGATAGCCCTTGTAGCTCTATGGCGGGTGCGCCGAAGAGTAGGAGACTATCGTGTTCTCGTTCTCTTCGGGGTTATGCCTTGGAGACTTCGGTTTTCCGCTCTGTTTGTGGCTTGGGCTGCCGGACTGGTGGGGATTCTGCTTGGGGTAGCAGGATGGTGGGGAATGTGGGAGGGGGTACGTTTTGTTACGACTGGGAAGTTGTCGGCAGCGGGAGAGTTGGTACAGTGGGTGGGACCTTATCGGGGTTCTCTCGGGGGAATTCTGTGGTGGGCAATAAATATCCTCCTGGCAACCACTGCCGGTGGGGGCAAGTTCCGGGGCTGACTATGATAAGTAGGGTGTTTGTTTTCGTGGTAAACTTTGTAAATTGTGTTGGGAACATTTCCACCGTAAGGGTAGTTATCCAGAAGGCAATTGCACAGATGTCCCACATGGTTAGAGGTTGGAGATGATGCGGTCACTTCTTGCCTACAGTATCGCTCTGTTGTCAGCGGCTTGTCTTGCTAGTGCGCAGACGGTAGTCATTATTGGCACGGGGACAAGCACTAATAGTCAGTATACCTATCCTGCGCCTTATGGGAACTGGTACGGGGGAGCACGACATCAGATTTTAGTGCAGGCATCAGAAATCACGGGGGCGGGAGGCTCTGCAGGGTATATCACCAGCCTTGGCTTCAATGTTGCTGCGACCAATGACGTTGCTGCTCTGCAGAACTTTACGATTAAGCTGAAACAAACCACAGCGACCAGTATTTCAGGGTGGGACCTCAGCGGCTGGACGACGGTGTACTCCGTGAGTTCTTATACGGTTACCACAGGGTGGAATGTTCATACCTTCGCCACACCGTTTGCTTGGGATGGAACCTCTAACTTGCTCATAGAGGTCTGCTTCAATAATCTGGACTATACCTACAACGCCAGCACATACTACACGACGACGGGCTATACGAGTGTGATCTATTATCGCAATGACTACGACAATACTGTTTGCTCTGATATGTCAGGCTGTAACTGGTGCACTTCTACCTCTTCTAACCGCCCCAATCTGCGATTAACTATCCAAGCGGGGGCTCCGAATGATGCGGGTATTACGGGGATTACGGCTCCCGTTGTGCCTTTTGCTTCTGGAACGCAGAGTATCACTGTCCAACTCAAGAACTATGGGACCAATACCCTTACGAGCGTGACCATTAACTGGTCTGTCAACGGAGTATCTCAGACACCATACAACTGGACGGGCTCGTTAGCCAGCGGCGCCACAACGACTGTGCAGATTGGGACGTACAGTTTTGCTCCTCGGACGCTCTATAACTTCCAGGTGTGGACGAGCAACCCCAACGGGGTCTCTGACGGAAACACTTCAAACGACGGCTATGCCACCCAGCTTGGGGCAGCCTTAGCGGGAGTTTATACAATTGGGGGCAATAACCCTGACTTTCCTGATTTCGTTCAAGCCGTACAGTACCTCCATGTGGCAGGGGTGTTGGATACTGTTCTTTTCCGGGCACGGAATGGAACGTATACGGGTCAATTGCTATTCGGCACCATACCGGGCGGGGGAACAGCGAACCGCCGGGTGACTTTCGCGTCGGAGTCAGGCAATGCAGCAGATGTCGTTGTACAGGCCTCCAATACTGGGACGGCCAATTATGTTGTGCGCCTAAACGGTACTGATTGGGTCATCTTCCGAAACCTAACCTTTACCAGCAATGGTACGGGCTCGTCTTGGCGGGTCATTGATCTTACGGGAGGCACGGAAAACATCACCTTTGAAGGCTGTGTCTTCAATGGTGGCTTGGCAACATACTCTTACGGGGGCGATGAGGTGTTCTATTCCTCTGGCAATGCATGCCATAATCTGAAGCTACGTGGGAATACCTTCAAAGGTGGGGGCGGCAGCTTGTGGTTGGAATACTACACTGCTCCACTGCAGGGCGTGGAGATTGTGGATAACACTTTCCAGGATTTCTACTGGATGGGGATGGTGGTTACCTATGCGCAGGCGGTGCAGATTACAGGGAATACGCTGCGAGCACTTAGTGGTAGCGGCTGGAACTATGGAATGTACCTCTACTACCTCCCCGGTACTTTTCGGGTTGAGCGTAATGTCATGTTGCTGGATGGAGGATATGGGCTCTACGTGGACTACCGTTCTTCATCGGAGCCAAGCGGTTTAGTGGCCAACAATGCGATACAGGTTGGGAGTGGAACGGCAAATGATGCTACAGGTATCTATGTTTACTCAGCTAACGTCAATCTGTACCACAACACGGTATACGTTGGCTCAAGCAAGCCATCCTCTGCGGCAGTGTTTGTCGATGGATACCAGGACATCAACCTTGTGAATAATGTCTTTGTCAATGCAGGTGGTGGATATGTCTACTATGGGGGCTGGAGTGGGGGAATGAGCACCTCCAATTACAACGATCTCTACACCACTGGCTCATTGCTTGCTAAGTGGGGTGGAAATGATTACGCAACCTTGTCGGCATGGCAGGCGGGGACGGGATTTGATGGGAATTCGGTAAGCTATTTACCACCATTTGCTGCTGATCGGTACCACCTCACGCAGGTTGCAGAGCCGTTGTATGGGACGACAGCATTGCTGAACACGGTGACGCGGGATATTGACGGTGAAACCCGGCGTAATCCCTACATGGGTGCCGATGAAGTCATCCCTGTCATTACAATTGTTCAGCAGCCACCAGATACGGTGTATGGCTGTCAGGGTTCCAATGTGACATTGCAAATTCAGGCAACGATTACCTTCAACGGTACCCTGTCGTACCAGTGGCTCTTGAATGGGTCGCCGATTCCCGAGGGATACAATGGACGTTTCTTTGGGACGACTACGCCGACGTTGACGATCCAGAATACTCAGGCACAGGATGCCGGAAGCTATGCCTGCCTGGTCACTGGCAACAGTGGAGCGACGCCGGTGATGTCGGATTTATCGGAGCTCATTGTGGCCGTACCACTCACCATTGTGCAGCATCCGCAGTCTGTTCTAACATGTCTGGAAGGCGAGGCGATTCTGCAAGTCATCGCTGAAGGAACAGTTTTGGGATATCAATGGCAGCGGGAAACCCCACAGGGATGGGCAGATATCCTTGGAGCAACTTCCGCTGAGTATCGTATTGCGAGCGCCGATTACGGACACTCAGGAAGGTACCGGTGTTTGGTGTTTGGGACGTGTGGTACGGACACGGTGCCGACGGCTCCGGCGATTATCTACGTTGCTGGGCCTACTCGGATTACCTCGGAGCCTGACACGGTATATGTTTCGTTAGGGGGTCGGGCGGAGTTAGGGGTAGAGGCGGAGGTAGTGGGGGCGCCGCCGACGTATCAGGCGCAGTATCAGTGGTATCGGGGGACGGAGCGGTTGCAGGATGGGG
>Ga0209289_100024_pt1 | contig 104310 bp, 79 predicted proteins | sample GXS110809BmetaG_FD_184121 | JGI IMG/M metagenome (GOLD analysis project Ga0209289, IMG submission 184121) | Hot spring microbial communities from Gongxiaoshe hot spring, China to study Microbial Dark Matter (Phase II) - GXS 110809B (SPAdes)... ... | reverse complement strand
CCCCATCCTGCAACCGCTCCGTCCCCCGATACCACTGATACTGCGCCTGATACGTCGGCGGCGCCCCCACTACCTCCGCCTCTACCCCTAACTCCGCCCGACCCCCTAACGAAACATATACCGTGTCGGGAGAAGAAGCAAATCGGATATCGCCCAGTACAAACACTGTTGCCGGATCTGTCGGGAGCTGTTCAGTCCCACACGTACCAAAGAGAACACAGCGATATCGCCCCGAGGAGGAGTAATCCAGGTTACTCAAACGTAACTGCCCCTGGGTCGCTCCAGGAATGTCCTGCCACCCTGCAGCAGTCTCTTTCTGCCATTGGTAACCAAAGATGGTCCCATTTGCGATAACTCCGAGAATGGTCTCTCCCCCAAGGCATGCGAACTGAGATTGGGGTTGCTCTACAATCTCTATCGGTGCCCATACGATGAGCGCGCTCAAGTTGGATAAGACCGGAGTAGCCCCGCTATTTCCGGTGACTAAGCAGGCATAAGTCCCTTCATCTGTTGGCTTCGTGTTCTGGATAATCAGTGTTGAAGTCTGGGTCCCAAAGAAGCGTCCATCATACCCCTCGGGAATTGGAGCACCATTCCGCAACCATTGATAGGAAAGTCGGGCATTGAAGGTAGCGGTAGCTTGGATACTAAGGGTCGTGGAAGCACCCAAGCAACCCCGCGTCGTATCTACAGGCTGCTGGGTGATGGTAATAACAGGGATTACCTCATCAGCACCCATATACCAGACGCGCCGTTGCTCACCGTCGATGTCCGTAGGAACGTCCGTGTTCTGAGGCACTCCTGTGTAGAGTGGGTCATCAACTTCTGTTAAGTGCAGGTCTGTTGCCGATGCCCAAGGTACAGACTTGGAGACGGAATTTGCGTCGTAGCCGCTAGCATTTCTCCAGTCCGCAAGGGTCGGCTGGTTCGTTCCTGCCCAGTAGCCCAAATTTGCTCCCGCTGTATACAGGTTGTTGTAGTTGCAGACACTGGCGAATGCTCCGCTTGCCCATATAGCATATCCACTGCCGCTACTGATGAAGATATTGTGGGTTACCCGCAGACCGCTTCCTCCGCTGACATAAAAGGCGGACGAGCTCGGATTTGTGCTGCGGACGTTAATACTGTTGTGAACAATAGCAGTGCTGGATCGCGAGCGGATATCAATACCGCGAGCTACGTTGGAAGTCCCACCACCAATTTCCACGAAGTTGTTTATAATGCGCGCTGTTGCTGCCACGGAGGAGTAGTACGAGTTGACCAAAATCCCACTACCTCCAGGCATCCCCCACATCTGGTTACTCTCCACAGTAATAGCATCGTCATTGTAGAGGAAGTACAGGTAGTACCCTCCTGAGGCGATGGAAGCCGGAGTACCGATAAGCTGATTTCGGAGCACGGTTGGAGAGCTCAGATAGAGTGCATAGAGCGCCCCGACGTAGAAGTCACGGATTATGTTCCCCTCAAGGTATAAGCCCGTAGTGAGTGGATACCACCACGAGCCGACGTAGATGCCAACGCTGCCGTTGCGAATAACATTGTTGCGCAGAGTCAGATTGTTGTGGTTGTTTTCATAGGCGTACACTACTGCGTCTGTGGTTGCAGTGCTTGTAGAACTCCGCCCAATCAGCGTGCACCCTTCAATGGTGACATTGTCACAGCCGGCGCCATAGCTTGTGCTGGTGGAGGTCAGCCATATGACTCGTCCGAACGAGGAGCTGGTGTTTCGGATGGTGAGGTTGCGTAGAACGACATACTTGAGTTCGTTGAGTCGTACGACGAAATTGTCTGTAGAGCTAATTGGAGCGTATTGGAGGATGACCGATGACGCATCGCCTGACTCCGACTCGAACGTAATACGCCGTGTTGGTATACCAGCACCGGGAATTGTTCCGTTGAGGTTTAGCTGCTCCGTGTATGTGCCTGCGCGTACGCGGAAAGTCACCGTATCCAGCATTCCAGCGATTTGCAGGTACGTTGCTGCTGCAGTAAATGTTGGGAAGTGAGGATTGACCCCACCGATGGTGTAAATCCCTGCTAATGCAGGGCCTAGTTGTACTGTGATGGCGTCGTTTGAAGGGTCTTCATCGTTCTGTCCATTCGGATTTGCAGTGGAAGCTTGGATAGTAACAAGGGTTGCCGGGGCGAAATTGACTGTGCCCAAAGTCACGGTTGTAACTGCATTCGGATTCAGGCTCCCTGTCCAGGTATAGGGTGACTGTGGAGTCCCGTTGACAGACCAGTTGATTGTAACACTAGTCAATACCTGCCTACCAAAGTTCTGTAGGCGGACGGTGATCCCTTGGTTCCCAGAAGAAAATGGGGGCTGAGGATTTGCTAAACCAACGATCCCAGCATCAATATTGGGAGCAACCTTCATCTTAGCTGTAAAGCCAGCCGCATAGCCGTAGCACGAGGAATTATCGTTGTACAGGTTCAGATTACCAAATGTAAAGGGATTGCTGTAAAAGTAGCCTACGATTGCTGCTTCCCTCCGTGGACGAGATACCCGGAGGTGATATGTGATGTCAGTACTATTCCCCGTTGCCGCTACTCCAAAGTCAGGGGTCCCGTCACTTTTCCAGACAAGGATGAAAACGTCCGGAGTTATGTTGGTAGAGATTGTGGAACTCCCAAAGGTGAAGGGACCGTAGTGATATCCGCCGACGTAGACATTGCCGGAGTTATCAACATCGATACCATAGCCATACTCAGACGAGGTTCCTCCGGCTGCCCGAGCCCATTGTACTACTCCGTTAGTGTTGAACTTTACGGCGTACACATCCGGTGTTGTGCTTGCAGGATAGAGGGTCACACTACTGCCTCCTCCAGCGGAGATGGCATAGGCTGGATTGCTATAGAAGTAACCCGTCAGATAGCTGTTCCCGGAAGCGTCTACCGACATGTCATACAGAAACTCCGTAGAGGTCCCGACCAGCCCATGGGCTGCCCAAAGGGCAGTGCCGTTAGCATCGAATTTGGCAAGAAATACCTCAGGAGTGGTGTAGGGCATAGAGAGGGAGAGAGCGGTAGAGCCGATATAGAGGGGATTGCTGTAGTAGTATCCAGCTACATACACATTCTGATTGGCATCGACTCCGACTCCATACCCATACTCGGAAGAACTTCCTCCAATGGCCCGGGCCCATTGGAAAACGCCGTTAGTGTTGTATTTTGCAACGAAAGCTTCTACTCCGCTACCAACGGCGGTCAAGGAAGTTCCAGTTGTTGAGCCTGCGGAATAGAAAACAGTGGATGTGGAGAAATATCCGGTTAAGTAGCAATTCCCGGAGGCATCAACTGCAAGTTGGTACAGTATATCGGTCGAAGTTCCTGCCATCCGAGCTGCCCATACGACATTTCCATTGGGGTCATATTTGACCAGGAAGACATCCGGCGTTGTGGCTGTTGGTAGAGACCAGCTACCGAAATATGCAGGGTTGCTATAGTAGTAGCCGGCAACATAGACGTTCCCGTTGGCATCAACCCCGATGCCATAGCCATATTCACCGCTTGTTCCACCGCCTGTGCGCACCCATTGGAGCTGTCCAGCAGCGTTGTATTTGGCAACAAACATGTCGGAGTTTGCCCCAAAGTTATAGGCATAGTAGGTGGTGCCTTCGATGGTGACGTAGTAGTAAAAGTACCCCGTCACGTACACATTGCCCTGGTCGTCGGTAGCAACCCTATAGGGATAAAGATAGTAATCGTAGCATGCCCCCGCTTGGCGCTTTGCCCACATCCAATTCTGAGCCGTTGTAGGGATGCTCCCAAGAGCCAGAAGGAGAGCTATTGCAATTGTAGAGAGAGTGCGCTGCATCGCTTTCCTCCCCGAAGGGTTTGTGAGACATATGTGAGCTTCTTGATAGCACCAAAATACGAAGCGAGGGAGAAACTCGCAACGGGCATGAAAGGAAGGGCTCGGTCTTTGGGGGAAGGGAGCACAGGAATTGCTCAGCAAAGTGGTAGTTTTGGGTTATACCAGAGATGCTGTGCCAATGGTCGGCTTTGGGTACGACGTCCACCAGCTCCGGGAAGGGGAAAGATTGCGATTAGGGGGGATTGAGATCCCCTCGCCCAAGGGGGTCATAGCCCATAGTGACGGGGATGTCCTCCTTCATGCACTTTGCGATGCGCTCTTGGGTGCTGTTGGATTGGGAGATTTAGGAGAGCATTTCCCGGACACCGACCCGGTATATCGGGGCATTTCCAGTCATGTGCTGGTGGAGCGAGTCGTTGCCCTCCTTCGAGAGCGAGGATATCGGATTGTGAATGTAGATGCGACCATTGTGCTCCAGGAACCGAAGATTGCTCCCTATCGGGGGGCGATGCGACAGAGAATAGCAGAGCTTTGCGATATACCGCTTGAACGTGTTTCTGTAAAGGCAACGACGCCGGAGCATTTAGGGTTTGTCGGACGTCAGGAGGGAATTGTGGCATTTTGCGTCTGCGAGGTACAGCCTCTCTTGTAATTACGCTCCTTTGCAGTGGCTGCTATTTCTTGGAGTCCCCTACTCCGTGGGAACTTTCCCTACGATCGCACGTGGCCGGGGAACAGGGGAAGTGGGTAGTATTGGGAGATAGCAAGGGGCAAGTGGAACTTGTTATAGTGGAACAGCAAGGAAGCCCAACATGGGGAGTCCCGCAGCGGGTACGCCTGCGGTGGATTTCTAGGGAGGGGAGGGAGACAGTAAGGGAGGTACCGGGGAAATACTGGGTAGTGTTGAGAGAAGATACCACAATACGTCTGTTGGTAGAGCACGAGGGAAAGCGGTGGTGGTTCGTTGCTGGGAAGGGGGAGTGGAGGTCTGCTCAGTGGCAAGTAAATATCGTTCCCGAAAAGGGGGGGCTGTTCTCTGTGGGTTCGCTCGGTCGGGGGCGATGGGTGGTCCGGGGGGATGGGGAGCTTTGGCTGTACGACGACATGGCGGGGACGTGGGAGCGTCTTGGGCGAGATGTCGTCACTACGGTGGGGGAGAGGGGACGAGTGGCGTGGGTCCAGCGGGACGGTCCCCGTTTTTCTGTGCAGTGGCTCGATAGCGATGGAAAGCTCCACTGGGTTGGTTCAGGACGTGGGCAATCCCCGCGGCTATGGTTTCTTTCTGAAAAGCGGCTTGCATTGGCGTTGCAGAGAAATGGGCAAACATGGATACGCCTTTGGTACGGTGACAGTGTAGAGCAGGAGTGGAGTTGTCCAGTACCGGTTGAGCATGTTACCCTTGTGGAGAGCTCGGAAGGTGTTTCTCTATTTTGGCTTGTTCGGCAGGGTGGAAAGTGGGAGTTGTGGGAGCGGAGGGGACAGAAAGAGCAACGGGTTCTGAGCATCCCGTCGGAGGAGGTGGAGGCATGTCTACAGAGTGTTCGGGGATGGTGGCTGGCAGCTATCGGAGAACAGCTCTTCCTTGGGGAGCGGGGACGGCTCCGAGGGCATGGTCATGGGGAAAAGCTAAAGAACCTGGAGTCAGTACTTTGGGTGGAGCCATCGGTGCTGGTCTTGTGGGGTAGAGAGGGAGTTCAACTGTGGGAGTTGTCACCGACGTCGGCGGACAAGTACTTGCAGTACTGGGGAGCGCAAGTATTGATTGGACTCCTTGGGCTCGGAAGTGTAGTGGTAGGTGGGCAGGCTATTTGGAGATATGTCCAGCGGCGGACGATGCGCGCGCTGTTCCGTTCAGGGCAGAGCTCGGTTGCTCTCCTGGAATTGCAGAAGAAGGGCGCAGTAGAAGTTGTCGCAGGAGAAGTTCCCCGAGAGCTTCTGCGGCAAATTCAGGAAGAATCCGAAAGACAGGGCAGGGGAGCTCAAACTCTCCGAGGGCTCTCTGCACGGCTTTTCCGAAGCAATGAGCGGAAGGAATGGTGGATGTGGATTCCGCTGCCTCTTCGGTTGTGCTTGGTAGTAGAAGTCACAGAGCAAGTCCGAGAGCAGGAGCTCAACTTAGCGACCACGATTCTACACGAGTTGCGCGGTCAGCTGAATCAGCTCAGAGACCTGCTGCAGCGGGGAGAACTTGAAGGGGCACAGGATGCGGTTGATCACTTAGTGGAACTGGCCGAGAGCGCCCGTCAATTGGCTCGTTCGGAGCCACGGATGAGAAGGACGGCGCTGAGGGAGCTTTGGGAGTGGCTGCACAGGGAATATGCTGGGCTGGAGGAGGAAGGGATTTTGCGTCTCCATGAACCTCCGCCGTGGGAAGTGCAGGCAGATAGGGAACGGTTATTCCATGCTCTGCGCAATGGGATAGCTAATGCTGAAGAGGCATTGAGGGATCCAGAAACGAGGCAGTGGCGCTCAGGAGCCCGTATTGAGGTCCGTGCACGGCTTATCCGAGAGGAGGGGATGGCGTTGCTTCGGGGGCATCAGAAAAACGGGAGTCGGAGGCGATGGGTTCTCATAGAGATACAAGACACAGGGCGTGGTCTCTCGGGTGAGATCCGGGAGGGGTTGGGGATAAAGATTATCCGGCAGATTGCCAGGGAGCATGGCGGGTATGCCGAGTGGAAATCCTCCCTACGGGGGGATGGGACTTGCCTTCGTCTCTTTTTGCCCGTCCCAACAACATCTTCAGAGCAATGGGAGAGGCAATGGTGACGGTGGACCGTGTTCGGGGGAAGCGCTTGTTAGGGATTGACTTCGGACTTCGCCGTATTGGATGGGCAGTGTGTGATGAATTGCACTTGAGCGTTACTCCGGGGGGAGTTCTCTCATACCACAGCCCGCAGTTTTGGGATGAGTTAGAGCGGGTGATACAGACGCAGCGAGTTGAAGGAATCGTAGTGGGGATGCCGGTTGGTTCGGAGTCTCCGCAAGGAGTGTTCGTTATCCACCAGTTGCGGGAGTTTGTCCGGCAGCTACGCCGACGGTTTGTGCAGCCAGTGTACGTATATGATGAAACGGGGTCCACGCGCCGGGCCCAGGAGTCGCTGCGTCTTTTGGGTATCCCCCGCAAGCGCCGGCAGCAAAAGGGGTACACGGATCGGATTGCGGCAGCGCTTATCCTGTGGGATTTCCTGCAGGAACTCCATACGTGGGGAGTCGTGCGTCAAGAGCAGTTGGAGGAATGAGGGGGATCGGGTTAGGGCTCGTAGTGGGAGGGGTTCTGGTGTCGTTGGCGCAGTACCCTTTGCAGCAGAGGGGGATTCCATCTGTGCGGTATTTCTTGGGGCAGTTTGGGGAGGGGTGGTTTGCTGAGCTGTATCCGTTGCCTGCCGGGGATTCTCTCTGGGTTGGGTTGTTGGTGCGGGTGCCTTATAGTCTACTCCTTTTTGAGCGCTCCGTGGGCCAATCGGGTTTTGTTTCCTCCATCTACCTCAGCGTGGAATTTGCCGATACAGTTGGTGTTGTCCGGAAGCGTTTGGAGTTGCGCGATACGGTGCGTGTCCAAGAGTATGAGGCGACGGTAATGCGGGACTCAGCGTGGGTGCGGGGGCTTGTGGCTATGGTTCCAATTCAAGTTGTCCGATGTCAGCTCCAGCTCCAGCTTGGGCAGGAGGTAAAGCGGCAGGAGCTCACGATGTCCACAGCCCCTGGGGTGATGCGATGGAGCTCCCCGCTGGTTGCGATGCCGGGAGGGGATACCGTAGTGGTACCCTTTGTTTTAGGTTCCGCACTTCCGTTTGGCTCCCTTGCGGCTCGCTTTGTGTTCTGGGATGCGCGGATAGAGCTGGGAAAGCCCTATAGTTATCGCTGTCGTCAGCTCCCTGCGGCGGAGGGAGAGCGATGGTGGGATAGTGTTCCGGAGCTGCGGGGCGAGATCTTCGCTTATCGCTGCGGGCAGCTACGGATACACCGTCTTCCCTCAGGCTTTCCTGCTTTCCGGTTTGAGCCTGGTCCTGTTTGCGGATGGATAGAGCTGGAGCTGCCGATGGCGATGGCTGTGCCGGGACGCTATGAGCTGACTCTGCTTCGCGCCGATACCGTGCCGAAGGATACCCTACGCTGGAACTTTCGCATCCTTTGGGCAACGATGCCGGCTTCGCTCCGCCACATTCCGTATGCTGTTCAAAGCATGCGATACCTGCTGACCGACGAGGAATGGGAACGGCTGCGGAGGGGTTCGTCGCACGAACAATGGGACAAACTCTGGCGTTATTGGAAGCAGCGTGATCCAACGCCTACGACGGCTTACAACGAAGCTATGGCGGTGTATTTCCGCCGGGTGGACCATGCTTATTTTGCTTTTCAGTCGGTGACCGAACCTGATGGGGCGCAGACGGACCGGGGAAAGGTGTATATCCTGTATGGGGAGCCAAGTCGGGTTGAGCGTGATTTCCCACCCGATGATGCTCCGCGGGAGGTGTGGATTTATGACCGTTTCCGCAAGAGGTTCCTCTTTGAACTCCGCCCCGATGGACGTTGGCGGTTGGTCAAGGTTGAGTGGGACGAGCCTAGGCGTTGAGTATGGCGGTTCGGATCGTACCCCTTAGTGCGGACCATCCTCGGCAACGTCGTGCCTTCATTCGTCTTCAGTGGCGCTTCTATCGGGACGACCCCCTATGGGTCCCTCCGTTGCGGGCAGAGGTGGACCGGCTTTTAGACCCACGGCGGAATCCTTTCTTCCATCATGCCCGTATTCGCCTCTTCGTTGCTGAACGGGCGGGAGAGTTGGTCGGACGGATTGCTGCCATTGTCAATGAGCTCCACAATCAGACGCACCACGATGCGGTTGGATTCTTCGGCTTCTTTGAATCTATACCGGACGACTCCGTTGCACGTGCACTGGTCCACGCTGCGGGGGCATGGTTGCGGGAGCAGGGGCGTACCCATATTCGGGGTCCTGTAAACCCTTCTATGAACGACGAGTGTGGGCTGCTGGTGGAGGGCTTTGACCGTCCGCCAGTCATTATGATGCCGTACAATCCTCCGTACTACGCTGAGCTGCTGCAAGCGTGTGGTTTTCAAAAGGCGAAGGATTTGTTAGCATACTGGCTAACAGAGCAATTTCTGTCGCCGAAGCTCCAGCGGGGGCAAGAGCTGGTGCGCCAACGGTTTGGAATCCGTATCCGCGGGATGGATTTTCGGAACCGCAAGCTCTTTCAGGAAGATGTGGAGTGCATCAAGGCAATCTACAACCAGGCGTGGGAGCCGAATTGGGGCTTTGTGCGTTTGACGGATGCGGAAATGGATGCCTTGGTTGCGGGATTCAAGCAGATTGCCGATCCGGAGTTGGCAATCTTCGCCTTCCGCGGCGAGGAACCCATTGGTTTTGCATTAGCCGTGCCTGATATCAATCAGGTGTTGCGCTTCAACCGCTCAGGGAGTACACTGGGGGCACTTTGGCACTTTGTCACGAAGCGCCATCGGATTGACACGATGCGGATCCTTATTCTAGGGATCTTGCCCAAGTACCAGCACATCGGTGCTGATGCTGTGCTCTACTATGAACTGGGGGTCCGAGGTCTCAGGAAGGGCTTCCGCTATGCGGAGGCAAGTTGGGTGCTGGAAGACAACTGGGCAATGCGCAACCCTTTGGAGAAGATGCTGGGGGCGCAGTTGTACAAGCGGTATCGTATCTACGAGATGGCGCTGTAGTTGAGGCTTGGGCTCTGATGGGGTTCCGGACTTACGGTTCGGGTGGGAAGAGTTGACGCCCGCGGACGAAGACCTTTTGGATGGCTGCTGGCGTTGCGGTGTAGAGAAGGCGCATCAGTAAGCTTTCTGGGTCTGTCCGCAAGGGGTGCTGAGGTTCTAAGGTAGCAAGGTCCATGACGATGAAGTCAGCGTCTTTGCCAGACTCAAAGCTGCCGATGGAACTATCTAAACCCAGGGCTTGGGCTCCTCCGAGAGTAGCAAGCCAGAGGGCTTCCTCGGGGCTGATTTCTGTCGGGGTTTCTTCGGGAGCTATAAAGCTTCGCAACTTTGCCATTTCTCGGGCGTAACGGGCCTCTTCGAGGATGAAGGGAGAATATCCCGCGCCGATATCGCTTCCGAGTCCAATGCGGAGGCCGAGATCCAGGTAACACCGCAGAGGCATGATTCCGCTGCGGAGAAAGACGTTGGAGCGTGGGCAGTGGGCGATGGCACATCCGGCAGAGCGCAGTTGTGCTTGCTCCGAGGGGGAAAGGTAGAGGCAGTGCGCCAAGATGGTTCGTGATGTCAGCAAGCCAGCGGCATCGTAGATGGCAGTGTAGGTAGGAAAGTGGGGAAATTGTCCGGCAATCCAGCGTATCTCAGGCAGGCTCTCTGCCAAGTGCGTTTGCACTGGGAGCTCATACCGGTGGGCGATATCGGCACAAAGTCGGAGTAGCTCCAAAGAGCAGCTGCCAGCAAAGCGTGGGGAGACGGCATATAGAAGGCGCCCATAGTCATAGCCATGCCACTGGGCAAGGAGCTTTTCCAGCGCCTGGGGAGCATCTTCCGTGCGAATCCGAAGCTCCGGAGGCACGTTGGTATCCATGAGCGTTTGTCCCATGAGCACGCGTAGCCCTATCCGGGCAGCTGCGGCGAAGGCTTGCGAAGTTGCCTCAGCAAAGGGAGGCCCGAAGACCATAAGGGTAGTTGTCCCACACCGAAGTGCAGCTTGGAAGAAAAGCTCCGCTTGCTGTTCGGCAAACTCTGGGTCTGCAAACCGTGCTTCCAAAGGGAAGATGAGGGTGTGCAACCATGGGAGGAGTTCTCCGGAATCAATGGCTATGGCTTGGTATTGGGGCAAGTGCGTGTGGACATCCACAAAGCCTGGTAGGAGGAGGCTTCGGGGACCGAAATCACGAACTATCGCATGGGGGAAGCGCTGCTGGAGTTGTGTGGCCTCTCCCAGCGCTTGAATACGCCCTGCAGAATCTACGGTGAGAGCGCCGTCGTAGATACAAGTGACCCGACGCTCTCTGGTAGGGTTAAGAATGTATCGAGCTCGGTACAGAACCGGATGCCCCATAGGTTTGGGGTTCGTCGGCAGTGGCGCTGACAATGACGGTTTTCAAAAGTTCAAGGCTTGCTTCGGCAGGAAGCACCGCAGAGGAGACAGGCAGTGGGGTTGTGTCCGACGAGGCAATTGACCAAGACCCCAGCTTCGGAGAAACATTGTGCCTCAGGAGCCAGCAAGGGAACGTGCTGGGAATGCTACTTTCAAGCGAGCAGCTACAGCCCAGATACAGCGGAGTTCTGTCCAGCGAGAACATCCGTTGCTGAGCTGACGACGGCTGGGGTGAGAGCGTTGCAGATTGTCGGTAAAGGAAATTTGGAATGCGATAGCCCCCATTCCCGTCAATGTTGTAGCTCAATCCTGCAGCGGTTAGTTGCCGGGCAACGCGTAGGTCTGTAGAACCCAGAACCTGTGCCCATGCAGTAGAGGAGAGGAGCCCGAGAACAAAGCAACACGGGAGAAGCATGGCAATCTCTATCAAGACCCAACAGAAAGCGCCGTGCTTGGCCTTGTTTTGCTCAGTAAGCGAAGTCTACCCCCACAGTCAGCCGCGTGAGAGGATTGTGGAATTGGCGTTCTATTTCTGCCAACAGACGCACGTTCCGGTAAGGGTAGTAGCTGTATTGTAGTGCTGCTGACCGATGGCGGAGGGATTGGTAAATGGAACCGTCGGGAGCATGGATTAGGTTAGCAAGGAAGGCGATGGCGTGCGGGAAGTCTATGTACTCTATCCCCAGGAAGCCTCCGTACAGGGTATGGCTTCGGGAATTGTCGTATCCGTAGAGGGCTTGGAAGAAGAGCTCTGTGTTATCCCAGAAGTTCCACCGCCAGTCTAACCCGATCCGGTAGCCGCGGATAATCCTGCCGGCCGTGTCAGGCACTTCTCCATAGAGACCAAACACCCCCAATTGGAGGGGAAGGGCAATGTGGCCGAAGAGGACCTTACGGTTGTCGGCGTCGGCGTCTTCACCGATGTACTCTCCTATGCCATTTCCGTTGACAATGCCCAAAGCAAGGTCCCATGGAAGGCTGAGGATGAGTCCCCTCTGATACGTGAGGGGGAAGCGTCCGACTTTATAGATGAGGTAGTCGCTCCGGGTCAGTCGGAGCTCACGGGGGAACATGAGGTCGCAGAGTTGGAATTGCCCAATCTGCAGTCCCCAACCTGCCCACGGGTGGAGGTGGACCCAGGCATCTTCGAAAAAGGGAGCCTCACCCTTTTCAAAGATGACGTAGGCGTAGAAAGAAACCTGAGGTCCCAGGGCTCCCCCGGTCAGCAATTTGACTGCCCAAGGGGCTTTGAAATCTTGACGCCATTGGCGATTCTGGGTTCGGAGCTCCAACCATTGCTGGAACCGAGCAGCCAGAGGTACTCGGTCAAAGAGATTCAGTTGGTCGTCACCTGTATTGGGTACGTACGCCTTTTCTTGCATGCCCTCAAAGATGTAGCCGCCGGCGGAGAATTGTTGCCCGAAGGCGTTGAGTTTTGGGAAGGCAACGTGGCAAGTTGCACAAGATAATCCGTACTGGCGGGCAAAGGCGGGGATAGCATCAGCAGAGGGAGGCAGGAGAAGGCAAAGGCATACACTGAGCAGGGAAAGAGCCAAAGTCATGGTGTCTCCTCCAGCTCGATGGGACTTTATTGGATAACGGAAACCTCAACCCTTCGGTTCTGGGCGCGTGCTTCCTCAGAGGTACCCGGCACTAATGGGCGCCGGCGTCCCCATCCCTTTGTCTCAATGCGTCGGGATTCAATCCCATTACGCACCAAGTACTCTTTGACTGCATCGGCACGGCGTTGGGAGAGCCGGTCGTTGTAAGCGTCGGTGCCGACGTCATCGGTATGCCCCTCAATGAGGATGCGTACGGAGGGATATGCTTTGAGGAAGTCTACCAACCGTTCCAGGTCGGGTATAGACTCTTCTTTCAGCTCAGCTTTGTCAAAGTCAAAGAAGACCAGGAGGCGAGTCCGACCGTGCTCTGCAGGAGTGAGGCGGATATCCTTCGTGATAGGGTTCTCCGTTATATTGCGCCCGACCTCAAAGCGTTCGCTGTAGAAGAGATAGCCCTCACGGGAGGCGGTCACAGAGTACGTCCGTCCAGCGGGGAGAGCAACGTAGTACTCACCTGTTTCTTCGTCGCTATAAAGTTCGGCGATTTTCCGGCGCGTCCGGAGGTCAGTAATTGTAATGACAGCTCCCAGGGGACGCTCTGTATCGGCATCGCGGACAGTGCCTTGGACCATTAGAACCGGTTCCGGAGGATTGGGGTTAGGAACGACGAGGAAGACGTCGAGGTCACCATCTGCTGTGGTGCGGCTCAAAAGAGCAGCGTTGCGGTCCGGTAGGGGAACGTAGAAGTATTCATCGGCGGCTGTGTTAATAGGAGAGGCTAACTTTTGGGGGCGCTCGAACCGGCCGTCAGCCCCCATACGACTGACGAAGATGTCGAAGTTTCCATCCCGATTGGAAGCAAAATAGAGTGTCTTGCCATCGGCGGCCAGGACAGGCGCCATATCGTCGGCGTCAGAGTTGAGGGTTCGGAGCTCTATTGGAGTAGACCAACGATTTCCTTCACGACGGCACATCCATAAGTCTGTGCCTCCTGAGCCTCCGGGGCGGTCGGAAGCGAAGACGAGAAGTGTCCCATCGGCAGCAATACAGGGCTGGGAGTCCCAATAGGAGGAATTGACGGCTGGGCCAAGATTTTCTACTCGGGACCAGCGGTCGCCGGAGCGCCGCGCAAGGTATAGGTCGGTGCGTCCACTACCTCCGAGCTCATGCTGGAAGGCTGCAAAGAGCATCAAGTTCCCGTCCACAGTAAGGCTTGCGCTGCCTACGTGGGTGGCGTCCGCAATGGTGCCAGAGATACGCTCTGGAGCATGCCAGCGGTCACCATGACGTTCCACGCGGTAGAGGCGCTGGCGCCCTCCTGCACGACTGGAGGTGAGGAATACCTCCCGCCCGCCGCGGCTGACGCTGGTGACGAAGTCATCACCGGAAGAATTCAGCTCGGGCAAAGGGGTAACCTGAATTGCTGTTCCGGTCGGACGCACTTGAGTTTGGGCCCAGGTCGGGGAAGCTATAGTGGCTGCAAGCAGAGCGAGGACAGGGGCAACAGCGGTGTACATGGCTGCCTCCGAACTACAAATCAAACCAGAGTCCCAAGAGGAGCTGTATGGAATGCTGTGATGCATTGCGTAGCCGAACGTTGTACAGCCCTTCAGAGAACCATTTCCACCCGTCGCTGCTTTCCATGTCTTCGCGGAAAGAGGAGAGGAGTTGGAGCTGGAGCCGTGGGACAAGCCATAGTTTGGGGTTTAGTGGTATTGCATAGCCAGCCCCTAATTCCGCACCGATGCGGGAGCTTTTCATAGGAGGGGAGTTGATTTCTAGTTCAACCTCCAGCTGCCGGTATAGCCGATTATCCTCTGGGTTGAGGAATCCGCAGTTGCTGGTCTCTGGGACAGAGTACTTTGTCTTTTGCCGATTACTTCGGTGAAAGTGGGCGACAATGCCAGCGGTGAGCCAAAGCTGGGCAGAGACGTTGTAGCGTATTCCTGCCCCAGCGGTAAGGTAGTTCGTTGTGAAGGTCCAATCTACAGAAACCGGCACTGTGGTGATGATGGTAGGGTCATAGAGATTCTGACAGTCTGCTTCAGCCGTGCCGGAGTGCCCCACAGTTTTGACGTCGTACCCTACGTGCAGTCGGAGCCCGAGGTTGGGGGTGAGACCAATGTCGGCAAGGATGCGGACGGCAGGCGAGAGCCCGTTACCGCTTTTGAACAGCTGCGGGGGGGTATTGGTCGGTGCAGGGGTGGGTTGGTACTGTAGGCTTTGTGAGGCGGTGTTCCAATTTACTCCTCCTTCAATACCGAGCATGATGGGTAGTGGGCGTTCTCTTACCGGCGCGAAGGCTGGGGCACCGCGGGGACGTAGAATGTCCTCTTGGGCAATGGCGGGGAGGGTCAACAGGAGGAGACCGAGCACCGTACTCCGGGAACGCATAGTAACCTCACGAATGGCTTAACAAGCGGCTTCAAAATTACTGCGGAAGGATCAGCCGAGGCAGTAGAGTGGGAAAACGGTTCCGTAATTTTGCCAAGAAGCGCAATCCATGGGCACTGGGAGTGTGGGGAATTGTGATACTGCTTGGCTGCGTGCTGGGAAGTTCCGCTCAGCAGCGGAGCTGGCGGGTGTTTTTTCTTGACAAAGGACCGGAGCCGTTCTCTATAGGGAGTCCGCTGTACGAGCAGACGCTAAGGCTTCATACTCCCCGGGCGTTGGTGCGGAGAGCATGGGTTCGAGGAGGTGATTCGCTCCTTACGTTGGCGGATGCCCCCGTATATGAGCCTTACATTGATAGCCTTCGGCGCCTGGGTGCCTCGGTTCGATTGCGGGTGCGTTGGAATAACTATGTCGTGGTAGAAGCAGATTCCGTAATTGTAGAGCGTTTGCGGGGGCTCCCATTTGTTGCTGCCGTACAGCCGACGCATCAGGTGCCTTTACCGCGTACCCGTGTGCGGGTTACCTCCGGGGAGAGAGGCTCCGGGGGAGAGACGCTCCCTGTAGTGTGTGGGGAGCTGGACTACGGGGCTTCGTGGAGGCAGGTGCAGATGCTGGAGGTGCCGTTCCTCCATCGGATGGGCTTCACGGGAGATAGTGTTCTTGTGGGGCTTTTGGACACGGGGTTTCGCTGGCGGGGACATCCGGCGTTTGAGCACATAGCCGTGGTAGCGGAATGGGATTTCCTCCAAGGGGACTCGGTGACGGCGAATGAAGGGACGGAGCATCCCTTGCAGGATACTCATGGCACGATGGTGCTATCTGTCGTTGGAGCTTTCTGGCCGGGGCAGCTTATTGGGGTCGCCCCAATGGCTCGGTACATCTTGGCGAAGACGGAGGATATTAGCCGGGAACGACACGTGGAGGAAGATGCGTATGCGGCAGCCATAGAGTGGATGGAGGCACTTGGTGTGGACGTTATTTCTTCCTCCCTGGGCTACCGGGATTTTGATAGCTTGGAGGTGTCGTATACTACTGAGCAGTTGGATGGGCGCACGACTATTGTCGCCCGGGCGGTAACGATGGCGGCGCAGCGAGGGGTGATATGTGTGACGGCGATGGGGAACGATGGTCGGCGTGGTTTAGTCTCGCCGGCGGATGCCGATAGCGTAGTTGCGGTGGCTGCTGTTGACAGTACGGAGCAATGGGCGCCGTTTAGCTCGGTGGGATTTCGGCAGCGCGGTGTCCTCCGTCCCACGGTAGCGGCAATGGGGGTCTCTGTCGTGGCTGCGGGACCTCGAGGGCAATGGGTGCGAGCGTCGGGGACCTCACTGGCAACACCGCTGGTGGCGGGGACATTAGCCTTGCTCATTGGGGCGCGCCCGGACGTTCCCCCGTGGCGGATTCGCCAGGCCCTCTTGGAGACAGCATCCCGCGCTCGGGCACCCGACACCTTGGTCGGCTACGGGGTCCCCCGAGCCGCGCAGGCATTGGCTTCGTTGGGAGGTGCTTTAGGAACGCCCGCTGTCTGGAAGCTGCCTTCAGGAGCTATACGAGTTGCCTGCTATGGGTTTATCCCCTTCCGCTCGTTCCATGCGTGGCTTCAGTGGGCAGCTCAGCCAAGGGAGGATGCTGTTGAGGGGTATCTTCTGATGCGGGTCACCGGGGATAATGGGATGCCGTTGCTGTATGGGGATCTGCCCGGGGTGCTGCTCCAGCGGGGGCAACCTGTGTGGATACAGGTGTGGGTTGAGAGCGCGGAGGGGAAGAAGCTGTCCAGCCGGTGGTATGTCCTTCCTCAGCAACCTAGTTTCCCATGTGGAGTGGAGATTCCAGAGTCCGTACTCCATGGGGGTGAAGACCAAGGCAGGACAGTGCAGATTCTGCCTCACCCTGTGATGGCTGGGCAGGAGTGTGTTGCGCGTGTGCCGGGTATATATCCGGGGAGCCAGCAGCCATTATCCTCGGTTTGTCTTTGGGACATGACGGGGCGTTTAGTCGAGTGCGTATCGCTTCTACCCGAGAGACTGGGCCAGGTTCCAGAGTGGACAGTACGGCTTCCAACGGCGAGACTCTCCCCAGGTCTCTATTGGGTAGAGGCTACGTACGGTAAAGCGGAGCGCTTGGGGGCTCCACTCATTTTGTACTGATGTGTCATGGATGGTTGTGGGACATGCCGACAGCGGTGATTACAGGTGCCAGTGGTGGTGCTGGACGCGTGGTGACACGGTACTTCCTGGAGCAAGGATGGGATGTGCAGGCACATTGTCATAGCGATGCTGGGGTAGAACAGCTCCGTCAATTCCTTCCAGCAGAGCTGCAGCATCGTCTGAGTATCAGTATCGGCGATTTGGGGCAGCCTGGGATTGCTGAGCAATGTATTGCGGATGCTCCTGCGCCGGTTCAGGCGGTAGTGCATTTGGTCGGGGGCATTAAGGCGGGGACGGGGTTAGAAGAGACAAGCCCGGAGACACTGGAGGAGATGTGGCGGATTAACGTACAGACGACCTTCATGGTGCTACGGGCGGCGCTACCGGTACTGCGGCAGACCGGTGGAGCAATTGTAACTGTGGCGGCGAAGGCGGCGCTGCATCCGGAGATGCGAAAATCAGCTTATGCAGCGGCAAAGGCGGCCGTTATTGCGCTTACACAAGCGGCGGCCGAGGAGGGACGCCCTTATGGAGTGCGGGCAAATGTGGTCGTTCCCAGTATTCTACGGACACCGGCAAATCTGGAGTGGGCGCGTGAGGGTGAAGAACGCCAGTGGGTGTCGGTGGAGGAGTTTGCCGCTGCTATCTTTGCTTTGTGCTCGGATGAGGGACGTGCTGTCAGCGGAGCTATCATCCCAATGTACGGTGGTATTCCAGCGTGAGGGGGGCGATGGAGACTGTAGCCATCATCATGGCAGGGGGGAGTGGGGAGCGTTTCTGGCCCCTTAGTCGGCAACAACGTCCTAAGCAGCTCCTGCGCCTGACAGCTTCCGGACGGACGCTCGTGGAGGAAACGGTCGAGCGGCTTTCAGGGGTAGTCTCTGGAGAGCACATCTATGTGCTTACGTCAGCACCGTTACAAGCGCTGATACGCCGGACATTGCCTCAGGTACCGCCGGCTCATATTATCGCCGAGCCCGTGCGTCGCAATACAGCTGCCTGCTTGGTTTTGGCGGCAGCTATTGTTGTGGAGCGGTTTGGTGAGCCCTCGCGTCTTCTCATGGCAGCTTTTCCTTCGGACCATCTGGTCGAACCCCTAGAGGAGTTCCAGCGCACCCTCCGAGCGGCACTCCAGTGGGCAGAGCAGGGGGAGGATATCGTCACCATTGGCATCCCTCCAGTACGCCCGGAGACGGGCTACGGCTATCTGGAGTTAGGCGAGGAGTTGGGGGAGGCAGAAGGCGTGACCGTCTATCGGGTTCGCCGTTTCCGGGAAAAGCCCAGCCGGGAGGTTGCGGAAGAGTTTGTCAACACTGGACGCTTCCTGTGGAACAGTGGTATGTTCTTCTGGAGACTGGACCTCTTCCTGCGGGCTCTCGAGCAGCACATGCCGGCTTTCTGGTCTCATTGGGATTTGCTCCGCCGTCTGGTTCGTCCGTGGTTGGAGCAGCCGGTGGAGGGGGCATATCCGGGTTTGGATGCGGTGTTTAGCGCTATGCCCGATGTTTCTATTGACTATGCTCTTGCCGAACGGGCAGAGCGTATTGCGACCGTGCGCGCCTCGTTCCGATGGGATGACTTGGGAGCTTGGGATGCTCTGGAGAGGGTTTTCCCCCCTGATAGCCAAGGTAACGTTGTCAGCGGGGAGGTAGTCCTTCTGGAGTCTCAGGGCTGTATTGCGTTGGACGCCCGTACGCATCCCCGCTCCATAGTGACGCTTTTAGGCTTGCGTGACTGTGTCGTTGTCCTCACCGATGATGCCATCCTCTGCTGCGCGAAGACGCACGTGCAGCAGGTGCGGGGTCTTGTAGCGTATCTCCGCGAACATGGCTACGAAGCGGTGCTCTAATGGCGACCCTGTTGGTCAATATCGGGCAGTTGGTCACCGTGCGAGCAGATGGAGCACGCTGGAAAGCAGGACCAGCGATGCAGGAACTGGGTATTCTCCAGCGGGCGGCAATGGTCGTTGGAGAGCGGATCCACTGGATTGGTCTACCGGAGGAGGCGTATCAGCTCCAGGCTGCAGGACTCCTTCAATGGGAGGAGGTCTATGATGTTGGCGGACGGGTTATTGTCCCGGGTTTTGTGGATGCACATACCCATGCGGTATTCGTTGGCTCACGTGCCCATGAATACCGCCGCCGGTTAGGTGGTGCCACTTATCAGCAGATTGCTGCTGCCGGAGGCGGCATTATGGCGACGGTCCAAGCGGTGCGTCACGCAAGCGAGGAAGAGCTGATAGCGGCTGCACGCCCACTCCTGTGGCGAGCTTTGCAGCATGGGACGACCACAATGGAGATAAAGAGTGGCTATGGACTGACAACTGCTGACGAGTTGAAGCTCCTGCGCGTTATCCGCCGCCTGGCGCAGGAGCTACCTTTGCGGATTATCCCCACATTCCTCGGCGCCCATGCAATCCCACCGGAGTACCGTGACCGACGTGCTGACTACGTAGACTTGCTCTGTTACGAGATGATCCCCGCTGTCGCTGCTGAAGGATTGGCGGAGTATTGCGATGTCTTCGTTGAAGAGGGCTACTTCACCTTGGAGGAAGCTGAGCGCATTCTGCAGACGGCGCAGCAGTATGGGATGCGTGTGCGCGTCCACGCCGATGAGCTAACCCCATTGGGGGCAGCGGAATTAGCGGCTCGGCTTGGGGCAGTTTCGGCAGACCATTTGTTGTTTGTGTCGGACGTAGGAATTGAGGCTCTGCGGGCTTCCGGGACAATTGCAACCCTTTTGCCCGGGACAGCCTATACACTGCGCCTTCCCTACGCCCCTGCCCGCAAGTTGATTGCGGCGGATGTCCCCGTAGCTTTGGCAACAGATTGCAACCCTGGTTCGTGCTTCTGTGAAAACATGCAGATGATTCTCTCGCTTGCATGTCAGGACATGGGGATGTTGCCTGAGGAAGCGCTTGTTGCCGCAACGCTGAATGCAGCCGCAGCCTTGGACCGGTCCCATGAGCTGGGAAGCCTTGAGGTGGGAAAATACGCCGACTTCCTCGTCCTCCAGCTCCAGGATGTCATAGAGCTGTTTTACCACTTCGGTGTCAACCATGTCGCTGAGGTATGGATCGGAGGGCGGCGCGTTTGGCGGGTGCCTCCGGATGTAACAAAACCGAGCTCCCCCGTGTCATAAGTCGGACATAAGGATGCACAGTGGTGCCAGTTACAGTGTGGTGGCGGAGCAAGGGAGAATGGATTCCTCTGCGACGTATATGGAAGCAACTCAGATGAAGCTGCCGCCAGCACCGAAGGAATGGGACAACGACGAGCCTAAAGTCCTGAAAGGCTTTCGGCAGAGGGATGCCCAAGCCTTTTAGCAGCTCTGCCGACAGTATGCTTGCGGAGTATACCGCTTCTGCTTGCGGATGCTCGGTGATGCTACCAGCGCTGAAGACGCCTTCCAGGATACGTGCCTACAAACGACGACAAAGCCTCTGGGGAGAGAATTTCCGAGCCTGGCTGTTCCGTATCGCTCACTGGGTTTGCTCAATTCCCGGCGCCAACAGCGCGTAGTGGACGGTTTCTCTGAAGAGGGACTACCTGGAACCTGTCCGAATACGCATGGGCATTGAGGGGCAGTGGATACCCTCGTTGGAAGGGACAAAGCCTTCGCTGGATTACATCCGCTGCTGGGCTGTCGGCGAAGTTGTGAAAAAACGGGATTGTAGCAGTGCAAGAAGAGGAAAGTTGTTATATTAGCAGGTGTACGTAGATGTTACGTTGTTCCACAACAGCAGGAGGGGTGTGATGGCTTACACGAAGTGCTACTACGCAGGACTTCTTGTGGGGAGTGCCCTGCTCGTAAGTGGGCTTTCTGCTGGGCAGAAGCCAGCGGTAGCGCAAACGGCATCTATAGTACGATACGATTTCCGCTTGCCCGAAAACTTGCCCAGCTATCCGGTGGCTGGCTCGCCAAAAGTATTCTCGCTGCGGAACGGGTATGCTCCGGTCCGTCTGCACGAACAGCAGCCCAGAGTATCCCTTTTGCGACTGCCGGCGCGTACACTGCAGACTCCCCCTGGAGTCAAGATTGGCAGTACTTCCTACGATTGGCAGACGAACTTTCTCAGTAAAAACCGCATGGTGTGGGTATCGGGAGAGGGAGTATTGCAGTTGGTATGGATGGCGGGCAGCAATAGCCCCGATAGCGGTTGGCCGGATCGGGGAACGTATTACGCCGCTGTCGATCTTAGCGATCCCCAAAACCCCCAGGCGATTCCAACGCAGCGAGGGTGGGTCCGCATTGAGCCGAGGCGTACGGGCTGGCCAGCGGCAGCAGAGCTGCCGGGAGGAGGGGTAGCCTTTGTTTCTCATACTCCGCTGCGGTTGGGGAAGAATGGTGGTGCTTTGGATGAGAACTGGACGGTGACCGATATAGGGCCTGCCGGGAGTCTCTGGCCGTATATGACCAGCACGCCTGAGGGTTCGCTCCATGTGGTTTACACTTATAGTGGTGGGAACAATGCTGGGCAGGTGGGCTACCTCCGCTCCACAGACCAAGGTCAAACGTGGAGTCAAGAGGTCTTCCTTTCCGGGGGAGATGCCCCGCAGGGTATACAAGGGGCGGATCACTACGCTATTGAGTTTGGAGGTGGAAAGCTTGTGGCTGCTTATTATGCTATACCTTTGCAGACAGGACCCGGTATCGTATTGCGGATTTCCACCGACAACGGGCAGACCTGGAGCCAGGCAATTGGACTCTTCCCGGGTCAGTTTCAGCTAACCCAGTATGTGGATAGTACAACCGTCCAGGAAAGCGATACCCTACGGGTGACCACAACGTATTTCCACACCGATACCACTACAGGCGTTGACGGCTATAGCCTCCTTGTGGATGCTCAAGGAAGATGGCATATTCTTGCAACGTTGGCACAGTATTACCTAACGGGGCAGATTACCAGGAGAGATACGTTGCCGCAGGGAGGGACGGGAATCGATACTACATATGCTCTTGCGATTGCAGCTGTAAATCCTGTTGCTGCCTATGCTGTCGAAGGGAGTCAGCAGCCGGTATTGGTGCCTCTTCCACAGCCTGTATTGGATGCTACAGGGCAAGTGGTCCGCGTGCTCCATCGGGCTATGGATGGATACGTTGATCGGATTAAGTTGGGGATGGATGATGCCGGTCAGCTTTATGCTGTCTTCATTGCGCCGGCGGAAGGTGATACGTTTAGTGTTGATGGGGTAACCTATGGCTACGGTCACCTCTATGTGACTGCGGAAGTGAATACCCAGTGGACGACTCCTCAGAACCTCTCCCCGAACGGTATAGACTGTAGTTTCCCCACTGCCTCTAAGGGTGGTCCGGCAGGATATGCTCTCGTTGCATATCAGGCGGGGACAGTACCTGGTTCCTTCGTACAAGGAGCAGTATGGGAGCCGGGCAAAGATGATGATATTTACGTTTACGCTCACGGGCTTCCTGTTGGGGTGCGGGAAACGGAGGTTCCCGGAGCGGTTCAACTCCTGGTGCAACCCCATCCTCTGACGCAGTCAGGGTATGCGCAACTGCGGAGCGTGGAGGCCGGATGGGTAACCGTGGAGCTGTATACGTCAATTGGCGCGAAGCTGCAGACGCTCTACGATGGTTGGCTCAACGCAGGTGAGACTCGCTTGCTGTGGTTGAATATCACGGAGCTGTCTTCAGGGGTCTACTATCTGAAGCTCCGCTTTAACGGGAACCCCTTTGTGCGGCAGATTGTTGTGCTGCGCTGAACCTAACTGAATACAACCGCTGGGCTCCCTGTTCCGACTTCACGGAACGGGGAGCCTGCATTCCCTCAGAGTCAGAAAAAGTCTCACAGACGAGCTGAGGAGTTATCATGCGCCGTGCGGTGCTATGGACTACTGTAGCGATGGTGGTTCTCTCTTCATCATTGTGGGCAGGCATCTACGGTGTCCTGGCGGGGAAGGTAACGGATAAAGAGGGGAAGCCTATCCCAGGCGCCACTATTCGCATTGAGGGGACAACCCTTGGCGGCTTCGCACGCCCGGATGGACGCTTCAGTATTGTGAATGTGCCGGCGGGCTCCTATACGGTAGTAGTCCGCGCCGTTGGTTACCGGGAAGTGCGGCTTCAGGTGCGGATTTCTGCTGACCAGACTACAGAGATCGCCGTGCAGTTGGAGCCAGAGGCTGTCCGGGTACAGGAAGTTACGGTGGAGGCAAAGGCTCCTTTGGTAGAAAAGTACGCCATTGGAACACTGCGCAACGTCACTTCGGAAGAACTCCGCAATATTCCACGGCAAACGGTGCAGCAGGTAGCTTTATTGACTCCTGGAGTCTTGGCAGCAGGCAATGGATTCATCGTTCGAGGGAGTCGGGCGATTGAAACTCAGATCCGCCTGGATGGGTTGGATATTGCTGATCAATTTGTGGGAGCCTTCGGCAATGGTGGCTTCCGTTATTTCCCGACGGTCAGCAACTTGGCGGTGGAGGAAGTGCAGGTGTTAACGGGGAATTTTGCGGCGGAATACGGTAATGCTCTGGGTGGGGTGGTCAACACGGTCACGAAAACAGGGCGAACCGACCGTTACGAAGCAACGTTGCGGTTCTATACCGATGACATCGGTTTCCTTTACGGAACTGCGAGGAATGGGCTCCAGAGGCTACCTCAGAAAGAGTACAACTATGAACTTGCCTTCGGTGGACCAATTCCGTTGCTGAGTGGATCTACGTTTTACTTGGCGGCGCAGTATGTCACGAATCGCCACCGCAACGCCGGACTGGATGTCAGGGATCCGTGGGGCAATAGTTGGGGACAGCTTCCGCAAGATCGGACCTGGATGCGTTCGCTGAGCGCGCGAGCCAAGTTTGCTTTAACCAAAGATGTGAGTCTCTTGCTCGGTGGTATGTTCGGTCTTACCGACTATGAACGTCCATCCATCGGTTGGATGTATGCCCGGGATGAAGGGGTTGTGGATGGAGTCTCTAACGGTGTGCAGGAGTACTTCGCTAAGCGGGCTGTTATTGACCAGTTTGTGGGAAATGTACTGGCCCGTATTACCCATACACTTAGCCAGACCACGTACTACGAGCTGACGGTTTCCAACACGTGGAACGTCAACGAGGTATCCCGACGGTACTTAGCGTATGAACCTGGAAAAGGGTGGGTCAAAGGGTACTTTGACCGTCCCCATTTCTTTAAAGGCTTTGACCTTTGGTACCCGCAGGATGACTACGTCATTGAAGGAAATCAGCTCTTGCCAAAGGCTCTCCGAGGTGAGGTTGGGGACAAGGTCATAGACCATTACTCGCTGCTGACTGGACAGACGGTAAGCGAGGATGGATATCTCATTACTGTCCGACCTATTCGGCATCCATGGACGGGGTATGTGGAGGGGAGTAGCAATGCGACGAGCACGCGTAATCCATACGGGTTGCAGGCTTTCTTTGCCGCTGCTGGGAACGAGCGTGCTTTTGAGTTCCGCTATTCACAGTACTTCCAGGTAGACGGCTATATTACTAGCCGGGTCGAAGTTGGGGATATTGTCCACTTGCTCAAAGCTGGCTTTGAGACACGTTTTCTCACGCTGCATCATCACTACAACAGCCTTCCGTGGGATGGAAATGCCTTCTTTGACGTGTATACCGATCGCTGGGGTGGCAATATCTATGCGGAAAACCGGCAGGTATGGGAGCTGACCAGCAAGCCATATAAGCCTTACACGATTGCCGCTTATGTGCAGGATCAGTTCACCTACCGTGGGATGATCCTCAATCTGGGCTTGCGTTTTGACTACTTCCAGCCCAATGCGAAGTACCGGACCGAATCGCAGCGCTTTATCCCGATCCAAGAGCAGGCTTACTTTGCACCGGCAACGGCAAAGCTGCTGTTGAGTCCGAGGGTATCTATCAACTACCCTATTACTGAGCGCTCTACCTTTTCGGTTGCCTACGGTATCTTCCAACAGATGCCGCAGCCGAATTTCCTCTACGATGCTCTTAACACCTTCCGACTACGGGGCAATCAGATCTTAGGCAATCCTAATCTGGGAACCCAGCGCAGTAACCAATACCAGGTTTCCTATGCCCATGCTTTGACGGAAGACTTCGCTGTGGATGTAACGGCCTTCTACAAGGACATTTATAACCAGGTGGGGCTGCGGTATGTGCCTACGTTGCCAGACCCGTACTCAGAGTACACCGTTGCAGAGTATGGAAACGTGCGGGGAGTGGAAGTAAGGTTGCGGCGTCGTCCAGTAGGGAACTTCGCCTTTGACATCAACTACACCCTTTCCTATGCTCGGGGCACTGCTTCCGGACCCACAACACAGTATCGGCAGACGATCCTCTCTGGCGAGGACCCCTATACAGGTACAAAGACATTCCCGCTGACAGAGTACTTCTTGGACTACGACCGTCGCCATGTGGTCAACTTTACCCTCTCCTTCTTCCTGCGCGAGGGTGAGGGTCCCTCCATTGCAGGACTGCGCCTTCTGGAGAACACAACGCTCAGCTTGACGGGATTCTTCCGTACCGGCACGCCATACACCCAACGTGATCGCCAAGGGAACCAAGTTGGAGAGTACAACGGCGCACGGCAGCCTTCGGATTGGACAGTGGACATGCGGCTGCAGCGAGCTATACCGCTTCGCTTACTCTTCGGTGAAGCCTTCCAAAATGCGACGTTGGAGCTATATGTGGATATCTTCAACGTGCTCAACAACACTAAGCCTGTGGCAGTCTACGAGCGTACAGGCAGTCCGGATTACGATGGGGTAGATCTCAATCGGCAAATTGGTGATTTCAGCATCGTGAACTGGTATAAGGACCCTGATCCGAACCGTCCCGAGACGTTTAGCCCAGCGCAGTACGACAGTTATGGGCGCCGTCTCTATTCACCCGATGCAGACTTCAACCGAGATGGTGTTGTTACCCAGGAAGAGAAATACCAGAGTTACCTGCGATGGGTGCGGGATACGATTGCCCGCCAGCTTAACTACCGCTTACCACGTTCGGTGAACGTAGGTTTTGTCCTGCGCTTCTGACAGCGTAACGCATAAGTTTATGAGAGATTGTCAAACTCAGGAGACGGGGGATATGTGATGCGAGGGCGATGTGTTCTCTTACTTTGCATGCTTTTGGCTAGTATCTTGAGTACTCAGGCACGGACGCTACAGAGTGGAACGCCGCAAAAAGATAGCGATGCTGCCCAACCAATGCGTCTGGCACAGGGAACGTTTGAACAACGGAAAAACCGTGTTAGCCGTATAGAGTTCTATTCCACCAACTATGGCATCTTCGGGCTCAACATTGCGGCAAACCGCGGTGGGGGATTTTGGCCCCGCGGCTCGCAGAACCAGTATATCTTCGGCGGAGGAATTTGGTTCGCTGCCAAGAAATGGGTGCGAAATGAATTGCGCAAACTTGTGGTCCTCTCCTATAACCCTAACTCTGGAGCTTCGTGGATGGTGCCCGGGCGTATCGCTGACGGGGATGAGTATAGCGACGACCTGAAGGATAAATATCAGCTTTACTTTTCCACCGACTATGCACCGGATGGTACGCCTCTTCCGGAGAGAGCTGGAGAGCGTCCCCAAGGACCGAATTGGCCACTGTGGATTACCTCAGAGACAGAAACACTAAAGGTTAATCGCTACTTTGGTGACTACGTTGATGACCTCGATAAGCGAAACGTACAAACATATCCCCGAGGTCCGGCTTTCATCTCGCAAGAAGACATTTGGTCGGTTTTCAAGGACACAGATTTGCGGCGTTACGAAGGCGGGGTTGCCGTTCGCCGCTCACAGGGGTATCCGCTGCGGGTAGAAATTGAGCAAACTATCTACTCGTGGGGCTTTGGGGATTACGGGGACTTCATCTTCCTGAAGTACCTCATCATCAATCGTTCGCGGGACACTTTGTGGGAATGCTGGATGGCGCCGGCAATGGATTTTGATATTGGTCCGGCGAATAACCCCGTGGGGATTGCTGGAAATGACCGAGTACGCTTCTACGACGAGGACCCCAGTCTCAATTTGGCCATTCAGTGGAGTAATCCCGATCAGGGTGAGGGAGGAAAGGGCTTTGGATATCTAGGGATGACCTTCCTAGAGAGCCCTGCTGTGGACCCGATGACGGGGTTCATCCGAAAGGATAAGCGTTTCTATCCTCTACAGGAGCAGCTAGGGTTAGTGACGTTCCGAAACTGGGTTATCCAAAACGACCCTTCGGGAGATGAAGAGCGATACGACTTTATGGCTGCCCGTATTCGCGATGGCGATACAGGACCTGGCGATAAGCGCTTTCTGATGGCAACGGGGCCTTTCAACATGGCGCCAGGAGATACAGCACGGGTAGTCGTTGGGCTGGTATTGGCTCCGACTTCTACGGGAGCCGATCCGAGAGGCTCCGGTGATTTGGATGAATTGGTGCGCAAGGTCCGTTTTGCACAGGCAGTCTATGATGGTGGGTTCAAGGCCCCTGTGCCACCGGATCGCCCCAATATTAGTTGGACTCCTCTCAATGGAGGAGTTGTTATCCGGTGGGACTCCACGGCGGAGTACTCTTACGATGATAGCGAGCGAGGGCTGGACTTTTTGGGATACCGGCTCTATCGTGCGCGGCGGATGGACTTGGATTCCTTTGATGTAGACAATCGCCCTTCCATCGCCCGGGGACCCTTTGGCTGGAAGGAAATTGCTCGGTGGGAAGTCCCGTATCCGTTCGTAAAGAAGAGTGACCGACCGTTGTTGGCAGGCGTCAGTAAGAATCCCCTCATAGACTCTCTCATTTTCCTCCGCCAATCGGATACGGCAGGCTTCAGTGTGGAGGTAGCTCGCGTGGGGTATGGAGGGGAGCCGTGGGGAGAGTTCTGGCAGAGCCTGGATCCGAATGTGCGTAACCGTTACCTCCAAGGCCGGGTAGAAATCAGCCGCGCACTGACGGGAGGTCGTGGACTGAAGCGAGCGGATTTCGCTACAACGGAGGAGTTCCTCAACGCCCTCTATGACTACATCCAGCAAGGAAAGGCGACGGTGATTTTCCCCGATTTTGATGACGACCCCGATTTGCGGCAGCGTGTCCGCCAGACCATTGCTCGGTATATGGCCCGTGTTACCAATAACCGCACGTTTGTGGATGTCGGGGATGATAACCGAGACGGTGTGGTAGAGGATCACCCCGATCCAACCCGAACGGAGCGGCTTTTCAATAATGTGGACTACTACTACCGGTTGTTGGCGTATGACGAGGGCGATCTCATCCAACGGACTCCGGGCAAACTCAATATTGGGGTAGCAGGGGTCAACGTCGTCCAGGCTTTCCCCCGCTCAGCTCCTGCTAGCGAGGCGGCAACGGTTACGATCACGGCAGAAGACCGTGATAAGCTGGGTGGTATTTACAATCTCCGCTTCTTGGTTCAGGACCCGCAACGGCTCCAGCAGCTTTTTGCCGGACACGAGTTGGAAATTGAGTTCCAACCTCTTTGGTTTGGGACCGCTTTCTTTGCCCCTTCCGGGATGGTCAATGGGATTTATGCCCGTGAAATCATCCTCCGTGATCTTACAACCGGCACGGAGTTAGGTCGGTATCAGACACTCTTTGAACCGACTCAATGCCAAAGTAGCGTATTGGGAATGCCATCGGAGTTTGCGGGGGTTTCTACAGGTGATACGACCCAGGGAATCGGGCGCCTTGATACGGTCGGATATATCCAGCGAACAGGGACCTTTCGGACCGACGCGGTATGCAATGCTCCGGATCAATATGTCTTCGGTACACTTGGCTTTGCCTTTGACTATGCTCTGCAACAGTGGGCGGGTCAGTACCGTCCCTACAGGGCGCAACGGCGAACGGCAGGGCCGGTCGATGTACCCGTCTATCCCGATCGTACACAAGTGCAGCTAACACAGCCGGACCCTGTCACGCGCCGGTATGTGAGCTTTAACAATGGTCCGGCGCGGTACTTGGTAGTCCTGGAGCCTGGGGGTGTAGAGACGGTGACAATCACATGGAATTCAGGGAGGAACTCCAAAGAAGTGCAGGTGCCGTACTACAATATCCGGGTGTTTAATGACCTCAGCTTTGAGCGTCTCGATCCCGAAACGGGGCAACCAGTCAAGGTGCACTATCCGGGTGAACTGCAGCGGGTAGATCTCAGCCTGACGCGGGGTACAGGACCGGATGCTCGGCAAGTGCCGATAGGAGCTTACGGCTTTGCTGCTGTACCGTGGGTTAACGGACGGAGTGCCGATGGGATTAGCCAGCGTCGGACGCAGCTGGGGGATTGGATGCCGCAACAGGGGCGTTACTACCTGTCGGTGATTGATGGAACGGATACAGTTGACTTTGTCCACGTCTTCGTTGCTTCCGGGTGCCGCTTCGTTGTGGATTTTGCCAATAAGCGCGGGTGGAGTGTATCGCCGCTGGCGGGAGTAGAGAGAGCGCCGCTACAGCCCACTCAGGACTTCCAAGCGGGAGATACGATTGTGTTTGAAACAACCGGTGGGGCACTGGGCTTGCCGCTGCCAGGGGCGAAGATTCGGGCTCGGGTTAGCCAACCGACACCGCTGGAGAATATCACTGACGCGCTGTTGGAACAGCAAGTCAAAGTTGTGCCGAACCCCTACTACGTAACCCATCAAGCCCAGCGCTCTCAGTATGATGCGAAGATCTTCTTCACTCGGTTGCCTGAGCGATGCACGATCCGCATCTACACGCTCGCTGGGGCACTAGTCCGGACTTTGGAATATGATGCTCGTACGGCGCAGGAGGTGGGGCGCCTAGGAGTAGCAATCTGGGACCTGCTCTCGGATAACCTGCAGCGGGTTGCCAGTCAAGCATTCGTTGCGCACATTGAAACTCCTAACGGTGCTAAAGCCGTGATCCCCTTCAGCGTTGTCGTTGGTGGAATTCGGCAAGTTCCAGAGTAAAGGTGGAGGGACTCAACGATGGTGCGTGCATATACCCTTGTCCTGGTGCTCTTTGCTGCTACAGCTGAATTGGTAGCTCAGCTCTATGCTCCTTCAGCGGGGAAGTTCAAGAAGGTGGGTGCTGCTGGTTCGCAGTTCCTGAAGCTTGCTGTTGGGGCCCGAGCTGTTGGGTTAGGGGGAGCCGGGAGTGCGGTCAATGACCTGACGGCTGTCTACTGGAACCCTGCCGGGATTGCTGATGTGAAGAGTATCAGTGGACATTTCTCGTACACGCAATGGTTTGGTGGCTTCTCCCACCAATTTGCAGCGGCTTCCGTTCCGTTGGGTGAAAATTACTGTATTGCTCTCAGCTTGGTTAGCTTTACCAGTGGGGATATTCCCGTGACTACCTTGGAGCAGCCCGATGGAACGGGGGCAACGTATACGATCTCCGATATAGCAATCGGAGCAACCTTTGGGGGAAGGATCACGGAGCAGTTTTCCTTCGGAGTCACAGGACGCTTTGTGCAGAACGGCCTCTTGAATGTCTCCAGCACGGGGCTAACCTTTGATGTTGGAACGCTGTATCAGACGGATTTCTACGGGCTACGGCTTGGCTTTTCGGTGCACAACTTGGGACCAGACATGCAGTATTCGGGACAGGGGCTCTACCTGCAGCGTCGCCTTTTGGATGCCCTCAACGCTGATCCGACAGCAATAAGTATTGTGACGAATCCGTATGCGGTTCCTCTTATGTTCCGTGCTGGTATTGCCTTTGACCTCCTCAGCGTCATCCAGGGGAAGCAGGAGACTCCTAAACTGTATGCGGAGGGGCATCAGACCCATCGGCTCATCACCGCTGTGGATTTTGAAACCTATTCTGACGTTCCCGAGCAGTTCGCCGTTGGGATGGAATACACATGGAACGAGCTTCTCTCGGTGCGGGCGGGCTATCGGTTCGGGAATGACCAAATGGGGCTCACCGCAGGTGTTGGAGTCCGCTACATTGGCAGCGGCTTCCGGGGGCAGATTGATTATGCCTTGACACCGACTCGGTTGTTGGGATTGGTGAACCGGCTGAGCCTGACGCTGAGTTTGGAGTAAGGAAGACAGTAACCCACTTTTCTGCCCTTGCAGCTCTTCGCCCAAAAGAGGCGGGAGGGTGTTTTTTGCTTGAGAGCTTATAGCAGATTGTGTCGCTTTTTGCGGCGCAGATAGCGAACGACTTCGGCGACGCGCTCGGAGATGCCTCGGGGGCAGATGAGCGTTGCGTGTTCGGTTTCAATGACGATCAGATCGTTCACACCGACCAAGGCGACAGGCTTTCCCCCACAAGCGCTGACGTAGCAGGAGGTGGTGTCCAAAGCGATAACGTCGCCATGCAACACGTTCCCGCGCGGGTCCTTTAACGAGCGGCGATAGACTTCATCCCATGTGCCGACATCGCTCCAGTCAAAGGAGCAGCGAAGGGCCAGCATCTGCGAAGCTGCTATTTCCAGAAGTCCATGCTCAATGGACAACGGGCGGAGCTGGCGGTAGAGAGCCTCAATAGCGGAAAGGAACTCCTGGGAGTGAAACCGTTGGCACCGTAATTCAGCGAAGAGGGAGTAGTAGTCCGGACGGTAACGTTCCAGGAGCTTCCAGGCAGTAGCAATTGGGAGAGCAAGGATGCCACTGTACCAGAGGAAGTCACCCAACTCCAGAAAGCGCTGGGCGGTTTCCAAGTCTGGCTTTTCGGCGAAGGTGCGAACCCGAAAAACGTATTCCTGCCCGATCTGCAGTTCGGGTGCTTCCTCTATCTGTATGTATCCAAACCGGGTCTCTGGGCGGCTAGGGGGAAGTCCCAGGACGACGGGGCGTTGGGTGGAGGAAGCAGCCCAAGCAGCGTGTTCCACGCTCTGGTGGAATTCCCCCACATTGGCGATGGCGTGGTCAGCAGGAAAGAGGAAAAGAACCGTGTCTGGGGAACAACGTTGCTCCCACCATAGTGCTGAGAGAGCGAGGCAAGGCGCCGTATTGCGTGCGATGGGCTCAAGGATGAGCTGAGTGGGGGGGAAGTCGGGAAGATGGCGTTGGAGGAGACTGCTCAGTGCTGTCGTTGTGGCAATAGCGATACGGTCCGGTGGAAAGAGAGGCTGGAGGCGGCGCAGGGTGCTCTGGAGCATGGAACCGTCAGGGTGAAGGGGAAGGCAGAATTTTGGCATCTGTTGCCGACTCTGAGGCCATAGGTAGGCGTCAACACCACCGGCTAAAATCGTTGCGACAGCGTTCATAGAGCCCGCTCCGGCATAGGGCTTCGGTTGTCGGTTGCAAAAATAGCGAAGGAACTTCTGCGCTGCAGGCGGCAGGATTTACTGCCCCGATGCAGGCATGAGTGCACCGTTGAGGAGTTGCAGATAGAGCTGAAGCTGGCGGGATAATTGCTGTTGTCCGTGGCGCTGTGCGTAGGAGAAGGAGGCGGTGAAGCCGTTGATGAGGAGTCTCCGGAGGTCCTGTACCAGGGAGCTATAGTGGTACCGGCGGAGGCTGGCGCTGAGGGGTTCCAGGGATGAAAGGGAAAGGAGGCGGGGCGAGAGGGTATCTGCTCGGCTGCTCAGGCGTAGTAGTGGTCCTTCGGGGATTTTAATGTAGGTGGCGCCGATGGCGGGTTCTCGAGCAATGACTTCAGGCGTTACGTACACAGGACGATGGGATATGTGGGCATCGATGAGAGTGTTGAAGAAGCTTTCATAAGCTCGTTGCAAGCGGGTAACTTCGTAGGGACGCCCTGATTCAAACAGCTCTAATTGCTGTTCGTACACTTGCTGGGCAGTTGTGCAACACGCCATGACCTCGGGGTACCACCGTCGCAGCTGGGGCGGATACCATGTTCGGCGCACAAGTTCCTGCTCCACGAGCACAATGTCCGGCCGTACCTTCTCTACCATTTGCTTGTACCAAAAAGCGGAGCACCAGAAGTCCCACTGCGAGGAGATGATGAGGGCATTGGGCTGGGCAAGCTCGGTGATAAGCCGAAGGTAGTGGGGAACAATCCAATCGTGGCGGCGGTTGTTGAAGTGCCAGTTCGTTGCGAGGTTGAGGAGGGGCAAAGCGATGAAGGAGTAGCGGAGAAGGGGAGTAATTCGGAGACGTTCCCATACACTAGCAATGCCGACTGTCGTTGCCATCCCGAGGGCACCATAAGCTTGCAGGAAGTAAGGGGCGATGTCGTGGATACTGTAGTTGAGGGCATACACTAAGCATCCTGCCATTACCAGAAGCAGCCATATTGCCAATGGACGCTGGAGCTTCCAGAGGCGAAACAAGCCGATTGCCGTAAAAGGCAGTCCTATGAGCCCGAGTTGCCATGGGAGGAGCTCCAGGAATAGGCGTGAATGAGCTACCCACGTAGTGCGGTCAGCAAACATCCAGACCTGGTACTGCCTGCCGGTAATATGGGCGAAAAATTTCTCCCATCCTCGGGCAACTCCGCCCCAATCCAGGGGTGGCTGAGCAGCACTCCGAAGGGGTAGGGACAGGTAGAGTAGCAGAGCAAGGGTCAACGCTAGTCCAATCGAGGCCAGAAGTCTCCTGTCCCAACGGCGTAGAGGGACAACTAGTAGCCAAAGGAACGCTGGGCCTAGGAGCATCATCATGGCGTGGTTCGTTAGTCCCAAACCGAACAGATATGCGCTACCGAGCAGAAATTGCGCATTTCCAGTTCTCCATGCCCGGAGAAATCCCCATGCTGCTAGCCACAGTAGGGCAAGGTGGATGGAATACACCTCTATCGCTGTGCCTTGTGCCCAGACAGTGCGAGCAGAAGCGTAGGTCAAGGCACCGAGTGAGCAAACAACAAGTTGGTGGTGGAGGTGAAGGGAGCGATGAGAGGCTTGAAGGATTTCCCAGCAGATACCGAAGAAGGCTAAAACGGAAAGGGCAGTATAAACCGCCGCCAGTAGGTTCAAGGCGCTTATAGGCGGGGCAAACGGGGCTGTCAGTAGGAGCCAGGTGCGTCCAAGGAGCGTGAAGAGCGGATAACCTGTCGGATGGGCGACACCCCAGACGAGGCAGCAGGCAGCAAGTTCTCCTGCATCTGTGAAAGTGACGTCGGGGGCGACGGTGAAAGCATACAGACAAAAAGCCAAGACAGAGCAGCCAACAGCGGTCAACCAGAAGGGACGTGAAAGCTTGTCAGGAGGCATTGGAATAGACGCAGCAGATGCCGTTCGTCTGTCGGGACGAATCCTTCGCATTTCAGAAGGACTGCCGGGGTGGACTTGTAGTCGGGAGCTCCCTGTTCAGGGCAATTAAGTTCCTACAAATTCCGAGCTCAAAGGCTCATGACGGGGCTGAGCCGAGCTTGGGCTGGTATACTCCCAGGGGGGTCTCCGTGGAACCAAGGGCTTCCTGGAGGATGCGGCGCAGTACGTAGTGTAAAACGCCGCCGTGGCGGTAGTATTCCACCTCTGCAGGGACATCCAAGCGGGCAATGACCTCAAACTCTCGGAGACTGCCATCCGACTTCCGAGCCCGGACACGAAGCCGTTTCTGGGGCACAAGCCCTTCACGGATTCCCACGATGTCGTAGACTTCCGTGCCATCTAATCCCAGACTTTGAGCTGAATCCCCTGGCAAGAATTGTAACGGCAGGACGCCCATACCGACCAGGTTGCTGCGGTGAATCCGTTCGAAGCTCTCTGCTAACACCGCTCGGATGCCCAACAGAGCTGTACCTTTGGCTGCCCAGTCACGCGAGGAACCGCTACCGTACTCCTTGCCGGCAATGACAATGAGGGGAATCCCTTCACTGCGATAGCGCATGGCTGCTTCGTAGACAGTCAGCTCTTCTCCGCTGGGCAAGTGGCGGGTCCAGCCACCTTCGCGCCTGGCAAGAGCATTCCGTAGGCGGATATTGGCAAAGGTGCCTCGCACCATGACTTCGTGGTTACCACGGCGAGCGCCGTACGAGTTGAAATCTATAGGGTCAACCCCGTGCTCAATTAGCCATCGTCCAGCGGGCGAGAAGGGGGAAATGGAACCCGCAGGGGAAATGTGATCCGTTGTGATGGTATCGCCCAGCAGGAGGAGAACCCGCGCACCGAGGATGTCTTCGGGTTCCTGGGGATGGAGGGGCAGATTCTGGAAGAAAGGAGCTTCACGGATGTACGTAGAATTCGGGTCCCACTGAAAGAGTTCGCCTGTGGGGGCTTCCAGCTCCTTCCAAAAGCGGTCACCAGCGTATGCCCGGGCGTACTCGTCACGGAAGTCTTCCGGTAGGAGCACACGTTCCATCGCGAAGCGAATTTCCTCCTGGCTGGGCCAGAGGTCGCGAAGGTATACGGGACTTCCGTTCGGATCGGTGCCCAGCGGTTCGGTGAGCAAGTCTATATCCATGCGTCCAGCCAGAGCGTAGGCGACAACTAAGGGGGGAGAGGCCAGGAAATTCATGCGTACCTGTGGGTGAATGCGGGCCTCAAAATTCCGATTGCCCGAAAGAACGGCGGCGACAACAAGGTCGTTTTCAGTGATGGCCTGGGCAATGGGTTTAGGCAGTTGTCCACTGTTTCCGATGCAAGTTGTACAGCCATAGCCAACGACGTGGAACCCGAGGGCTTCTAAGGCTGTCAACAGGCCGGAACGCTCTAAGTATCGGGTCACAACTCGGGAGCCTGGGGCTAGGCTGGTCTTCACCCAAGGTTTAACTCGGAGTCCCAACCGAACGGCTTTCTGTGCCAACAGACCGGCAGCGAGCATCACCGTAGGATTGGAGGTGTTGGTGCAGCTTGTAATCGCAGCGATAACTACGGCGGCATCGCTGAGGAGGAACTCCATGCCATTGGTACGGATCGGCACAGTTCGGAGCAAGGGTCGGACTTCGGTGGCAACGGCTTGGGTTGTCGCCTCCTGTGGTGTAGGAAGGGACAAGTGCTCCCATCGCTGTTCTGGAGGGAGATATGCCCGATTGTACTGACGCTCTAAGGTGTCAATGACGGCGGACTTTGCTGCACGCAGGGCAACTCGATCGTGTGGGCGCCGTGGGCCAGCAAGAGTCGGTTCCACGGTGGACAAGTCCAGCGTGAGCACATCGGTGTACAACACAGAGTCTTCCCCTTCGCGCCAGAGCAGGTTTTCCTTGCAGTAGCGCTCAACTCGCTCCAGGAGTTCAGGGGGACGAGCGGTGAGGTGTAAGTACTCCAATGTCTGCTTGTCGACGGGGAAGTACGTGACCGTGCAGCCGAATTCAGGGGACATGTTCGCGATAGTAGCTCGGTCGGGGACAGTCAGTGAGTCCACGCCTGGACCGAAGACTTCTACGAACTTGCCCACCACGCCGTAGCGGCGGAGCATCTCTGTGATGGTCAACACCAGGTCTGTTGCTGTGGTCCCCGGTGGGAGCGTGCCTATAAGCTTTAACCCGATGACTTCAGGTAGCAGCAGGACAAGCGGTTGCCCCAACATAGCGGCTTCCGCTTCTATTCCCCCGACACCCCAACCCAGGACGCCGATTCCATTGACCATCGGGGTGTGAGAGTCGGTCCCGACAAGGGTATCAGGATAGGCAATGCCGTTGCGAGCGGTCACAACCTGAGCCAAGTACTCCAGATTAACCTGGTGACAGATACCCATCCCGGGGGGCAGCACCGTCATATTCCGGAAGGCTTGCTGCGCCCATTTCAAGAGGATGTAGCGTTCCCGATTTCGCTGGTACTCTATCTCAACATTTCGTTCGTAAGCCCAGGCAGTGCCGAAAAAGTCCACCTGTACGGAGTGGTCAATCACTAAGTCAACCGGCACCAGAGGGTTAATTCGCTCTGGCGGCACTCCATGTCGTGCTGCTTCTGCCCGAAGGGAGGCTAGGTCTACAACTCCCGGAACACCGGTGAAATCCTGCATGAGAACGCGACTGGGCTTGAAGGGAATTTCCCGCTCGCTCGGACGTGGCTGCCATGAGAGAACGTTGAGCACATGCTCTTCTGTGACCAAGAAACCGTCCTCTGAGCGGAGAACGTTTTCCAGAAGGATACGCAGGCAGAACGGTAGATGGCAGACCCGATATCCCTGCCGCTCCAGCTCGGCCAAGCTGTAGTAGTATAGCGTCCCTGCCAAGGTTTTCAGTTGCCGTACGACACCGAAGCGATCGCGTAGGGGCATCGTTTTGCCGGTAGGATGTTACACAACTAGCGGGACTTGACGAGTACGGGCTTGGGCTTCTTGGAGGCGGTGATAGTCAGCAAGAAACGCTTGAAGACCGAGTTCTGTGAGCGGGTGCTTGAGGGACTGCTGGAGAACCCGGAAGGGAGCCGTTGCGATATCTGCCCCTGCGCGGGCTGCCTCAACCAGGTGCATTGGGTGGCGGAGCGAGGCGGCGATGATCTCTACTTCTAACCCTTGGCGTTCCCAAATTTCGCAGATGTCTGCTAATGTCCGGACCCCATCGTTACCAATGTCGTCCAGGCGTCCAAGGAAGACGCTGACGAAACTGGCTCCAGCATTGGCGGCCAGGATTGCCTGTGCCGGGGAGAAAACAAGAGTGACGTTTGTCGGAATTCCCTGCCGACTCAGTTGACGTACAGCAGCTAATCCTTCAGCCGTCATCGGGATTTTAATGACCGCCTCTGGCAGCCATGAGACGATCTCCTCTGCTTCGCGAAGCATCCCAGCGGTGTCCGTGGAGACAACTTCCACAGAGATATGTCCGCCAACCAGGCGGTGGATTTCCCGTATTCGCTCCCGAACGTCCACGGTAGGATCTTCCTTTGCCAACAGCGTGGGGTTTGTGGTTACACCGCTGAGAATACCCCATGAGGCAGCGGTGCGAATCTCATCAAGGTTAGCAGAATCAATGAACAGGCGCATGGTCCATGCTCGTGAGTTTGACTTTTACAACACAGCTGCGGTGACGTCTCCGGCGAACGTTTTATTGCGTTCCGATGATGGTAGGAAGCGCCCTCGGATTAGGCATTGGCTCCTTCGCAGCTGTTGGTGCCTTCTTCTGAAAGAGCGATATCTTCCAGGCCTGCCGAGGCTATGAGCCGACGCAGGGTCTGAATATCTTCGTACAACGGTCGGTCATCGTGAAGCGGCGGGACGTGTGCCCGAACCCATGCGATGACCCGTTCCAACGGGGGGGTTGTCCGAGCAGGACGGAGAAATTCTATCGCTTGTGTTGCGCAGAGAAGCTCAATGGCTAAAACTGTCTCTAAGTTGTCCACCACTTGCCATGCCTTCTGAGCGGCAATGCTGGACATAGAGTTGTGGTCCTCTTGTCCACCGGAGGTTGGGATAGAATCGACGCTAGCGGGATGGCACAGCACTTTGTTCTCCGACACAATGGAAGCAGCTGTGTATTGTGCGATCATCAAACCAGAATGTAGGCCAGGACGGGGCGAGAGAAAGGCAGGCAGATGGCTGCTCTGAGGATTGAGAAGCCGCTCAATGCGCCGTTCGGAGACGTTTGCAAGTTCCGCACAGGCGATAGCCAAGAAATCCAGTGCCAATGCCAAGGGCTGACCGTGGAAGTTGCCACCTTCCAAGTGCTCACCTGTGTCGGGGTCAATGAGTGGGTTGTCCGTAACAGCATTGAGCTCCGTTTGCACGACATTCCAAACGTAGGCAATAGCATCGTGCGATGCTCCGTGGATTTGGGGGATGCAGCGGAGGCTATAGGCATCTTGGGGGAATCCGTGGGGGCGAGGCTGTTGGCTAAGCTGGCTACCGGTGCGGAGCTTCCGTAAGCGGGCAGCCGTTTCCTGTTGTCCTGGGAAGGGACGGAGCTGATGGATGCGGGCATCATAGGCTTTTGGACATGCCCGCAGGGCTTCTGCAGACAAAGCGGCAGCGATGTCAGCGAACCGTGCGGCACGGCGGGCACGGAAAACAGATAAGGCCCCATATGCCGTGGACATGGTCGTTCCATTGATGAGTGCCAGCCCCTCCTTGGCTTCTAAGCGCAGCGGCTCCAGTCCATGGCGAACGAGGGCCTCGGCGGCTGGCTCTAATCCTTGCTCTGTCAGGAAATAGCCCTCTCCAATGAGAGCCAAAGCAAGATGAGCTAACTGAACCAAGTCCCCGCTGGCACCAACAGAGCCCTGTTTCGGGATGGCAGGAATCAGTCCATGGTTGAAGAGGTCTAAGAGTCGTTCAGCTACTATTGGTCGGACTCCGCTATAACTACGAGCAAATACGTTTGCCCGCAGGATGAGCATGGCTCGTACAACTTCGGGTGGAATCCACCCCCCAGCGCCTACGCTGTGGGAGCGCACAAGATTGTATTGCAGCTCAATTGCCTCTTCCGGTGAGATACGGACGGCTGCCAATCCTCCAAATCCCGTGGTGATACCGTACACAGGCTCTGCGGAGCGGAGCCAGTGGCGGAGCCATGCGTGGGAGCGTTCCATCCGGTGGCGGGCTTGTTGGTCTATTTCTACGCGCCAACCCGGCTCGGTGAGGACCTTCCATAGCTCTTCGATACGGAGGGATGTTCCATCCAGCAGGAGAGTCGGCATGGATACACACGGTGGAATATTGGAACAGACACAAAACTACGCACCCTGCCGACTCATATTGCAGTTCTGGCGGCGGGTCTCTTTCTCCGGGGACTTGCCGTGTAGAGTGTTGGAGCTGCTATGCTGTCTCAATGGGTGGGTTCGTGATAAGGGCTGCCGTGAAGAAGGTGGGGCCACCCTGGTTGAAGACAGAAGATTACGTGGGGAAGGCTACCCACAGGGACTTGCTATTCCCTCCTGCAGCCAATGTCTACCGGGAGCCGGTCAGCTCATCGGCAATGCGCTCTGCCACGGTACGGAGTACCTCAGGCTGGGAATAGAAGCCATGGGCAAGGCGTTGGCGTATTCGCTCAAGCAGCTCTTGTCGGCGTGCTTCCTGAAGCTGTTGAGCCTCTGGGGAAAGAGCGATGCTATCGGGTTTCTCCGCTGGTACGGGGGACGGAGAGGATGGGCGTGTGCGTCGGACTTGGGTAGAGGAATCCCCTGGCGCCGTCGGTGGATGTTGGCGGATAGGATCAATGCTCATTGTACTCCCTTTCGGCATACCACACACACTGGCGTTGTGCAAGCGTCCCTTGCAGACGGCGTTCTGCTTGCACAAGCAAACAACGTATGAGCTCCCGCTGTCGTGTTAGGCGATGCAGAAGCTCTTGAAGGAGGCTATACCATTCTCGTGCCTGATTGGAGGGCCAGGTAGCGTAGGGACGGCTTTCCCACCACTGTTGAAGATGAACAAGAACTTGCTGGCGTTGGGCGTAGAGGGATTCTACGTGGGAAAGCTCTTCCAGCCCCAGCGATGGTAAGGTAAGCCGAGCGTCTATTTCATCCGTTAGTCTCAGGCACTCCTGGAGAAGCTTCCAGCCACTATGCGCGTACATCGGTAATACCCCCTTCCCGTTGCAGGAACTCCATCACGAAGCGAGCTATGCGGAGGGCGATTTCGGGGGGAATCTGCTGGAGAATCTCTTTCGTTTCTGCATCGCGGACGCGAAGAACCAGCTTTTGGGTAGCTTCATCAACGACGAACTCCAGCTCTATGTTCTCCGACTCTATGACGGAATGCAGAGCCGAAAGGAGAACAGAAAAGTCTAAGGGCCGGTTTGCATTCTCTGCTTCAGGAGCGTTGGAGGCGGTTAAACTGGGTGCCGTTGGTGGTGGAGTAACGGCAGGTTGCTGCGGGAAGAAACGTCCATGTCCCCCTTCGCTCTCTGTGGCAATGCGTTCTGACTCCCCCACAATCGGCACTGTAACCGGGGATGTGATAGGCTGGGTTGGGGTTACCATAGCTGCCTCACCACTATGGGACGATAGAGGAAGGAATTGCAAAGTTATTGGCGATTCCCAATTGGGCTGTTGCAGCTGAGAAGAGCTGTTGTAGTTTGAGATATTCCTTACGATACTGCTCCACTTGCTGTTCAATCCGCAGCTCCGTTTGACGGATGCGCTGTGAGAGGGTTTGTAGCTGTCGTCCGATACTATTCCAGCGGGCATGTAGGGTACCCGAGGAACCGATCATATCTTGTAGCAGAGTTGTGATCCGCTCGCCAAATCCCCCGCTGGAAGTAAAGAGAGCAGCGACACGGTCGCTTCCATTGGCAAGCTCTTGCTCTAAGCGTCGGCGATCAGAGAGGGTGAGGGTTCCATCTTTACCAATGCCGATCCCAATGTCGCCCAGCGTCTGTAAAGCTCCGTTACCGAGCAGCTGACTACTGAGAGAGCGCAGGTTGCTGAGAAGTTGTCGGAGAACTAAGTCGCCTTTGAGCGAGCCATTGAGAGCGTTTGTGAGCTCTTTAAGAGCGCTGTTGTATACGTCCAGGAGCTTCTGAATGAGCGCCGCTACGGCGTCGGGGTCCACGGTCGTTGTTAGCGTCACCGCTGACTCAGTAGGGGTCTGGCTGCGAAGCAGTGTGAGTGTGACTCCGGGCAGGAGATCTGAGATTGTGTTGGATTGGCGGGTGACTGTAATTGCGTTAATGCTCAGTTGGGCGTTCAACTCAGAGGAGCGAGCACGTTGATATCCAGCACTTGTCTCCGTAAAGACGGTCCGGTTTTCCGGATCAGCAAAGAAGCCGCTGTTCCAGCCTAAGCGGGCTAAGAGACCATCTGTGTCGACGAAGCGCAAGGCGGAATCGCTTCCGGTCTGCTTTGCAGTCAGAGAAAGGCGAACGGTGGTGGGAGTGTCTGTGAGCACAGTAGCGACGGCACCGACGTTAGTGGTCGCGTTGATAGCAGTAGCAATCTTCCTCAGAGCGGCTTCGGTATCCTCTGTCCCGTCTAAGGTGACGGTGACGGTCACGGTTGTGCCGCTCCCTGTCAATTCAAAGCGATACACCCCGGCGGGCAGGAAAGGATCGGTTCGGAGGAGACGCTGGGAGACCAAAACGTCATTATGGGCAAGGCGATGGACGTACACAGAAGTTGTTCCAAGGGTAGCAGAACTCTCTGCTATTGCTGTAACGACATCCGGATGAGAGCTCTGAACCTTTCGAGTTGCAAAGCGCTGGTCGGCACCAGGGAGTGTGAAGAGCTGCCCTTGGAAGAAGAGCTCCTCCAGCTTTGAGCGTATAGTGTTCAGGAGCTTCTGCTGCTCTTGAAGCTGCTGCCGCCTCTGTTTGAGAGTCTCCAGCGGACGACTCTGCTGGGAGCGGTAAGCCGCCAATAGCTGCTTCAGCAGAGCTTGTCCCGTTGGGTTCTGGAGCAGTGAGATGTCTGTAATACCTGCCATGGGGGCCCCTTGGCAACTAGTCAAACCCGAACGCCTCAGCCCATGCCTCTCGCAACCCTTGGATAATGGTTATAGCCTCTTCGTAGCGACGTTCCCACACACACCGTTGGCAGTATTCATAAAGCCGATAGAGCCGAACAGCGATCTCTCCTGCTTCAAAGTTTAGGGCTTCCATTAGTTGAACCAGTGCGCGATTCATCCTGACGATATCACGCTGCTTAGCGGCTGACAAGAACACGTCGTAGGTTTTTAAGATGAGCTGTTCGGGACTCCAGCTAAAGACTTCCTGCTCCAGATAGGGGGTTATCGCCTTCGTTGGAGCTTCCATGGGTTTGAGAGTGATTGTGATACTTGTGGAGGGGAGGGGATGGGGGGAACCCATCCCCTTTACCCTTCACCACGCCCGCTGCGCGGCTGGTTACCGGAAAAGCTGGAGGAAGACCTGTGGCTGTTGGTTCGCCTGTGCTAAGGAGATGAGAGAAGTTTGCTGCAAGAACTGGGCCCGGATCAGTTCGAGCTGTTCTTTGGCTACGTCGGCATCCTCTATCCGTGAGATAGCAGCATTGTAGTTCGTGATCTGTGTTTTAAGCAGGTCTTCCTGAGAGCTCAGGCGGTTAATGATCCCACCCACATAGGAGGCAACCTTGTTAACGTTTTGTAGTGCTTGGTCTAAGCTCTGGAGCGTTGTGGTAATCTGGCTGGCACTGAAGATGCCGAGATCGCTGGAGCTCACTGATGCCAGTTCTTCCAAGTTCAGATCGGTGACGCCGGCGAAGTTTATGTTCCCGTTAACAGCAAGCCAGAAAGAGCTAGAGTCCACATTGAAGTCACTTACGTTGGTGCTTTCTAAGTTAATGCTCAACGTAATGAGAGTGTTGTCAGCCCTGTAACCGATGACGAAATCAGCAGAGAAGCTGCCATCAATAAGCTGTCGACCGCCGAAGGTCGTGGAGTCGACCACGCTCTGAATCTGTTGTGCTAGACGGTATGCGGCGCGTGCCAGGGAGACCTTCTCATCCGTCCCCAAAGCGCCGGAAGAGGCTTGGGAAGCAGCTTCTTTAATTTGGGCGACAAGGCTCTGGATGTTGTCCAGTGCGTCCTGAACAATGGCAGCTAAGCTACTTGCGTCGCCGACAGCATTGAGCGCTGTGCTGATACCCATAACGCGAGCACTCAAGGCACGGACCGTAATATAGCCTGCTACGTCATCGGCGGCGGAGTTGATACGCTTCCCTGTAGAAAGGCGTAGCTGGCGGAGTGCAATAGCACGGTTTGCTGCATCCAGAGCATTGTATGCGTTCTCCGCCGGTGTGTTCGTACGGATCCGTGCACCGTTCGTGATGGCGTATGGCATGGTACCCTCGAACTGTAACGTGAGACTTCCCCGGGGCGTCCTGCCGACTCAGTAGGTGTCCTTCGGCGGTATTATTCGGCAACCCTGGGGAAAACTTTAGTCCCAACCCCGAAGTCATAGACCAGGATACCGCCGTACAACGCAGTGAGCAATAGAAGGATGACTCCTGCAAGATGGGCAATCACAAGGATGACACGTTCTCCACGGCGTATACGCCCAGAGCGGGCTAATTCCCAAAGGCTTAGGAAGCCATACCAAAGGAGCAAGGTAAAGCCCAGTCGTTGATGCTTCTCGAGGACAATGGCAGGTCCTTGGGGTAGCTCTGAAGGAATGCTGGATTGTCCGGAGAGTACTGCCGCTGCCAGGGTCAGCGTGCCTGTCCACAAGCAGAGTCGCAGTGCCGCTTCTATCCATGGCCTGACACTCCAGAGGAGTATCACGCGGAGTACTGCAGCCATGCAGAGCAAGGCGATCGGGAAATGGACAATTGCAGGATGAAGCTGCATGGGAGCGGCTTATGGGAGCAGTAGGAAAGCGAGGATTGCCGCGGCGGTGCCAAAGCGGAGGAAAGTCCAAATCCGGTAGCGGCGGACATACTCTAAGGCAGCAATACCGATGAGGCAGAGGGTGAGGATAACCAGTGCGATCCCTACGCCTTCACCAATGGATAAACTCTTCGGGTACCACCGGGCAAAGCTGTCAAACCAAGGGGTGCCATAGAGGATGATGAGGTGTCCCACGAAGAGGAAGAGAGAATGTTGGCTGAGGAGCACGAAAGAATCTTTCCACCGTGCAACAAACCGGAAAAGCCATGCCGTTGCGCCGATGAACAGAAGAGCCAGCCCTAAGCGGAGGAGAATCAGTCCTGGATTTGCGTGGTATGGGTTTGCATGCACTGGAAGCAACGGTTGACACCACGCTGTTAACAGGGGCACAAGGGAGAGAAGCCCCAGACCCAGCGCGGGGAGATGGAGGCGCACGGCTATTGCCCGTTCTTTAGCTGAAAGCTGATGAAGCCAACTTCCGATGGGTAAGCCGAAGAAGAGATAGGCAGCAAAGGGAATGAACGGGAACAGGGAACCACGCTCCGTGCTCATATACGCTGCAAGGGGTTCAGGAAGTATCCGATACCAGTCCACCCATGCAGCAACTGGTGCGGATACTAGGACTGCTATCCCACTGAACAGGCCGATGAGAGCCGTGTGCCGGTTGGAACGGGTAAAGGCGAAGGTTGCTGTAACAAGCAGGAGGGTGAGGCCGATGAGCTGTAGGATGTGGACTCGGAAGAAGTCCGTCCATTGGGCTGGAGATACGAATTTGAGGTGCCACAAACGTTGAGCGGGGAACATCATAAGGTATCCAATTCCCATAAGGGTCAGTGCCCACCGGACACGGCGCCAGAGGAGTTTCCGAGGCACGAGTCCATTTGGCTCCCGCGGGGTAGCGAAGATGTGGACGATACCTGACAAAAGCAGGAAGATCGGTGCCGTAAGGCCTCGGAGGAAGTGCCAGATGTTCCACGGGAAGTGTGAAATATCTAGCTCTGCTGGCGTCACCAGCGCGTCCAGCGTGTGCCCCTGAATCATTAGGACCATTGCCAGCGTGCGGGCAAGGTCCAGAACGTAGAGGCGTTCTGCTTTGCTCATTGTGGAAAGTGGTACTTGGTCAGGCAAATGGAGCACACAAAATTGAGACGTTTTTGTCTATCTACGCAAGAAAAGCTCTTTCAGCCGTCATTCAGCAAGCGTTCATCCGTGCGATATTTGAGAGTGTGACAACCATGCCATACGCGGACGATCCTGCCCAAGGACACCCTGATGTTCGCACCCAGCTACCGGGGGTATCTTATTTCTTTCTCGGTAATGGGCATCTTGCTGCAGCGGTGCAGTATAGTCCCCAGGAGGGTACCCCGTTAGCGCTGGTGCTGTTCCACCCTGCTCTTCTAGGTCCCAAGCGAGCAGCTCTCAGTATGCATCCCGTGCGGGGGTTGGAGGATACGCAGTTAGTAGTGGAGTATGCCATGGGGCGCTTTACACCCTGTTGGCCGTACACGGTTGAGTGGGAGGAGGAAGCGATGGTCCCAACGGTCCGGGCTCGATGGGAGGCTGGACAAGTAGAAGTAGAAGAGCGCTTCTTCTGTCCTGACCGGAGCCGACCACGGTTATTACGACTGCTTCGCCTTGTGAACCGAGGGAAAGTAATTTCGCTGAACCTTCGGACAGGGCTTGGGGAGCAGGAAATCCGGGCAGAGTTTCGGTTGGGTTCAGGGGAGGAGCGCTGGTTGGCCATTGAATATACCCTCACAGGTGAACCGCCGGAGGCTACGTGCCGCTGGACGTTGCCACAAACCCCAGAGGAGGAGGCAGTAAATTACTGGCGCCGGATTCACCATCTTCGGACAACAGTGCCGCTACTGGATGAGCTGTTCACATTCGCCTGCTGGCAACTTCCGGCAACGATTGATGTCAGTGGACGTATGGATGCCAGCATCTGGCAGTACAACCTGGAGTGGGTGCGCGACCACTGCATGAATGTTTTTGGGTTATTGGCTGCTGGACATCACGAGGTAGCCCGCAACGTTCTGGAGCACAGTGTGCGTGACTTGGTACAGGAGGATGGAGCTCCTTATGATTCCAGCCGACCTCGCCCTCCTGAGTTAGTTGAATTGGACCAGAATGGGGTTCTTCTGTCAGCACTCCATGCCTATGTATGCTGGACGGGGGATTGGGAATTTGTCCGTCGGTGGTGGCATAAGCTGGTCGCTGTAGCGGAGTATCCATTCCAGTTCCGCGCTGAGCGGGCATTTCTCCTGCACAATGCTCGGGAGTATTGGGAGAGAATGCCTTTACACGGGGTGGAGGATGGTTTTGAGTTGGCATATCAGGTTTGGATGGCGGTCGGGTGGGAAGCGGCGGCACGGCTGGCTGAGCGTCTTCAAGACGGACGGCGAGCATCCCGCTGGGGGAATGCTGCGGTGCGTATCCGGCGAGCCTTGTTGGCACATCCTCGCTATCGCCTGGTGGAAGATGGGCGTTTCATCAAGCGGCGATGTCTCTCGGGTGAGGTCCAGTGGGAGCTTTTCCCCCAGGACCATCCGGCAATTCCTCCGGGTGTTCCTCTGCGGTTGGAGGAGCGTCATTGGCTGAATCCCGATGCCTCCTGTGTCTTGCCTATCGTTTTGGGGCTTGTTGAAGCGCATTCCCCTCTTGCGCAGGCCACGCTCCAAGCGGTCGAGGAGCTCTGGAATCAGCGGTGGACGGATGGGGGGTATGGGCGATACCATGTTAGTTCGGAACCGGATTCTCCAGGTCCCTGGCCGCTGGCGTCCTTACTGATTACACGAGCGTATGCCCGAGCCCGGGATGCTGAGCGGGTTTGGCGAGTGCTCCGATGGCTCCAGAGTCTGCCTCAGGCTCGCTCCGGCGCCTGGTTTGAGTTCTATGGTCCTCGTCCCATCCCGCCTTGTCCACAGGTGGGGATTCTCCTGTGGAATTGGTCTGAGCTTCTCCAGCTGCTTGTGCGGGATCTTGCAGGGGTCTGGGCAGAAGAGGAGTCTCTTTCCTTTTCTCCCTGGCTTCCGAAGGGAGTGGAAGCATTGACGTTGGAATGCCTATGGCGTGGGAAGCGCCGTATGCTTCAAGTTCGGCAAGAGGAAGGAATCGCGGAACCAGTGGTGCAGACAGATATTGGCCCACTGCCTTTTGAGCATGGGAGGGCGCGCCTACCGGAGGCAGTAACGATGGCGGAGGTGGTGTTGCCTTGCTTTATGGAAAGATCCCAAGCTGGAAGTATGCCGTAGCGATTTTGTCAATGGCGCAGACAAAGGCAGCGGTTCGGAGGTCCTGGACACCTTTGCGAGTCTTGTGAATTTCCCAGAGTTCGTGGAAAGCCGAAATCATGGTGTCTTCCAGACCGGAGCGTACCAGGTCTACCTCATCCGGACCGCGCAGCAGGAGTTGGCGTTCCGGGGTTGTAAGTGTTTTACCGGTCAGACGCTCTACCATCTCAACCAGCCGCTGATTTGTCCGCTCCTCAAAGCGCTTTTCCAAGCGCCCTAAGCGGACATGGGCGATATTCTTGAGCCATTCAAAGTAGGAGACCACTACGCCGCCCGCATTGAGGAAGATGTCAGGCAAGATGAAAATCCCCCGCTGGAGGAGGATTTCCTCTGCGGCAGCGGTGGTCGGGCCATTTGCGCCTTCGGCAATGATTTTTGCCCGAATGCGAGGGGCGTTATGGTAGTGGATTTGTGATTCCAGTGCCGCCGGTAGCAGAATATCGCAGTCATACTCTAAGACTGTGTCCCGTTCCTCCATCGGGATCGTTTGGGCTTTGGGGTAGTAGAGGATAGAGCCTGTTTCCCGGCGATGGCGCGCCAGCTCTTCAACGTCAATCCCATCCGGGTTGTAAACAGCGCCATCCCACTCAATGACGGCAGTGATGATAGCTCCTCCCTCTTGCTGGAGGAATCGGGCAGCGTGATAGCCAACATTGCCGAATCCTTGGACAATAACACGCTTGCCCTCCAGACCTGGCTCCAAACCCAGTGGACGTACCAGCTCGGGCAAGGAGAGGGCTTCCCGGATTCCGAAGTAAATGCCTAAGCCTGTAGCTTCTGTCCGACCACGGACACCGCCCTGTTCAACGGGTTTTCCTGTGACACACGCCAGCGCATTAATGTCATCAGGACGGAATGCCATGTAGGTATCGGCAATCCATGCCATCTCCCGGGGACCTGTTCCATAATCCGGCGCAGGAACATCCAGCGAAGGACCGATGAAGTTCTTTTGTATCAGCTCCACTGTATAGCGGCGGGTAATCCGCTCCAGCTCTTCTTCGGTGTAGTTACGGGGATTGATCTTAATGCCGCCCTTCGCGCCCCCGAAGGGAACGTTGACAATGGCACACTTGTAGGTCATCAAGGCTGCGAGAGCCATGATTTCGTCTTGACCCACGGTCTCTGCATACCGTATACCGCCCTTGCACGGCAAGCGGTGATGACTATGTTCGGCGCGCCAGCCTTGGATGACCTGTATTTCGCCGCGAATGCGAACAGGGAACTGGACATAGTAGACTTTGTTGCATACTCGAATTTGCTCCAGCAATCCACGCGGATAGTCTAACAGTGCTGCCGCTTTAGCGAAGTTGCGATCAACAGATTCTGAAAATGACAGAGTCTCCCGTGCCTGTGCCGCCGGAGCAGCAGTGTCTACCACCATTGACAGATAGCTCTCTTTGAGACATACTGAAGGGGCAGGAGATAATACTCCTGCCCCGAGAGTATTCTACGGGATGGCTTAGAGGTTACCTCGCAACGCTTGCTCTCGCTCAATGGCTTCAAAGAGTGCCTTGAAGTTCCCTTTCCCGAAGGATTCTGCCCCTTTCCGCTGAATGAGCTCATAGAAGAGAGTTGGGCGATCTTGTACGGGCTTGGTAAAGATTTGAAGCATGTAGCCCTTGTCGTCTCGGTCTACCAGGATGTTGAGTTCGCGCAACGAGTCAATATCTTCGTCAATTTTGCCTACCCGCTGCTCCAGCTCATCGTAGTAGGTCGTGGGGGTGTAGAGGAACTCCACACCGCGAGCCTTAAGCTGTCGGACAGTTTGCACGATGTTCTCACACTCCAGCGCAATATGCTGAACCCCTGGACCATTGTTGTAGAGCACGAACTCCTCGATCTGTGAGCGCCGCCTTCCTTCGGCTGGCTCATTGATGGGGAACTTGATCCATTTGTTCTCGTTAGCGACCACGGTGGAGCGCAGAGCGGAGTACTCAGTGGAGATATCTTTATCGTCAAAGGAAACGAAGCGCTGGAAACCGAAGACACGGTTGTAAAAAGCAACGTACTCGTTCATCTGATTCCAGCCAACATTCCCCACGACGTGGTCAATGTGTTTGAATCCGACTGGGCGCGCAAGCTCATCTTTCGGCGTACTTTGATAGGGAGGCAAGAAAACACCGGCATAGGCATCGCGCTGGATGAAGCTATGGATAACGTCCCCATAGGTTGCAATGGCAGCAACGATGACTTTGCCGTATTCATCCTCTAAGACGCTCGGTTCACGCACGCCGCGAGCGCCCCGCTCAACAGCTTTCCGGTAGCAGAACTCGGCGTCATCTACTTCAAAAGCGATGTCGCGAACCCCATCCCCGTGTTTGACCAACCATTCCGCAATGGGATGATCGGAGACAACGGGAGCGGTCACTACCAGGGTTACCTTGTTTTGGCGTAGGACATACGAGGCTGTTTGCCGTACCCCTGTCTCCGGTCCGGCGAAGCCAATCAGCTCAAACCCGAAAGCATGGCGGTAGAAGTAAGAGGCTTGCTTGGCGTTCCCCACGTAGAGCTCAATATGGTGGATGCGGCGAATAGGTAGTGGTTCCACGGTGGCTGCTCCAGGGGCTGTTTCTGTGTGAAGTTGCATAGCAACCTCTCCGAGATTGGGACATGTTCACGTGATACAAACTTAGCAAAAGCCTTAAAGACTTACTCCGGGCGGGGGACGAAGCGGACTCGTATGACCACTCCGAAGAAGCCGGGGCGCACATCGGTGGTGGTTTCCCACCGGAGATTCGGGAGTGGGGATAAGCGGTGGCGCAATTCCGTTGCAGCGGTGTATGCCCGCAGTTGGGCAAGCATGGGCGCCTCCAACAAGGTGCCTGGCAGTAGTTGGAGCCCTGCCACAGATACCGGGGGTCCGGTGTAGAGTGCGGAAGCATTGGGTTCGGCAACACCCGTGACGATAATGTGAATGCGTTCGAGAGGCCTGCATCCCGGTGCGGTAAGGTGAGCAATCAGGTTTACGAGACTGTCCAGCCGTTGTTCCGTCAGCCGGACCCCCTCTGTTTCCCAGTCCAGTTGCGACTTGTCGGGGGGAGGGAAAGAACGGAGGGTAAACTGTTCGTGGAGCAGTTGTCCCCATGCATGCTCTGACGTTGACAGATGGTAACTTGAGGAGCCAGCGAAAGGGAGCTCATACACGGCCTCTGGTATCGTATCCAGTGGGCTAATCGGGATGCGATATACGACACTCCGGAAGAAATCGCACGGTGTAGAGACGGTGAGCTGAACCTCGGGAGAACAAGGGACCTTGTACCGGATCCGGAGGTGCTGGAATGCGGAGGTCGGGAGAGAAAATTGTCCTGATGCAGGAATCTGGAGTCTCTGTCCCCCTTGCTCGATGATGAGTGTTCCCGACACGGTGGTATCCGGAGATGGAGGAGGCTGGAACACAATGTGAACAGGTCCGCAGAGCGCGAAGGCGAAGAGATCGTATCCTCCTTGGCCTTCGCGTCGGTTGGAGGCGAAAAGAAGAGTGTCTTGCCAGAGGATGGGAGTCATGTCGTCGGCTTCGGAGGAGAATGGGGGTGGCAGGAGAAGGATGCGTTCCCAGTGTCCAGGGGCTATCGGAGCGGCGATCAGGAGTTTCCACCGACCGGAGATGTCCACGCCCCGAGAAGCGAAGACAAAACGCCCATCCGGCAGGAACCAGGGCATGGCATCGTCGGAGGGGGTGTTGATGTGTGGACCCATGTTTTCAGGGGGTGTCCAACGACCATTGGGAAGACGTCGGCTGAGGTAGAGGTCTAATCCACCCCATCCCCCGGGTCGGTCGGAGGCGAAGATGAGCCATTCTCCGTCGGGCGATATACTAGGATGTCCGTCCCATGCTGGTGAGTTCAGGTCTGAGAGAAGTTCTGGGGGGCTCCACTGGTCCCTATTCCACTGCCGTACGGCGAGCTCTGCCGAAAGCGATGCTGTTACGAGGGTTCCTAATACTGTGGGCGGTGAACGGCGAAGGGCTTGGCGCGGGAGGAATGAGCTGTCGGTTAGCAGGGTCTGTATCCGATAAGTGTTCCATACCGTATCGGGACGCAGCGTAAGGAAGGTTCGATATTGCATCTGTGTCTGGCTGATGAAGAGGACGGATTCTTCCAGCAGTCCCACAATGTGCTCGTCACCTTTGGTGTTTACTTGCCGCAGGCGCTCGCTCAGCGAAAGGTGGGGCATGGCAGGGGCCTCACAGTAAGCGAGCATCAGGATGTACAGACAAACCCGGTAGGCACGGATGCCCATACTGCTTCAGGATAAGCCAAGGGCTACGACGAACGAAAATAAGCACTTTGGGAATGGAGCGCTCCCATAATGAGGGCTTCCATTGTGCGTCTTAGCAAGCTAAGCTGCTGGTAAGAGCTATGGCTGGGCTGGAGGCGGGAAAGCGAAGGCACGTGTTTGTTTATGGTGGCTTTCTTGTGGCGGTAGCAGCAATAGCCTTCGTCATGCTGGAGGGGCATCTCCGACTGCGCTTGTCGGTCGGTGCTGTAATTGTTGCCCTCCAGGTATTGGCTCTGTGGCGCCTCGGGAGGCGGTTCCCTCGGAGTGCGCTATCCTTGTGGGTAGTCACGGCCGTGCTGATCAGCTGGGTATGGGGACGGTTAGCATGGAATGCGGTGGATACGATGCCGTTGGTAACCCTGCTTTTAGGAGCTGCAATCGGTGCGACGCTGGGTGTGACGTATCTATGGGTGAGAGACACATGGGGGCAATCGACCGGATGAAGCTGTATCAGACCACCGTTGTCGCTGTTCTGCGAGATGGTAAGGCGGCAATGGGTGCTGATGGACAAGTCACGATGGGAAATACGGTTTTGAAGCAGCGGGCGCGCAAAGTCCGTCGCCTTTATAACGACCGGATTCTCGCAGGCTTTTCCGGGGCGACGGCAGACGCTTTAACTTTGCTCCAGCGCTTTGAGGAGAAGCTAGAGAGTAATCGGGGAAATTTGCTGCGGTCTGCTATTGAGTTGGCGAAGGAGTGGCGCACCGACCGGTACTTACGTCACTTGGAGGCATTGCTTTTGGTGATGGATATGACCCAACTTCTCCTTATCAGCGGCACGGGAGACGTCATTGAGCCCGATGATCATATAGCCGCTATTGGCTCCGGTGGGGGCTTTGCATTGGCGGCTGCCCGGGCGCTGTTACACCATACACAGCTGCCGGCCCGCCGCATTGTGGAGGAGTCGCTCCGAATTGCAGGTGGCATTTGCATTTACACCAACGACGTCATCACAGTGGAGGAACTCTAATGGGAGAGGCGCTCTACGGCGAGCAGTTATTAGAGCGTGTACGCTCGTTGACACCGCAACAGATCGTACGGGAGCTTGACAAGTACATCGTTGGGCAGCAGGAAGCGAAGCGTGCCGTCGCAATTGCACTGCGCAATCGGTGGCGGCGCCAGCAGGTGCAAGGACGGTTACGGGAGGAAATCGTCCCGAACAACATCATTCTGATCGGACCGACGGGAGTGGGTAAGACGGAAATCGCCCGGCGTCTGGCAAAGCTGACGCAGGCTCCTTTCGTTAAGGTAGAAGCCACGCGCTTTACCGAAGTTGGCTACGTCGGACGGGATGTAGAATCAATGGTCCGTGATCTGGTTGAGGTTGCTGTGGCGATGGTGCGGGCGGAGAAGATGGAGGAGGTTCGTCGGCAAGCCCGGGCGGCAGCTGAACAGCGCCTTTTGGATTTGCTTTTGCCTCTGCCTCGCCCTGCCGGTTTGGGACTTGATACGGGGAGGATGGAAGAGGTGAGTCGCTACTATACTGCTCATCAGCAACTTCAGGCGCAGCTCCAAGCCGGTGAGTTAGACCATCAGCTTGTTGAAATAGAGTTGCCTGTTGACTTTCCCCCCACGATGTACTTGTTTGGTCCGGCTCAGTTAGAAGAATTAGGGTACAACTTGCGTGAGCTCTTCCGCCGCTTTATGCCGAGGGAAACCCGGAAACGCCGAGTCACTGTGGCCGAAGCTCGCTCTATCCTGGAGCAGGAGGAGGCGAATAAATTCATTGATATGGAGGCTGTCGTCCGTGAAGCACTCTTCCGAGCAGAGAACCTCGGCATCATTTTCATTGACGAGATTGACAAAATTGCTGTTTCCGGCAGGACCCATCACGGACCTGATGTATCGCGGGAAGGGGTGCAGCGAGATCTCCTCCCCATTGTGGAGGGAGCAACTGTGATGACGAAGTATGGACCGGTGCGTACCGATCACATTCTCTTCATTGCCTCCGGGGCCTTCCACATTGCAAAGCCGTCCGATCTGATCCCAGAGTTGCAGGGACGTTTCCCTATTCGGGTAGAGCTCCACAGTTTAACGGAGGAGGACTTTGTCAAGATCCTCACCCAGCCGGAGAATGCACTGATCAAGCAGTATCAAGCCTTGCTGAAGGCTGAGGGAGTCCACTTAGAGTTCACCGAGGATGCCATCCGAGAAATTGCCGCCATAGCAGCTCGGGTGAACGAGGAGGTCACCAATATTGGAGCACGGCGCTTGCATACGATTCTGTTCACCGTCTTGGAAGATGTTCTGTTTGGAGCGCCAGAGAACACCGAAGGGGTCGTGCGAGTTGATGCCGAGTATGTTCGCTCGCGTTTGAGCGGTGTCGTGCAGAATGTAGATTTGAGTCGCTACATCCTCTGATGGCGCTATGGAGCTACAACTCAGTCCAGCCCTTGTTGACCGTCTCCTGCAGGTAGTGCAGCAAGGAGGGGGTGCAAATGATGAGCAAACGATAGCACGCCGGCTCGGTGTTTCTTCCCGAACGCTTCAGCGCTGGCGGCAGATGGGGAGATTCCCACTCAAGCTGTTTGTGGAACGCTTCCCCGAGCTTCCGTGGATTCAGCTGGTAGGAGAGGAAGTGCTTTCTCTCCTGGTACCACGGACCCTGCTGCCTGGCTGGCGTCCAACGCCAGAAATGCCGGACTTGGATGCCCCAATTCCTCCGATCCGAGCTTCTCATGCTCTCACCGATACTGAGCGACGTCGCCTCTTGGAGTGGATGCTCTGGGCGCGAGAGTTCGATTTGGCCTTCATCCGCCTCTACCGACAGGGACGTGCTGTCGGTGGAGTCTTTGCGCAGATAGGAAATGAGGCGGTCTCGGTCGGGACAGCTTTTGCTTTACGTCCCGAAGACGCTATCTTCCCTATGCATCGGGATATCGGCGTCCACTTTGTCCGGGGGCAAGAGCTGCAGGCTTTGATCGCAACGCATCTGGGGCGCCAGGGGAGTCTGACCCGCGGAACAGACGGCACCGTGCACTATGCCGATCCGGAGCGTCGGATCTATGGCAATATCTCGCATCTTGGAGCAATGTTGCCCGTTGCCGTTGGATATGCTCTGGCGGCTCGCCTCAAGGGTGAGCAGACGGTTGTGTTGACTTACATTGGTGATGGTGGAGCCCAAACGGGAGAGTTCCATGAAGCGGTCAATTTCGCTGCAGTCCAACGACTGCCAGTGGTGTTTGTGATTGAGAACAATCAGTACGCTTACTCTACCCCAAACCGTTCCGAATACGCATGCACTTTCCTGGCTGACCGTGCGCCGGGCTATGGATGCTTCGGCGAAGTTGTGGATGGAACAGATGTGGAATTGGTCTATGATGCTTGCCGCCGTGCGGTTGAGCGTGCTCGCCGAGGGGAGGGACCCACGCTATTGGAGACAATCACCTTCCGTACGCGCGGGCACGCAGAGCATGACGATGCCTCCTATGTCCCAGAGCCTATTCGCCGGTATTGGAGTGCACGCGATCCTGTGGAGCGCTATCTCACCTTTATCCACGAGCGAGGTATCCTAACTTCGGAGCAGACGGCAGCTCTGCGTGAAAACATTCAGCTTCAACTCCGGACGGCTCTTGAAGAAGTCCTCCAACGTCCTTTCCCAGCCCCTGAGGAAGCTTTTCGGAATGTGTTCCTCTAAAGCAACTGCAAGATGGGGCAGGAAGCTTTTTCGTAGCTTTGCGCATTGGGATAGGTCCGTTGTGAGTAAGGCCAGAAGGATACCGATGGCAGAAGAGCGTTCGTATAGTCCGGGCTTGGAAGGGGTCATTGCAGCAGAGACACGGATTTCGTTTCTGGATACGGAGCAGGAAGAGATTGTGGTTCGTGGTTACAACCTTTTAGAACTCATTCGCCGTGTCCAGTATGTTGACGTAGTCGGGCTTCTGCTGGACGAGCGATTGCCCGATGCGGGACGGCGAGAAGAATTAGAGCAGGAGATGGTCAATGCGCAGGTGCCGGAGATAGTTTACGAAATTCTATGGCGGCTTCCTGCCCAGATGCATGCTATGGACCGACTGCGGACGGCGGTGTCAACATTGGCGGGATTTGACCCTGAGGCAAACAGCGCTGACCCAGACTCCGAACGGCGGAGAGCCCCGCGCATAATTGGACAGATTGCTCAAATTGTGGCAAACCTGCATCGGATTGCTCAAGGTGACAGACCGCAACACTTTGAGTCCAACCGAGGATTTGCCGAAAACTTCCTCCGTACGATTGTCGCTCGTGAAGTCACGCCTGCTGAAATACGGGCATTTGAGCAGAGCCTGATTGCCTATAGCGAGCATGAATTGCCGAATTCAACGTTTGCTGCGCGCGTGGTTGCCTCCACGCTATCGGATGCCTATGGTGCACTGACGGCCGCCGTTGCATCCTTGAAGGGGCCTCTCCATGGTGGGGCAAATGAAGCGGTCATCTACCTGCTGTTGGAGGCGAGGACAGCCGATGGCTTAGAAGCTCTCATCCGCCAAAAGCTAGCACGCAAGGAGCGCATTATGGGATTTGGCCATCGGGTCTACATGCGCCGCATGGATCCCCGAGCTCAACTTCTCAAGGAGACATTGCATGAGCTGATAGCGGCAAAGGGAACGGGCTCCGAGTTGGCCGCCATGTGCCAGCGGGGCGAAGATGTGATGCGAACGGAAAAGGGGCTGTATCCGAATCTGGATTATTACGCTGCACCGGTTTATTACCTACTGGGCATCCCGATAGAGCTTTATACGCCGATCTTCTTTGCTGCCCGCAGTGCCGGGCTATTGGCGCACATTATTGAGCAGCACCGAGAAAACCGCCTTTACCGGCCACGTGTTCTGTACACAGGTCCACGGGGACTCCACGTGTAAGTTGGTTGGGATGACAGATGGCGTTGGAGTACGACGGCGTGTTGCAGGAGATTGCCGACTATGTTCTTTCAGCGCGCATTGAGAACACGGAAGCCTATGAAACGGCGCGCTTGGCATTGATGGACGCCTTATCCTGTGCTTTCCTTGCATTGCAGAAGCCGGAATGTACGAAGTTGATTGGTCCGTTGATTCCGGGGACCCACGTGCCTTACGGGGTTCGCATACCAGGGACAGCCCATGTTGTAGACCCTGTGCAGGGGGCTTTCTCTATCACGGCATTGATTCGGTGGCTGGATTACAACGACACCTGGTTAGCACTTGAGTGGGGGCATCCATCGGATAATTTCGGGGCGTTGCTGGCTGTGGCGGATTACCAGTCCCAGCGTCGCCGTGCATATGGGGAGCCCTGCTATCGGGTTCATGACCTGTTGGCGGCAGCCATCAAAGTGTACGAAATCCAAGGGGTGCTGGCGCTAGGCGTCAGCCTTAATCGGTGGGGATTTGATCACGTGCATTTCGTCAAAATCGCCTCTGCTGCTCTGGCCACGCAGCTCCTCGGTGGTGGGCGGGAGGAGATACTGAGTGCACTTTCTAATGCTTTCGTGGATGGGGCAGCGTTGCGGACGTATCGGCATTTTCCTAATACAGGACCGCGTAAATCTTGGGCTGCTGCCGATGCCGTTGGTCGGGCTGTCCGCCTGGCGTTTCTGGCTATGGCAGGGGAGCCAGGGTATCCTACGGCGTTGAGCGCCCCGCGGTGGGGCTTTGAGGAGGTCGTTTTAAGAGGCGAACCAGTGCGCCTGGTGCGACCGTTGGGGAGCTATGTTATGGAGCACATCCTCTTCAAGGTAGCTTACCCGGCGGAGTTCCACGGGCAGACAGCTGTGGAGGCGGCTTTGCGAATCTATCCCCTGGTACGAGAACGGTATGATGAGATAGAGCGCATTGTCATTGAGACTCAGGAGTCGGCTATTCGTATCATTGATAAGCCAGGACCTTTCCGGAATCCGGCAGACCGTGACCATTCGCTACAGTACATGACGGCAGTCGCATTGCTCTATGGCGAGTTGACCTATGCTCATTATGAGGAACCGATTGCCTCAGATCCCCGGATTCCCCAGTTGATTGCTCGCATGCAGGTTCGGGAGAATCCCGACTTTAGCCGGGACTATCTAGACCCAGATAAGCGCTCCATTGCAAACGCCGTGCAAGTGTTTTTCCGTGATGGCACAGCCAGTGATCGGGTGCTTGTGGAATATCCTCTCGGCCATCGTCGGCGTCGGGAAGAGGCACGACCGTTACTGCGGGAAAAGTTCTGGAATGCTCTCTGCGGAGTGTTCCCAGAGCGGAAAGCGGAGAAGCTCTTTCACCTGGTAGCAGAGGATGAGGCTTTCTGGGAGATGCCTGTGGACCGTTTTGTGGAAGCGTTTGTTCATCCGAGTGGAATGCTGTAATGGGGTGGCTTTTGGAATCACCGCCGGTGCAATCGGAGTTATCGGAGCGCTTCCGGCAGCGGGTTCATCGTGGGCGTCTGCTCCTGCCGGGAGCCCATGATCCTTTGGCGGCTCTTTTAGCGCGGAAGGCGGGATTTGAGGCATTGTATCTTTCCGGGGCTGCTTTTTCCGCTAGTATGGGGATGCCGGATATAGGGTTGTTCAGCATGGATGAACTCGTTGCGCGAGCTCGTGCCCTGGTTCGGGTCGCTCAGCTACCGCTGCTGGTGGACGCCGATACGGGTTTTGGGGAAGTTATCAATGTCGTGCGGTTGGGGCGGGAACTTGTAGAAGCTGGTGTTGCGGCTGTGCAGGTGGAGGACCAGGAGATGCCCAAACGGTGTGGGCATCTTTCGGGCAAGCGCCTGGCTCCTCCTGAGGTCCTTGCTGAGAAAGTGTATGCTCTCAAGCGCCTCTTCCCGACTCTGATCGTTGTAGCTCGGACCGATGCCCGGGAGAGCGAGGGGATTGAGGGAGTCATTGAGCGTGCGCGGCTCTATGTCGAGGCGGGAGCGGATATTATTTTCCCTGAAGCACTGGAAAGTTTGGAGGAATTCCAGGCTGTGCGGGAGGCTCTTTCAGTTCCTTTGCTGGCAAACTTGACAGAGTTTGGGAAGACGCCCCTTTTCAGCGCTGAGGCGATTTTTGCCCTTGGCTATGAAATTGCCCTTTTTCCAGTATCTGCCCTGCGGGTTGCAGCGAAAGCCATGGAGGAGTTTTACGAGCACCTTTCCCGTCACGGTTCCAGCCAAGAGTATCTATCCCGCATGCAGACGCGGGCAGAGCTCTATGCTCTGATCCGTTACCGTGACTATGAGTACTTTGACCATGAAGTCGCCCGCCGACTCTCTGTCGAAGGCCCGGGGCAGGCTCGAGGGTAACGGATTTCTGTTATATTGCGTTTCCGAAGAGGCGTGTATGCTTGAGGGCAAGTGATGTGGCTGTGGTGGTGGGGAGTGTTGGGCGCTGGAGTGGTACCTGTCATTGCGCAGACGTGGAGCCCGGTAACAGGGGTTGAGCCTTTCGTCCACCGCATTGTCTGCCCTGTAGAGCGTCCGGAGATGGTCATTGTGTGCGCGGATTCTGTGCCGCCAGTTGCGGAGGTGTGGCGAAGCAATATTCAATTCTACGGGGGTCATGGCTTCCGCATCAGCACTGATAGTGGGCAGACGTTTGGTCAGCCTCGGTTAGTGGGGGTTTCCGTCCGGGATATTTTCATTCTGCCTGATCAGCCGCAGACATGGCTAGCAGCGGTTGCGGAGTTTGCCACCGGTGGTGTAGTGCTCTCTACCGACGGCGGGCAGACGTGGCAGTGGACGGAGAGACCACGATGCCAGGCCTATGTCGTGCGGATACAGATGCGTTCGGGAACGCCCCCGACCTTTTTCGCCTCCGTTATCAATACGAACCAGGGGTATCGGAGGTCACAGGATACATTCGCTACCTGCTCTGGGGATTTGAGCTTCCCTGTTCAGTCGCGTGATATTGCTGTCACCGATAGCGCTGTGTTTTTAGCAGCGGATGGCTATCTGGCAGGCGGTGTATGGCGTTCTACGGACGATGGGCATACGTGGCAAAAAGATTCGCTGGGGCTTGGCAATTTGCGAGTTTGGTGTGTTGTGCCTTCCCGCCATCAGCCAGGGGTAGTGCTCTGTGGGGCCGATTCCCTTCTGTCAGAAACCCAGAGTGTTGGACGGGGAATCTACCGTTCGGAGGATGGGGGAAAGACCTGGCGTTTGGTAGGGGCGCCGGGAGTCCGCATTACCGCTATTGCTGAGCATCCGTTGGATCCGCGGTATTGGATTGCTGCGGGTGATACAACTGGTGTGTGGGTGAGCGGAACATACGGTGAGGCGTGGGAACTTCATGCCGATGGACTTCCGGCAGGTGTTCCCGTTCGGACAGTTGCTCTTCCTCCGTGGGATACCCGGCATGGTGTCATTGCTTTTGCTGGGTTAACTGGTGCGGGGCTTTATCGTTCCCGACCAATAGTGACTTCTGTCCCTATGGCGCCAACGACACTATCGGTGGCGGTCAGGATCCTGCAGTCTGACCAGCTGTTGCTAATGTACAGCTTATCCGAAAGCGGTGCTGTGCAGTGGGAGTTGGTAGACGTTGTAGGGCGGCAAGTGGCATCGCATCAGGTAGCGTGGCAACCAGCAGGACGGCATCACCTCCAGTGGTTGTTGCCCCATCGGCTTTCTCCAGGGTGGTATGCAGTGCGCATGAAGACTGCGGGGAGGCATGTTGTGACAACAGTGGTATTGCTTCCGTAGCGCAGCGGCGGATGTAGGACCCCGGCGAAGGGTCGGGGTTATGGAAAGATATGTGCAACAGCAATTGCAGAGGAGACGACCATGACGGAAATGCAACCCACTCCAGAGCAGTCCGGGATGGCACAACCATCCACTACCCCAGCTATACCTGAGGTGCTCAGCTTTGGAGACATCCTCTCGTACTCCTTCCGCTGGGGATTCGGACAGTACTTCCGCATCTTTCTCATGTACGCGTTGTGGGTGCTGACGCTGTGGATTCCCTACGTTAATGTCGGAACCACGATTGCAGTCACCGCGGGAGCCGCGATTCTGCTGAGTCGTCAACAGCGGATTGACCCAACCTTTATCTTTGACCGCCGCTACCGTCAGGTCATGGCAGATTGGTTCATATTGTCATCGCTCATTGGGGGTGGTGTCTTGCTGGGCATAGTGTTTCTGGTCATTCCCGGAATCGTGTTAGCACTTGGGTGGCTCTTGGCGCCTCTGCTGTTGGTTGATCGGGGGACCGCTGTTATGGACTCGCTCCGACAGAGTTGGCAGGCAACAATGGGGGAGAAGTGGACTCTCTTTTTTGGACTGTTGGCGGTCTACCTACTCTACGCTATCCCAGCTGCTCTTGTCTATGGAATTCTGCAAGCGATTCTGCCATCAGACTCAAGCGTCACGAATGTTATTCTGGCAATCTATGCCGTCTTGGCCTACGTTGGCTTTGGGGCAGTGGACTTAGGCTATACAGGTTATGTTTACACCGTCTTGGGGCGGCGCGTAGCCTAATGCGCAGGGACATAGGGTAGCGGACGGAAGCGCTGGAAAGAGCGCAGAAAGCCGTGATTTTTACTAATTTTGCGGTTGACCTTTGCAGCTCAGTACCTGCTGCACTAATAGACGAGCCGAATGCCGCGACCAATCAACGTTCTTTTCGTATCTGCGGAAGTATATCCGTTTGCAAAGACAGGGGGGCTGGCGGACGTTTCGTACGGATTGGTGATGGCATTGCGCGAGCGGGGGGTAGATATTCGCGTAATGCTTCCCAAGTACGGATGCGTCAGCGAGCGAAAAAATCATATCCACGAAATCCGCCGTCTGCGGACGATAGAGATCCCGATGGGGAATCGTCTGGAGCCGGCAGCAATTAAGTCCTCTACGCTGCAAAATCCACGAGTTCGGGCGCAGGTCTACGTGACCACGAATTATACCTATTTTGACAGTCGGAAGGGGCTGTATACCGACCCTCAGACGGGGAAGCCGTATCCGGACAACGATGAGCGTTTTCTCTTCTTCTGCCGCTCCGTAGTGGAGATGTGCCATTTTCTGCGTTGGTTCCCTGATATCATTCATTACAACGACTGGCAGACGGCCACGGTAGGGGTGTATGTCCGAACACTGTATCCGGCGGAGTTCCGGCGGACACGGCTGGTGTTCACCCTCCATACCCTCAGTGATCAAGGAGTATTCCCACCGGAGACATGGCTCAAGACAGGGTTACCGGCAAATATTGCTGAACGTCTTCTGCACCGTGGTATGGTCAATTTCGTAAAGGCCGGTATAGAGTTTGCCGATGTAGTAACGACGGTCAGCCCCAGTTACGCCCAAGAGATTCTTATGGAATCCATTGATACTGGCGGAATTGGGGAGCTCCTTCGGCAGCGCCATCCAGATACCTTTGTGGGTATTCTTAACGGGGTAGACTCCACGGTGTGGAATCCGCAGACGGATCCCTATTTGGACCATCACTACAACGCTGAGACAGTTTGGGTAGTGAAGCCGCTAAACAAGCGACAGTTGTTACAGCGTTTTGAGCTCCGCTACGATCCGAAGGTACCAGTTCTCGGCATGATTACACGCCTCTACGCAGTCAAAGGGATTGAGCTCTTCCTGGAGGTTGCGCCAACGCTGCTGTCCCGGCGTGATCTCCAGATTGTCTTCCTTGGGGATGGGGCCCCAGAGTACCGGACAGCGCTGCAGAAGCTCCAGCGGCAGTTCCCACGGCGTTTTGCTCTCTTTTTGGGATTTGATGAAACCCTGGCACATCTGATTGAGGCAGGGGCGGACATGTTTCTCATGCCCTCGCTCCAAGAGCCGTGCGGACAAAATCAAATGTACTCCATGCTCTATGGTACGGTCCCCATTGTTCGGGCAACAGGCGGACTGAAGGATACGGTTCGTGATTTTAATCCAGAAACAGGGGAAGGAACCGGCATCGTCTTTGAGGAGGCGACTCCGCAGGCTTTGTTAGCAGCTATTGAAAGGGCTCTTGAACTATACCGGCAGCCGGAACTATGGCAGAAGCTTGTCGCAAACGGCATGGCGCAGGATTTCTCCTGGAGCCGTTCAGCGCAACAGTATGTGGAGCTGTACCGTGCTTTGACCAAGGGGAAAGAAGCAGTTCGGGCTGCTGTGCTGTGAGTGAATTTCCCACACCGAGCGTCTATACGCTGTGGTAAGAGCACTGGAGGGCTGATGTCTGTCTCCCGATGGGAGGGAATCCAACAGGCGTTGCAGCGGTTTGATATCCCCGCATGGCTTCTGTACGACTTCCGTGGCTCAAACCCTTTTGCAGCCCACGTCTTGGGGTTGCCATCGAATCTGCATGCCACTCGCCGGTGGGCAGTGCTGATTCCCGCAGAAGGGATGCCGGAGAAAATTGTCCATCGTATTGAGCCGCATGTCCTGTCCGGAGTAGAGGCGCAGGAACATCGGTACACAACGCACCACGAATGGAGGGCACTCCTGGACCGGTGGTGTCGGCGATATCGGCGTCTGGCGGTGGAGTACTCCCCGGAAGGGGCTCTCCCCATGGTGTCAGTACTAGATGCCGGAACGGCAGACTTGCTCCGTTCCCTTGGTGCAGAGCTGCTCTCTTCAGCGGATGTCTTGCAGGAGTTGGTGGCTGTCTATACTCCGGACCAGCTGCGACAGCAGGCACAAACGGCACAGCAGTTGTACGATATTCTCATGCGAGGTTTGGAATGGTTGCGCGAGCGACTCCTCCAGGGGGAATGTCCCCAGGAGTATGCGCTTCAAGGGTTTCTCGAAGAGCAGCTTGCAAGGGCGGGTCTGTACACAGAGCACCCCCCTATTGTAGCTCGCACGGAGCGAGCAGCCAATCCGCACTATAGTCCAACACCAAAAGATACAGCTCCGATCCGTCCTGGTGACCTTGTGCTGGTGGATATATGGGCAAAGCCGCCGGAGCCTTCGGCGTTGTATGCTGATATTACGTGGATGGCGTATGCTGGTGAGGAAGTTCCCGGGCGGTTTGCCGACATCTTTGCAGTGCTCTGTCAAGCTCGCGACCGAGCAGTTGAGTTGATTCGGGAAGCTTTCCATCAGCAGCGTCCCCTCGCTGGCTATGAGGTTGACCGATTTGTCCGGACCTTTCTGCAGGCTGCTGGATACGGCGAGCTTTTTCTCCATCGTACGGGCCATAGCCTTGGGACGGAAGTCCACGGACCGGGAGCAAATTTGGATGATTACGAAACCCATGATACGCGTCGGCTCCTGCCGGGAACGGCGGTTACCGTTGAGCCAGGGCTGTATCAGATGGGCGAATTCGGAATGAGGACGGAGATTGATGTGCAAATCTGGTCTGATGGAACCGTTGTCCTTTGCCCTGTACCGGTTCAGGAGCGGATTATCCCCCTTCTTGCTTGGGAGTAAGGCTAAGATGTGGAGAGTGTTCTGGACGTGGGGGGTGCTCGGATTAGGAGGAGCTTTGCTGTGGGGGCAGGTTTGGTTGGAATCTCAGGAACAGCTCCGAATGGCGCAAATGCTTGAGTCTGCTGGGGATTATGCGGGGGCAGTGCGCATCTATGAGCGGCTGTGTCGGTTGTATCCAGATTCGGTGTCCTACTTTTTGGGACTAAGTCGTGCTCTTGCGCGCCTACAGCAGGAGAAGGAAGCCCTGGAGCGTCTACGGAAGTTTACGGAACGCCATCCCCATTCTGCTGCCTTAGCGCTTGTAGGAGAGTTGTATTGGCGGGTACAGCAGCCCGATTCAGCGCGCTGGGCTTGGCAAGAGGCTCTTCGGCGCGCGCCTCAAGACCCACAGAGTTATCGTGCCGTTGCGTTTGCGCAAGCTGAGGTCCAACTCTTCGATGAGGCAATCAGGACTCTTCAGCAGGGGCGGCTCCGGCTCCGTTCCGATACGGTCTTTGCTGATGAGCTGAGCCGCTGGTATGTCCGGATTGGGGATGTAGAGCGCGGAGTGACGGAGACACTTCGGCTCTTGTCGCAATGGAAGGAGCTGCAGGGGGTGCAGAACCGCCTGGCTGTTTATTTAGCTCTTCCAGAAGCGATATCGCGAGCGCGATCGGTCATTGAGCGGCGGGCGTCAGAGTATCGGCAAGATACTCTGCTGCAGTACCTGTTTGTGTGGTTTCTTGAGGAGATCAAAGAGTTTCGGGCAGCTTTGGAGCAAGTCCGCCGTTTGGATGAGCTCTACCAACGGGGAGGGATGGAGCTTCTGCGTTTTGCCGATGCTGCTCGGCAAAGCGAAGAGTTTGCGCTGGCGCTGGAGGCATATCAGGAAGTTCTGAAGCGTCATCCGGCTCGGGAGCTCCGTCTTCGGGCGCTTTACGGTTCTTTGCAAGCGGCTGAGCAATTGGTGCGGGGCGGGGTGCAGGATATCCCATGGCAGCGAATTCGGCGAGAGTATGAGGAGTTAGTTCGGCAAGCGGATACCCTACTGCTGAGCGCGGAAGTGCTGTATTCGTTGGGGATTTTTTTGCAGGATGTCGCTCAAGACTGGGTAGCAGCTGGCGAGAGCTTCCAAAGACTTCTCCGCGACTTTCCGCAGACGCGTTGGGCAGCGTGGGCGCTGGTGCATTTGGCTCAATTGGCCCTTCGACAGGATGCGTTTGAGCAGGCGGGGAAGTACTTACAGCAAGCCATGGGATATGACACGCTCGTGCCCGATGCCGTTGAGCAAGCACGCTTATGGCGGGCAGAGATGGAATTTTTCCGGGGCAATTGGGACAGTGCCCGTGCGCTATACGCTGCCGTGGCTATACAGACGGGGAGTCCAGTGGCGAATGATGCGCTGCAGCGCCTTTTGCTCTTTGAGAGTGTGGGAGATAGTGCCCTTCTATACCGTTTTGCGCAGGCGGAGCGGGCATTCTTCCAGCGGCGCTTCGCTCGAGCCCAGGCGGAGTATAGAGCTGTGGCGGAGCGGGAGGGCGTTCCTGAACAGGTGCGGGAATTGGCGCTGCTCCGGGCGGCAGAAGCTGCTTATGCTCAGGGAGCGTGGGAACAGGTACAGCAGTTCCTGACGCGCTTGCTCAGTGAAGGAGATGATGTTCTGTACGGGGATAGAGCCTTGCTCCTTTTGGGGGATGTCTTAGAGCGTCAGCAGCGCTATGCGGAAGCAGTTTCAGTGTACCAACGTTTTCTCGTGCGGTATCCCGGCTCTATCTACGAGCGCGAAGTCGCGCGTCGGATGCAACGCCTGCGAGAAAAACCGGGGCTTTAGAGGAGGCGCTCTACAAGTTCCCGGAAGCGAAGCGCATCGTAAGGAGCGGTCCCAGCGGTGTTATTGAAGTAGGCGTACATCCGATATCCCTGCCGTAGGAACTCGGCTGTGGACTCTGCCCAGGGATACAGTTCCTGCTCCGTATACCGGTGGGCATAGCCACCCTGGAGCCCATGGAAACGCACGTAGAGGAATGGAGCTGTACGGAGGCGGAAGGACGGATACCGGAGAGAGCTACTCCAGACAATGGCAACGTTGGAGCTTTGGAGTAATTCCCACACCTCAGGGATGTCCCAGGAAGGATGACGGAATTCTATGGCGTGTTCCAGTCCATTACCGCAGACAATGGCAAGGAAACGGCGTAAGCGGTGCGTATCGCATGGGAAATGTGGGGGAAGCTGCCATAGGATGGGTCCTAATCGTGCCCCAAGACCGGAGATTGCGTTGCGGAAGCGCTGGAAAGTGGCTTCCTCTATCTGTAGTTGGTGCTCGTGAGTGAACGAGCGTGGTGCCTTGATAGCGAACCGGAATGTTGGAGGAACGGAGCGTGCCCAGGTCTGGAAGCGTTCCGGAGGAGGAAGGGTGTAGAAGGTGCTGTTGACTTCCACGGTAGGGAAGTGTTCGGCGTAGAAAGAGAGCCAGGCACGTGGAGGAAGGGAGGATGGATACCAGTGATGACGCCATTCTCGATATGCCCAGCCGCTGGTACCAATAAAGTAGAGGGGAATTCCCACGGAAGGGAGATTCCCCTCTACCGACACAGAGGACATATCCTACGGCGTTGTTTCAATCTCTATGGGGGTACTGATGAGGATTTGCACTGTGCGGTTGTAGAACCGTCCCTCAGGCAGGTCGTTAGTATAGAGCGGATCGTCTTCGCCGACACCACGAGCTGTCATGCTCTGATAGCGCCCCCTGGCATATGCTTCAATGGCTCGGTAGACGGTGCGGGCACGGTTTTCCGATAGCTTCTTGTTGTGGTCGTAAAGACCAACGACATCCGTGTGCCCGACGATTTCAATAGTGGAATTGGGGAAGACCCGTGGAAAGACGTATTCCCGTAGGATGCGCTCGTTGAGTGGTCCGGCGTCGTATCGGTCAAATGGGAAGAGGATGAGGTTGTACCGCTCAAGTGTTCGGTCTGCCATGCGTTCAATTTTCTTCTGTTCTGTGCTCACTTGCATGACGGGGATGGTGATTGGGTCAGAGACGCATTCCTGGCCCGTTTTGCTCTGGACAATTAAGCGGGCTTCGTAAGGGACCTCATCACTGGGATATTCCCCGCGAGGGGTGACCCAGTCCCAGGTGGTAGACGGAGTGGAGGTGCCGATATTGGTCAGGATATTCCACGGTTGTCCCCTGCGAGTGATTTCAATCCGACGACTTGCAACCAGGGCATCTTCAATTCCATTACGCATAACGAAGGTCATAGTCTCCGGCGAAGGCAACCGCTTCGGGTCGCGACTGATGATGGGCTTGATGACTTCCCACTCTGTACAGATGAGCTCAACACGACGGTTCTCCACAATACCTTGGGGATCGTTGAGGTTTGAGGGTACTTGGGGAAGATTCCGGACAGTGAGCTTCATCCGTTCGGGGCTAATGCCCCAGATGTCACGAAGGTACGTGAAGACCGCTTGGGCTCGCTCTTGCGACAGTCCGGGACGTTTCTCGGCCGGCGTTTTGTTGTCATTGCAGCCGACAATTTCCAGCTTTGCATGGGGATTCTTCCGGAGTCGGTACCCGTAGATGTTGAGGATGTGGTAGTACTTCTCCAAGGTTCCGCCGGGGATGCGTTCGTCGCTAAAAGTATGGGTTTCCTCAGGCGAGCGGAACAAGACATAGCGCTCGGGGATTTTTGAAGAGCCCTCGTCAAAGAAGACGTAGTGCAGCAGTGGGAAAAGCTCAATGGAGGCAACCTCCTCCATGACCAAGCCGCGGAAATTCGCAATAGAGGGGTCGTCCTTTGCGCGCCGCTTGACGTAATCGGCCGGTTCAATTTGGGCTTGGAGAACAGGACGCTGACCCAACTTCAGTACAACGCGGATTTCCAAGCTTTGTTGGGCTTCCTCTTCGGTACGGACCTCTGGGGGTTTTTCGACATGTACCTTCTGCGTGACAGTACCATAGTTGGGATTGAAGGCACTGATTTCCAGATCGAATTCCTTCTGGTCACCGAAATCTGTAACGCTAACGACGTATTGGAACTCTGTTCTCACGGTTCCAGTGCCGGAGACGGTATCGGTTGTGACTCGTCCGGTGATGGGATTGCGGATTGTGAGCTTTGCCGGGATGTCTGCACCGGTACACTCGTCAATGACACGTCCGACGATGTTGATGGCACGGAAGAAGGTCGGGACGAACGCCATGAAGAGGTCATAATCACCTTGGTAACCCGGTAGGTCACGGCGTTTTGAACTGAAGTAGAGCACGTTGCCAGCTGCCGGGAGAGTCAGGAAGAGCTCGTCTTCGGAGGTGTTAATTGGAGGACCCAGATTCTGAGGTTTGGACCAAGTTCCATCAGGGGAGCGGCGGGTGATGTAGAAATCCAAACCGCCAAAGTTGGGCTTATGTCCGTCGGAGGCAAAGAAGAAGGTTTGATTGTCCGCAGCAATGAAGGGAGAAGCTTCACGGCCTGGCGTGTTTACTTCACGGAAATTGACCGCTGGTTTCCACTCGCCTCGTTCAAAGTCAAAATCGCTGTACCAGATGTCTAGGTTCCCTTCTCCGTGCGGGCCCGGTCTATTGGAGACGAAATAGATGCGGCTTTTATCCGGTGCGACCGAAGGTTGAGCATCCCAGGCGGAAGAGTTTACGTTCGGTCCCAAATTCCGCGGGCGTGCCCAGCGGTCCCCTTCAATTTCCGTCACATAAATGTCACAGCTCCCCAAGCCGTCGGGGCGGTTGCAGCCAGTAAAGAAGAGGGTACGTCCGTCAGCAGCGATGGTGGCCACCCCTTCGTTGAAGCGAGTATTGACACCTAAATCGCCCAATTCCGTAGTGGTGTCAATGTTGAAGGGAGCGAAGAATACAGTGTCCAGGGGATTCTCTTTCTTCGCTGCCCAGAAGTCATGGGAGAAGTTCCCATCGGGTAATCGCTTTCCCCCCGGCCGGTTAGATACAAAGTACAGCGTTCGTCCATCGGCGGTAACCGTGGGGGCATAGTCTGCGTAGGGGGAGTTAACAACAGGCCCTAGGTTGATGATGCGGATGTAGCGGCTACCCAGAATAGTCTCCTGTTCCTGCTGAGTTGGGTGCGAAGGTTCAATGACAGCAGCATATAGGAAGAGGGTACTCTCGGACATGGTTGAGGCTGCTGGGAACAGTGGAGAAGTTTGCAGCTCCTTCCGAGAGGCTCCCGCGCCCCAGAGAGGTATAGTTGCGAGGAGTGCTACAACAGCGAGCAAGTAGCCCGATACCATAAGAGTTCTCCTGGAACCCAGTGGAACATGCATGGTAGAGTGATTGCAAACTTATCGAGAGCAAGTTATTTGCGCCATGTTTTCCCAAGTGAGAAGACCAGATACCCTTGCCAAAGGCGGACGGTGGATGGGGGAGGAAGGACAGCCGAAAAGTGAAGGAGCCCATAAAGTCCAGCGCTGAGCCACCAGTTGGGGGTAATGACAACGTCAGCCCCTATATGGAAGAGTCCGCCCCAGTGGAGGCGGCTCGGGATAGAGGCTTCTTCTACGGTGAAGTTCTCCGTGGCGGGCAAGTAGATGCTTTCACCGGTGGGGAGGGATAAGCTTTCTGAAAGGAGGGCTTTGTCATGGCGGAGGGTCACCGACAGTGGAATAATAGCGGCTGGCCCTGCAGAGGCAACCAACCATGGGGCAGGGCGCCACCGCAAATAACCCCATAGGAGCAGCGAGGTGAGGGTAATTTCGGCGTGATTCCGTGTTTCAACAGGCAGCAGGAATGTATCGCTGGGAGCTTGGATAGAGAAAGGTTCTCGTGCCCGATACGAGGCTCGGAGTTGAAGTCGGTTTATCCAGGTAGAGGCACCCCATAGCCAGTTTTGGAGCAAGGGGCTACTGTAAGAAATACCGACAAGCCAACCGGTGCTCCTGCCATAAGTAAACTCCTGCGAGCAGCGGCTGTGGAAGGAACCCTGTTGAAGCCCCCAGCCGATCCCGGCAGAGAGAAGCAATTCTGGGGGATATTCTTGCACTGCTGGTGCCAGAGGTGAGGCAGGGGGCGTTACCTGCCGATCCTGGGACTGCAGGGTCAGGCTGCCGATGATGAGAAGGCAGTACAATCGTCCTATGTATGGGAAGGGTGCATACATTGGTCAATAGCAACTTCGCGAAAATCACGGAAGTGATGGCAATGTCACGCGAGGATATCTCATCCATCGGAGAAGTGTCCCCTGCGCGGCTTTGGGCATGGAGACTCTTGCAGCGCGTTGAGCAGGACGACGCTTATGTTGATCGGCTTCTGGAAGTAACGCTCCGCCGTGTTGATCTCACCGCTCCAGACCGAGCCCTGCTAACAGAATTGGTTCACGGTGTTGTGCGGTGGAAAAAGCGGCTGGATTTCATCCTTCAAGCTTTTTCCAGGCATCCGATACAGCGGTATCCTCTGCCAGTTCTGACAGCACTACGGTTGGGGGCGTACCAGCTGCTCTACTTGGATCGGATCCCTGAGTATGCTGTCATTCACCAGGCTGTGGAGCTGGTCAAGTCGCATGGTAAGGCAACAGCGGGTCTGGTGAATGCGATTTTACGTGCCCTCCAACGGCACCGTGGGGCACTGCCCGAGCCGACACTGGAAGACACAGTTCGCTATCTAAGCCTTGCCCATTCGTATCCCGAGTGGATAGTACGCCGCTGGGTAGCACGATTCGGACCCGAGGAGACAGTCAAGCTCCTTCAGGTGCAAAACCGACGACCGAGGCTCTCTCTCCGAGTCAATCAGCGACGGATGGGCGTGGAGGAATTCCTTGTATGGCTCCAAGAACGAGGGAGCACAGCATGGATGTCTCCGTATGTCCCGCAAGCTGTTGTCGTAGAGCGTTTAGCGCACGAGGTGCTGGAGGAAGTGATAAATCAGGGGTGGGCAAGTGTACAGGATGTCAGTTCGTTGCTTGTCGTTCAGTTGGCCGATCCGCAGCCAACTATGCAGGTCATTGATCTCTGCGGAGCGCCAGGGGGCAAAGCGTGTGCAATTGGCGAACGGCTGGGGGAGGAAGGACATCTGACCGTTGTAGACATTCATCCAGGACGACTCAACATTGTCAAGCGGGAGGCGCTTCGCTTGGGGATTGCTGATAGAATGAGCTTCTCTGTGACGGACGCTCGCTCCTTCCAGCATGTACCGGTAGACCTAGTCTTGTTAGATGCTCCGTGCTCAGGTCTGGGGACAATCGCAAAGAAGCCTGATATCAAATGGCGTCGCCGCGAAAGCGATATTGGCGCCCTTGCAAAGCTCCAACGGGAGCTTCTGGAGCATGCTGCTACGCTGGTTTGCCCTGGTGGGGTATTAGTGTACAGCACGTGTACGACGGAGCCCGAAGAGAACGAAGAGGTTGTGTTGGACTTTCTCCGCCGTCATCCGGAGTTTGTTTTGGAACCGGCTCAAAGGTGGCTGCCGGTCGAAGTATGTCAAGGAGGCTTTTTCCAGACATTGCCACATCGGCATCAGGATTGTGACGGAGCGTTTGCGGCTCGGCTGCGGCGAAGGGAGTGAAGCTCCTAATTTTGAGGCTGTGCTATGGAACGGCGTATTGGGATTTTCGATTCTGGTATCGGTGGACTGACCGTCGCACGGCACTTGATCCCGTTGTTCGGCGGTATGGAGGTACTCTATGTTGGGGACACTGCTCGTGTCCCGTACGGGAGCCGTAGCCCAGAGACTATTCGCCGATATGCGCGACAGATGACTCTCTACTTACTCGAGCAGGGGGTTGAGGCTATAGTGGTTGCCTGTAATACGATTTCTGCCGTGGCTGCTGATGTGGTGCGGGAATGTGCGGCGGGGATTCCAGTAGTAGATGTTTTGGAGCCGACGGTAGCTGTTGCCCTTCAGCGGACGGCAGGGTGTGTTGGTATTATTGGTACACGGGCAACGATTACCAGTGGGGTTTATGAGCGTCTTCTCCACCAGCGGGCGCGGCAGCCGCTCCGCACCTACGGGCAGCCATGTCCCTTGTTTGTACCGTTGGTAGAGGAGGGGTGGAATACTCACCCAGTAGCACTGCAGGTTGCGGAGCACTACCTGGCTCCCCTGCGGGCATTAGGAATAGACACGCTCATCTTGGGATGTACCCATTATCCACTTTTGCTTCCAGTTTTCCGGCAATTGCTCCCCAAATGCCATTTTGTAGAATCGGGCGAAGCCGTCTGTGAATACCTCCGGCAGCTCGGCTATAGTCCAGGTGCTAATGGGAAGGAAGCCCGTCTTTATATCCATCTGACAGATGCACCTGGAGACGTGCTTGAGCATATCTTACATCAGCTCCAGTTAGCGGTTGCGGAGGTCCGACAGGTACTATTGCCGGAATATGTCTGAGGAGCTCTTACAACAGGTGCAGCAACTCCGCCAGCAGTTAGAAGTTGTTGAGCACCGTTTGGCGGAGAGTTTCCTCCAGATGGTGGAGCTTCTGGGAGTACTTCTGACGGCAGTGGAGTGGTTTTACGAAGGGAGCCATGCACGCTTTGTCAGCCGGAAAGCCGCCGAGATTGCCCAGCGCATGGGATGCAGTGAGACGGAGATAGTAGAGATACAGCTTGCAGGACTTCTGCACGATATCGGAAAAGTTGGGTGTCCAGAAACCCTGTTGCAGAAGTTCCCAGCAGAGATGAACGCAGAGGAACGTCGTCTCTATGAACGGCATCCTGAGATAGGGTGGTACATTCTCTCCCGCCATTCAGGATTGCAGGGAGTTGCGGAGCTCGTCCTGCAACACCACGAACGACTGGATGGGTCGGGATTCCCCAACCATTTGCGAGGACGCCAAATCCGGCTGGGAGCGGCTATCATTGCTGTGGTGGATACGTTCCATAACGCTCTCTACAAGCGTCGGCGTGACCGACGGTTTCTGCACGATGTTGCTCCAGAACCTGCCACCGTGTACCAACAACGCTACTTGGCAGCTCTCCGCCATTTAGAGGAGAAGGCAGGGACTCTCTACGATCCCCTTGTTGTCCGGACTTTCGTTGAGCTGATGGAGGAGGAACGGCAGCAGTTAGGGATGCGCCTCCAACGAAGCGTTCCGGTCAATCAATTGCGTCCTGGTATGGTGTTAGCGGAAAGTTACTATACTTCATACGGCTTGCTCATCATTGCTCAGGGTGAACCGGTCACGCCGGGAATTGTCCCGACGTTGGTGCGCTTTGCGGAGCTTGGGGAAATTCCGCGAAAGCTCCGGGTATGGGTCTGATGAAAAGGCTTGTAGGCTACATTGGGCGGAAACTCGTGGAGGCTGTCGGTATTCTGGTAGGAGTAGTGACAGTGACGTTTTTCCTCAACTTCGTCCTGCCCGGTGATCCAGCACGGCTTCTGGCAGGACAGCGCGCCGATGCTGTAACAGTGGCGGCAATCCGGCAACAGTTGGGGTTGGATCAGCCCCTACCTGTTCAATATGTCCGTTTCCTGGGGCGCTTGCTCCGTGGGGATTTGGGACGCTCGTATGTGGTGAACCGTCCCGTGTTGGAGATCATCTTCGAACGCTTCCCAGCAACGGCGCTGTTGACAGTTAGCTCTATGCTGATTGCAACGGTGTTGGGGATTTTGCTTGGGGTCGTTGCGGCATTGCGTCCTCATTCGTGGCTGGATACCTTGTTGATGGCAGGAGCGTTAGTGGGTATTTCTGTCCCTTCCTTCGTTGCCGGATTGCTGGTGCTGTTGCTTTTCGGTGTCAAGCTTCAATGGTTTCCTCTGGCCGGCTACATTGACCAGGGGTGGAGTGCATTGGTGTTGCCCATGGTAACACTGGCGCTACGTCCACTGTCTATTATCGCTCGCATGACCCGCTCTAGTATGTTGGAGGTTCTGGGGCAGGAATACATTCGCACAGCGCAGGCAAAGGGGTTGCCGCCTGCGCGGGTCATTCTTCGCCATGCCCTCCGGAATGCTCTCAATCCGGTACTTACAACGGTCAGTGCTTGGTTTGCAGGGTTGCTGGCAGGAGCTTTCTTTGTGGAATATATCTTCAACTGGCCTGGCATCGGCACGGTCGCCATTGGAGCGATTGAGAAGCTGGATTATCCGCTCATCCAGGGTACGGTGCTCTTTACGGCCGTGGTATTTGTTTTGGTCAACCTTGTGGTGGACGTTCTCTATGCGGTGGTGGACCCGCGCGTCCAGCTCCAGTGAGCGGGGTAAGGCTCTGGGACGGCTCGTATGGCGGCGCTTTTGGCGCCATCCCAGCGGTCTCATTGGAGTAGGTATTGTCGGGCTGTTGCTGATAACAGCCCTGGGAGCCCCGTGGCTAGCCCTGATGGATCCGACAGTTCAGGTGCTAGAATATGCTCTCCAGCCCCCGATGTTTCGGGGAAATTTATTGCGGGTCTATAATCCTGCTCGCCCGGAACAACCGAGGCTCATTCCGGTGCGCCGGTGGTGGTCGGAAGGGGAGGAGGTCCTCTATGAAGATCTCACAGGTCAGCGGTACCGCATCCACCGCACGGAATTAGTAGGAAGGGATTCAACCCGGTGGCACTGGCAGCCACTCTATGTCTTGGGTACGGACCGATACGGGCGAGATGTTCTGAGCCGCATCCTCTATGGAGCAAGGGTGAGTCTTTTCGTCGGGGTGCTCTCTCAACTGATCGCTCTCGGTATCGGGGTGCTCTTGGGGGCCATTGCGGGGTATTTCCGGGGGTGGGTGGACGTGGCGGTCATGTGGGTGTTGAATGTCGTGTGGGCATATCCAACGTTGCTTTTGGCAATAGCTTTCTCCGTGGTTTTAGGGCATGGAATGGAGCAAGCAGCCATTGCTATTGGGGTTTCCAGTTGGGTGGATATTGCTCGGATTGTGCGCGGACAATTTCTGGCGCTGCGGGAGCAGGAGTACATCGTAGCTGCTCGTGCGTTAGGATTCCCCACGGGGCGGATTATCCTTCGGCACTTACTTCCGAACGTGATAGGACCATTGACAGTAATTGCGACGGCGGGGTTAGCAACCGCAATTATTGCAGAAGCAGGGCTGAGCTTTCTCGGGTTGGGTGTACAGCCGCCGACACCATCGTGGGGGCAGATGGTGCGAGACGGCTATGGGTATATCGCGGCGGGAACGGCGTGGGGATTAGCTGTCTACCCCAGCGTTGCCATTGCCCTTGCTGTTTTAGGCTTCAACCTGCTGGGCGATGCTCTGCGGGATGCGATCGATCCACAGATGCGACGGTGAGAGATGGAGCAGCCTCTGCGTCTTCTCGTCGTTGATGATGATCGGCTCTTCCGCCATCTATGGCGGCATGTTGCTGAAGAGATGGGGATAGAAGTGTTGGAGGCGGGCAGCCCTGACCATGCTCGGAAGCTCATGCAGCAGGTGCCTCCGACAGTCATCGTATTGGATGTGCTCTTTCCTGAGGGCAGTGGACTGGATTTTCTCCACGAGTTGCGGCATGATGAACGATGGCAGAGCATTCCCGTTATCGTCTGCTCTGGAGTAGCACAGCAGGAGATTGTTCTCCAGTCTGCTCGTGAGGGCATCTGTCATTATCTTCTTAAGCCTTTTCGGCTGGAGGAGGCACAGAGTCGCCTTCGGATGGTCCTCCAGCGGCGGGGTCTTTGGCCGCAAGCCCCGCCGGAGCCGCAAAAACGGGATTCCGATAGGCATTCAACATCCACGCCGGAGGCGCCATGATGGTGGAGCATTGGGAAGAGCGATTCCGAAAGGGGGAGCTCCCACCGGTTATATTGCTGTTTGGTGAGGAGCGGGTTCTAGTGGAGGAGGCTTATCACTTGTTACGGGAACGGTTGGAACGTCAAGATCCGACGGGAATGGATGTGGAGGTTATAGAGGCGGATGCGCTCACCGCCCGGGAGCTGATAGAGCGAGCGCGAGCATACCCGACCTTTGCGCCCCGCCGAGGGATGTTCGTGCGCCGGGCAGAACATCTGCTGGGACGGGGAGGGGATGCAGGTGCAATCCTGAACCAATACCTCCGACAGCCTCAATCCACAACAGTTCTGGTATTCATTGCCGATGTCACTCCAGAAGTGCTCCGGGGAATCAGCCGTCATCTGCGGAATCCTAAGCAGCAGCAGAAGGTACAGCAGGCAATACAGCGTGCCCCAGCGCTATGGCGCCTCCTCCTTCAGGAGCATGCGTGGGTGGAATTCCCGAAACTCTATGACCGGGAAATTCCCTCCTGGGTTGCCCAACGGGCTCGCCGTTATGGTTACGAGCTTTCACCGATGGCGTTGGAGGCTCTCTTAGCAACGGTCGGTACCGATTTAGCAGCACTGCTCAATGAACTCCAAAAGCTGGCCGTTGTGGCACAGAGTCAGGGGTTGCAGACTATAGAAGCCGAGCATGTGCTCCAGTGTGCGGGGTTGTCTCGAACATACTCGGTCTTTGAGCTCCAGAGGGCTGTTGGAGAGGGCGATCTCAAGCAGGCGATACGCATTGCGCAATATCTGGTCGGTTCCCAGCGTCAAGAGTTGCTGATTATAGCAACGCTGACTCGTTATTTCCTCATGTTGTGGAAGCTTGCCGATTTAGAGCCGATGTCCGGTGTTTCGCCGGAGGCTGTGGCATCGGCCTTGGGAGTTCATCCTTTTTTCGTGGCTGACTACCAGGCAGCGTATCGCCGCTTTGGAGCAGCGGGGGTTGAGCGAGCCTTGTTTGCCTTGCATCGGGCGGACGTTGCTCTGAAAAGCGGTGCCGCACCGCCGGAAAGTGTCATTGGGGCGTTGTTGGTGACGATTTTGAGTACGGTGGAACAGATGCCAGAAAGGCAGCATGCGGTATAGCCGTGCCTTTATCCCAACCCTGCGGGAAACCCCCAGTGAAGCGCAGGCAATTTCCCATCAACTCATGCTCCGTGCTGGGCTCATTCGGCCGTTAGCTGCCGGGGTCTATAGCTTCTTGCCCTTGGGTTGGCGCGTCATGCAAAAGGTCATGCGGGTTATCCGTGAGGAGATGGATGCTATTGGGGGACAGGAGTTCCATTTCCCTGCTCTCAATCCCGTAGAGATCTGGCAGCAGACCGGGCGCGTGGATACCATGGGGGATGTGCTCTTCCACATCAAGAATCGTGAGGGATTGCTCTTGGCCCCAACGCACGAAGAAGTGGTTGCCTTCCATGCCCGGCAGCACATTAAGTCGTACAAAGACCTTCCGCAGATTTGGTATCAAATTCAACCCAAGTTCCGCAATGAACCCCGCCCCCGGTTCGGTGTCTTGCGGGGACGTCAGTTCACGATGAAGGACTCCTATTCCCTGGATGCGACCTGGGAAGGGTTGGATATCAGTTATGAAAAGCATGCCCACGCCTACCGTCGGATTTTCCAGCGTTGTGGGCTCCGTTTCTTTGTCGTCGGAGCCTCCAGTGGAGCAATGGGGGGAAGCCTTTCGCAGGAATTTATGGTGGAGTCGCCGGCAGGGGAGGATACATGCGCTGTATGTTCCCAGTGTGACTACGCTGCCAATGCTGAGGTTGCCCGTTCAGCGGTGGACCCCACCCCCAGGATGCCGGACAGTCAGCCTCTGGAACGCTTTCCGACCCCCGGGGTGCGGAGCATAGATGACTTAGTGCACCGCTTCGCTCTGCCAGAGGAGCGCTGCGCAAAAGCCCTGCTCTATATTGCTGATGGTAGACCAGTGATGGTGCTTCTGCGGGGGAATGATGAGCTCAACGAAGTGAAACTCCAGGCTGTATTGGGAGCCATTTCCCTGCGTCCGGCATCTCCAGAAGAGCTCCGCAACTACACGGGTGCTTCTGCTGGCTCCATTGGTCCAGTTGATCTTCCCACTCCGATGCTGATCGTTGCAGATGAGCGTCTTCGGGATGCCAACGAGTTAGTCAGTGGTGCCAATAGCGATGGATACCACTACCGCCACATTGATTTGCAGCGCGACTGCCGTATAGACCTCTATGCCGATGTGCGGACTGTGCAAATGGGGGAGCCTTGTCCGGAGTGCAAAGCCCCCTTGCGTATCGTCCGGGCAATAGAGGTCGGCCACATCTTTAAGTTGGGCACTAAGTATTCGGAAGCCTTGGGGGCAATGTTCCTGGACGAACATGGGCGTGAGTGTCCTATTATCATGGGGAGTTACGGCATCGGCGTGGAGCGGATTATTGCTGCCTTCATTGAGCAGAACCATGATGAACGGGGCATCTGCTGGATTCCAACCATTGCCCCCTTCCATGTTCACCTTGTCGCTCTGGCATTAGAGCGGGACGAAGCGGTGCGGCAGACGGCCGATACCCTCTATGAGCAGCTTGGGCAAGCAGGTATCGAAGTCCTCTACGATGACCGGAACGAGAGTGCAGGGGTTAAATTCAATGATGCCGACCTTTTGGGGTTGCCTCTGCAGCTCATTGTCGGTCCTCGGACTGTTGGGTCCGGGCTTGTAGAGGTGAAAGAACGCCGCTCCGATCGGCGGCACTACGTGGCACCGGAGCAGGTTGTAGAGACCGTTCAGCGCTTGTTAGCACAACTTTCTGAAGCAGGGTGTGAAATAGCCTCATGATTGTTGCGGACTTGCATCTCCACTCCACCTGTTCCGATGGTGTGCTGAGTCCAGCGGAGTTGGTAAAGCAAGCGGCTCTCCGGGGAATTCGTTGGATTGCTCTGACCGATCATGACACGACGGAAGGGTATGGCGAGGCGTTTCACAGCGGGCACCAATTCGGTGTGACAGTGATCCCAGCCCTGGAGGTGACTTGCTTTGAATTGGGACAGGAGCTCCACGTGTTGGGGTATGGAGTTGCCGTCGACGATCCTCGGCTTCGGGAGCATGCCCGCACAGCGCGGCAACGACGTCTACGACGCCTGGAGCGAATGGTGGCCCATTGCCGCCGTCTGGGGCTGTGGATTAGTATGGAAGAGGTCGCTGACCACAGTCCTGGCCTCATGTATGGACGCCCGCATTTGGCGGCTGCACTGGTGAGCCGGGGATACTGTGCGACGGTTCAGGAAGCCTTTTCCCGCTACTTAGAGCCAGGGCGTCCAGCGTATGAGCCTCCGGAACCCTTTCCTGTTGTCCGGGCGCTGGGCCTGATCCATGCTACCGGTGGGAGAGCTGTTCTGGCACATCCACGCCGAACTTTCTGTTCTCCACGCCTCCTTTTGAGTCTTATCCGGCAAGGCTTTGATGGCATAGAGACCTTCCACCCGTCCCATGGACCAGAGCTCCGTGCATACTATGCTAGTTTTGCCCGTTGCCACCGATTGCTGATGACTGGTGGCTCAGATTTCCACGGGACCCGCCCCTATGATGAAAGGAACCTTGGAACTGTCGGATTGACAGCGGAACAAATGAATGCGTTGGCTGAACGACTTGTGGTCTGCTGCTAAGGTTGGATTTTTCAGTTGCCTTGTGACCATCGGTATAGCTCAGCCCTTGCCAACAGCGGTTGCAGTTATCCAAGGCTTTGGACACGTATGGGAAGAGAAGCCGCTTTTAGCGGCTGCGGCTGTTGCTCTTCCGGCATGTATCGCGCTTGATCGCCCGCTGACGGAACTGTGGGAGCAGTCTCCTGTGGCAGATGTGTTGTTTGGGGCGGCACGCCTTTATGGTGAACGCTGGACCCCTGTCCTTCTGGCGGTTGGGCTGTACGGAATCGGATGGGCAGCTGGGGAGGAACAGTTACGCCGTGCTGGGCTAACAGTTGCTGGCGCTACCTTGTTGACAACAGCTGTTATCATGGGTATCAAGGTCGCCGTAGGGCGGGCGCGTCCCTTTCTCGGCCAGGGAAGCTGGCTATTCCGACCGCCTGCATGGCATGATGCGTATCAGAGCTTTCCTTCTGGGCATACAGCGGTTGCTGCAACGCTGTCGGCTGCAGTGTCGTCTAGCCTTTCTTTGCCACCGGTAGCCTCCGGTGCTCTTTACGTGGTCACGGCGCTAACAGCTCTTTCCCGTATATACCACCGTGCCCATTGGTTCTCCGATGTCCTGGCGGGGGCGCTCATCGGATATGCATCGGGACAGGCAGTTGCACAGGCGTTTACACCGAAGAAAAGAGCAGAGCACTGGAGCATCCTGCCAACAGTGGGAGGTGTCAGTGTAAAGGTACCGTTGCGGTAGGGGATACTTGTGGGAGCAGCTTAGCGACGGGCAGAAGGGTATCGAGGGAGCACTTGTCGGCTATTATGGGGTTTACAAGGGGTATGCGGGGAATCCTTTGGGGAATCTCCATGTGCCTCCTTCCTTAGGGGTTAGTCCATGAAGAGGTATGGGCGCCATTCCTCTTCCAGCTTTCCGACAAATTGCTTGAGGAAGAGGATAGGATGGGGACGGCGTGGTGGACGGAGGAGCCGCATACCTGCTTCCTCGGGGGTTCGATCTCCTTTGAGATTGTTACACCGGATGCAGGCACAGACGAGGTTGTCCCATGTGTCCGTGCCGCCCCGTGAGCGCGGGATGACATGGTCGATTGTAAGCGGCTCCATAGTGGTTCCGCAGTATTGGCATTGGAATCTGTCGCGGCGCATGATGTTGCGCCGGGTTAGCTCCACGTGCTTGTAAGGAACGCGCACGTACGTGGTTAACCGGATGACACTGGGTAGTGGGTAGACGGCCGATACGCTCCGTAATACCAAACCCTGCCGAACTTCCACCACTTCAGCTTTTGCCAAGGTGAGTAACAGCACAGCTTTCTTGACCGAGCAGACACTGATAGGCTCGTATCCTCGGTTGAGCACGAGGACTCTCTTGCTTAGCGGATTGAATTCCGATGCAGTTGGGTAGGTGCTACCGTTTATTATGGGCTGGAAGTGTGCCGCGAAGGCTGTGTCAGTGAGAATTGGGACACTTTTTCAGAGGAGCAAATTACGCAGTTTCACTAACTTGCGTCCCCAGTGGTACAGAGATGGAGCCCCCATGCGGGTGCGAGCATATCTGGCACTGGAGAACGGAGCAGTGTTCGCGGGATTTGCTTTTGGAGCTATTGAGCGTGAGGCAGCTGGGGAGGTGGTTTTCAATACGGCTATGACGGGATACGAGGAAATCCTGACGGACCCAAGCTATTGTGGGCAGATTATCGTGTTCACCTATCCCCACATTGGTAATTACGGCATTACGTTGGCGGATGGAGAGTCAGACCGGGTACAGGCAGAGGGTATCGTTGTCCATGAATGCTCCCGTTTTTACTCCAACTGGAGGGCTCGGATGGGGCTGTCCGAATACTTGGCACAGCAGGGAATTGTTGGGATAGAGGGGGTGGACACCCGAATGTTGGTGCGGATGATTCGGGACAAAGGCGCAATGCGGGGGATTATTTCAGCGATGGCGCCTCCGGAAGAGCTCGTCGAGCGTGCCCGTCAGCTGCCACCGATGGAGGGGTTGGATTTGACCGATCGGGTTACGACAAGGGGTACGCCTTACCAATGGGACGGATTTGAAGGAAACGTCCGGGGACCGGTGGTAGCAGTTATAGATTACGGGGTCAAGCGGAGTATCTTGCGGAGTTTAGCTCAGCGGGGCTGTCGGGTTTGGGTCTTTCCTGCTCGGACACCTGCTGAGGAGGTGTTAAGCCTGGAGCCGGATGGGATTGTTCTCTCCAACGGTCCAGGGGATCCGGCTGCCATTGACTATGCAATACCGCAGGTCCGCGCATTTTTGGACAGTGGCATACCGATGTTAGGGATTTGTCTGGGGCACCAGCTGTTGGGGTTGGCTTTTGGGGCGCGGACGTATAAGCTGAAGTTCGGGCATCATGGGGCGAATCATCCTGTGCGGAACTTACGTACGGGGGCGGTGGAGATTACCTCGCAGAATCATGGGTTTGCCATTGATCCGGCAACGCTTCCACCGGAGGTAGAGATCACTCACGTGAACTTGACTGACGGGACTTTGGAGGGGATGCGTCATCGGGAGCTGCCGGTCATGTCGGTGCAGTATCATCCCGAGGCGGCTCCGGGGCCACACGATGCACGGTATATCTTCGATGAGTTTGTTTCCTGGGTACGAGCGGGGGCAACGGTAAAGGTTGCCTAAGGGTGGCTATCGGAAGAGTGTGAAGTTGGTATATTTGTATGCTTCGGAAGCTCTACCGGGCAGGTACCGAAGCGGCCAAACGGGGCAGACTGTAAATCTGCTGGCGGAACGCCTTCGGAGGTTCGAATCCTCCCCTGCCCACGGGATGCGGGAGTAGCTCAGTTGGTAGAGCATCGGCTTCCCAAGCCGAGGGCCGCGGGTTCGAGTCCCGTCTCCCGCTCTGGTGCGGGAGTAGCTCAGTTGGTAGAGCGCGAGCCTTCCAAGCTCGGGGTCGCGGGTTCGAGTCCCGTCTCCCGCTCTGGTGCGGGAGTAGCTCAGTTGGTAGAGCATCGGCTTCCCAAGCCGAGGGCCGCGGGTTCGAGTCCCGTCTCCCGCTCGCTGATGTAGCTCAGGGGTAGAGCACGTCCTTGGTAAGGACGGGGTCGCCGGTTCAAATCCGGCCATCAGCTCACGGGTGTAGCTCAATGGGTAGAGCAGCGGTCTCCAAAACCGCAGGTTGGGGGTTCGAGTCCCTCCACCCGTGCACGTCTGGATATGAAGACAGAAAGCTTCATGGTGAGCACGCCGAAAGCCTTTGGTAGCATTAAAGCTTTTGGACAGGAAGTTGTTCGCGAGATGCAGAAGGTCAGTTGGCCTACCCGCGAACAGCTTCGGGAGTCCACCATTGTTGTCGTGGTCACCTGCCTGCTATTGGCAGCCTTTACGTGGGTTGTGGACACGGCTGTCACCGCCGTTTTGAGGTTCATCTTCTGAGGGGTTTTGTTGACCATGACAGTGCAGGTGCAGCAGACGGCGGAGAACGCGGAGCCCTCGTTCCGCTGGTATGCTCTCTATACAGCCAGCGGGCAGGAGAATCGGGTTAAGCAGCGTCTGGAGCGGGAGCTCCAGCTCCATGGGATGAGCGAGAGCGTCCGCGCTATTGTTGTACCGGAGGAGACAGTCTTTGAAATCCGTGCGGGAAAGCGACGCACGCGCAAGCGAAGCTTCTTGCCGGGATATGTTCTCATTGAGGCTGCTATGAACCGGAAGCTTAAGCAGCTTATTGAGGGCGTTCCAGGAGTTGTGGGCTTTGCAGGAACTCGGACGCAGCCGATTCCTCTTCGCCCTGAGGAGGTAGAGCGTATTCTTGCTCGGATTGAAGAGCGGAAACATACGGCAACGATAGAAGCCCAGTTCAGTGTAGGGGATCCCGTTCGCATCATTGATGGACCGTTTGCAAACTTTGTTGGGGTGGTCAAGGAGGTCAATCTGGAGCGGCAGAAGCTCAAGGTTGAAGTTGGTATCTTAGGCCGAAAGACGCCCGTGGAGTTAGATATGAGCCAGGTAGAGCTGGCAATTCAAACCCCCGGAACATAAGGGTCTATACACTGAAGATGCCCATGGCTTCGTTAATAGGGAACTGCAGTGAGGAAGGGTTAGCCGATGGCACGGAAGGTTGTTGGAACCTTTAAGCTCTTGTTAAAGGCCGGTGAGGCGACAATGGCGCCCCCAGTGGGACCTGCGTTCGGTCAACGAGGGCTGAATGGGGTAGAGTTCGTTAAGCAGTTCAATGCTCGTACAGCAAAGATGGCAGGGATGGTAGTCCCTGTGGTAGTGACGTACTATTCGGACAAGAGCTTTACCTTTGTGGTCAAGTCACCACCGGCGTCTGTTCTTCTTATGAAAGCTGCCGGAGTTGAGAAAGGATCCTCTGAACCAAACCGACTGAAGGTGGGGAAAGTCACTCGGGCGCAATTGGAGGAGATTGCACGGCAGAAGATGGAGGACCTGAACTGTGACACGCTGGAGAGCGCTATCCGGATGCTGGAAGGTACGGCGCGGAGCATGGGGATTGTTGTTGAGGGGTGAAAGGATGAAACGACACAGTAAACGGTATCGGGCAGCAGTTGAAGCATTGCATCGGCTTCTTGGAAGCGAGGGTCCAGTTCCCTTGGAGAAAGCGATAGAGGCGCTCAAAAAGGTGGCAACGGCACGGTTCGATGAGACAATTGAGCTGGCTGTCCGACTTGGGGTAGACCCGCGAAAGGCTGACCAGATGGTGCGTGGAGCTGTGGTATTGCCCCATGGAACAGGCAAGAGTGTGCGAGTACTCGTTTTTGCAAAGCCTCCTAAGGATCAGGAAGCCTTACAAGCGGGGGCTGACTATGCGGGTTTGCAGGAATACATTGAGAAGATTCAGTCGGGTTGGTTGGATTTTGATGTAGCAATTGCGACGCCGGATGTCATGGGGGAAATAGGAAAGTTAGGGCGCATTCTGGGGCCACGGGGCTTGATGCCGAATCCGAAGAGTGGGACAGTGACCTTTGATGTAGCTACGGCTGTCCGTGAGGCGAAGGCTGGGCGAGTGGAGTATCGCGTGGATAAGGGGGGCAACGTACACGTTGCGGTTGGCAAGGCTTCCTTTCCGACAGAACATTTGGTGGACAATATCCGTGCCGTCGTTGAAAGCATCCTGCGGGCAAAGCCGCCGGCGGCGAGGGGTAAGTATATCCGCAGTGTCTATGTGACCTCCACGATGGGACCCAGCATTCCTATCAGCGAGCAATCGCTGGTTCGGGTGCGGGAATAAGGGAGAGAGCTATTACGCACTCGGCTGGAGCGGATGGCTGCAGGTGAAGAGAGTCCGTTCAGCCAAAGAGAGTGAGGGAATATGTTGACGCGCCAACAGAAAGCGGAGATTGTTGAGGAACTTCAAGACAAACTCCGGCGGGCTCGGGGGATTTACCTTGTGGATTTCGTTGGTATGACGGTGGAAGAATCCCGGGCTTTTCGCAAGGAGTTGCGTCCCAAGGGGTTTGAGTACAAGGTTGCCAAGAACACTCTCATTCGTCGTGCTCTTCAGGCCCTTGGGGATCATGAACAGCTGGAGAAACACTTGGTGGGGCAAACGGGGCTTGTGCTGAGTTATACCGATGGAGTTGCCCCAGCCCGGGTGTTGCATGAGTTTATCAAGCGGGTGGAAAAGCCGCGCTTTAAGGCAGCTGTCGTTGAGGGGCATTACTTTGATGGGGACCAGCTGGGGAAACTGGTGGCTCTCCCCAGTCGCGAGGAGCTCATTGCAAGCCTTCTGGCAAGCATACAAGCTCCTGTGGTAGGTTTGGTTAGTATCCTCAACGCTTTCTTGCGCGATATTGCCTTCTTGGTTGAAGAAGTTGCTCGGAAACAGAGCGGTTCAAATGGGTAAGTTCCACCAATTTGTAGTAACCAATGTCCGGCATTGTTGAGGAATTGGTTGAGAAAATCAGCAATTTAACGCTTTTGGAAGCGGCGGAATTGAAAAAGGCTTTGGAAGAGCGCTTTGGAGTCACGGCAGCAGCGCCTGTTGCTGTGGCTGCTGTTCCTGGTGTAGCTGCTCCAGCTGCGGCAGCTCCGGCAGTGGAGGAGAAGACAGAGTTTGACGTTGAGCTGACGGAGATAGGTCCTAATAAGCTCAATGTCATCAAGGTCGTCCGCGAGCTGACAGGGCTGGGACTCAAGGAAGCCAAGGATTTGGTAGAAGCTGCTCCGAAGGTGCTTAAAGAAGGTGTCTCCAAGGAGGAAGCGGAAAACATCAGGAAGAAACTGGAAGAAGTTGGAGCAAAGGTGACAATCAAGTAACACTGCACTACTGTTCAGTACACAGAGTGCATGGCTTTTGTTCAGCTCTTCACAACCCAGTGCGAAGTCCCTGATGCCGGGAGCCATAGATGGCGGAGGGGACTTCTTTTGTTAACGTGAGAAAGTCTCAGAAAATAAGCCACACGGCAATGGCAAACCGGAAGAAGTCGCAAGAACTGACAACTAATCCGTTGCCAGAAGAGGGGATGCGTTCCCTTGCTGCTCAGCAGGCGAGGGGACTTACAGAGCGTGGGGAATTACTACCTCAGGGCGAGGGACCCTCTGCTTCTTTAGTTGGGGCGCAACAAGGGAAGGAGTCTGTGGATGCTCAACAGGACGGAGTTTTATCTCCGCGGCGGCGGATAAGCTTTGCTCGAGTTCCATGGGCGCCGGAGTATCCTGATTTGTTGCATATTCAGCTGGAGTCCTATCGGGAATTTCTCCAAGAGGACGTCCCGCCGGAACAACGCCGACCGATAGGGTTACAGGCTGCTTTTCTTAGTACTTTCCCCATTGAGGATGCCATGGGCATTTATCAGCTGGAGTTCCTCTACTATTGGCTGGAGCCCCCGCGGTATACGGAGGAGGAATGTCGTGAACGAGAGCTGACGTACACCAAGCGTTTGAAGGCACGTCTGCGTCTTTCCAGCAAGGTCCCGCCGGAGTCGGAGGACTACATTGAGCCGGTAGAGCAAGAAGTATATTTGGGGAACATCCCCGCAATGACCGATCGCGGGACCTTCATCATCAATGGTTCCGAACGCGTGGTTGTCTCCCAAATCCACCGTTCGCCAGGGGTTTTCTTTGATCAGATTCCCCATCCGAGCGGATTGCCAATCTATGCGGCTCGGATTATTCCGTTGCGGGGGGTGTGGCTGGAGTTTATCATTGACATCAACGACATCATGTATGTCTATATTGACCGCAAGAAGAAGTTTCCGCTCACGACTTTCTTGCGGGCATTAGGATTTTCCAGTGATGCGGACATTGATGACTTGTTCCAGCTCTCTACGGTGGTGCAGCCCGAGGAACTTCCTCAGTATCTTGGACAGCGTATTGCCGGTGAGATTCTGGACATCACAACGGGGGAAATTCTGGCTCGCCGCTATGAAGTGCTGACGGAAGAGTTGCTCCAGCAGCTCCAGCGGAGGTCTATTGCACCGGTGCGCATGTTTGTGCATACGGACTTGGAAAACGAGCCTGTGTTAGTCCGTACGTTTTCTAAGGACATGACGCGGAGCCGTGAAGAAGCCTTGGAGCTCATTTACCGGCAAATGCGCTCAAGTGAGGCACCGGATCTGGAGACTGCTGTGCAACTATTGGAGCGGCTCTTCTTTACTCCGAAGCGCTACGAGCTAGATACCGTCGGGCGATTCCGCCTGAATACGAAGTTGGGGCTCAACATCCCGCTGGAGACGACCCATCTGACGGTGGAGGATATCATCACTACGATTCGGTTCCTTCTGGAGGTGCGTGAAGGTAAGCGGGGGATTGACGACCAAGATCACTTGGCGAACCGACGGGTGCGGACGGTGGGGGAACAGCTGACAGCGCAGATGCTGTTGGGATTGACACGGCTGGCGCGGACTATTCGCGATCGGTTGAGTGTCTTCAGCGGGGAGGAACGCTTGGTGCCCGAGGATCTGATCAATGCCCGAACCATCAACGGTGTGTTGAACCAGTTCTTCGGCACGAATCAGTTATCCCAGTTTATGGACCAAACGAACCCGTTAGCGGAGTTGACCCATAAGCGGCGTGTTTCTGCATTGGGACCGGGGGGGTTAAGTCGAGAGCGAGCGGGCTTTGAGGTACGCGATGTCCATTACACTCACTATGGGCGTCTCTGTCCGATTGAGACTCCAGAAGGTCCCAATATTGGCCTGATTTCCTCGCTGGCGCTCCATGCGCGTGTCAATCAGTATGGTTTCATTGAAACCCCGTATCGCCGTGTTGTCCGGGGGCGCGTCACGGATGAGGTTGTCTACCTCACTGCTGATGAGGAAGAGGGCAAGGTCATCGCCCCGGCTACGACCCCGGTTGATCCGGATGGTCGGATTGCCGTCCCTCGTGTGCGGGCGCGCCGATCGGGGGACTTCGTCCTGGTAGCGCCGGAAGAGGTAGAGTATATGGATGTATCCACGGACCAGATTGTGAGTGCGTCGGCTTCATTGATTCCCTTCCTGGAGCACGATGATGCAAACCGTGCTCTCATGGGCTCCAACATGCAGCGGCAGGCGGTACCGCTTGTGCGACCGGAAGCTCCGTTTGTTGCAACAGGGATGGAAGCCCGGGTTGCCCGTGATGCGCGGGCACTTCTATTGGCAGAAGGGGATGGGGTAGTTGAGTACGTCAGTGCTGATTGCATCCGTGTTCGTTATGACGATCCTCGGTCGGAGGAGGAGAAGCTGGTCAGCTTTGACGGGGAGCCTGTCGTTACCTATTGGCTCAAGAAGTTCGTGCGGACGAACCAGGATACATGTATCAACCAACGCCCTCTTGTCCGCGTTGGGCAGCGCGTTCGTAGGGGACAGCCTTTGGCAGATGGGGCAGCGACAGACCATGGGGAACTGGCACTTGGACGGAATGTCCTGGTGGCCTTTATGCCGTGGCGTGGCTACAACTTTGAAGATGCTATCGTCATTTCTGAGCGTTTGGTTATGGAGGATGTGTTCACCTCCATCCACATTGAGGAATTCACTGCTCAAGTTCGGGATACGAAGCGGGGAGAGGAAGAGTTTACGCGGGATATTCCCAACGTAAGCGAGGAGGAGATCCGCAATCTGGATGATAACGGTTTGGTCCGCGTAGGGGTTTTTGTGAAGGAAGGCGATATCCTCGTGGGGAAAATCACCCCGAAAGGGGAAGCCGATCCCACGCCGGAGGAGAAGCTCTTGCGGGCAATCTTCGGTGAGCGTGCCGGGGATATCCGAGATGTGTCCTTGCGAGTTCCGGCGGGATTTTATGGCACGGTTATTAACACGAAACTCTTCAGCCGGCGCCTCTATGAGGATGGGCAGTCGCGGCTTCGGGAGGACCGGCGGCGTCGGGAACAACTGCAGAAAGAGGAGCAGGAGCAGCTTCAGCAGTTGGATGCCGAATGTGTGCGCCGTTTGGGGAAATTGCTGGAGGGTCAACGGAGCTTGGGGATTACGGACCGTGAGGGACGCGTGGTGATTCGCTCGGGCACGAAGCTGAGTGCGGAGGATTTGCTCAGGCGCTTTGAGCAAGGGAAGTTCCGTCCAGCGGAGCTGCACGTGGATGGTGAGCCGTGGGTAGAAGATAGGCGGATAATGGAGCTTATCCGCCGCCTGATGAGCAATTATCGTTGGAAGCGGGAGGATATCCAGAAGCGCTTCCGGGCAGAGCTGACACGGTTGGAACCGGGCGAGGAATTACCAGCGGGGGTATTAAGGATGGCGAAGGTATACGTTGCGCAGAAGCGCAAGATTCAAGTCGGTGATAAGATGGCAGGACGCCATGGCAACAAAGGCGTCGTTGCTAAAATTGTTCCCATTGAGGACATGCCTTTCCTGCCTGATGGGACTCCTGTGGACATTGTGCTTAACCCCTTAGGGGTACCCTCGCGGATGAACTTAGGGCAGCTGCTGGAAACGGCTCTGGGATGGGCGGCAGCAAAGCTGGGGGTTTCCTTCGTAAGCCCTGTCTTTGACGGAGCCTCGTGGGAAGAGGTTCAAAAATGGCTTCGGGAAGCGGGACTTCCGCCCGATGGGAAGACGATCCTCTACGATGGCCGAACGGGTGAACCATTCCATGAGCGCGTGACGGTAGGCTTCATCTACATGATGAAGCTTGTCCACATGGTGGAGGACAAAATCCATGCTCGATCTACAGGACCGTATGCTCTCATCACGCAACAACCTCTGGGTGGGCGCTCTCGGATGGGTGGGCAGCGTTTGGGTGAGATGGAGGTGTGGGCACTGGAGGCATATGGCGCTGCCTTCACTCTGCAGGAGATGCTCACTCTCAAAAGCGATGATGTCACAGGTCGTGCTGAGCTTTATGCCGCCTTGGTCAATGGGAAGCCAACGCCGAATCCTCACGTTCCGGAGGCATTCCGCGTTCTACAGCGGGAGCTGCAGGGATTGGCGTTGGATGTTGAGCTTATTCCGTAGGTGTCAGACTAATCTGGGTTCAGGCAACCATGCATAGCTGGCTCATTCCACGCAAGGGATTCTCGGGTGTTCGGATTGCTTTAGCCTCGCCGGAATCCATTTTAGAACGCTCCCACGGGGAGGTTACTAAGCCAGAGACGATCAATTACCGCTCCTTCCGTCCGGAGCGAGACGGGCTGTTTTGTGAGAAGATCTTCGGACCAATTCGGGACTGGGAGTGTGCTTGCGGGAAGTACAAGCGGGTGCGGTACCGGGGGATAGTCTGTGACCGATGTGGGGTAGAGGTCACGCAGCGCTCGGTGCGGCGGGAACGGTTCGGACATATCCACTTGGCGGTACCAGTAGTGCACACATGGTTTATGCGCTCCCAGCCCAACAAGATTGCGTTGGTTTTGGGAATGCCGTCTCGAGATGTGGAGCGGATTGCTTACTACGAGTCCTACGTTGTCATCCAGCCCGGTTCGACGGGGCTTGAGGTTGGTAACCTACTGACGGAGGAGGAATATCTGCGGTTGTTGGAGGAGCTGGAGGGAGGGGAAAAGGAGCGTGGGCTCCCGCCGGAGGAGCGCTTTATGGCACTGACGGGAGCGGAAGCTTTGCGGGAACTATTGCGACGGTTAGATGTGGAGCAGGTATACTGGGAATTGCGACGGCGCTTAGCAGAGGAGCGCCTGCCTAAGCAGGAGAAGGAGGAGATTCTGCGCCGTCTGCGAGTGTTGGATTGGTTTTTGCCTCGGGAGGGGCATAAGCCGAACAAGCCGGAGTGGATGGTTTTAGAAGTTATCCCGGTGATTCCACCCGAGATGCGTCCACTGGTGATGTTGGAAGGAGGACGGTTCGCCAGCTCGGATCTCAACGAGCTGTATCGCCGCATCATCATCCGGAACAACCGTCTGAAGAAGCTGATGGCAATCCGGGCCCCGGAGGTTATTGCGCGCAATGAGAAGCGGATGTTGCAGGAAGCTGTTGATGCTCTCTTTGATAACACGCGGCGTGTTGCGCGCAGCACCGGACAACGCCCGTTGAAATCGTTAGCCGATGCGTTGCGGGGAAAGCAAGGACGCTTTCGGCAGAATCTGTTGGGGAAACGGGTGGATTACTCGGGGCGCTCCGTCATTGTGGTAGGACCCGAACTGAAGCTGTACGAGTGTGGATTGCCAAAGGATATGGCGATTGAATTGTTCAAGCCTTTCGTCATTCGCAAACTCATTGAGCGGGGATATGCTCGGACGGCGAAGCGGGCAAAGCTGCTGGTAGAGCGAAAGGAAGAAGTGGTGTGGGATGTGTTGGATCACGTGATTGACGGACATCCGGTTTTGCTCAACCGTGCGCCAACGTTGCATCGGTTAGGCATCCAGGCATTCCAACCGCGATTGGTAGAGGGCAAAGCTATCCAGTTGCATCCCCTGGTGTGTACGGCATTCAATGCGGACTTCGATGGGGACCAGATGGCCGTGCACGTGCCATTAGGGTATGAGGCACAGTTAGAGGCGCTGCTATTGATGCTGGCACCGCACAACATCATGCATACACAAAACGGAGAACCCATTGCCGTACCCAGTCAGGATATGGTGCTGGGGCTGTATTATCTGACGAAAGTTCGACATGGGGCGCTCGGGGAGGGGAAAGTCTTTTCCACACCGGAGGAGGCTGTACTGGCGTACGAAGCGGGGCATGTGGAGCTACATGCACGGGTGAAGGTGCGGATTGGAGGCGAGCTTGTGGAAACAACGGTTGGGCGGGTGATATTCAATCGGATTGTTCCGCCGGAGCTGGGCTTTATTAATGAGTTGTTGACCAAGAAGCGGTTGCGTCAGCTGATTGGGCAGGCATTTCGAGTAGTTGGATTGGCTCGGACAGTAGAGTTTCTGGACGCCCTTAAGGATATGGGCTTCCATTATGCGACGGTGGGTGGGTTGAGCGTAAGCATTGGAGACGTAGTTATCCCCGAGCAGAAGGAGGAGATTATCCGTCGCACGCAGGAGGAGGTAGACCGCATCAACGAAGCTTACATGATGGGGATTTTGTCTGCCAACGAGCGGTACAACAAAGTGATAGATGCCTGGACGTCGGCCACCAATCGAGTAGCGGACTACCTATACCGAGAGTTGGAGCGGGACCAAGAAGGATTCAACACATTCTGGATGATGTTAGATTCGCAAGCCCGGGGATCAAAAGAGCAGATCCGGCAGCTTGGGGGGATGCGGGGCTTGATGGCAAAGCCGCAGAAGACGGCGTTGGGGACGTCAGCGGAGCTGATAGAAAACCCGATAACGTCCAATTTGCGGGAGGGTCTGTCGGTACTGGAGTACTTCATTTCCACTCACGGGGCTCGGAAAGGGTTAGCCGACACGGCTTTAAAGACGGCTGATGCGGGGTACCTGACACGGCGTCTGCACGATGTGGCGCAGGATGTGTTGGTGACGATGGAGGATTGCGGGACGATTCGGGGCATAGAGGTACGGGAGATCAAGGAAGGGGAAGAGCTGGAGATATCATTGTACGAGCGAATCCTGGGCCGTGTTGCTTTGACCGATGTTGTGCATCCGCTCACAGGGGAACTTCTCGTGCGGGCAGGGGAGCTGATTACGGAAGAGGCAGCCCAGAAGATAGCCGATAGCCCAATTGACCGGGTAATGGTGCGGTCAGTGTTGACATGCGAAGCACCTCACGGGGTGTGTGCAAAGTGTTATGGGCGGAATCTGGCAACAGGACGCCTGGTAGAAGTCGGGGAGGCAGTTGGAACGATTGCCTCGCAGTCTATTGGAGAACCAGGAACTCAGCTAACGTTGCGCACCTTCCATACAGGGGGGGCGGCACTATTGGCAATGGCACAGTCGGAGATTGTAGCAAAGTTTGGTGGAATTGTGCATTATCACGGGCTCAATGCGGTCAGCTACGAAGGGGATGAGGAGACGGAGGTACAGGTCGTAGTGACGCGGGGGGCAAGTTTGAGCATTGTGGAGCCAGAAAACAACCGGGAGTTAGTGCGGTATGAGCTACCGGTTGGGGCCAAGCTGTACGTTCGGCAGGGGCAGCTGGTACAGCGGGGCGAGCGGTTGTACGAGTGGGATCCATACAATTTGCTCATTCTAGCCCGTGTTTCAGGGCAGGTGCGGTATCGTGACTTAAAGCCGAACGTGACCTATCGAGAGCAGGTGGATGAGCAGACAGGGCATTTGGCAAAGGTTGTCATAGAGCCTCGGGAGCGGGGATTGACGCCGCGGATAGAAATCATCGACGAGGAAGGCAAGCGGGTACTCCACACGGAGATTATCCCGGCCCGCGCCTACCTATTGGTGGAGGATGGGGAGCGTGTGGTTGCCGGAGAGGTCTTGGCGAAGATTCCGCGGGAAATACGGCAGTTGCAGGACATCACCGGAGGATTGCCGCGAGTGGTGGAACTATTCGAGGCGCGGGTGCCACACAATCCAGCTGTGGTGGCAGAAATTGATGGAGTTGTGCGGCTGCGTCTAGGAGAGGGACGGGATCAGGGGAAGCGGATTATTGAGATTACAAGCCATGATGGGCTGACGAAACGGGAGTACAAAGTGCCGGCGAGCCGGCATATTTTGGTGCAGGATGGTGATGTGGTGCATGCAGGGGAGCGTCTGACAGAGGGACCCATTAATCCGCACGACATCTTGCGTATCCAAGGGGTGCAGGCTGTTCAGGAGTACTTGTTGCGGGAGATCCAGCAGGTATATCGTATGCAAGGGGTCAGCATTGCGGATAAGCACGTGGAGATTATTATCCGGCAGATGCTGCAGAGGGTGCGGGTAGTGCAGTCAGGGGACTCCATGTTTTTAGAGGGGGATATTGTGGATCGGCTGCGGTTCCAGGAAGAAAATGAGCAGCTAAAGAACAGTGTGGTCATCACGGAAGCGGGGGATTCCAAGTTACGGGTTGGGGAGGTTGTGCCACGGCGGAAGTTCCGTGAGATAGTGTTGGAGTTGCAGAAAAAAGGGAAGCAGCCGCCCAAGGCTCGAGATGCGGAGCCAGCGACAGCAGAGCCGGTATTGCTGGGGATAACAGAGGCGGCGTTGACGACGGAGTCGTGGCTATCGGCGGCTTCGTTCCAGGAGACGACGCGGGTGCTGACGGAGGCAGCCTTGGCAGCAAGTGTAGACCGTCTGCGGGGCTTGAAGGAGAACATCATCCTCGGGCAACTCATTCCGGCCGGGGCTGGACAGCGGCGGTATCAGGATATGCTTGTGTCAGCACCGGAATTGGTGGAGGGCGTGGAGTCGTTAGTCAAGTTGGAGGCGACAGCCAAAGGCTAATTGGCGGCAAATATGCGGAGGAGGATGAAGTTATGCACCGCTTCCGCCGCTATACCACAAGCCCACTGTATAAGCAGTCTCGGTTGCCCTTTCCGGAGAGCACGGCAAAGCCCTCGGTGCCCAATGCGGTGGTGACATGCCCGTATTGCCGGTACACGGGACCCCTGCTGTGGGTGCATGGACATGGACAGTGCCCGCAGTGCAAGAACGTGCTTGAGGAGTGCTGTAGTGGAGAGCAGGCAACCCCGGAGTGGCATGAGTGAGTGGGAGGCCCTGAACAAACAGATTATAGCCTGCCATCGGTGTCCTCGGTTACAGCAGTACTGTGCAGAGGTGGCTGCGCGGAAGCGGGCGGCTTATCGGCAGTGGGACTACTGGGGCAAGCCCGTGCCGAACTTTGGGACCCCAGAGGCGGAGTTGCTCATCGTTGGGTTGGCGCCGGCTGCGCATGGGGCTAATCGTACGGGACGGATGTTTACTGGTGATCGTTCAGGCGATCTCCTCTACCGAGTGCTTTACCAGACCGGATTTGCCTCGCAGCCACATGCCTCCCATCGGGACGACGGGCTTATGCTTTCTCGGACTGCTATTACCGCCGTCGTTCACTGTGCGCCTCCGGAGAACCGACCGACAAAGGAAGAGATTGCGGCTTGCCGGCCGTTCTTGGAGCGCACCGTGGATCTTCTGCCCCGCTTGCGGGGAGTTGTAGCATTGGGACGGATTGCCTTCCAGGAATGTGTTCGCCTCTTCCGACGACAGGGATGGTTATTGAAGATGGAGCGTCCGCGTTTTGCTCATGGAGTCCTTCTGCATCGCCCTCCTGCGCCGTTTTTGCTGGCTTCCTATCATCCCAGCCAACAGAATACCTTCACAGGGCGTCTGACAGCGGAGATGTTTCAGGACATCTTCTCCTGCGCTTACCGGCTACTGCAGTAGTTGTTCCAGAGATGCCCAGAGCTGTTCGGCGCCTTCCCCGAACTCTACTACCAGGGATACCGTTATCACGGTAAGCCCAATGGCATAGAGGTGTGGTAAAAACGGACGTAGACGGACAAAGTCTTTCTCCGTTGTGACAATTGACGAGATTCCCGAACGAAGGCAATATTCTACCGCAGGGCGGAGGGAGCGCAGGGTATAGGGATGGTGGTCTGGAAAAACTTTCCAGAAGGCAATCTGCCATCCACACGATACCAGGCTCTGACGGAAGCGCTCCGGTTGGGCAATTCCGGCAAAGGCAACAACGGGTTCCGGCGGTGGCGCCTCCAACAGTTGTTCTTTGTCTGGGAACCATTGCGTTGCTTTCCCAAAGGAGAAGCGGAGGCATACCCACGGTATGTAGCGAAAGGCCGTGGGTACTTCGTCGGGGGCGATTCCATTGAGAAGGAGTACATGGGAGCGGTGGAGTGCCCGGAGAGGTTCGCGGAGGTAGCCGAAGGGAAAGACATGAGGGCGGCGGAGTGTGGTGCGGTCAAGGATCACAAGTTCCAGTTGGCGGGATAGCCGGCGATATTGCAAACCATCGTCAAGGAAAGCGATCTTTGCTCCGAGTTGTTGGGCCACAAGAGCAGCTCTTTCCCGGTACCGGTCAACCAGGACGAATGCTTGGGGGAGCCTCCACGCATGGAGCCATGCTTCGTCCCCGCTTGTCCACCAGGGTACTTCTGGACCTTGTCCGCGGCTGACAACCAGCATACCACGGTGGCGACGCCGATAGCCACGGAGCAGAATGGCGGGTTGGTGTCCCTTGCAAAGGCAGTGCTGGGCCAGCGCCTGTACGACGGGTGTCTTGCCTGTGCCTCCGAAAGTGAGATTCCCCACACTCACAATGGGCAACGGTGCTGTCACTACTGGTAGCCAGCCGGAACGATATCCCAACTCACGAAGCCAAAAGAGCATCAGTGGAGGGGTTTCCGTGCCCACACTAGTAGGTAAAAGCCCGCAAGAGGCGCAGTAAAGCGCTGATTCAACCAGTTAATCCATGGAGGGAAGCGTCGGCGGATTGGGTCGCAAAGCCGAAAGCGAATGCCATGGAAGTCACGCAGCAGGATGCGAACCTCCTTTCGGGAAAAGGCCTTCCCCAGCGGATTTTCGCTTCCGTCGTAGACCCGCACCCATTCGGCTGCCCACCATTGGTATCGCCGGAGCAACTCCTGGAGAATGTGCCATGCAAGCCGGATACCCTTATAACCCCCTTGCCGACGTAGTTGCTGCCCGATATACAGTGGGGTCCCCAGCCATACGTGCATAGAGTGGCGGTGGTAGAGCATTAGGATAAGTTCTCCCCCAGGGACCAGGACACGGTGGATCTCGGCTATTGCCTGCTCAATGTGAGGTGTGTGGTGTAAAACTCCAAAGGAGTACACCACGTCAAAGCTGGCAGCGGGGAAAGGCAAGTTCTCTGCGTCAGCTACAACGAAAGTCCCAGGCAATCCCTCTAACTCAAACCGTTGTTGGGCTAATTGCAGACTCTGAGGGCTAAGGTCTACTCCGGTTACCAGAGCTCCCTGGCGAGCAAATTGGAGGAGGTCGGTACCTAATCCACAACCGATTTCCAGAATGCGCCTTCCGCGGTAGCGGTGGAACTGGATGAAGCGATGCATGAATGGCTGCACGCTGTAGCGGAAGCGTTCTACTTCGGCAAAAAACTCAGGTGTTCCCCATGGGAGGGTTGTGAACTGTGTCCCACAGGGCTGATGGTCCCAGTATTCTCGTACGACTTCTTTGAGCATTGAGCATGTCCAGAGTTGTGTTACGAAATTACCAGCTACCAGGAAAAGCCTGGCGGTGTCTATTAAGGGGATGGGTTTGTAAGTATGGCAAGTTGCGTATATTTGAAGAGCCTTCGGAACTGCATCATGCATGGAGGAGATGAGGTGCAGGGTGGTGAAGGTGACCTATACCCGTATATGGCGGGTTTGTGCTAATATTGTACCGACACATGAGTACACAATGCACAGTAGTTCCATAGCTCTGCGGAGGGGATGATGACGCGGTTTCGGTTCCTGTGGCTACTTATAGTGGGCATTGTTATCGTCGGATTGACGGTGCCGGAGGCATTTGCCAGACGCAGTGGAATGCGCTCGGCAACCGTGTACTCCTATCCGGGTCCATTTAACGCGGCATCGGCTAATCCAAGGACCCAGCCAGCGGTTTCAACCGGTTACTACTTGGTGGATACCCAAGGGCCAGAACCAGAGTTCTGGAAACCACAACCGGCGAGAGACTTCGTTGGATTGGATCAAAATCCGCAGTATTGGCGGCGTATCGTTTCCGGTCCGAATCAGTTCCCGCTTAGCTACTGGGAGGGACATCCGGAAGGGCGGCCCTACTTCCGGAATCCCAGCAATCCCAATGACTCTACAGATAACGCCTTTGCAGGTCCGATTCCCATAGGGTTCCCCTTCTACTTCAATGGAGTCCGTTACGACAGCTTCTATGTGTCCACGAATGGGATTGTGGTGTTCTCGAATCGTCGGTATATCTACGATGAAAGTGGGAATCCGATCGGCATTGATCCAAATACAGATGACCAGTTCGTCCGGGGTACCACAGACATGACGATTCCGGATAACTGGGGTTACCAGTACGTTGCGTTGGGGGTAGCCTCAGGGACCGGTACGCCGACGCAGGGCATTCGCAACCCGAACAATGTTCGCTTGAATACGCCAACGTTGGCGAATATGAATCAATATACCCCATTGCTGGCACCTCTGTGGGATGATTTGCAGTTGTCGGTGTGGGATCCTAACCAGCAAACAGTGGATGACTTTGGACAGGTATGGTACTACCGGGATCCCAGTGGCAACAAGCTGGTGATTTACTTCATCAACCTAACCCCGCGGGGCACCAAGATTACTCCTTACGGGAATGTGAGCTTCCCTGCAGATGTGCGACCTGGGGTGCAGAACACACCATTTGTTGCGTGTGATCTCCAGATCGTTTTGAATCGTTTGGATAGCTCCATCACGTACATCTATCCCCGATTTACTGGGGTTGTTGTTGTGGCTGGACGTCCGGTTCCTGCGGAAGTCCTCTTCCTCTACAACGCAACCATTGGCCTGCGCGGATATGCGCGACACGTCAATTTTGACTCCAAGAACAATACCTCTGGGGCACTAACACCATATTTGCAGTTTACTGAGTTCTCCTTCGAGGGAAATCCGCCAACGATTTTTGCTCTGGGTCCGACGCGGAATGTCTTCCACAGCTTCTTCGCTATTAAGTGGAAGCAATGGAAGAATGTGGGGCGGGTCTGGAATGTCCAGTACAAGGTACGCCGGCGTGGACCGGGTCGGACGATGGACTTTGACTCTACGATTGCGAACCCGAATAACTTTGAGCTGTTGGCAGGGGATCAGGTTCTGGGCGCCATTCAGCCGGTAGGTATCTTCCAGAATCTGACAAACGATATCCAGGGTCCAACGGGTTCACCGACGGGGGTAAACTACCAGCGTCAAGATGTGCAATTCCGGGTCCGCTTCCAGATCTTCAACCAAGCCACCGGTGAAGTTGTCTACAGCCGTTCGTTAGCCATCACTCATGAAGCGCTTTCTGATCCGAACTCGGGTATCAGTCTCTGCGATGTCAATGGAAATCCGATTGCATACCCAGCAGGGGCTAATGGAATCCCACCGTACGCTTTCGTCAGGGTTGAATTCCCGCCCTTTGAAGCAAACGAATTCATCGAGCGCCACATTGGGCGGCTACGCTCCGTGGTCATCTTGGATCCGACAACTCCGGATGGACAAAGTTTGGGGGACCAATGGCCTTTTGATGATACGACAGCAATCAACCTGTTTGTGGTTCGCCGGTTGGCGGACTTCAATGATGACGTGCGGGAGTTCCATGTCATTGATGGCGTTCCGATGCCATCGGTTAAGAAGTGGGTAAGTTTGGAGGCTGACGTGGTATCGGGGGATGAGGTCTGCTACAATCCGCCTCCACCGCGAGGCGAATATGGGGCAGCGAATAACCCGAATTTCCGTCTGAACTCCCCCGTCATCCGCTTGAATCGTGTTATGCTCAGTGGCGATGATTGGCCCAGTCTTCCAAATGGTGACCAGATTATTAGTTTCCCCATCGATTTGCGGCAACGAAAAGGTGCTGTTCTTTCCCTCTCAGTGCAACGCACGGGCAAGCCAGCCGAGAATTGGTATGACCGTGGATGGTCTGATAATCAGAACATTGGACCCGAGCCGCGGGTAGTGCTCAACGGAGTAGTGACTCAAACATATGGCAATCTTCCAGACGAGTTGCGGGTTGAGTTTGCCCGTCCAAGTTGGGATGGGCTGACGAATATCACCAATATCACAGTATGGAATTACCATCCGCGCCCTGGAGGACAGCCGGTAACCAATAACTCGGCGTTTACTCTCTACGGCGCAGGTGGGTATACCCGGGGCTTTGATTCACTGGATTATAACTGGCCCCTGACGGTGCAGGAAGGGCTTCGGGCAGATTTATACGATGATGGGAAGGACTTTGAGTTCCGCAAGATTTTCATCCCGATTCCGGATACCATTATCAACTGGCCAAACGAAGGAGCCAAGAACTTCCGCTTCCGCATCTGGGTGCGGGCAAAGCGTGACATGAGCTCTCCACCTCCACCAGATGATGACGAGGATAATTACTTCGTGGACAACGTTCGCATCCTCTTCCCGACGGAGGTAACGGACTTGGAGGTTGCGGCCGTGAAAGTGAATATCCCATACACTATGTTACCAGCAAGCCAAGCAACGCGCATCCCCATCAGTGTCCGGGTTGCTAACAACACGGGGCTGGCTGCCGGTGGCTTCTACATTGGGGTTGTCATTCGTCGGGAAGGGGATCCACAGGTCATTCATGCGATGTCTAAATACGTGCCGCTATTGGGTGGAAACCGCGAAGTAGAGATTCCCTTCCCCGACTGGGATGCCCGGAATAAGGGTATGGGACCGGGTCGGTATATTATCACGGCACGTCTCTTCATACCCGGAGGAGATTTGGAGCCCCTCAATGATGAGAACTACACCATCTTTGACCTCAAGTTCGGAGATTCCTTCGCCTACGAGGTGGAGCCAGAGAATCTGGGGTCAAGCAAGAATAATGTGCCTGACCAGCAATTCTCTGGTATTCCAGGGCGTGGACTGAATCTATTCTGCTATCCCCAAGGTCCTTTCGACAATGCGACAACCCGTTTTGGGCCTCCGGGTGGGGATGGATCTGGACAGCTGGCGATGCGCTTCCGTCTGCGAGCTCAGGATACGGTGTATGGCTACATGGCATTCTTCGGGAGCTTGAACCAAGACTTCAACTACGTTTCCTTCTCCATCTACCGTGGAACCACAATCCCGCAAACGTTGATCACAGGGAGTCGGATCAGCCGGATCCGTGGTTTCGGGGATACACTGGTCTACGAGCAAGGGCGTCCGGTTTGGCGTCCGATGGCCGATGGGGTCTACGATCGGTTCTCCTTCTACATACTGCCACAGCCGGTCGTGTTGCCGGCGGGTGATTATTGGGCAGCAGTGGCACAGCGAGGCTCTGTTGGCTTTGAATTAGGTGCCTCAAAATCCCGCATGGGAATGGTGACAACCAACGTGTCTACTATCCCGGTTGCGGGAATCCAGAATTACCAGCTTATGATTGACAAGGCTTTGCGAGTCCGACAGGGAATGGCGCTCATCAATGATAACGTCTTTGCCTTCCAGAACACTTTGGATGCAGGGCAGTGGGGACAGTTTATGCCAACGGTTGGGACCGTTGCTTACGCCCATTTGAACTATGTTGGACAGGTCGGTTCCTACACCACCCGGAGTCGTGGGACCTGGCTTCCGCTTGTCCGACCGTATTTAGGCGAGCGGAGTTACAACCAGGGGCGGCTGGTGTCGGCACAGTTGGCCAGCTTTGAGGGTGTGGCACAGCGGCGGAAGAATGTGCTGCTGTGGGCAACAGCGTCCGAAGTGAATTTGGAGCGCTTCGTGTTAGAACGACGGCTCTCTGATGCAGAGCCCTGGGTGCCGATCTACAGTGAGCGGGCTCTCGGGGATGAGCATCGGGGTGAAAGCTACCGTTACGAGGACGCCAATGTCCGGCCGGGTGTGGAGTACCAGTATCGGCTACGGCTTGTTGCCCGTGACGGGGAAGAGAACTTTAGCCACGTGCTGCATCTGACTCCGCTGGATGAGGGTGAGGTATGGGTTGGGAACAGTGCGCCCAATCCGTTTGCTTCCCGGACCAGCATTGAGCTGCGTCTGCCGGAGTCGCTCCGAGTGCGGGCGGAGATTGTGGATGCTCTCGGCAAAGTTGTGCGCACGGTGCTCGATGAGATGCTGCCGGCAGGTGTCCATACCCTTGCGTGGGATGGAACCTCGGAGCTGGGGACGCCGGTGGCTGCTGGTGCTTATCGGTGGCGGCTCTTTGTCGGAGAGAACGTTGTGACACAGCCTGTGACACTGATCCGCTGATTGGAGAAAGTGAGCATTGCACCGGAGGATAAGGGAGCCTTCTGCCTGCGGGTAGAAGGCTCCTTTTTTGTCAGTGCGGGTCAATAAACCACGGTGTGGGAAATGGCGGAGACGGTGTTTGCTAGGATTATCCGACGCGAGATACCGGCACAGATTGAGTATGAGGATGAGGAGGTTGTTGCCTTCCGGGACATTAACCCACAGGCGCCCATCCATATATTGGTCGTGCCGAAGAAGGCGATTCCAACACTGAATGATGCTTCGGAGGAAGACATTCCCTTGCTGGGCAAGTTGCTATGGGTAGCACGTCAATTAGCCCATCAACATGGGATTGCAGAACGGGGATATCGGCTTGTGCTGAATTGCAATAGGGAGGCAGGGCAGACAGTGTTTCACATTCATCTCCACTTGCTCGGCGGACGTCCGTTCCAGTGGCCACCAGGATAAGACTGGAGTGATGGAAGAGGGCAGAGTCGCACCCCAGGAGGTGGGGGCAGTAGAGATAGCCCGGAAAGTTTTTCAACAGCAGGCGGGAGCGCTAACGACCATTAGTGAACGAATCGGACGTGAGTTTGAAGAAGCGGTTGCTCTGCTTCACGCAGCGCGACAGGTCATCGTCAGTGGGGTTGGAAAGTCGGGGCTCATTGGACGGAAAATCGCCGCGACCTTGCGCAGTATTGGAGTACCGGCTGTTTTTATCCATGCAGCAGAGGCGCCACACGGCGATTTGGGAATCGTGCGGGCAGGTGATGTCTGCGTTTTGATTTCCAAAAGTGGTATGACGACTGAGGTATGTGCTTTGCTACCATGGCTGCGACGCCGTCAGGTGTCTATCATCGCTATTGTCGGGCAGCGTCAGTCGGAGTTGGCTCAGAAAGCCGATGTGGTACTCGATGTTGGGATTGAGACAGAGGCCTGTCCATTGAACATGATTCCGACGACGAGCACGACGGCAGCGCTGGTTATGGGTGATGCATTGGCAATAGCATTGATGAAGCTTCGGGGGGTTCGGGCAGAAGACATCGCTGCGGCTCATCCTGTAGGCACTTTGGGCCGCTTGGCGCGCTTGCGGGTTCGCGACGTCATGCATACGGGAAAGGCGTTGCCCTTGGTATCGCCGGAGACGAGTTTCCGTCACATGCTCATTGAAATGACGGCAAAGGCGTTGGGGTGTGTCTGTGTTGTCCGAGAGGATGGGCAGCTCTGTGGTATCGTCACCGATGGGGACGTGCGCCGTACCCTCCAACGGGTGGAGGATATCCAGCAGCTGCAGGTCCGGGATGTTATGACTCGAACCCCGGTGGTTGTTCCCCCTGATGCGTCGTTAGCAGAAGCTTTGGCTTTGATGGAGCATCGTCCCAGTCAGATTAGTGTTTTGCCGGTGGTGGACGAGAAGGGGGTTTGCATTGGAGTAGTGCGGGTACACGATATCATCCGTAGCCAGTTTTGAGCCAGTTGTGCTGGGTGAATGAGGCAGTGGCGACGATCTTCCGGATCGGGGATATGCTCTTCTTAGGGCTTGTGGTTCCCTACGGGCCAATCCTCAGCGGGTGGCGCTGATTGAGCGTATGGGGAGGTATTTTGAATGAGCTGGTGTGCCCGTTGTAGCCGCAATAGGACGGATGGGGTTACTGAAGATAGGGCTGTTTACAATCGTAGTTGTGCTCAGCTTGAGGCATAATCGGGGCATCGGACGGTGCTATCCCGGGGGACACCAGGGGACCTGTAAGCGGAACGGATGCATCAGTGAAGTTGCTAGATTGGGTAGCTCATATTTGTGGTCTCATTGATGGCGGTCTCTTTGGGTATACTCGTGGGGCAAGGTGTGGGGACATGGTGGCGAGAACCCTGTGGCGGGTAGTTCTCCCATTAGGTGCTGCAGGGCTTGTATTAGGGTTGCTTTCGGGCTATTCCCGGACGGGCTGGCTGGGGTTTCGGCTACCGGTGAGGCTGGTCATGGAACATGGAGCGCTGATGACGGGGAGTTTCTTTGGGACGATGATTGCCCTGGAGCGGGCGATTGCCTTAAAGCGGTGGTGGGCGTACGCGCCACCTTGGCTCTGTGCGCTGAGCTTTCTGCTGTTTTGGGTTGGGGAATCGGTTATTGGATATGCGCTTTTGGGAATAGGCGGTGTGGGAATGGTCGGGGTATTCGGATGGCTACTCAGCTACTATCGGTATTTCCCATTCGTTCTGATGGCAGGAGCGGCTTTCCTCTTTTCTGGAGCATGGTTTATACGTCTTGCTGGGGTACCCTTTGTTCGGGTATTGCCCTTGCTTATGGGCTTTTTCACACTGACCGTCGTTGCCGAGCGTTTGGAGTTGACACGGGTTGTTGGAGTAGAGCGAAAAGCCTTACGGTGGCTTTTAGCGGTGCTGGCCGTTCTGGTAGTGGGAATTGGTGGGGGAGTGCTCGCGGGGCAGTGGAAAATTCTTGGGATTGCTTTGGGTGGTGTAGGGGGCTGGCTACTGTGGTATGATGTTGCGCTTCAAGGACTCCGCCGTTCTTCTCTGGGTCTACACCGATACGTGGCAGTGGCTCTGGTTATAGGGTACGTCTGGCTTCTTGTGGTGATGGCAATTTCCAGTGTCAGTGCTTTGGAAGGCTATTTGTACGATGCCTTCGTGCATAGCTTCTTTGTGGGTTTTGTCTTTGCTATGGTGTTTGCCCACGGCATCATGATCTTTCCGGCTATGATGGCGCGCAAGGGATACGCGTGGACAGACTGGTTGTGGACACCGGTTTTGGTAACGCAGGTAGGGTTGGGGATGCGACTTATCGGGGATGTCCTTGGAGCAGTGCCGATGCGGCTTTGGGGCAGTGGAGTTATTGGGGTGGGGATCCTGCTGTATATGGTACTGGTGCTTTGGCAGACGTTTCGGCTTCCGCGGGTACAGTGAGCACAGCGTGAACGCCAGAGGGGAGCGTGGCAGCCTGCTGCAATGCTGTGTGGAAGGCTTCTGTCCCACAGAGGGCAGCCAGTTGGAGCCAACTCAGGACTCGTTCCTGAGGTTGGCCATTAGGGAAGAGAAAGCACCATATTCGTCGAGCGCGATGGAGGAGGATCTCATGACGTCGGCGAAGTGCAGCGTGGATTCGGCG